>Ga0066461_1000208_pt1 | contig 24658 bp, 18 predicted proteins | sample LakWasMe91_HOW11_2_FD_59572 | JGI IMG/M metagenome (GOLD analysis project Ga0066461, IMG submission 59572) | Freshwater sediment methanotrophic microbial communities from Lake Washington under simulated oxygen tension - Sediment Metagenome 91_HOW11 | ecosystem: Environmental > Aquatic >...
GGGCCATGGCGCAGAGCCAGCCGAAGCTAAGAAAATTTTTGATCTCTATGTAAATGCTGGCGGAAATTTTATTGATACAGCTAATGTTTATCAATCCGGCCAGTCCGAAGCCCTATTAGGCGATTTCATATCTGCAGATAGAGATCACTTTGTGATAGCAACAAAATACACCAACGGCACCGATTCAAGCGCCAGAATTTCTGAAAAAGGGAATAACCGTAAAAATATGATGCGCGCTGTAGAGGAAAGTCTCAAGCGCTTAAAAACAGATCATATTGATCTTTTCTGGGCACATATTAGTGATGGCATGACACCCATGGAAGAAATTATGCGAGGATTTGATGACCTGGTCAGTTCTGGAAAAATCATCTATGCAGGGCTTTCTAACTTCCCCGCATGGCGTATTGCACGTGCAGACTTGATGGCAGAGTTGCGTAGCTGGGCACCAATCGTTGCCATACAAACAGAATATAGTTTGGCTGAACGTACAGCTGAGCGTGAGCTTATTCCCATGGCTGAGGCGCTAGGTTTAGCCATTACCACTTGGTCGCCACTTGGCGGCGGATTCTTAACTGGTAAATATAGGCAGGAATCTAATAACAACCGTTTAACTAAGTTGGGTATGTTAGTACATACCGAAAAAAACGAAAAAGATACTTTTTTAATTAACACTATCTTCGATATTGCAAAAGAAACGAGCGCTACAGCGACGCACATTGCCATTGCTTGGTTGCTTTACAAAGCATCTCATTCAAGCACAGCTTTAATTCCAATATTAGGATCAAGAACGGCTGAACAACTAAATGCGACACTAGGATCGCTGGAGATAGTACTAAGTGAAAGTCAGATAAGCCGATTGGAAGCAGCCAGTGCTGTGACCCTGGGGGTGCCTCATCAGCAGATTCAATCATCTGCAAAAAATCTTGCTGCAGGTAATCATATCAACCTCTTAACAGGTTTTGCATAATTGAAGAGAGCGAGGAAAGTCTAATGAAAGCATATGTGATTAAGCGTTATGGCAGAAATGTGGCGTTTGAAGCGGTTGAGCTTCAGCAACCTGCACTTGGTGAGAAGGATGTACTGATAGAAATACATGCAGCAGGACTTAACGTTTTAGATGCCAAAATCAGAAACGGAGAATTTAAGCTGCTATTGCCGTACACATTACCTTTGGTTTTAGGTCACGATGTGGCTGGAGTTGTCGTTAAGGTGGGCCCAAATGTTAAGCGTTTTAAAGTTGGTGACGAAGTGTATGCCAGACCCGCCGATTATCGAATTGGTGCGTTTGCAGAATATATTGCTTTAAATGAAAACGATGTGGCCATTAAACCAAACAATATCACTATGGAAGAAGCTGCATCAATTCCTCTCGTTAGCCTAACGGCCTGGCAGGCGCTCATAGAAAAGGCTAAGTTAAAAATGGGCCAAAAGGTATTCATTCAGGCAGGTTCTGGCGGTGTTGGAACAATCGCAATTCAGTTGGCAAAGCATTTAGGGGCAACTGTCGCGACTACAACAAGCAAGGCAAACTTTGATTTGGTGAAGCGCTTAGGCGCAGATATTGTAATTGACTACAAAAATGAAGATTTTGAGACAATCTTGCAGGATTATGACGTGGTTTTGAATAGTCAGGATACGGTAACACTCAAAAAATCACTTTCCGTGCTTAAACCAAATGGAAAACTAATATCAATATCTGGGCCGCCCGACCCAAGTTTTGCTTATGAGATTGGCGCATCATGGGTTGTAAAACTACTCATGAAATTATTGAGCTTTAATGTCAGAAAAAGAGCCAAGAAGTTTAATGTAGATTATTCTTTTTTATTTATGAAGGCCAGTGGGAATCAATTGTCTGAAATAACTGCTTTAATAACCGAAGGGAAAATAAGACCAATTGTGGACCAGATATTTCCATTCAACGCAATCAATGAGGCAATGGCATATGTGGAAACTGGACGAGCAAAAGGTAAAGTGGTGATTAAAATTAAGTAATCTATATCGGATTGTAATTGGAAAAATAATATCTCCGTAGACCGCTTCGTCTTCATTTCTGCTGTATCCGCAAAACTGCCATTCCAAACATCATTAATTTAAGTGGTCTTTTATAGAGTTACGCTGCATAACCTGTATTTATACTGAGGCAACTCCAAAATGCCCTGTATTTTCTAACTTAATGATATTGATGTTACCCAGTGCTTTTGCAGTGCGTTGGCGCTCAGGAACTCTTGACCAATCGTGATCGCCGTAAACTAAGGTGACAGGCGCTTTTACACCCGTGTATAGCGCTCTAGATTTATCCCAAGATCGCCAGTTGGCAAAAACGTTACGCCCACATATCTAAAGCCTCTGCGGTAGATGATCTACCATGACCAGGTAAATCCACTGCATAAACCGTATAGAGTTTTGCCAACTCGGGAATGACTTCTTGAAAGTAATCTAACTGCGTGCGTATGGTGTGCATCAAAATGAGGGGCTTGCCAGCACCTGCTTTTAGGTACCGAAGTGTGCAGTTGTCACCTATGTTAATTTCCAGAAGTTGTCCTAACGTGGAGATTTAATTCATTGTTGATTATTCCTTAAGGTTTAATTTGAAGATTTTATTTTCACTACGTTTATCTAGGCTCAATAAACAAATTTAAAAGTTTGTTAACTAGTGGTGCGATGATAAGAATGGCGACAAATACAATTGGCCATGCAATTGCAAATGACAATGGCCAAATATGTAGAAATCCCTCAAGAGCGCTAGTGCGCAAACTAATTACAGTGGCGGAGACAATCATCGATGTAAAAAACGACATGACTAGCGCAAAACAATATACGCGGTAACGAAATGGAATTTTTTTAACCATGTCTATTTCCTAACTTACCAAGGGAGTGGATCTGTTTCATGGAAAAAACCACCGCTTGGACCATTTTCGTCTAATGTGGCAAGGTAAACACTGGTTTTGTAACTATCTGCAACTTCCATTGGCGCATGTTCACCGCCGAGCTCAGTTTTTACCCAACCTGGGTGTGCGGAATTCACTTTGATATTGGTATCACGCAACTCGTGGGCTAAATGAACTGTATAGACATTCAATGCTGTCTTTGAAGCGTTATAGGCAAACGCTTTAGCAGGGTCTATTGGGGAGTTTGGCATGCTGTGCAGAGTTAGTGATCCCAGTATGCTAGATAGATTCACAATGCGACCAGCAGGCGCTTTGCTAATTAAAGGCAATAATTTCTGTGTAATTTCAATCACGGAAAACAAGTTGGTTTGGAATGTATTTTGTAACGCATCTTTACTTACAGAACTACTGTTATTCTTGCCCATCAATTGCTCGTGGTTGACGCCTGCATTGTTCACAAGAATATCTAACTTCCCATAATGCTTATCAAGATAAGCATAAACATCGTTTGCGGATTTTGAGTCATTCGCGTCGTAGTAAATTGCATCTGCTTCTATCCCTCTTGAAATTAAGTCATTCGCGGCCGCTTTACCTTTTGTGACATCACGCGCACCGATAATGACTGTTATCCCTAGCTCACCTAATTTTTTGGCTGTTTCAATGCCAATGCCACGATTCGCTCCGCTAATAAAAGCCACCTTGTTTTCATGATTACTCATTTTGATCTCCATAATATTGCATCCATTGTTTTATATGTACCAATCGGTAAATAAATATTAAAGGGCATTAATTTATTTGTCAATACATTTATTACCAAATGGTATAATATTAAAAATTACTTGTGAGTTAACTAATGAGTATTATAGAAAATCAACAAACAGAGGTTTTAAAACGGCGTGGAAGACCGCCTGCGTTTAACTATGAAGAGGCGCTAGAAAAAGCCATGCAGACATTTTGGACGTTTGGCTATGAAGGCACTTCTATGGCAGCGCTTATCGAATCCATGGATATGAACAAACCTAGTATCTATGCAGCTTTTGGCAATAAAGAAGCTTTATTTAATCAAGTTTTAGATAAATATGTCAGTGGCCCAAGCGCATTTGTGAAGGAGGCGATGGCAGAACCCACTTCTTATCTGGTAGCTAAAACGTTTCTTACTAAAGCCGTGGAGCTATTAACCCAACATCAAAATCCACGAGGATGTATGATTGTGCAAGGTGCATTATCTTGTGGACCAGAAGCAGAATTGATGCAAAAAAAACTCATCGCCTATCGTGCCAATATGGAAGAAAGTATCAAAAAACGTTTTGATTTAGCGAAGGACAATAGAGATTTGCCCGAAGATACCAATACAACTGTACTGGCTAAATATGTCGCCACCATTCATCAGGGGATTTCTGTGCAAGCTTCTAGCGGTGCAAGCAAGGATGCACTTATGGCTATTATTGATATTGCCATGCAGAACTGGCCAGCGAACACCAAGAAATAGTTTAACTGCAAATGGCCGCTTTGTCCGCTTAGGAGTCATTTATTCCTAATTGGCGATAGATGGCTATGATCCCACTATCTCCTATCAATTCAATCACTTGGCGTGTTGCCTAAGTAACTGCGCAGCACCTCTACCATGCATACTCATAACCGCGCAGCTTTATGGCCACGCAGGTTCATGACCACGTATCCTTATGCTAACTCTCTGTAGCCGTCATGTTAGCTCGGGCAGTATGCAATTTTCTGTAGCTATCTATCAGGCGGTGATGCCTATCGAGCCCTTCAAGTTTCATACTAGTTGGAGTCAAGCCGTAGAAGCGCACGCTGCCATCCACTGAGCCCATAGCGGCGTCCATTCTGGCATTGCCAAACATGAGGCGAAAGTTGGCTTCGTAGTCGTCTAGTTCCAGGTCGTCATTCAGCAGAACTTCCAGCACCACATTCAAGGCCTGGTAAAACAATCCGCGCTCGACCGTGTTGTCGTTGTACTGCAGGAAGGCACCCACCAGTTCATGCGCTTCCTCAAATTGCTGCAAGGCGAGATGGATCTGCAGCTTCAACTCCAGCACGGTGAGCTGGCCCCAGTCCGTATTCTCATCAAATTCGATACCGATCAAGGTGGCGATGTCGCTGTAATCATCCAGCTCGTTATTCTCTAAACGCTCAAGCAGTGCTGCCAGGCTGGCATCGTCGAGGCGATGCAGGTTCAAAATATCGCTGCGGAACAGCAGTGCCTTATTGGTGTTATCCCAGATCAGATCTTCTATCGGATAAATTTCCGAATAGCCCGGCACAAGGATACGGCAGGCAGTCGCGCCTAGCTGGTCATACACCGCCACGTATGCTTCTTTGCCCATGGCTTCAAGAATGCCAAACAAGGTTGCAGCTTCCTCGGCATTAGAGTTTTCACCCTGGCCAGAGAAATCCCATTCAACAAAATCGTAATCCGATTTGGCGCTGAAAAAGCGCCACGACACAATACCGCTGGAATCAATGAAGTGTTCAACAAAGTTATTAGGCTCAGTCACTGCTTCACTGGCAAAAGTAGGTTGTGGCAAATCGTTCAGGCCTTCAAAGCTGCGCCCCTGCAATAGTTCGGTCAGGCTACGTTCTAGCGCCACTTGCAGGCTTGGGTGCGCGCCGAACGAGGCAAACACACCGCCTGTGCGCGGGTTCATCAAGGTGACGCACATCACTGGGTATTCGCCTCCCAGCGACGCATCCTTTACCAGCACCGGAAAGCCTTGCTCTTCCAAGCCCTGAATGCCGGCCAGGATGCCAGGGTATTTCGCCAGCACTTCTTGCGGGACATCAGGCAAAGCGATTTCACCTTCAATAATTTCGCGTTTGACTGCCCGTTCAAAAATCTCCGACAGGCATTGCACCTGCGCCTCAACCAGCGTATTGCCGGCACTCATGCCATTGCTGACGTAAAGGTTTTCGACCAGGTTGGACGGGAAATAGACAACCTCGCCGTCCGAGTGGCGTACAAACGGCAGCGAACAGATGCCGCGCTCAACATTACCGGAATTGGTGTCAATCAGATGCGAACCACGCAACTCGCCATCGGGATTGTAAATTTGCAGCGTGTACTCATCCAGAATTTCCTTCGGCAGCGCATCTTTACGGCCCGGCTTGAACCAGCGCTCGTTCGGGTAATGCACAAATGCTGCGTTGGCGATGTCTTCGCCCCAGAATGATCCGGCATAGAAATGGTTGTTGCTCAGTCGTTCGATATATTCGCCCAGGGCCGACGCTAACGCGCTTTCCTTGCTTGAGCCTTTTCCGTTAGTGAAGCACATCGGCGAGTGCGCATCGCGGATATGCAGCGACCACACATTGGGAATGATATTGCGCCATGAGGCGATTTCAATCTTGATGCCCAGGCCCGCCAGCAGGCCCGACATATTGGCGATGGTTTGTTCTAATGGTAAGTCTTTGCCGGTAATATAGGTGAGCGCGTCAGTAGCCGGATTCACCATCAGCAAGGCCTGTGCATCGGCGTCCAGATTCGCCACTTCTTCAATCACAAACTCGGGGCCGGCTTGTACCACTTTTTTTACTGTACAGCGGTCGATGGAGCGCAAGATACCCTGGCGGTCTTTGTCGGAGATATCTTCCGGCAACTCGACCTGGATCTTGAAAATCTGCTGGTAACGATTTTCCGGGTCAACAATATTGTTCTGTGAAAGGCGGATATTTTCGGTAGGAATATTGCGCGTGTCGCAATAAAGTTTTACAAAGTAAGCCGCACACAAGGCCGATGAAGCCAGAAAGTAATCGAAGGGGCCGGGCGCCGAACCATCGCCTTTATAGCGGATAGGCTGGTCGGCAATTACTGTGAAGTCGTCGAACTTGGCCTCAAGACGTAGCTTATCGAGAAAGTTGACCTTGATTTCCATGGGGAGAATTCCAAAAAATAGTGCAAAAAATGATGTGGGCGCTATTATCCCTCACAACGCTGATGCCGTGTAATACATCGACGCTTTTCAGAAACACTTGCACATAAAGATAAACTGCGAAGAATTTTTACGGAGTGCTTTTTGTTGGCGTCTTTTAGGGGATAGTTGTTAAACCCGCCGCCTTGCCGCTATCACGTTTGGTAGCTGCTGAATCAGTGCCAGCAATCGGCTGAGCTGATCCAGATCCGAGATCTGGATTGAAAACTGCATCAGTGCCAGATCGTTTCTGCTCATGGTGTTGGCCTTGGTGGCGTTGACTTTTTCACGTACGAAGAGGTCGCTGATGTCGCGTAGCAGGCCTTGCCGGTCATGGGCTTCCACTTCAATATCCACCTCTGTGCTGGTGTTCTGGTAGTTGCCCCACTGGGCGCTTAGCACGCGATTATGCCTATCCTCCGGCAGTCGTGCTATGAAGCTGCAAGCCCGGCGGTGAATAGTTACCCCGTGGTCACGAGTGAGGTAGCCAACTATTACATCGGGTGGCATAGGTTTGCAGCATTTGGCTGTACTGGTTTGCAGGTTGCCAATCCCTTCAATCACAATTCCGGTGTGAGACGGTTTAGTTGTGATGCGTTTTGTAGTCTGCACCTGGACAGCGTTTTCCGGTCTTGGTGCAACTTCTTCCTGAATAGCAAGGGCGATTTGATGATCGCTGATATCTCCACGCCCAATGGCCGCCAGAAAATCTTCCAGTTTCTGGAACTGCAGCTTTTGTGCGATTTTTTCCTGGTTGATAGCACCGACACCGGCACGATGCAGTTCGCGATCCAGTTTGGCGCGGCCTTGTGCAACGTTTTCATCGAAGTGCTGGTATTTAAACCAGTGCCTGACTTTTGCACGCGCGCTGGGGCTTTGCAGAAAGCCAAGTCCGGGATTCAGCCAGTCACGGCTGGGTGAGCCGAGTTTAGAGGTCAGGATTTCCACACGCTGGCCATTTTGCAGCTTGGTGTTAAGCGGCACAATACTGCCATTTACCTTGGCGCCGCGCGTGCGGTGTCCCAGGTCAGTATGCAGTGTATAGGCGAAATCAATCGGAGTGGCTCCCATGGGCAGATCGATGACTTTACCCTGCGGCGTAAGCACATAGACTTTGTCCTGAAACAGTTCACTCTTGAATTGCTCCATCAGGTCGCCGCTATCGGAAACCTCGTCCTTCCATGCCAGTATCTGGCGCAACCAGGCAATTTTTTCGTCGAATTTGGCGTCGGATTTTCCGCCTTCCTTATAGCGCCAGTGTGCTGCAACCCCTAGCTCGGAATAGTGGTGCATCTCGAAGGTGCGAATCTGCACTTCCACAGCCAAGCCACGAGGCCCGGTGACAGCGGTGTGCAGGGAGCGGTAGTTGTTACTCTTGGGGCGTGCGATGTAGTCGTCAAATTCGCCGGGGATAGGTTGCCACAGGTTGTGGATCATACCGAGCACGGCATAGCAGTCTTTAATGTCATCGACCAGGATGCGCACAGCACGCACATCGTAAAGCTCACTGAAATTCAGATGCTTGCTCTTCATCTTTTTGATGATGCTGTAGATATGCTTGGGGCGTCCGCTCACCTCACCCTTGATGCCAGCCTGGCTTAACTCGTTTTTGAGCTGGGTTACAACGTCGATGATGTATTGCTCGCGGTCTACACGGCGCTCATCGAGCATTTTTGCTACATCTTTGTAGAGCTGAGGCTCCAGGTAGCGCAGTGACAGATCTTCCAGTTCCCATTTGATTTGCCACACGCCAAGGCGGTTGGCGAGCGGCGCAAAAATTCTTTGGCTTTCCCGTGCAATTTGCCTTTGCAGATCCGGGGTTGCTCCTGACAGGCGGCGCATGGTTTGCGTGCGTTCAGCCAGCTTGATCAGTACCACGCGAATATCCTGCACCATGGCCAGCAGCATTTTGCGCAAGCTTTCAATCTGCTGTGCCTGGTCACTATTTTTTCGATCCGGGTTGTGCAGGCCTTCGCTCTCGCTTAGTTCCTGAATCTGCTCCATGCGTGAAATGCCTTCAACCAAGCCTGCAATGTTGCTGCCGAAACGCGTTTCCAGCTTTGCCTGCCAGTCGTCTAGATGCTCCGGTACAGCATGCAATATAGTTGCAGCAATCGTTTCTGCATCCATGTTCATATCGATAAGGATAGTTGCCGCACCCAGTGCATGCTGCAACAGCGGTGCGCCAGTTAGTTCTGCGTGGCCGGAATAAAGCGGTGCCGCCAAGTTGCAGGCATTGCGAATCAGCTCGACTTCGCTAGCTGAGAAACGCTGTGCAGAAGATTCAATCCATGAGGAGATATCGTTCTCATTTGCGGAGATTAAAGCGGGAATTGTTGTGTTATTTACGGAGACCATGAAATATTATCGCATCAAAGTACTGGCACATGTATTGAGAGATAGATCACTGTACTAGTTTTTATTGTAAATGTTAACCTACGATCAATTGAGTGAGTTATGGTGCATTTGATTGTAAATAGCTGTTTTAAATAATATTTAATTAACATAGTTAAATCTGCTATATAATTATTTCGATATATACTTGTTTATATTACGATGACGGTAAAGGTTGGTTATGGCCAAATATGATGATCAGATAAAAATGGATGAACTTAAAGTTGTAGGATCGTTGTGGCTAGGTAGGGATGCGCAACATTTGTTAAGTGACAAACGTATATTCTTATTGGAAAAAATAAGTGAATGTGGCTCGATTACGCAGGCTGCAAAGGAAATAGGGCTGAGTTACAAAGGTGCATGGGATGCTGTAGATGCCATGAATGCCATGTTCAGTGAGCCCTTGGTAGCAACCATAACTGGTGGCAAGGGTGGTGGAGGTACGCAGCTCACAGCAACAGGTGTTCGTATTGTTGATGCCTATCGCGTTTTAGTGCGTGAGCATCAACGATTCATGTCAGCTGCGAGCGCGGGTATAGAAGACTTTGGCAATATATACCAATTTATCAGGAGGTTATCTGTGAAAACCAGTGCAAGAAATCAGTTTTTTGGCAAAGTAAGCGCTATTAAGCTGGGGCCAGTCAATGTTGAGGTTGAGTTATCACTGACGGGCGGCGATAAGATACATTCTGTCATTACGCATGATGGCCTTGATAACTTAGGACTTAAAATCGGTAGCGAAGCTTGGGCTTTGGTAAAGGCAAGTTGGATCATTCTTACCTTACCTGATGCGGCACACAAGGTTAGCGCCCGTAACAGGCTTCTCGGTAAAATATCTCGCATTAAATCCGGCGGTGTGAATACTGAAGTGGTGATGCAATTGGATGGTGGGAATACAGTTAGTGTAGTAATTACTAATGATAGCGTTGCTAGCCTTGACCTGGCTGTCGGCATTGAAGTCTGCGCAGTGTTTAAGGCAAGTAGCGTGATTATGGGCATCACCGACTAAGTTGTTTTTTTGCCCGTAATTTTTTTTGGTTATCGCTATATATTGCGCTTTATAGCGAAATGCATTTCTAAAAGGTTGTAAATGAAAACAGGATCGAAATTGAATTGGGGGGTGTTGTTTGCCTTGTGTGTCAGTAATGCTTATGCAGCAGAAAACGCGCATAACAATACGGAAGACAGAATAGCCAAATTACAGAAAATGCTGGAAGAGCAGCAATGGCAGATGAAAGCCATGGCTGAAGAGTTAGCTGCACTTCAGCAAGGTCGCTCTAGTGATAAAGGCAAAAGTAAGGGCAGCCCGGTATACGCTGCATTCAAGGATGGTTTGGTTTTTGATGATGGCAGTGGAGACTGGAAACTGCAATTGAATGGCCGTATCCAGGCAGATTACCGCAACTTTAATCCGGACGAATGGAAAAATGACGGTTTCTTTATCCGTAGAGCACGCCTAGGCGGTACTTTCAGCTTTCTTAACGATTTTGCAGTACGTGTGGAAGGTGAATATAACAATGTGAGTGATGGCAGCAAGGCTACCACTGCCTTGACCTATGGTTATCTTGATTACGCCAAATGGAAAGGTGCCAAAATCCGGGTTGGTCAATTCAAACCGTTCTTTGGGCTGGAGCGCGCGCAGAGTACCAATTTTACAGACTTTACTGAACTGTCACTGGCAACTAATAACGGTTCAATATTTAACTCTACCTATGACCGTGGGCTGATGGTGTTTGGCGACCCTCTGCCATGGCTAAATTATAGTGCTTACTACGTCAATGGCAGCGGCCAGAATAATGACGATATTAAGGATAGTAAAGATATCGGCGCCCGGGTTAATGCAAATCTGGCTAAATTTACCGATAGCAAGGGTTTGGTATTACATGTTGGTACATCAGCCAGCAAAGGCAGCATCGATTCTTCTTCAACTTCAAAAAGCATCAAGCAAAGTACAGAAGGTAACGGTGTTGAGTTTTTCAATATAGCCAATATCGCCAATATCGCAACCAATATCTCAACAACCGATAGAACCCGCTTTGGTCTGGAGGCTGCTGTTGCATATGGCCCAGTGAAGTTTCAGTCCGAATATATACAAGCCAACTTTGAAGGCAAGCAAGGCTTGGCTGCACCGGGTGTGGCATATGATAACGATATAAAAACATGGTACGCAGATGTCAACTGGTTAGTCACCGGTGAAGCTTATGCAGACGCATATAAAAGCGGTGTATTTGGCCGCATTAAACCAAAAAACAACTTGGATGATAAAGCCGGATGGGGTGCGTTTGAGCTAGGTTTACGTTACAGCAAATTTGATGCTTCTGATTTTGAAGCTATCAAAACAGCTAATACTACAACTGAGGCTGATGCATGGACAGCCGGTGCCAAGTGGTTATTTAATCCCAATGCGCGCTTAGTGCTGAATTACATTCATACTAATTTTGACAATGCTATTGTTGTAAACAACAGGCGTGAAAATGTAGAACAAGCTATTAACTTACGTGCTCAGTATGATTTTTAATACATTTAAATTATTCTAAATATCAGGGGTGAATATGAGAGTCACTAAACAGTTTTTTGCGCTATTAATATTGCTGACACATGCAATGGCTGCAAGTGCCTCGCCGCTAACTGTGGCAATAGCGGCTAACCTTAAGTACGTATTTGATGACTTGGCTGCTGAATTTAAAAAAGAAACCGGTATCGAGGTGCAAAGTGCGCTGGGATCCTCGGGTAAAATGGCTACGCAGATTCGCAATGGTGCGCCATTTGATGTATTTATGTCGGCGGATATGGCGTTTGCGGAGGGGTTGTATAAAGACGGTTACGCAACGACCCAGGCTCAGCCTTATGCTTACGGTTTGCTTGTGTTGTGGACACAAAAAGATGCTGATTTAAGCAAGGGTGTCGTCGGTTTGGTGGATGCAAGCGTAGGCAAGATCGCTATTGCCAACCCCAAGGTAGCGCCATTTGGCCGTCAAGCAATAAAGGCGCTGGAATATTATAAAGTCCGTGCGGCTATTGAGCCAAAGCTGGTCTATAGTGAAAGTGTTACGCAGGTTAGCCAGTATGTGGATAGCAAAACGGCAGATGTTGGTTTTACTGCCAAGTCTATTGTGATTGCTCCCGAGATCAAGGGTAAGGGTAAGTGGATAGAGTTGCCGCCGGAGAGCTATGAGCCAATTGCGCAGGGCGTGGTTATTCTTAAGCACGGTTCAGAAACTAATGGCGAAGCTGCGCGCAAATTTTATGGTTTTGTACTTTCGGCCAAGGCACGTGAAATATTTGAAAAAAATGGATATGCCATCAGGGGGATAACGGCACCGTGAACCGTTTAACAGGAAAAATCACATCCATAGAACACAACAACCATATGTCATTGGTGGATGTGGCTGTAGGTGACGATATATTTAGCGCAACCCTGCTTGAAACGCCGCAGTCTGCGGATTATCTTCAGGTAGGCCGCGAGGTTACGCTGATGTTTAAAGAAACCGAAGTGTCACTGGCCAAGAACCTTAGCGGTCTGATCAGCTTGCGTAATCGCTTTACTGCGACTGTGCTTGGCATCGAACACGGAACAATCATGAGTGCCGTAAAGCTCGATTATTGCGGTATGCCGCTCACCAGCATAGTTACTACCCGTGGTGCAGTCCGGCTGAATCTGGCGGTCGGCGATGTTGTTGAAGGCTTGGTTAAGGCTAATGAAATGGTGCTCTCTCATGACCTATGACCTAAGTCCATTGCTGTTAACGTTTCGGCTGGCATTGGTGACAACTGCCATTTTAATCTGCATCGGCGTGCCGTTCGCCTGGTGGCTTGCCAATACCCGTATCCGCATCAAGCCTGCTGTTGAGGCTATGGTCAGCATGCCGCTGGTGTTGCCGCCATCAGTGCTTGGTTTTTATCTGCTGCTTGCGTTCAGCCCAGAGCATTGGTTCGGACAGTGGCTGGATCGCGTAGCCAGATTAAGGTTGGCATTCAGCTTTGAAGGGCTGGTGGTGGCCTCGGTAATTTTCAGTTTTCCTTTTCTGGTACATCCGATTCAGGCCGCATTCCAGAACTTGCCACGCTCTTTAACCGAGGCCGCTCAGGTTCTGGGTAAGCCGCGATGGCAGATTTTTCTGCGTGTGCTGCTGCCAAATATCAAGCCGGCATTGCTATCTGGCACCATACTGTCGTTTGCACATACGGTAGGTGAGTTTGGCGTGGTGCTGATGATAGGCGGTAATCTTCCCGATGAAACCCGGGTGGCGTCGATTGCTATTTATGATGAAGTGGAATCGCTCAATTATGCTGCTGCAAACTTCTATGCTGGGGTGCTGTTTGTTCTGTCGTTCCTGATCCTGCTACTGGTTTACATTACTAACCGCAAGGCGCTGAAATGATACGAGCCAGTATTAAAAAACAGTTGCACGGCGCCGGCGGTGAGTTTCAGCTGGATGTTAATCTACAGATCGCCGAGGGCGAGTTGATTGCCTTGTTCGGTCCTTCCGGCGCAGGTAAAACCACACTGCTGCGTTGTCTGGCCGGGCTGGATCAGCCGGAGCAGGGGAGTTTGATTGTTAATGGCGAAAGCTGGTTAAACACTGCGTCACGCATCAACTTGCCGCCGCAGCTCCGGCATGTAGGTTATGTGTTTCAGGATTACGCCTTGTTCCCCAACATGACAGTTCGCGGTAATCTGGAATTTGCGTTACGCAAAGGTCACGCTAAAAAGCGTGTAGATGAATTATTGGCATTGATGGATATTGGTGAGTTACAGCAGCGCAAGCCGGATACGTTGTCCGGCGGCCAAAAGCAGCGCGTTGCGTTGGCGCGTGCATTAGCCTCAGAGCCGCGATTGCTGCTGCTGGATGAGCCGTTCTCGGCGCTGGATGCCGAAATGCGTTCACGCCTGCAAGACGAGGTTTTGAAACTGCAACGCCATTTAGGTATCACCACCATTATTGTCAGTCATGATGTTGGCGAAGTTTATAAACTCGCCAGCCGCGTATTGGTAATGAATGCCGGTAAACTGGTAGAGCAGGGTAGCCCAGACCAGGTGTTCAGTACGGGTAAAACCAGTGGAAAATTCCGTTTTACAGGTGAGGTTCTAGCCATCGAGACTATGGATGTCATGTCCACACTGACCGTGCTGGTCGGCAACCAGATTGTACGCGTAGTGGCAATGCCGGATGAAGCCGCTGCGCTGCAAGCGGGTGATCGGGTAATGCTCGTTTCCAAGGCATTTAATCCAATAGTGCTGAAATTGGCTTAGGCTTTTTTGTGGTTGATGATTTGCGCTGCCTGCCCCATAGATAGTTATTGATTGTGTAAGTTCGATGATTTGAATAGGCCGGTTTTATGATATTTAATATCATTTAATCTTATCTGGCGGTAAAGATATTACCTTTAATAACAATATGTTATTAAAGGCTGAAGAGGAGAGCCTGAATGGCTCATATGACAAAAATCAAGAGTTAAAGCGGTACGGCCAAGGATTTAATATTATCAATGATATTGCTGGCACCTAATTTTTGCATAATTCCTGAACGCTGCATTTTTTCCAGAATATTAGGGCGAACCTCACATAAAATTAAACGCGTGTGATTACGTTCGCAGTTTTTCATCAAGTCTTCAAAAGCATGTAAACCGGAAGCATCAACGATAGGGACGTTTTTCATGCGTAACACCAGTATGTCCGCATGTGTATGTGCATGCTCTAGTGCCGTCATGAGGCGTTCCGTTACACCAAAAAAGAACGGGCCTTCCATGCTGTAAACGATTACGTTCTCAGGCAGTATGAAGTGTTTGTCGCCGGTTTCCTGCACTAATTCCTCAATGGTCTGATGCTTGATGTTGACCGCCTCGCTCATGCGCTTCATGAACAATAGCGCTGCCAGCATTACACCGATATTTACCGCAGCTACCAGATCCGTAAATATCGTGAGCAGGAATGTGATCAGGAGTACAACTACATCGGCTCTGGGAGCAGTGCGCGCCATATGCGCAAAACGATGCATTTCACTCATGTTGTAAGCCACAACAAACAATATTGCAGATAATGCACACAGCGGTATGTGCGCTGCCAGCGGCGCAAAAACAAGCACGATGATTACCAGTGTTAAGGTATGTACAATGCCAGCTAACGGGCTAGTGGCACCGTTACGGATATTGGTAGCAGTCCGCGCAATTGCACCGGTTGAAGCAAAGCCGCCAAACAGGGGTGAAAATATGTTGGCAATGCCTTGGCCGACTAGTTCCTGATTGGAGTCGTGCTTGGTGCCGGTCATGCTGTCTGCCACCACGGCAGACAGCAGTGATTCAATAGCGCCCAGCAGTGCAATGGTGAATGCCGGGCCAATAAGTTGTAGCACTTGCGAAAAGCGGATTGGCAGAAATTCAAAGCTGGGCAGGCTTTGCGGTATACCGCCAAAAGCCGAGCCGATTGTAGCTACGCCTTTAAAATCGAAGCTGGCCTGTATGATGGTTGCAGCAACCATGGCTACCAGAGGCGAAGGAATGCGCTTAAATACACGTGGAGAATAAATCACCAGCAGTAAGGTCAGTAAGGCCAGTAATGTTGTTTCAAGATGTAGGCTAGGGAAGGCGACCGCTAAATCCCAGATTTTTTCGTGAAAATGTTCTGCGCCAGGCTCGGGTTTCAAGCCGAAGAAATCTTTCCACTGACCGACCCAGATAATGACGGCGATGCCGCTGGTAAAGCCCACAATGACCGGGTCGGGAATGTACTTTATGACCGCACCAAAGCGTACCAAGCCCATAATCAGCAGCATGAAACCAGCCATCAGGGTGGCCATCTGTAAACCGGCGATGCCGTATTTTGCAGTGATGCCAGCCAGTATCACGATGAATGCGCCGGTAGGCCCGGATATTTGCAAGCGGCTGCCGCCCATGAGCGAACTGATGCCGCCGGCGATAATTGCGGTGTAGATACCTTGCTCCGGTTTTGCTCCCGATGCGATGGCAAAAGCCATTGCCAGTGGCAGGGCAACGATCCCTACAATGATGCCTGCTAACAGATTGTTAGCCCAGTGTGATTTCTTATATAAACCTGCGCGTTTAGCTTCGAGAAAGGCAATCATTTTTATAGGCGGATGCTGAATTTCAAGCATCGATATTAGCATGATGGCAGGGGTAACCTCAATTAGCACAAGCTTATGTTGCACACTTTATTTTGTATCGACATGATTCATTAAATCGCCTGCTGATGGCGTGTTAAAATGCGCGCCTATGAATGAAAGTAAACCGCTACCGCTAATCCCCGCTAATTTTGATGCAGCCATGCAGACTTGTATGCTGGCAGATCGTTATCCGCTGCGCCGCAAGATGCAGGAAGTGAGAACATTGCAGAAGTCAGGTGATGATAAGTCGCGGGCTAAAGCGCAGCGCCTGATCAATGAAATTGTGCAAAAACTGCACACTTCGCAGAAAAAATATCAGCAGCGTCTACTGACACTGCCAAAACCTGAATATCCGCTGGAGTTGCCGGTTAGTGGTAAAAAGGATGAAATCTCTGCCGCCATCATGAAAAATCAGGTGGTGATTGTCTGCGGCGAGACAGGTTCCGGTAAAACCACGCAGTTGCCCAAAATCTGTCTGGAGCTAGGCCGTGGTGTTTCCGGCTTGATTGGCCATACCCAGCCGCGCCGTATTGCTGCACGCTCGGTAGCCAGCCGTATCGCACAAGAGCTGAAAAGCCCGCTGGGTGAAGTGGTTGGCTACAAGGTGCGCTTTAACGACAAACTGTCAGAATCGAGCTACGTCAAGCTGATGACAGACGGTATTCTGCTGGCGGAAACGCAGGGCGATAAATTCCTGAATACCTATGACACGATTATTATTGACGAGGCGCACGAACGCAGCCTGAATATCGACTTTCTGCTCGGTTACCTGAAACAACTGCTGCCCAAGCGCCCGGATTTAAAAATCATCGTCACCTCGGCAACGATTGATGCTGACCGTTTCTCAAAACATTTCAACGGCGCTCCGGTCATTGAAGTTTCCGGTCGTACTTATCCGGTTGAGATCCGCTATCGTCCGCTCGGCGCTGCCGGCTTCCGCTCTAGAGAGATTGCTGTAGCAGAGACTGTGGAATTTGATCTGGAAGATGACACGGACTTACCTTCAGGAAATTTGCTGGGCATTCCCCGCAAGACCAAAACCGAAGCGCGTTGGCTGGAAGAAGATGACGAAGAAGAAGCCATTGAAGAGGCGATTCTCGATGCAGCCGATGACCTGTTGCGGCAGGGTGATGGCGATATTCTGGTGTTTTTGCCGGGCGAACGTGAGATTCGCGATGTGGCGGATCACCTGCGTAAGTACCAGGGGCGTTCCGCCAAGCTCAAGCATATTGAAGTACTGCCGCTGTTCGCACGCCTGAGCATTGAAGATCAGCAGAAAATATTCAAAAGCCATAGCAGCCGACGCATTGTGCTGGCGACCAATGTGGCGGAAACCTCACTTACGGTGCCCGGCATTAAGTATGTAATTGATGCCGGCTTGGCGCGTGTGAACCGCTATAGCCCGCGCGCCAAGGTTGAACAATTGCAGATCGAGAAGATATCGCAGGCGGCAGCCAAGCAAAGGGCAGGGCGCTGCGGCCGCGTTTCTAACGGCATCTGTGTGCGTCTGTATTCCGAGCAGGATTTTAACGGTCGCCCGGAATTTACCGAGCCGGAAATCCTGCGCAGTTCACTGGCGGCGGTAATTCTGCGTATGGCAGCTTTGCGGCTGGGTGATGTGGCTGAATTTCCGTTCATAGAAGCGCCAAGTTCCAGGCTGATTGCCGATGGCTACCTGCTGCTGCAGGAGCTGGGCGCGGTAGATGCACGTCGCCAGATTACCGAAACCGGTTTGCAGCTGGCCAAACTGCCGCTGGATCCGCGCGTGGGTCGCATGATTCTGGCGGCGAAACGCGAGCATTGTTTAAAAGAAATCCTGATCATTGCCAGTGTGCTGAGCATACAAGACCCGCGTGAACGTCCGATGGATAAGCGTGAAGCGGCAGATAATGCACATGCCAAGTTTGCCGGAGAAGGCTCAGATTTCATGAGTTACCTCAAGTTGTGGGACTTTTTCGAGCATGCGCTGAAAACCAAAAAATCCAACAAGGATTTGCTTAACCAGTGCCACAGCAATTTCCTGTCGTTCCTGCGTTTGAAAGAATGGCGCGAGCTGCACGCGCAGCTGCTGGATATAGTCTCGGAGATGGAGTTCAAACTCAACGAAAAAGAAGCCAACTACGAACAGATTCATAAGGCGCTGCTGGCAGGCCTGCTCGGCAATATCGGTTTCAAGGATGGTGAGAGTGAATCCTATGCCGGTGCCCGCGGCATCCGTTTTCACGTCGCACCGGGTTCTACGCTTAAGAAACAGCGACCGAAATGGCTCATGGCAGCAGAGCTGGTGGATACCAGCAAGCTATATGCACGCTGCGTGGCCAAGATTGAGCCGGACTGGATCGAGCCACTGGCGCGTGGCCTGACCGAAAGCCATTATTCAGACCCGCGCTGGGATAGAAAAATGGGTATGGTGAATGCCTGGGAGCGTGTAAGCCTGTATGGCCTGACGGTTATTCCCAAGCGCCGTGTGCATTACGGGCCGATTGACCCTGTGGAGTCACGCGAGATTTTCATCCGCGAAGCGCTGGCGAATGGCGAGTTTGATACCCGTGCCGCGTTCTTTACTGCCAACGAGCGCCTGATTGCCGAGGTTGAAGAGCTGGAGCACAAGGCGCGCCGGCAGGATGTGCTGGTGGATGAACATCAGCTGTTCACCTTTTACGATGCGAAAATTCCTGCTGATATCTACAATGCCGCCAGCTTTGAGAAGTGGCGTGCTGAGGCCGAAAAAGCCAACCCAAGATTGCTTTACCTGACACGCGATGACCTGATGCGCCATGGTGCCGATGCGATTACCGCGGTGCAGTTCCCTGAGAAAATCATGCTGGATGGCGTCGAGGTGTCACTCAAATACCGCTTTGAGCCCGGCCATGTGCTGGATGGTGTGACGGCGACAATTCCGCTGGCATTGCTTAACCAGTTGAATCCGGTGCAGACTGAATGGCTGGTGCCGGGCATGCTGCGCGAGAAACTGACTTATCTCATTAAGGCCTTACCCAAGACTTTCAGACGCGTGTGTGTGCCTGTGCCTGAATTTGTGACGGGTTTTCTGGAAAAGAACAAAGTGGGCGAGGGCGCAATCAAACCAACGCTGGCTGCATATATCCAGCGCGAGACCACATTGAAAATCTCCGCTGAAGACTGGACGGATGAGGTGCCAGCACACCTGCTGATGAATTTCAGCGTGGTGGATGATGCCGGACGCGAACTGGCGATGGGGCGCGACTGGAATGCACTTAAGAAGCAATTAGGTTCGGCTGCACAGCTCACATTCAGGAACACATCCCCCGATATTGAAAAAACTGGCTTGAAACAGTGGGATTTCGGTGACTTGCCGCAAACCCTGAGTTTTGAACGTGATGGCTTGAAAGTCACTGGTTATCCGGCGCTGGAAGACGATGTGGATACGGTGTCAGTGAAATTGTTTGATACCGAACATGACGCGGAGCAGAGTCATCGCAAAGGCGTATGCCGCCTGATGCGCTTTGAGCTTAAGGAACAGATGAAGCAGCTGGAAAAAAGCCTGCCGAATTTTAATCAGTACGCATTAACCCTGCGTAATGTCATGTCCCCGGAGGACCTGCGTGAAGATATGATTACGGCAATTGCAGACCGTGCCTTCATTGGCGAGGACGAGCTGCCAAGAACCAATGCTGACTTCATGAAGCTGAAACAGCGTGCCAGAACGCGCTTGCCGGCCGTTACCGAGGCTGTAGCAAGGCAGGCGCAGGCGATTGCGACTGAATATCAGTTGCTGACACAGAAACAAGGTCAGATGGCGGCCACGGTTAACCGGCTGAAACGTGACCTGGAGCAGCAGATTAGTCTGCTGGTGTACAAAGGCTGCTTAAGCCAGACGCCTTGGGAATACCTGCAGAATATTCCACGCTATCTGAAGGCATTGCGGCTACGCATCGAGAAACATCCATCCAACCCTGAGCGTGATGGCAAGAATGCCGGCAGTGTCGGCCTGATCTGGCAGCGCTGGCAGGATAAAATCAACGCACTGAATCAGGCGCACCTGGATATTCCACAAGATCTTATGGACTATCGCTGGCTGATTGAAGAGCTGCGTGTCTCGCTATTTGCGCAAGAACTCAAAACGCCGTTTCCAGTCTCGATTAAACGTCTTGATAAAATCTGGCAGGACATGCGTTTTTAGACATTTATGCAATCCAGCAATGGCACAAACAATTTAAATCCAAGCTTTGATTTTTTGTCGGAATCAAGCCTGAAAGCCTATCGCACCGATCAGCATTTCAATATAAAAATCAGCCGTAATACATTGCTGGCAATAGCTTTTTCACTATTGCTGCATGCGCTGATTTTTTTTGTAGTGCCGCAGATTCAGTTTGATACGCCTGCGTCTGTGCCCGCACGCACACTCGAGCTTACTCTGGGGCCACCCAAAGTTGCTACACAAGTTGTCGAACCGTTGCCGGAGCCGCCACGTCCTCAAGTAATCCCCAAAGCAAAGCCACTAGTCAAAAAGCCAGTTATCAAGGCTGTACAGCCGGAAATAATTGCACAAAGAGCCGTGCCCGAGAAAAAGCCCAGTTTTGTGGTGCCGGAAGTGCCTGCTCCAAAAATCAGCCCGGAACTGAATAAACGCCCAGTGAAAGAGCCCGTGGTTAAAGAGCCGCCGGTTGAAGAGCAGTTTACTGACATGGCTGCCTACGTTAAGGCGCAACAAGCCAAGCGTTTAAATGCAGATGCACTCGCTGCGCAGGTTAATGCTGAGGCTGCAGCTCGCGAGCGCGGCCCCACTGAGGCGCAATTGCGTGATGAGCGCATTAAACGCAACCTTAAATATGGCACCAATGGCATCTTTGAAATCACCAGCATGGGGCAACGTAATGCCACGTTTGCTTTTCGCGGCTGGACCAATGATTACAGCACCTCAAAACGCCAGTTTTTTGAGGTTGAAGTATCTGGCGGTCAGGATGTGCGGTTGGCGATGATAAGGCGCATGATCGCATTGATACGCGAGCATTATGATGGAAACTTTAACTGGGAATCACAGCGGCTTGGCCGCAGTGTCGTGCAGTCGGCCCGACCTGAGGACAATGCAGGTTTGGAAGATTTTCTGATGATGGAGTTTTTTGGCAGTAATTACAAAACTACCCAGTACTGAACCCAAGCCCGGCAGGTTTCTCTCTAAAAGGCTAAGTCAGTATTTTTCTTGCTCCAGAGCTCGGCGGTATTCTTCAAGCTTTTCTTCATAATTTTCAGCATCACCGTAACCCAGAAACCTCTCATAGCGAGCGTGTGTGCCCAGTATTTTTCTGGCGTGCTTGATGGGGCAGAAATACTGTTCGGTTCTGGCGATTACTTCCGTCACGTAAGCAATCATGCCGTTGCCATATGCGCAGTAGGTACAGTGGAATTTCTCAATAAAGTTCAAATAATTGAGCTGCTGTCTGTCGTAAACAATGTAATCACTGCGGCGTACTTTTTTAATTCCGTAAATTGGAAAACAGCTCCATTGATAGAATGTAACAAAGAAGTCTGTGATCAGTAAGGGAATGATCATGGAATAAATGATAGGCCCGGTAATCAGATTCTGCGGTCGATTGGTGACCAGCCAGCGAAAGAAGTTTGTTTTTAAACGTGAGTGTGCTTCTTTAATGGATTGTTCAAACTCAACACGCTTGCCTTTAATCTGGAAAAAGATACTGCTTTGCTGCTCGTTTAGAGCGCTACGCAAATCGTCTTCAAGTGCGGTAATCTGGCTTAGTATTTGTTGAATACGATCATTCATCTGATTATCTTTCCTGTTGTTTGTTTTATTATGGTTTCGTATTTTTATTATTGTTTTGTATTTTAAGTATAGCCTTATCTGTAATGTTGTATAGCTTGTGATTTAATGCCAATATTAAATGGGATATGTTTTTTTAGAGATTGGCAAGGGGTATACAAATCGGTATACTACATCAATCATCTAATCTTAAATTCATTAGAAAGTATTAGTCATGTTCAAGTTTAAAAAATTGGGAAATTCAGTGCTGGCGCTAGGCGCTATAGTGCTTGCCGGATGTGCGGGCGTCACTGATAAGTTCATGGCAGACAGCAAGGAATGGCCAAGCTTTGGACGTGATTATACAAATCAGCGTATGTCGCCGCTTGCAGAAATCAATGCCGACAATGTTAAAAATCTTGGCCTGGCCTGGCAGTTTAAAAGTGGCGTGTCAGCTAGTTTTCAGGCTACGCCTATCGTTGTTGGCGGTGTCATGTACGTAGCTTTGCCTTATAACCATGTGGTAGCGCTGGATGCAAAAACCGGTAAGGAATTATGGCGTTACAAACATGCACGTAAAGCAAATTGGAAAATGTGCTGCGGCCCAGCTAACAGAGGCGTTGCGGTAAGTAACGGTAAAGTTTTTATTGGTACAGTTGATGCCAGATTGATTGCCCTGGATGCCAAAACCGGCGCAAAAGTCTGGGATATCAACGTAGCAGAGGATACAGCGCAGACCGAGAAAATGAGCTCTTTAAGCAAAGCTGATGCTAAAAGCCAGAAAGAATCTTACGGCGGCACCGGCATCGGCATTGCCATGGCGCCGGTGGTTTATCGCGGCAAAGTGATTATCGGTGTAACAGGTGTCGGTTATGGTCTGCATGTGGATACCCCAAGAATAGATGCGCCGTTAGGGGCAGTTATCGGTGTCAGTGGTTTGTATGGCCGCCCAGGTTTTCTGGCTGCTTATGATGTGAATTCCGGCAATAAAGTCTGGCAGTTTGATACGATTCCGGATCAGGGCTGGGAGGGTATTTTTGCTGAAACAACTTCAGATGGTGTTTCTCTAAATAGGGATGTGGCTGCTGAAAAAGAAAATCTAAAACAGCACCCGGATGCCTGGCGTTATGGCGGTGGCTCTGCCTGGAGCACACCGGCAATAGATACGAAAACCCATACGCTGTTTTTTGGCACAGGCAACCCGTCACCGCAGATGAATGATATTTCAAGACCTGGCGATAATCTGTACACCGTTTCATTAGTGGCACTGGATACTGAAACCGGCAAACTGAAATGGCATTACCAGCAAGTACCGCATGACGTTTGGGGCTATGATCTGGCTAGCCCACCGGTATTGTTTGATTATATTAAAGACGGTAAAAAGGTAGCCGCTGTCGGTCAGGCGGGTAAGACTGGCTGGTATTACGTGAATGATAGAGCGACAGGTGCTCTGCTGATGAAATCAGAAGCGTTTGTGCCGCAAAAGAATTTGTTTGCCAAGGCGACTAAAGAGGGTACCGTGCTCTATCCGGGCATTTTGGGTGGCGCCAACTGGGGCCCTAGCGCCTTGGATGAGAAGACACAAACCAGCTTCGTTGCAGGTATTCATGCGCCAATTAAATATACCCTGGTTGAGGAGCCGGCAAAAGATGGTTTACCGGCAATTCGCTATGCTTCATCCGAGCCGACTAAAGACCCGCGCTGGGGCACGTTGTCTGCAGTTAACCTGACTACCGGCAAGATTCAATGGCAAGTGAAAACAGCGCAGCCATTAACCGGTGGCGTTTTGGCTACGCGTGGAAATCTATTGTTTATGGGTGAAGGCGATGGCAGTTTTAATGCTTACAACAGCAATACCGGCGATTTGCTTTGGCAGGCAAAAGTGGATGCCGGCGTGAATGCGCCGCCTATTAGTTACGAAATCGACGGTGTGCAGTACGTGGCGGTGGCAGCCGGTGGCAATGCAATTTTTGGTTATACTGCCGGTGATAACATTGTGGTGTACACGTTAAAGAAATAGCGTCTAAATAGCGTTTGGATAAAGTTGATAGTGATGTTTAAACGGTTTGCTCTGGCTTTTTGTATTTTGCTTGCGCTTACAGCTTGTGATCGCGACTACAGGCATAGCCCGTTACCTAGCACATCCAATGTAGTAATTTTGGGTGACAGTCTGACTTTTGGCACTGGTGCAGCTATAGGGGAGGATTATGCCAGCATACTGGCTAGCACTACCGGCTGGCATGTCATCAATGCAGGCGTGCCCGGCAACACCACCCAAGATGGCCTTGCGCGACTGACGGCTTTGCTGGATGCACACGAGACCGGAGAGCAAAAAATTGATTTGCTTATTGTTGAACTCGGCGGTAATGACTTCTTGAAACGTGTACCTGAACCGCAAACAGTGAATAACCTCAAATCCATATTAAGCCAGGCGAAGGCCCAGAACATTCACATTGCATTGATTGCAATCCCTGAATTCAGCCCGGTTGGCGCGGCATTTGGAACGCTTTCTGATCACCCCTTGTATGAAAAACTTGCTGAAGAGACCGATACGCCGCTGATTGAGGATTTATTTTCTGATGTGCTGGCGAA
>Ga0066461_1000209_pt1 | contig 24563 bp, 24 predicted proteins | sample LakWasMe91_HOW11_2_FD_59572 | JGI IMG/M metagenome (GOLD analysis project Ga0066461, IMG submission 59572) | Freshwater sediment methanotrophic microbial communities from Lake Washington under simulated oxygen tension - Sediment Metagenome 91_HOW11 | ecosystem: Environmental > Aquatic >...
TGTCAATGGTTTTATTCGGGACAGCAATGCGCGTACGCGGGAACGACGTGCAAATGTCAACGGTTTTAACCCGGACAGCAGTGCGCCGTCGCGGGAAGTCGGGTTCGCAAATGGCGAAAACGACGGCTTTTCAGTCTTCGTCAAAGTCCGTTTGGCGTTTTGCGACAGCCTCTGAAGGACGCGACTAGCCGCGCTCACGATCAATCGGGGTATTCGTTGTATTTGCGGGCGTCGCCGCGCACCTTGTCAGCCGGGTACTTGGCGCGGTTGAGCACCATTTTCTCGTGCAGCGCCGCGCCCAGGTCGACGTCGAGCTTGTCGGCCAGGCGAATCAGGTAGAACAGCACGTCGGCCATTTCATGGCGCACCTGTTGCGCCTTGTTGTCTCCGAGCTCGGCGCGCTGGCCGCTTTGCAGCCACTGGAAGTGCTCGAGCAGTTCGGCCGCTTCCACGCTGAGCGCGGCCGACAGGTTCTTGGGGCTGTGGAACTGGTCCCAGTCGCGCTCGGCGACGAACTGGCGAATCATGTCGCGCAGGCGCGCCAGTTCGCCGCCCGGCGTCGGGTCGTTTTCCACGCCTTAGTCCTGGTATTCCTGCAGGCGCGCGGCCAGCCTTGGCGCCAGTTCTTCGGGACCGCTGACGCTCATGCCAAGATCGCGCAGCAGGCCGTCCTGCAGGCCGTAGACCCAGCCATGCACGGTCAGTTCCTGGCCGCGCTCCCAGGCGTCCTGCACCACCGTGGTCTGGGCCGTGTTGACCACCTGCTCCGTCACGTTCAGTTCGCACAGGCGGTCGGCGCGCGCGCGTGAAGGCAGCATGTCGCCAAGGTATTTGTCGTGCTTTTGCTGCACATCCTGCACGTGGCGCAGCCAGTTGTCGGCCAGCCCGACGCGCTGGTTGATCATCGCCGCGTGCACCCCCGAGCAGCCGTAGTGGCCGCACACGATCACGTGCTTGACCTTGAGCACGTCGATCGCGAACTGCAGCACGGTCAGGCAGTTGAGGTCCGAGTGCACCACCACGTTGGCGATATTGCGGTGAACGAACAGTTCGCCCGGGGCCAGGCCGAGCAGTTCATTGGCCGGCACCCGGCTGTCCGAGCAGCCGATCCACAGGTACTCGGGCGACTGTTGCGCGGCCAGTGTCTGGAAGAAGCTCGGGTCTTCGGCAACCATTGAAGCGGCCCACTCGCGATTGAGTTGAAACAGTGCTTCGGTCGTCAGCTTTGCTCGTTTTGCTACGGTCATGTCTGTCCTTTTTGTTCGAAAAAAAACCGCTGATGGCCGGATGGCCGAACTTCAGCGGTTGTGTGTGATCGGCGCTTGCGCGCCCTGCCGCGCACTTACTCGAAGAAATCCTTGACCTTGTCCATCCAGCCCTTGCTCTGCGGGTTGTGCTTGGCGCCGCCTTCCACCGTCAGGCGCTCGAACTCCTTGAGCAGTTCCTTTTGCTTCTCGGTCAGCTTGACCGGGGTTTCGACCGCGACGTGGCAGAACAGGTCGCCCGGGTAGCCGGAGCGCACGCCCTTGATGCCTTTTGCCTTGAGGCGGAAGGTCTTGCCGGACTGGGTGCCTTCGGGAATCGTGAACGATACCTTGCCCGACAGGGTCGGCACTTCGATCTCGCCGCCCAGGGTGGCCTTCACGAACGAGATCGGCATTTCGCAATGCAGGTCGTCGCCTTCGCGCTGGAACACGGCGTGCGGCTTGATGTGGATTTCCACGTACAGGTCGCCCGGCGGCCCGCCGTTGGTGCCCGGTTCTCCGTTGCCGGAGGAGCGGATGCGCATGCCGTTGTCGATACCGGCCGGGATCTTCACTTCCAGCGTCTTGTTGCGCTTGATGCGTCCGGCGCCGCCGCACGCGGCGCACGGTTCCGGAATGACCTTGCCGCTGCCGTGGCATTTCGGGCAGGTCTGCTGGATGCTGAAGAAGCCCTGCTGCATGCGCACCTGGCCGTGGCCGGCGCAGGTGCTGCAGGTGACCGGCGCGGTGCCGGGCTTGGCGCCGCTGCCGTGGCAGGTGTCGCACTTGTCCCAGCTCGGTACGCGAATCGTCGTGTCGAAGCCGTGTGCGGCCTGTTCCAGCGTAATTTCGAGGTTGTAGCGCAGGTCGGCGCCGCGGTACACCTGCGGGCCCGCACTGCGCCCGCGCCCGCCGCCGAAAATGTCGCCGAAGATGTCGCCGAAGCTGTCGGCGAAACCGCCGGCGCCGCCTCCGCCGCCGCCGCCCATGTTCGGATCGACGCCGGCGTGACCGTAACGGTCATACGCCTCGCGCTTCTCCGCATTGGTCAGCATCTCGTAGGCTTCTTTGACTTCCTTGAACTTTTCTTCCGATTCCTTGCTGTCCGGATTGCGGTCCGGATGGTATTTCATTGCCAGCTTGCGGTAAGACTTTTTAATCTCTTCTTCCGTAGCATTCTTGGCGACCCCGAGGATCTCGTAAAAATCACGCTTTGCCATTTGTCGGCACCTTGCTGTCTATCTTTAATGTACTGATTATGCAAAAAACCGAGCCGGGAACCAAAAATGGCACGCCGGCTCGGTGGATCATCCAGGTACGATTACTTGGCGTCCTTGACTTCCTTGAAGTCGGCGTCCACGACGTCGTCCTGCTGAGCCTTCGATTCCGCACCCGCGCCAGCCTGCTGAGCTTCGCCGCCGGCCGCAGCCTGCTGCGCCTGCATGTCGGCGTACATCTTCTCGCCCAGCTTCTGCGAGGCCGACGACAGCGTCGCCATCTTGGCGTCGATATCGGCCTTGTCGCCGGACTTGAGCACGCCTTCGAGCTCGGTGATGGCCGCCTCGATCGTCTCTTTCTCGCCTGCTTCGAGCTTGTCGCCGTATTCGGTCAGCGACTTGCGGGTAGAGTGTACCAGCGCATCGGCCTGGTTGCGCGACTCGGCCAGTTCCTTGAGCTTGTGGTCTTCTTCGGCATTGAGCTCCGCGTCCTTCACCATCTTCTGGATTTCGGCCTCGGTCAGGCCGGAGTTGGCCTTGATCGTGATCTTGTTTTCCTTGCCGGTGGCCTTGTCCTTGGCGCCGACGTGCAAGATGCCGTTGGCGTCGATGTCGAAGGTCACTTCGATCTGCGGGGTGCCGCGCGATGCCGGCGGGATGCCTTCCAGGTTGAATTCGCCCAGGCCCTTGTTGCCGACCGCGATTTCACGCTCGCCCTGGTAGACCTTGATGGTCACCGCTGGCTGGTTGTCGTCGGCGGTCGAGAACACCTGGCTGAACTTGGTCGGGATGGTCGTGTTCTTGTGGATCATCTTGGTCATCACGCCGCCCAGGGTTTCGATACCGAGCGACAGAGGCGTCACGTCCAGCAGCAGCAGGTCCTTGCGCTCGCCCGACAGCACCGAGCCCTGGATTGCGGCGCCCACGGCGACCGCTTCGTCCGGGTTCACGTCGCGGCGCGCATCCTTGCCGAAGAACTCCTTGACCTTTTCCTGCACCTTCGGCATGCGGGTCATGCCGCCGACCAGGATGATGTCGTCGATGTCGGACACCTTCACGCCGGCATCCTTGATCGCGGTGCGGCATGGCTCGATGGTGGCGGCGATCAGTTCCTCGACCAGCGACTCGAGCTTGGCGCGCGTCATTTTCAGGTTCAGGTGGACCGGTGCGCCGTTCGCCATGGCGATGTAGGGCTCGTTGATTTCGGTCTGCTGCGCGGACGACAGCTCGATCTTGGCGCGCTCGGCCGAGGCCTTGATGCGCTGCAGTGCGATCGGGTCCTTCTTCAGGTCCAGTCCGTTGATTTTCTTGAACTCGTCGATGATGAAATCGATGATGCGCTGGTCGAAGTCTTCGCCGCCGAGGAAGGTGTCGCCGTTGGTCGAGAGCACTTCGAACTGCTTCTCGCCGTCCACGTCGGCGATCTCGATGATCGACACGTCGAAGGTGCCGCCGCCCAGGTCATACACGACGATCTTGCGGTCGCCCTTCTCGGTCTTGTCCAGGCCGAACGCGAGCGCGGCAGCGGTCGGCTCGTTGATGATGCGCTTGACGTCCAGGCCCGCGATGCGGCCGGCGTCCTTGGTGGCCTGGCGCTGCGAGTCGTTGAAGTAGGCCGGCACCGTGATGACCGCTTCGGTCACTTCTTCGCCGAGGTAGTCTTCGGCGGTTTTCTTCATCTTGCGCAGCACTTCGGCGGAAATCTGGGGTGGCGCCAGCTTCTTGTCGCGCACGCCGATCCAGGCGTCGCCGTTGTCGGCCTTCATGATCTCGTAAGGCATCAGGCCGATGTCCTTCTGCACTTCCTTCTCGTCGAACTTGCGTCCGATCAGGCGCTTGACCGCGAACAGCGTGTTCTTCGGGTTGGTGACCGCCTGGCGCTTGGCCGGCGCACCAACCAGGATTTCGCCGTCTTCCTGGTAAGCGATGATCGATGGCGTGGTGCGCGCGCCTTCTGCGTTCTCGATTACCTTTGGTTGACCATTTTCCATGATCGCGACGCAGGAGTTAGTCGTTCCCAGGTCGATACCGATAATTCTGCCCATGATTTTTTTCCTTTGTGTACTTAGTTTTCAGATGATTCAGATATGCGGAAAAACTGCGCGCTTTCAAGACTTCAAGGAAGCGTCGGCCCGTTTTTATTTCGCCTGCGCTGCCGTCACGATTGCCGGACGCAACAAACGGTCAGCGATCATGTAACCTTTTTGCAACACATTCACTACCGTGTTCGCTTCCTGCTCGGCCGGCACGACTGCAACGGCCTGGTGCTTCATCGGATCGAGCTTCTCGCCCTGCGCCGGCATCACTTCCACCAGGCGGTTCTTCTCAAAGGCGGCGGTGAGCTGCTTGAGCGTCATCTCGACGCCTTCCTTGAGCGCCTCGATCGAGGGCGTTTCGACCTTGAGCGCCATTTCCAGGCTGTCGCGCACCGGCACCATGGCTTCAGCGAAACTCTCGATGGCAAACTTGTGCGCCTTGGACACGTCCTCCTGGGCGCGGCGGCGGATGTTCTCGCCTTCGGCCTTGGCGCGCATGAAAGCGTCGTGCATTTCGGCCAGTTTGGCTTCGGTCGCGATCAACTGCTCTTCCAGGCTCGGTTCGCCCGGCGCCGCGGCCGCTACTGCCTCAGGCTGTTCCTCGGGCGTATTGGACGCTTCTCTATTTTCTTGATCTTGCATCGAAAACACTCCTAAAATCAATTACTTAGCTAATCAGTTAACGTGTCTTGCTAACCACACAGCCCCGCAGATGGGGCTATAACCTACCTTTTCAAGGGGAATGCCGGATGCCGCGTCGAACAGCGCTGCGCACGGGCTGTCGAAGCACCAAATGTTACAAATCTTACGGGTTGAGGGATTCACTTCAGCGTGGAACCGGCTAATAATGAAATTAACAAAGTTCCACCGAAACGCAAGGCGGTTTGCCGCCGTCCGGGAGTCCTGCCATGAAGTTGCCGCTGATCACCGCCACCGTCGTCGCTTATGCCACGCTTGCCACCGCAGTGATCTGCTATGCCGGTCTGGCGGTTCCCTAGCCCGCTATTTTAACAGGGCGCAATAACTGCTTGTCAATTTCGCAGCTTCGCCTGATAGGAGGCTGTCGCGCAAGGATCGGCAGATCTCTAATTAACCACATTGCCCCCGTCATTCCCGCGGAAGCGGGAATCCAAGTTCGATCCATAGTCACGGACTATTCTAAAAACTTGGGTTCCCGCCTTCGCGGGAAGGACGGCATTAAAGGTGCTAACACCGCCTCTTATTGGCCGGCGCCCAGTTGCAGCGCCCTTTCGCGCCCGGCCTCGGCCTCGCGCTTCTCCGCTTCGCGCTGGGCCGGCGTCATCATGGTCGGCCAGCCGATGATGTGCTGCTCGGCGATCTCGGCCAGCGCGCCGATCCATGAAGGAGATTCGTTCAGGCAGGCAATGTAGTGGAACTGCTTGCCCCCGGCCGCTTCGAACTCGTGCTTCGCTTCGATCGCGATTTCCTCCAGCGTTTCGAGGCAGTCGCTGGTGAAGCCCGGGCAGATCAGGTCGACCCGCTGCACGCCGGCGCGCGCCAGCTGCTGCAAGGTCGGCGCGGTGTACGGCTGCAGCCACTCGGCCTTGCCGAAGCGCGACTGGAACGTCACCACGTACTGCTCCGGCGTCAAGCGCAGCTTGGCGGCCAGCAGGCGGGCCGTCTTGTGGCATTCGCAGTGGTAGGGGTCGCCCAGCAGCAAGGTGCGCTTGGGCACGCCATGAAAGCTCATCACCAGCTTGTCGCCGCGCCCGTTCGCTTCCCAGTGCGCCAGCACGCTGTCGTGCAGCGCGTCGATGTAGCTGTCGTGGTCGTGGTAATTTTTCACCATGCGCAGCTCGGGCACGTTGCGCACCGAGCGGTAGTGCGCGAACACGGCGTCGTCGATCGAACCGGTGGTGGTGCCCGAGTATTGCGGGTAGGCCGGCAGGATCGCGATGCGTTCGCAGTGCTCGGCGCGCAGCTGGTCGAGCACCTCGGGCAGCGACGGCGAGCCGTAGCGCATCGCCATCACCACCTTGAGCGCGTCATGGCCGCGCTCGCCCAGGGCGCCGCGCAGCAGCGTCGCCTGCTTTTGGGTGTGCACCTTGAGCGGCGAACCCTCGCGCGTCCAGATCGATTCGTATTTCTTGGCCGACTTCCCGGAGCGGAACGGCAGGATGATCAGGTGCAGGATGAACCACCACACCAGGCGCGGGATCTCCACCACCCTCGGATCGGACAGGAACTCTTTCAGGTAGCGCCGCACGGCCTTGGGCGTGGGCGCATCGGGCGTGCCGAGGTTGACCAGCACCACTGCGCTGCGGGCCACGGTGCCGTGACTGTAGGACGGTTCTTTGCGAAAGGACATGGTTTGGCTTGGACGAAAGGCGGGGAAGGCCGCTATTATAGTTTCTCTCTGGTTTGCAATATGGAAATTTGTGCAGGCACGCCGCTGGCGCGGCTGCCTGTATTGCAAAGCCTCAGGAAGCGAGCAGCTCGCGCGCGTGCTTGCGGGTGGTGGCCGTGATCTCGAGGCCGCCGAGCATGCGCGCCACCTCTTCGACCCGCGCCTTGTTGTCGAGCACATCGATGCGCGAGACCGTCTTGCCGTTCCCGGTACTGCCCTTGGCGACCTGGAAATGCTGGTTGGCCTGGCTCGCCACTTGCGGCAGATGGGTCACGCACAGCACCTGGCGCTGCTGCCCGAGGCGCTTGAGCAGGCGTCCCACCACTTCGGCCACCCCGCCCCCGATGCCGCTGTCGACTTCGTCGAAGATCAGGGTCGCGCTGGTGGTCGCGTTCGAGGTGATCACGGAAATGGCGAGCGCGATGCGCGCCAGTTCGCCGCCCGAAGCGACTTTCGCCAGCGGGCGCGCAGCCACGCCGGCGTGGCCGGCGACCAGGAATTCGACCTGTTCGAGCCCGCTGGCGCTCGGCTCGCAGGCGTTGAGCGCGACCGCGAAGCTGCCGCCCGTCATGTTCAGGTCCTGCATGGCGGCCGACACCTGCTTGCCGAGCACAGCGCCCGCCCCGGCGCGCGCAGCCGACAGCTTGCGGGCCTGCTCCATGTAGGCGGCCTTGAGTTTTTCCTCCTGCTTGCGCAGGCCGTCGAGGTCGCTGGCGTCGGCCAGCTGCCTGAGCTTGTCGGACAGCTCGGCGTGTTCCTCGATCAGTTCTTCGGGCGTGACGCGGAACTTGCGCGCGCTCGAGTGGATCGCTTCGAGGCGCGCCTCGACCTGGCGCAGACGCTCGGGGTCGAGCTCGACCCGGTCGAGATAGTCGTTGAGCGCATACACCGCCTCCTGCAGCTGGATGCGGGCCGGCTCCATGCAGTCGAGCACCGGCTGCAGCTGTGCGTCGACATCGACCAGCTTGCCCAGTTTCTGGTTCAGCGCGGACAACTGCGACAGGATCGGATGCTCCGATTCGGAAATGGCGGCCAGCGCTTCCTGCGCGCCTTCGAGCAGGCTGGCGGCATGCGACAGGCGGCTGTGTTCATTGCCGATCTCGGCCCACTCGCCCGGCTTGAGCGCCAGTTTGTCGAGTTCGGCCACCTGCCATTCGAGCCGTTCGCGCTCGATCAGGACATTTTTGGCATCGCTCTCGAACTGCTCGCGCTGGCGCGCCAGCGCGCGCCATGCCTTGTGCGCGGCGGCCACGGCCCCGGCATCGGCGCCGCACGCGGCCTGGTTGTCGAGCAGCGCGCGCTGCGCCTCGCTTTTCAGCAGTGACTGGTGCGCGTGCTGGCCGTGGATGTCGACCAGCAGCTCGCCCAGCTCGCGCAGCTGGGTGGCGGTGGCCGCGATCCCGTTGATGAACGCCTTCGAGCGGCCCGCGTTGTCGATCACCCGGCGCAGCAGTGCGCTTGCGTCTTCCAGCGCGAATTCGTTTTGCGCGAGCCATTGCTGGGCCGCACCGTCGACCGTGAATTCGGCCGTGATGTCGGCCTTGGGCGCGCCTTCGCGCACCACGCTGGCGTCGCCGCGTCCGCCCAGCGCCAGCTGCAGCGCGTCGATCAGGATCGACTTGCCGGCGCCGGTCTCGCCGGTGAATACCGAAAAGCCGCTGGAAAACTCCAGTTCGATGGAATCGACAATGACAAAATCGCGGATGGAAAGGGTACGCAGCATGAAAAGTGAAGTCCGGTTTCTGTGATGTTCAGGGACGCGCGAGCGAACTACCTCAGCTTGCCCTCGCCCGAGGGGTACTCGTTCCAGTGCAGCTTTTCGCGCAGGGTATCGTAGTAGCTCCAGCCTTCCGGGTGCAGGAAGGTGATGCTGTAGGGGGAACGCGAAATGACGATCTGGTCTCCGTGTACCAGGCTGGCGAAGGTCTGCATGTCGAAGTTGACGCTGACGTCGCGCCCGCTGACGATTTCGATCACGATCCGGCGCGAGTCGGGCAGCACGATCGGGCGGTTCGACAGCGCGTGCGGCGCGATCGGCACCAGCACGATGCCGTTCAGGCTGGGATGGAGCAGCGGGCCGCCGGCCGACAGCGCATACGCGGTCGAGCCGGTGGGCGTGGAGATGATCAGGCCATCGGAGCGCTGGTTGTACATGAAATGGCCGTCGACCGTGACCTTCAGTTCGACCATGCCGGCGCCGGCGCCGCGCGCCACCACCACGTCGTTGACGGCCAGCCCGCAGGTAATCCTGGCGCCGCCGCGCATCACGCAGCCTTCGAGCAGGGTGCGCTTCTCGGCCTCGGCCTTGCCGCTCAGGATCTCGGCCAGCACCGGCAGCGTGCGTTCGATCGGAATGTCGGTCATGAAGCCGAGCCGGCCCTGGTTGATGCCGATCAGGGGCACGTCGTAGGGCGCGATCTGGCGCGCGATGCCGAGCATGGTGCCGTCGCCGCCCATCACGATGACCGCTTCGGCGTACTTGCCGATCCCGGCCACGCTCATGGATTCGATGCCGGCCAGGCCCAGATGGGCGGCGCTCTCGGCCTCGAATACCACCCGGTAGCCGGCCCCTTGCAGGAATGCGACGATGCCGCCGACCGGCTCCTCGATGCCGGCCGTGTTATGCCGGACAACAAGCGCGATGGTTCTTTGCGTAGCAGGCGTTGCGGGCATAAAAAATCCAGGCGGTTGAGAGGATGGCGACACGCAGGAGATTAACCCATTATGCCTGCTTCTGCCATACGGCCTGTCGAGTAACTGGCTGTATGCATGCACAGTATAGAGTGAGGCGGCGTCAACCTGCAAGATTGCTGGAGCGGGCGCGGGCGCGGATTCAATCGAGCGACCGGCATCAATCCGAAGCGTTACCATTCTCGCAAGTGAGTTTGAACAAGGAGAATTCCCATGGTGACCGAAACAAGGGATCGCAAGATCAATACCGACGCCAAGATCAAGGACGACGGCGTCAAGCGCCTGCCGCACGAGCGCGACGAAACGCCGAACGGGCTGGACGTGGAACCGCGCGGTGTGATGAAGCAGGCCGCGGAAGACCTTGAGCAGGGGCTGGTCGATACCGACCTGCACGGCGTACGCGGGGTCGAGCAGGCCGTGACGCCGGCTGCGCCGTCTGGCCAGGCCAAGCCGCACGAGGATGCGGCCGAGGGCCTGCGGCACCAGAAGCCGCTGCCGCCACGGGGCAAGCAATGAGGCGTGCGCTGGCGGTCGTGGCTGGCGCCGCGGCCGCAGTGTCCAGCCTGGCGCTTGCGCAGGAGATGCCGGCCGGTTTCGGTCCCAACCCTAGCCTGCCCGCGCCCACCCGCGCGCTGATTCCGACCATTAACGTGGCGCCGGCCGAGCCGTGGCCGGCGGGCACGCACCCGGTGGCCGCGCCGGGCCTGGCCGTCAACGCCTACGCGGCCGGGCTGGCCCATCCGCGCTGGCTCTACGTGCTGCCCAATGGCGACGTGCTGGTGGCCGAAACCAACAAACCGCCCAAGCCAGGCGACGGCAGCGGCATCCGCGCCGCCATCATGAAGCACGAGATGAAGAAAGCCGGTGCGGCGACCGAATCGGCCAACCGCATCACGCTGCTGCGCGGGGTCGCGCCGAACGGGACCGCGGCCAGCCGCCACGTGTTCCTGGAAGACCTGTACTCGCCGTTCGGCATGGCGCTGGTCGGCACCGACCTGTACATCGCCAACGCCGATGCGCTGCTGCGCTTTCCATACCAGGAGGGCCAGACCAGCATCGGCGCGAAAGGCGTGAAGGTGATGGACCTGCCAGCAGGCATCAACCATCACTGGACCAAGAACGTCGTGGCCAGCCCCGACGGCAAGCGGCTGTACATCTCGGTCGGCTCGAACAGCAATGCCGGCGAGAACGGCATCGACAAGGAGGAAGGACGCGCCGCGATCTGGGAATTCGAGATCGCCAGCGGCATGGCGCGCATATTCGCAAACGGCCTGCGCAATCCGGTGGGCATGGCCTTCCATCCGCAAAGCGGGGTGCTGTGGACCAGCGTGAACGAGCGCGACGAACTGGGCAACGACTTGGTTCCCGATTTCATGACCTCGGTCAAGGATGGCGCCTTCTACGGCTGGCCCTACAGCTACTTCGGGCGCAACGTCGACACCCGCCTCAAGCCGGCGCGTCCCGACCTTGTCGCCACGGCCGTGGTGCCCGACTATGCGCTCGGCGCCCACACCGCCTCGCTCGGCCTCGCGTTTTACGATGGCGCGCCGATGCCGGGCTTCAGGAATGGCGCGCTGCTCGGCCAGCACGGTTCATGGAACCGCAGGCCGCACAGCGGCTACAAGGTCATCTTCGTGCCCTTCGCCGACGGCAAGCCGAGCGGCCCGCCGCAGGACGTGGTGACCGGTTTCCTCAGCCCGAAAGGGCATGCGTACGGGCGCCCGGTGGGCGTCGCGGTCGACAAGGCCGGCGCGATCCTGGTCGCCGACGACGTCGGCAACATGATCTGGCGCGTGACCCCGGCTGCAAGATAGGGCGCCGTCATATGTGCGCCCCCGAACGGAAGACAGCTGCGGGGGAGCACATGATGCTTTCACGAAAACCCGATGTACAGGCCGCACCCACGAGGGGCGTGCCCGGGCATCACTCGACAAGGGAATCATCATGATCAAGCGCACAGGAACGGCCGTCTGGAGTGGCGGCCTCAAGGACGGCAAAGGCAAGCTCTCGACCCAGAGCGGCGTGCTCGACAACACGCAGTATGGCTTTAACACCCGTTTTCAAAACGGACCCGGCACCAACCCCGAGGAACTGATTGCGGCAGCGCACGCCGGCTGCTTCACGATGGCCCTGTCGGGCCAGCTGGGCGCGGCCGGCATGAGCGCGAAGAACCTGGTCACGACCGCCACCGTCACGCTCGACAAGGTCGACGAAGCCTATTCAATCTCGGCCGTGCACCTGAACCTGGTGGCGACGATCCCCGACGCCAGCCAGGAAGCGTTCGAAGCGGCCGCGCTCAAGGCCAAGGAAAACTGCCCGGTCTCCAAGCTGCTCAATGCCGCCATCACGCTCGACGCGCGGCTCGAGCCCTGAGCCTTGCCCGGCGCGCCGGGCAAGGAAACAGCGAAGCGCATAGAATCCTTGTTTCTTCCCCAACAAACAAAGGACTACGATGCGCATCCTGCACACCATGTTACGGGTCGGCGACCTGCAACGTTCCATCGATTTCTACACCCGCGTGCTCGGCATGAAGCTGCTGCGCACCAGCGAGAATCCCGAATACAAGTACACGCTCGCGTTTGTCGGCTACGGCAACAATCCGGAGCATGCGGAACTGGAACTGACCTACAACTGGGGCGTGCACCAGTACGAGATGGGCAATGCCTACGGCCATCTCGCCATTTCGGCGGACGATATCTACAAGGCCTGCGAGTCGGTACGCGCCAGCGGCGGCAACGTCACGCGCGAGCCCGGACCGGTCAAGGGCGGCAGCACCGTGATCGCGTTCGTGACCGACCCCGACGGCTACAAGATCGAGCTGATCGAACGCAAGAGCGAAGGGCACGGCTAAAAAAACGGCGCCTGCAAGGCGCCGTTTCGTGGCAGGCCGGTCCAGCTTACTTCTGCAGCAGATTATTCACCGGCTCCAGGTCCGATTCACGCAATGTGCCGGCGGCCGACTTCAGGCGCAGGCCATTCATGATGGTGTCATAGCGCGCGCGCGACAGGTCGCGGCGGGTGGAATACAACTGGCGCTGCGCGTTGAGCACGTCGATGTTGATGCGCACGCCGACCTGGTAGCCAAGCTTGTTCGACTCGAGCGCCGACTGGCTCGACACTTCCGCCGCCTCCAGCGCCTTGACCTGGGCCAGTCCGTTGTTTACGCCCCGGAACGCCTGGCGCACACCCTGTGCCGCGGTGCGGCGCGTCGCTTCCAGGTCGTTGCGTGCCTTGTCCTCGAGCGCAATCGATTCGCGCACGCGGCTGGTGACGGCAAAGCCGTTAAACAGCGGCACGTTCCACTGCACCCCGATCGCCTTGTTGTTCACGTCGCCCGATGAACTGGTGCGTCCGCTGATGTTCGCACGCGTCGCGTTGGCGATCAGGTCGAGCGTCGGATAATGGCCGGCGCGGCTCTTGTGGATGTCGCGCCTGGACGATTCGAGTGCGAGCTGGGCGCCGACCACGCCGTAGTTCTGGCTCTGGGCCGAGGACACCCACGGATCGATCAGCGATGGCTCCGGCGACGCCAGCGTCACGCCCGGCTTGAGCGGAGCCAGTGCGGCCGGCGCGTCGCCGACGATCGCCTGCAGCGCGGTACGTTTGTTTTCCAGGTCATTGACCGCGGCGAATTCCTGCGCCACCACCAGGTCGTAGGCCGCTTGCGCTTCGTGCGTGTCGGTAATGGTCTGGGTACCGACTTCGAAATTGCGCTTGGCCGACGCCAGTTGCTCGGTGGTCGCGGTTTTCTGGGCGCGGGTCGATTCGAGCGTGTCTTGCGCTGCCAGCACGTCGAAATAGGCTTGTGCGACACGCGTGATCAGGTCCTGCTGGGCCTGCGCAAACTGGGCCTGGCTGATGGCCTCCAGCAGCTTGCTTTGCTGGTAGGTCTGCCAGTTGGCCCAGCGGAACAAGGGCTGCGAGAGCGACACCGTGTAGGAATTGGTGCGGGTATTGGCGCCGCCACCCGAAATGATGCCCTGGCCGCCGCCTGGCAGGCTGCCCACCTGGCCTTCGTTCCACGGGGAGAAATCCTTATCGTCGCGGGTGTGCGTGCCGTTGATGCCAACGGTCGGCAGCAGCAGCGAGCGTGCCTGCGGAACCCGTTCCTGACCGACTGCAAGCGAGGCGCGCGCGCTGGCATACACGGCGTCGTTGGCCAGTGCCTGCTGGTACACCTGGATCAGGTCAGCCGCCTGCGCATCGAGCGTCAGGAAAGCGCTGGCGATCAGCACGGCGATAAGGGGTTTCTGCATTGCATTCTCCATGGGAGTCATCAAAAAGGATTAAGAAAACTGCAGCCGACTTATCTCCGACGCCAATGCACCTGGCATTCAGTACGTCGGCATTGCTGGGTCGACCTGCACAGCCCAGGCATGTACTCCGCCCGTCAGATTCGTTACATTGGTAAAACCATTGCGCTCAAGGAAAGCCGCAACCTGCATGCTGCGCGTACCGTGATGGCAGATGCAGACGATCTGCTCGTCTTCATCGAGCTCATCGATACGCGCCGGAATCGTGTTCATCACGATCTGGGTCGAGCCCTCGATCCTGCAGGTTTCGAACTCCCAGTTCTCGCGCACGTCCAGCAACAGCGGACGCTCGCGCGACGGGTCGGCCAGCCATGCAGCCAGCTCGGGGGCGGTCATATGTTGCATGGAAGCCCCACCGGCCTTAAAACGTGAAGTGCGACGGCTTGGCCGCCACCGTCAGCGGCTTGACCTCGGTCTCGAACACGGTGACCGCGTCGTACGCCGTGTCCGACACGCGCGTGATGATCTGCGCCGACATCACCGGTGCCTCGCCCAGGAACGCGGCGATGCGCCCGCCCACCTTGATTTGCTTGAGGAAGGCGTCCGGCAGCACTTCCAGGCCGCCCGAGATGACGATCACGTCATACGGTGCATCGCGGACCCAGCCTTCGGAGCCGTCGCCCAGTTCCACCGTGACGTTAGCCACGCCGGCGTTGGCCAGGTTCTTCTCGGACAGGGCCTTCAGTTCCGGCAAGATCTCGACGGTGGTCACGTGGCGGCACTTGTGCGCCATCAGCGCAGCCATGTAGCCCGAGCCGGCGCCGATTTCCAGCACCTTCTCGTGTTTCTTGAGCATCAATTCCTGCAGCAGGCGCGCTTCGAGCTTCGGCGTGAACATGGCTTCGCCGCCGGGCAGCGGAATTTCGGTGTCGACGAAGGCAAGGTTCTTGTAGGCCGGAGGCACGAAATCCTCGCGCTTGACCACCACCAGCAGGTCCAGCACATCCTGGTCGAGCACGTTCCACGGGCGGATCTGCTGTTCAATCATGTTAAAGCGGGCTTGTTCGATATTCATTTTTATCACTCGTTGAAAAAATAATAATCCGATATTTTATCGTTGAACGGCCTCAGAACGCACATCTTAACGACATGGGTGCCGAGAACACACGAAATTGCGACAGTCTGCAGTTTAGGGGGAATGAACGCGCAAAAACGCCGACTGGCGCCTTTGACAACTCACGGGACGCCGGCCGGCGGCGGCAGCAAGCCGTGCAGGGCCATGTCGATGAAGGCGTCCAGATAGGCAACAGGGTCGAGCTGGCTCTGGTCGCACGGTCCTATGGAATGCTTGGACAGCATGAGCATGAGGGTCGGCGCGATCAGCAACTGGGTCACGGTGGGGATGTCGATCGGACGAAATTCGCCGCGCCTGACCGCCCGTTCCAGCATGCTGGCGATCATCGCGCTGCCGCGCGCAATCACCTCTTCGCGGTAGAACTGGGCCAGGTCGGGGAAATTATTGGCTTCGGCCATCACCAGCTTGACGATGCCGGACGCCTTGGTCGCGCCCAGCCGCTGCCACCAGCTGTGTACCACGGCGCGCAGCAGTTCGGCGCTATGGCCCTGGAATTCGGCAATGGTGTCCTCGGCCGCGCCGATGACCGGCACGATGTTTTCGCGCACCACCGCCTTGAACAGTTCTTCCTTGTTGGCAAAATACAGGTACAGGGTGCCCTTGGACACTCCGGCGCGCTTGGCCACATCCTCCAGCCGGGTGGTGGCAAAACCGCGCTCCACGAACAGGTCAAGGGCGGCCGCCAGCAGCTCCTGGGGGCGCGCTTCCTTGCGCCGCTCCCAGCGCGGCTTGATGTTAAAGGGGCATTGCATGTGCTTCGGTCCAGTAACTTACTTGCAAGTCATTAATATAGGCCCGGCACAAGGGCCAGTCAAGCCTGCATCTTACGCCTTGGTGCGGTCTTGACCGGAACCGCGAAAAACGCGGCTTGCAAGCGACAGCGCCATTTACTTGGCCTTGCGCGACGACCAGTGCACGTGCACGATCACCCATCCGTCGCCCGTCTTTTCCAGCACCGCCGTTTCGGTCCCGAACAAATGAACCGGCTTGCCCTTGTAAGTCCCGGTGGTTTCGGTTTCCTCCCAGATCACCGCCTGGCTTCCCGCGCTGCGCTCGCCATGCTGCAAGACCTTGCGCGTCACCGCCTGCGAGAATGCCATGTCGGCGGACAAGTGGTGGCTCGCATACTCATCGCGCGAACGCTCGACGAACCCGGACTCGTAAATCAACACGTCCGCCGCCAACAGTTCGGTGGCCTTGGCCTTGTCGCCGGTCGCCAGCGCGGCATGAAAGGCAGCCAGCGTCTCTTGCGGCCCTGCAGCACTGCCAGGACCTGCCAGCATCATCATTAGTAAGGCAAACGCAATTTTGAGCATCGCGGCCATCCTCAAAGTTGTTAAACAGGCAGGAATCATACCCGAGAACAGGCATCTTGCCGCACCATTCGGGGGCATTGAGCGATCCCGCCTTGTTTGAGGTGCCTCAATCAAATTCGATGTCCCGCTCCTTAGTATGGGTAGGTGAAAAGCCATGATCACCACCCCATGGCCCTGCGAGGAAATAAAGAATGAACGGCCACGTCATTGCCGCCCGAGGCCCGCCGCGCGGAACGGCATACCCGCGCCACGATCAGACCACCGCTGCGGTGGCGGCGGCGCCGGGCAGCCTGTTTGCCTTCCTCGACGATCACATGAGCCTGTCGTCGCATATGAACCGCTCATCCTGGATGATGGGCGGGGGCAAGATGAAAACCGAGCTCGGCGCCGGTGGCGGAAAGGCCCCTGGTTCGACCATCCGCCTGTCCGGACGCGTGTTCGGGATACCCCTGTGGGTCGATGAAGTCGTCACCGAGCGCACCCCGCCTTACCGAAAGACATGGGAAACCATCGGCCAGCCGCGACTGCTGGTCATCGGCCCCTACCGGATGGGCTTTGTCATTGCGATGCATGACCGCAGCTCGCAACTGACGGTATTTATCGACTACGACTTGCCCGACACCGGGCCGGCGCGCTGGCTGGGACGTTTGCTGGGCGGCGTCTATGCGCGCTGGTGCACACGCCAGATGGCGCAGGACGCCGCGCGCCATTTTGCCGCCGCCCGTTCCGCCAGCGGCAGCTAAGGCAGGCCCGGACGCTGATCCACAGAGTCACGCGCCGCGCCGGGGAGTATACTAAGCGGCCCTGCCTCCCCTTGTCCGCCATGAAGACCACCTCCGAAGCACCGAGCTGCCGGCCCGGCTGCGGCGCCTGCTGCATCGCGCCCTCCATCTCGTCCGCGATTCCCGGCATGCCCAATGGCAAGCCGGCCGGCGTGCGCTGCATCCAGCTCGACGACGAGAACGGTTGCAAGATATTCGGACAGGCGGGCCGTCCGGCGGTCTGCGCCAGCCTGCAGCCCTCGCTCGAGATGTGCGGCGCCGAGCGCGAGCACGCCATGTTCTTCCTGGCCACGCTCGACCGGCTCACCGCGTGAAAAACTTGTACTTCGTTGCGTCCGGCTCAACGGTGGAAGGCGCGCGCGTGGTAAGCTTCGACCCCGAGTAGTGCCGCCTGCCAGGCTCGCATTTATCCCATCAACAAGCCAGACAGTACGTGTACATCGACATTCATGGATATCATTCTCGCGCTTAAAGCGGTCATCATGGGCCTGGTGGAAGGCTTCACCGAATTTTTGCCGATCTCCTCGACCGGCCACCTGATCTTGGCGGGCAGCCTGCTCGACTTCACGGACGAAAAATCGAAGGTATTTGAAATCGTGATCCAGGCCGGCGCGATCCTGGCCGTGTGCTGGGAGTACCGCAGCCGGCTCGGCGCCGTCATCGCCGGCCTGACCAACAGCGCGAAAGCGCAGAAGTTCGCCCTCAATCTGGTGGTCGCCTTCCTGCCGCTTGCGGTGCTTGGCCTCATTTTCGGCAAGATGATCAAGGCCGCGCTGTTTTCGCCGGTGCCGGTCGCGCTGGCATTCGTCATCGGCGGCTTCATCATCCTCTGGGTGGAGCGGCGCCACAAGCTCAGTCCGGTCGCGGTCCGGGTTGAAACGGTCGACGACATGACCACGATGGACGCCTTCAAGGTCGGCTGCGCCCAAGCCGTCGCGCTCATTCCCGGCGCCAGCCGCTCGGGCGCGACCATCATCGGCGGCATGTGGTTTGGCCTGCCGCGCAAGGCCGCCACCGAATTCTCGTTCTTCCTGGCCATTCCCACGCTGCTCGCCGCGACCGTCTATTCGCTGGTCAAGGAGCGCGCACTGCTGTCGGCTGGCGACCTGCCCATGTTCGGGCTCGGCCTGGTGGCCGCCTTCGTCTCGGCCTTCGTGTGCGTGCGCTGGCTGCTGCGCTACGTCAGCACCCACGACTTCACCATGTTCGCCTGGTACCGCATCGTGTTCGGCATCGTGGTGATCGCCAGCTCCCATTACGGCTGGGTCATTTGGACGCACTGACACCAATGAACAGCGATATCGGCGCACGCGCAGTCGACCTGCTGCAAACCGTATTCGGCTATCCGGCCTTTCGCGGACAGCAGGGCGACATCGTCGAACACGTGGCAAGCGGCGGCGACGCGCTGGTCCTGATGCCGACCGGCGGCGGCAAGTCGCTGTGCTACCAGATTCCCGCGCTGCTGCGCGACGGCGTAGGGGTGGTGGTGTCGCCCCTGATCGCCCTGATGCAGGACCAGGTCGACGCGCTGGCCGAAGTCGGCGTGCGCGCCGCCTTTCTCAACTCCACACAGACGTTCGAAGAATCGATGCGCATCGAACGCCAGGTGCGCACCGGCGAAATCGACCTGGTGTACGTGGCGCCGGAACGGCTGATGACGCCACGCTGCCTCGAGCTGTTCGAAGCGTCCCGCATCGCACTGTTCGCGATCGACGAAGCGCACTGCGTATCGCAATGGGGTCACGACTTCCGGCCCGAGTACATCAAGCTGTCGGTGCTGCACGAGCGCTTCCCGAGCGTGCCGCGCATCGCGCTCACCGCCACCGCCGACCAGCAGACGCGCGCCGAAATCGCGCTGCGGCTGCAGCTGGGCGACGCACGACAGTTCGTCTCCTCGTTCGACCGTCCCAACATCCGCTACCAGATCGTCGAGAAGGCCAACGGACGCAAGCAGCTGCTCGACTTCATCGCCGCCGAGCATGGCGGCGATGCCGGCATCGTGTACTGCCTGTCGCGCAAGAAGGTCGAAGAGACCGCCGAATTCCTCAACGAGAACGGAATACGGGCACTGCCCTACCATGCCGGCATGGACTACCCGAAGCGCAGCGCCAACCAGGCCCGCTTCCTGCGCGAAGACAATATCGTGATGGTCGCCACGATCGCCTTCGGGATGGGGATCGACAAACCGGACGTGCGCTTCGTGTGCCACCTCGACCTGCCGAAAAGTATCGAAGGCTACTACCAGGAGACCGGCCGCGCCGGGCGCGACGGGATGCCGGCCAGCGCCTGGATGGCGTACGGGCTGCAGGACGTGGTGCTGCAGCGGCGCATGATCGACGAATCGGAGGCCGACGAAACCTTCAAGCGCGTGCTGTCGATGAAGCTCGACGCCATGCTCGGCCTGTGCGAGACCCTCAGCTGCCGGCGCACGCGCCTGCTCGACTACTTCGGCGAATCTTCCACGCCCTGCGGCAACTGCGACACTTGCCTGATACCGCCGGTCTCGTTCGACGGCACGGTGCCGGTGCAAAAACTCCTGTCCGCGATTTACCGGGTCGACCAGCGCTTCGCCGCCGGGCACGTGATCGACGTGCTGCGCGGGGTCGAATCGGAGCGCATCAAGCAATGGCATCACGATGCGCTGTCGGTATTCGGGATCGGCAGCGAGCGCGCCGAAGCGGAGTGGCGCGCCATTTTGCGCCAGGCCATCGCGCTCGGGCTGGTGACGGTCGACCACGAAGTCTACAGCTCGCTGAAACTGACCGACGCCGCGCGCCCGGTACTCAAGGGCGGGCAAAAGGTGCAGCTGCGCCAATACCAGAAGCCGGTCAAGCAAAAGCGCCAGCCGGCGGCCGCCAAAGGCTACGTCGAAAGCGACCTGTCGAGCTCCGAGCAAGCCATCTTCGACAAACTGCGCTGGTGGCGCGTGGAGACCGCGCGCGCGCACAACGTGCCGGCCTACGTGATCTTCGTCGACGCGACCCTGCGCGAAATCGCCAAGGCCAAGCCGACCACGCTGAACGACCTGCGCGGCGTGACCGGCGTGGGCGAAAAGAAGCTTGCCTCCTACGGCGAAGAGATCGTCGCCATGATCACCGACATGCTCTGACTCGTGTGTTTTTTGCAGGGCCGACGAACGCAGGCGCCCGGCTTTTACTTCTTCACGAACACCAGGTCCCATACGCCGTGGCCCAGCTTGATGCCGCGGTTTTCGAACTTGGTCAGCGGCCGGTAGGCCGGCTGGGGGGCGTAGCCTTCGGCCGTATTTTGCAGCGCCGGCTCGGCGCCGAGCACCTCGAGCATCTGGACCGCGTAATCTTCCCAGTCGGTCGCACAATGCAGGTAGCCGCCCGGCGCGAGCCGTTCGGCAAGCAGCTTGACGAACGCGGGCTGGATCAATCGGCGCTTGTTGTGCCGGGCCTTGTGCCATGGATCGGGGAAGAACACGTGCACCCCGGCCAGCGAGGCTGGTGGGATCATCTGGTTGAGCACTTCGACCGCGTCGTGCTGGATCAGCCGCAGGTTGCGCAGATCCTGTTCGCCGATCTGTTTGAGCAGGCTCCCCACGCCCGGCGTATGCACTTCGACCCCGACGAAATCCTTCTCGGGCATCGCTTTCGCGATATGCGAGGTGGTGTCGCCCATGCCAAAGCCGATCTCCAGGATCACCGGTGCGCGGCGTCCGAACGCTTGCTCGAAGTCGAGCGGCGCCTTTGCGTAAGGCAGCAGGAACTGCGGCCCGAGCTCTTCAAGCGCGCGTGCCTGCGCGATCGACAGGCGTCCCGCGCGCGTGACGAAACTGCGGATGCGGTGTTCGGTCGGGTCATAAAGCATCGGCCGGTTCAAGCCGTTTGGGGGCGTATCTGAAGACATGGTATCGGGGAACTTGAAGGACAGGGTAAACGGCCAGCAAGGCTGACTGGGGCCGTCATTATAGCCTACCGTTGCAAGTGGAACAGCTGGCTGGAGAGGCGCGCTTACAGGTGATGGAGCGGGTGAAGGGAATCGAACCCTCGTCGTAAGCTTGGGAAGCTTCTGCTCTACCATTGAGCTACACCCGCGTAGCCCGCATTCTACGCGCGTTTGAGCGTTGTTGACAACTTCTTACTTCGACGGGTGTGATGGGACATGTGATGGCTGCCTCGCGATAAGTGTGATGGCTTAGCCCACAAAAAAGGGTTCTGCCGAGGCAGTGCCCCCCAAGGAACCGCTGATTTAAGCTACGCGGTAGCCCCCAGTAAGCGTGTCCTTGTGTAGCCTTAGCTACGACGCAGTATGACTGCGCCGTGATTACGGCGAATGGCGGGGATCAAGGCACCGGATGGAACGTCGCGCTACATTCGCGACCAACGGAGGAAGGACCTCCGTTCAACCGACGCGGGCGGCGTGCCCATGCGTTGACCCAGGGGCGGTGCATAGGTCGGTCGCGGTGAATTCCTATTGCGCGCTTGTGTGATGGAAAATGGGATGGCCGCTTCTTCCAAGGTGTGACCACGTAAAGAGCACACGGATCTTACTTGCTCGCGTCACGGGGCAACTGCGTGAATCGCTCGATGAAAAGACAATGCCGTAAGCATAAGGGCTTATGCGAACTCCATAGATCGTAACAATCTCCAGTAACCATACGTCCATTGATTAAAAAAAAGATTAGACAAAATGGGGCTTGATCGCTTGCAGCAGGCAATCAAATAGGAACCGGGCGGCTTGCGCTATCTCGTCCCGCTCTGCCCGCCGGCTTTCTACAATAGCCGTACATGCTCGATGCATGATCGACTACTAAGGGGCAACGATGGAAATCTTGTGGATGGGTAGGGGGCGCCAAGTGGCGGGTGCGGCGTTCGGAACGGCGCTATGCATGGCGGGCGTGCCGGGTTACGGCGGGGACGGCGGCGGAACGGTGCGACTGGCGAGCGCCAGGCTGCTGGCTTCCCCCACCGCCGGCAGTGCGCAGGTCGCCAATGGCACTGACGGCACCGAGCGCGTTGCCCGCAACGGTCGCGGCGCCGCGGACACGTACGACATCGTCAACCTGGTGCCGGGAATCGGATACAGGTCGCGCATCAATACACGCGGCCAGGCGGCCTTCGAATACGTCAGCTTCACCGACAGGCTGCGCGTCGGCTTCTTCGATGGCGAACGGGTGAGCGATATCAGCCCGCCCACGTCAGAGGTTGCCGCGCTGGGCGACATGAACGAGAAGGGCGAGGTTGCCCAGTATGGAGCCTTGCCCTCCAGCGCGGGTTTCAACCTGGTGCCGTTTCGCTGGTCGCTCGCGGCAGGCTGGACTTTGTTGCCCGTCCTTAGCACCGACAGGACAACCTTCACTGGCGCCATCAACGATCGCGGGGTAATCGTCGGTGCGTCTATCGGACCTGTCGAGGTCGGTTACCGCGCGGTGCGCTGGGGCGCCACAAACAGTCTGCTGAAACTACCGACTCCCGCCGGTTTCGGAGAATCGTTCGCCGGCGACATCAACGGGCACGACGTCAGTGTCGGCTACGCCAACGGTCCTGCCGGCGTGACGCATGCCTTTATCTGGGATGCCGCCGGCCGGCCAACCGACCTCGGCACCTTGGGGGCAACGGAGGCGGCTGGCCTGGTGAACAACAACCGGGACGAGATAGCCGGATGGCTGGAATTATCAGGTCCGGATTTCCAGTCTTTCCTGTGGAGCCCAAGCAAGGGCGTAACGCGCGTCGGCCTGCACACGGTGCCCGGCGAGCTGAACAATGTTGGCGAACTGGTTGGGCGCATTTACTATCCCGACACCGGCATTGACCATGCCTTCGTGTTTTCCCGAGCCCGGGGGCTGGTGGACCTGCACCGGGCACCATTTACTTCCTCCGACGCGTCCCAGGCGGACGACAGGGGGACTGTGGTCGGGGAGATGTTGAGCAATATTCCTGGGGCCTTCGCCCAGCGTGCTTACCGCTGGTCGCGCAGCGGCGAGGCGGTCGACCTGAACACGCGCCTGCTCGATTTGCCGGAAGGCCTGGTCGTGAGCCAGGCGCTCAGGATTTCTTCAAAGGGCGATATCATCGCCAATTCGAATGCCGGACTGGTGCTGTTGCGCCGCGATGGCGGAACCGACGCGCCGGTGCTGGGGCCGATCCAGATCCCGGACGTGGTACGTCCGGCCCAGCCGGTCGCACTCACGCTGTCCTTCCGCGACCGCAACAAGAGCGACACCCATAGCGCGACGGTCGACTGGGGCGACGGCAGCGGGCCGCAGGCGGCCGGCGTCAGCGAGAGTAACGGTCGCGGCGAGCTGAGCGCGGCGCACACCTATGTCAGTGCCGGCGATTACAACATCGTCGTGCGCGTCACCGATTCCACCGGCAGGGCAACCTTGCAGGCCCGGCGTCTCGACATTTTCCGGTCCTGCACAGCGGGCATCGTCGGCGAGGGCAGCCTTCCCGCCGCTGTGGGGCGCGTCGCGGAGGCGACGCTGGTGTTCCGGCTGTCGGCACCGCTGGTGTCTGCCTGCGACAATACCCGGCCGTTCACCTTCGTGATGCAGGGCAGGGTCGCCTTCAAGGGCGAGCGGCTCGAACGTGTCAGCCGCAACGGCAATACGGTCCGACTGGAAGGCAGTGGCAAGCTCGACGGGCAGCCGGGCTTCCGCTTCAGCATCGAAGCCAGGGACGGCCAGCACGGCGGCGCACTTGAAACGGACCGGCTGACGGTGCGCATCGAGCACGGCGATACGGCGGGCGGTGCGCCCGCCGGCAGCACCCGGCCCGCGGTGCTGAGCTATGGCGTTGCCGACCGCAAGTCGGAAGCTGAGCGGGCGTCGCGCGAAGGCATCCTGCCGCCTGCGGCGCTACGCTTGGTCGAGTGAGGGAGCGGGACGGCGGCCCTGGCTGCGCCGTCCCGCTCAAGGCTGGTTCGGCGGCGCAGCAAGCCCTAGCCTGAATGTTGCATAAATCCCCTTCTCCTCCAGAAATTTTGCCAACTTGGCCAAAGACGGGCCGGCAGCACGGGTAGGGCGAAGCTCGCCCTACCGCGCAGATTCGCCCGGTCGAGAATCTCCAAGCCTCACATCAGCTTTTGCAGATACATCAACAGCTTTTCCACACCAAAGTGGGATGGAAGATGTGATGGCGGCTACCCCCTTGGTTTAGGTGGATTATTTGCGATTTGGGTTTTTCACGCGGCGAAGAAGCGCATGAACAGTGGTCGTTTTTTTGGTGGGGCTTGGGAAGCTTCTGCCCTACCATTGCCAGAACTTCAACCCGAGCGTACCTGTAAGTTCACGCGTCGCAAAATGTGAGCACAAATGCGGACGTATGAAATACAATTTACACACGTCATCCCTTCCCGATTGGTTCGGCGCCCCGGCGGCCCATTCCATCCGGGAGCCCGCCCGGGAAAACGCGGATCGTGCCCCCCAGGCCAGACGCCTCCAGCACCGCCACAGGAAAGAACTTGGATACTCTCACCAGCATGAAAGTCTTCGCTGCCGTGGTCGACAGCGGCAGTTTTTCGGCCGCCGCCGACCGGCTCGACATATCCCGGGCG
>Ga0066461_1000216_pt1 | contig 23896 bp, 22 predicted proteins | sample LakWasMe91_HOW11_2_FD_59572 | JGI IMG/M metagenome (GOLD analysis project Ga0066461, IMG submission 59572) | Freshwater sediment methanotrophic microbial communities from Lake Washington under simulated oxygen tension - Sediment Metagenome 91_HOW11 | ecosystem: Environmental > Aquatic >...
CGTGACATTGAAGATGGCATGGCTGATGCACGTGATGGAGGCTTCACCAAGGTTCGCATCAACATGCGAGATACAGGAAAACTTGATAAATCTGGAGAGCCAGAACAAAAACCTGAAGTGGTTGGCATTCCTGACGAAGTGGAAACTCAAACGCAATCTCAAGTTTCCCAGAAGGCAGAGGTGATCTAAATGATGCAAATAAACGCAATAAAAGCGCAGGAAACGAAAGCTGTAGAGACAAAAAGCACTTCTAAGGTTTCCGTGATTGCAGGAGCAGCCGCAGCTGCTGTTCTTGCGGTCACAATGTGGGCAATGTCTCCAGAAACAATACCGACCGCAGTAGCAGGTTTCGGCGAGGTGATCGAGCTCACACCAGGTGATCTTGAACACAACCGGATGTTGCTTGAAGCAAATGGGATCTCCAAGAATTTCACTGTTCGTGATTACTCAACAATCGACGGTGACCGAGTATTGGTTAATGGTAATCAGATACAGCTCAGCGGAGCACCAACACCAATCGGTGGCAGCCCAGGCACTCTGAATTTGGTTGCAAGCGCCGGCTCAATGGGTTGCGTAACAGTAGAAATTGCTGACGAAGTTTCTGTTTACCAACTCTGCCTACGTGACGGCGACCCGATTAAAACATTTATCAAGGATTAACCATGAAATATCAGATTGCAAAAGGAAGTGGCACCGTAACAGTCGCAGGTCGACTCTCAAGAAATGGATCACATTCAGTATTAATTCCGTTGCCAGCAGAATTAAAGGCAAGGCTCGATAAGGCAATTGAGGGAGGCTCAACATCAGCTGCTATCGTGTTTTTGCTGGCCTATTCATTGGATCAGCTTGATAAGAATGGACATCGGTTATTAGGAAACGGTGATTAAGAATGAGTAAAACTTTATGGGGTGAAGACAAACTGATCGCAGAAGAGGCGATTGCTGCAGGGCTTATTGGTGCTGCAAGTGCAACTGCGCTCCTGGCACCGTTCATTGATCCTGCCACCATGCAGAACATCATGTCCGGCAGCTTCCATTTTTCTGAGCTATTAACAGTTTCTGCAATAGCAGCAGCAACTGCAGCCGCCATTGGGTTAGTTGGCTGGCAAAAATCAGAATGGCTTTATGAGGGTATGGAATATGTTTCTGATCCTGAAAAAGGAAGAATCATCATGCAAGCGAATGAGCTCAAGTTGATGTCAAAAGCTCAGAAGGCAGGCAAAGTTAAAGGCTTAATAATTGGTGGTGTTGAGCTTTCACGCACACGTGAAGTTGCGCATGCAGGTTTGAATGGATTGCCAGGCGGCGGTAAAACAGTGCTCATCAACAACATTCTCAAGCAAATCCTAGAGCGCCCAAATGAGAAGCTTGTCATTCATGACCCTAAAGGCGACTTTACTTCTTTTTTATATAACAAAGATGACACCGTGATAGCTGGTCCTTGGGATGCTGATGCGATTGGCTGGGACATGTCAGCAGATCTGACAACGCCAGGCTTCATCGATGCATTCGCCAACATTTTAGCTACAGCCGGCATTGATAAATCCAGCACTTCTGGGGCCTCAAATTACTTCATGAAAGCAACGGAAGGATTGATTGCTGGATATCTAAAATATTGCCTGCGCCACATGGGCGATAACTGGGCAATTGACACTTTGGCCCATGAATTAATGGTAAACGGAAAATGGGTTGACAAGGCTTTGCTCGGTGACCCACAACTCAAAGCATTGATTGGTAGCGGTAAAGGTGAGCAAATCCAAAATGTCATCAGTAGCTTTTCGACAGCGGTGAACTGGATCCCGGCTTATGCTGCAAGCTTTAAAGTCGTTCGTGATCAAGAAGGAAACATTGATCGCGAAGCAAGTCATTTGTTCTCAATTCGCAAATGGTTAACAGGTGAAAATCATTTGAATGTAAAAAAATTCATTCTTAACAACAACGCAAATTTTCAATCGCAAGCCACATTAATTTTCGGTGCCATGTTAAGTGTCATGCGAGGATGTGTTAACGGCTCCAACATGCCTGGCAAATCACCAGATTCCGAAGGAGGAATTTGGTTCATTATTGATGAATTGCCTCAACTTGGCGCTTCAGTAGGTGAGTCAATTGCGAAAATTGAAGAAATGGGACGCTCAAGAGGTGTTCGCGTTTACAAGGCTTATCAGGATGAAAGTCAAATCCTAGCTCATCTTGGAAAGGACAAAGGTCGAGCATCAATGAGCGTTCAACAAACAAAGGTTTATTTGAAGAGCGCGTCTGAAACTGCAAGTGAAGTGGCAAGGGGAATGGGTCGAAAAACAATTATTAGAGCTGACCCGCCTTGGATCAATGGCGCCGCAGGCAAGAAGATAACAAAAATTGAAACTGATGTGATTAATCAGTCTGAGCTGACCGGATTAAAAGTTTTAGAGCATGGCGTTGAGTTGATTGTTCGAACTGATGACGTGCTTGTGAAGCTAGTTCAGCCTTTTGTTGACCGTGATTTCACAACCGAGATTAGACCACAATTCATCGAAAACAAACTTTTTGAACGCGGAATTCTAGATTTAGCAGAAAAAGCTGAGATCGAAGAAATGGTGAAAAAAGGGATAGCAGTAGAGGAAAGACCAGATAGTCAAGTCATCGATGATCAGCTTGCTGATTTCGACGAATTGATGGCGCAGTCAGAAGCTGTTGAATCAACTGCAGAGGCTGAATCTGATGGAAATGAGCCGATTGAATCTCCAACAGAAGCCATTCCAGGGGATGAAATTGATACAAAAAGAATCGATGATCTGGTTCGCGAAATGATGTCGAGAGATCCGGTGAAAGAAGACGAAGAAGAGTGATCGGAGAATAAAAAATGTTAACTATTCTAAGATTAATTGTGATCGCAATTGCCGGGTTCTTTATCAATGGGTACTACGGAAGCGTCATGTCACCAGGCATGGCAATGGTGATCTCAATTCTGATCATTAGCGGCCTTCTGCTTACTATGTTGATGGGCAGCACAAACATAAAGATTATCTTCCAGGGTGGGCTGACAATCGTCATCTGGCCGGCAGGTGTCTACGTCTCTAAATGGGTGATGGATTTTGTTGGGAACCCGATATCAGAAACGCAAGCAATTGCAGCAGCGCCTATGGTTGCTGCTATTGCGAGTTTGATTGCCTATTCAATGAGTGTAAATCGCGATAGGGCGCGCGACCTGGCAACCATTTCACTTGGATTCATTGCCCTCTACACAATGATGAGAATGATCGCCATTGGTGACGCTTCTGCGATCCCGGTTGCATCAGCTTCTGTGGCCTTCTCATCTCTTGTGATCTACCAGATGCTTGTGTTGCCACCATCTCAGCAGAACGCAGTCGTTTTGATGATTGGTTTTGCTGTGATGGGGGCAATATTTTCAGCAATTGCAGTGGTTTTATAGTTTGTAATTTTTATATTGTATAAGCTAATTTTTTGCATCATCTAATAAATTAAAGGATCCAAAATGGCACTTGAAAACATAAATAACAGTTTTGATAGCAACGTTGCTAATGAGTTGGCAAACGAGTTTCTAAAAGACAAAGCTGCAGCTAATAAGCATTTTAATGAAAACAGAAAAAAGTATGCAGAAGAGTGGGTGGAAATGAAAGCTACCGCACTTGATGATCCAAAAAACATTGAGCACCATGAGGTTTACAAAAGTGAGCAGCGCCGCGCAGTTGATGTTGCATTAGAAGGAACAAATACAAACCTGCAACATCTTGTAATCGATATTGAGAATTTCGAGCGCCAGGTTGCAATTGAGAAATTCATCGAGCAGCAACGTTTGGTGGTACAGCGCCTATTTTTAGAGGCAAAGCGGAATGAAGAAATTTACGAAAAAGTAAGAAAGGATTTAATCCTACTTAATGAGCAATATATTAAAAATAAGATTGCATTTGATGAAGCCTCGATAGCGGCAGCTGCATCAAGAAAATTGCTAACAGTTATTGAGCTGCACTCAAAACCTGCTACCAAACAAGTTGCTGAGTTTTATCGAGAACCGAAGAACGGGAGAATTAACGACAATTCTAGCAATCGCTTCACATATCACGCTGGGTGGGGTTATGAAACTGCTGCAAAAGCTGCGTTGGATGCTGATCGCTCGCTTGAACATAGAGTTGAGTCATTATCAAAACAGGCAGAAAAGGAACCTGATGCGCTTAAACGTGAGCGTATTCAAGTGCAGATGGCGTTAGAAATTAACGACTTTCGAGCTTTGCAGAATTATCGCATTTCAAGCTTGTATGACGGCGATAAAGATTTTATTGCCAAAGCGAGAAACTTTGACCAAAACGCAAACGCCATGGCGCTTCGTGCAGCCGATCTGGACTTAAAACTTGAAGAGCGCGGCTTCATCATGGATTTCACACGAAATGAAATTGATGTTAGAGAGATTCAACCACATGAAATGCTTCATGCCCAGGGTTTAAACGATAGCCTGTCAATTTTGGAGAAATGTAAAAATCAAAAAGTTGATTTGGAGAATGCAGAAGCTCGTCAGCAATTGGCTTCCTCACAAATCTCTGAAAGTAAACAGGAGCTAGATATGTCAAAAGATGGTTTGGATAAAGCCATGCAAGTTTCTCAATCTACCAGAAGTGAATTGTCAATTGAACACCGCAAGTTGAAGAGTCTTGAGTCTGAAACGGCAGTAGCTGCGAATGCTTCTGGTCAAGATGAAGAAGAGGCTCAATCGCATTCTATTGGTATGTGAAGATAAATTCGACAATAAAAAAGGATTATACAAATGAGCAGATTATTTATTGCTGAAAAACCAAGCTTAGCCAAGGCAATTGCTGAAGGCTTGACTGCCAAGCCGATCATGAACCGGGAAGACGGTTTCTACATGGCTGGCGCTGACATGGTGACATGGGGTTATGGCCATCTGCTGGAACAGGCGAACCCAGACCATTACGATCCGGCTCTGAAAAAATGGTCAACAGAATCGCTTCCTATCATTCCTAAAGAATGGAAGATGTTACCGAAGGAAAGCTCACGGAAACAGTTAACCAATATCGGCAAACTGCTGAAAAGCTGCAAATCCGTAGTGAACGCCGGTGACCCGGACCGAGAAGGTCAGCTGCTTATTGATGAGGTTCTGGATCACTTTAAATACAAGGGCAACGTAGAGCGTATCTGGCTGTCTGCTATTGACCCTAAATCAGTTACCAAGGCGTTGGCGTCATTAAAACCGAACACTCAATATCATAACCTGCGCGATTCAGCGATGGCACGCGCTCGTGCGGACTGGCTGGTTGGACTGAACCTGACACGTGCCTACACCATAGCCGCTCAGCGTTCCGGTTACGGATTTGGTAAGCCGCCGATCTCTATCGGGCGCGTACAGACGCCTGTGCTGGCTTTAATCGTTCAGCGTGAGGAAGAGATACGCAACTTCAAGCCAATCGACTTCTATACGATTACCGCAGACATCGCTGTGCAGAACGGCAAGTTTGTCGGGAAATTAAAAACAACGGCAGGTGAACCTGGTGTAGACAAAGATAATCGCCTTACTGATCCCAATGTGGCACGAACCATTGTTAACAGGGTTAAAGGCGCTGTTGGCAAAATCTCACGTTTCGAGACCAAGCGCGAGTCAGATAAAGCGCCGCTGCCATTCAATCTGTCGTCTCTGCAGATCTATGCCAGCTCGAAATGGGGTATGGGTGCCCAAAAGGTATTGGATACCTGCCAGGCTCTTTATGAAACCCATAAGATTACGACCTACCCTCGTTCTGATTGCGAATATTTGCCTGAGAACCAGCTGTCAGATGCGCCGCATATCCTGAAGGCGATTTCTGGTGCATTTCCGTCTGCTGCTGGCGCCAACCCGGCGCTTAAATCAAGAGCATGGAACGATAAAAAGGTGACTGCCCACCACGGCTTGATACCGACCAGCAAGATCCCGAATCTGGCACAGCTGACCGCTGATGAAAAGAACGTTTACGAAATCATCTGCCTGCACTACATCGCGCAGTTCTATCCGGACTATGTGTACGACAAGACAAATATTGAAGCGACGTTCGGCCAGCCTGGTGCCGTTGATTTGTTTACCGCTACCGGCCGCGTTGATGTTTCTCAAGGCTGGCGCACGATTCTGCCGGCAAAAATGGGTAAAGGCGTTAAGGGTAACGAAGAAGAGCAGACGCTGCCGAAATCGGTAGTAGATGAAATCGCTAAAGCAGATGAATGCACCTATGAAGCTAAAAAGACCAAGCCGCCTTCACGTTTTACAGAGGGAACCCTGATCGAGGCTATGACCAATATTCATTTGCACGTGACCAACCCAGACGTGAAGGCCCGTTTAAAAGAAACGGATGGTTTAGGTACCGAAGCCACGCGCGCCGGCATCATTGAAACCATTATTGCCCGTCGGATGGTATCGATAGAGAAGAAAACATTTGTGCCGACCGCAATGGGGGTTTCTGTGATTAGCGCTGCGCATCCTTTATTGAAAGATCCAGGCATGACAGCTTTATGGGAAGGTGGATTGGTCAAAATCGCAAGCGGTGAAATGACACTTGATCACTTTATCGATATGCAGGTGAAAGCTTTAATCAACATCGTTGAATTTGCTAAGAACGTAGTGATTAACATTCCTGATTCGGAAAAAGATGTAGTAGCTGCAAATGGTAATACATATAAACCTGCTGTGCCTGGTAATGGCAAGCATGGATCGTGTCCAAGCTGTGGCAAACCTATCGCAGAACGAATTGTGAAAACGGGTCCAAATGAAGGCAAAGCTTTTCTTGCCTGTTCTGGATTTCCTGTCTGCAAGCAGCGGATCGAACAGCCAAAACTGGAAAAAGCAGCGTAAACGAATATTTCTGTTCACAAACTCGTCACAAGAAAACATTGATTTACGGATAACAAAATGAACATGTCATGGGGTTTATAAGTTTAAAACTCATGACTGTTCGCAATACAACCGTTTTATGGATACTATAATATGAAAATCGGCTATGCTCGTGTTTCGACTTTGGAACAGAATTTAGATCTTCAAATTGATGCCCTTAAGAAAGCAGGGTGTACCCACATATTTGAAGAAAAGGCATCAGGAAAAAATGCGAACAGGCCAGAGCTTCAACTTTGCATTAAGTCTCTGCGGCCAGATGATGTTTTGGTTGTCTGGAGAATGGATCGCCTGGGTAGGTCGCTAAAAGATCTGATTGCGATCGTAAGTGGACTTGAGGCTAACAAAATTGGTTTTGAAAGCGTCACTGAAAAAATAGACACCACAAGTGCCACTGGCAAACTGGTGTTTCACTTTTTTGGCGCCATGGCAGAATTTGAACGCAATCTGATTCGTGAGCGAACGATGGCAGGCTTGAGTGCTGCCAGGGCAAGGGGAAGAACTGGTGGGCGCAAAGCTGCGTTATCAGAAGCTGATATGCAGATCGCACGCGCGATGCTGACAGATAAAAGTATTCCGGTTACCGAGGTGGCGAAGCGGTTGAAGGTTGGTAGAACGACGCTGTATAAGTATTTTCCTGGGGGAAAAGCTTTTTAATAAAAAATAATAACGGAAGTGGTAAATGACTAACGAGCAAGTTTCAGCAAAAGTAACCGAACTTAGTAATAATGCATGGGCTGTCGCAAATACGATTTGGACGGCTTTCTCAAAAAGTGACGTTGGTAAAATTATTCTTCCTTTCATGGTGCTACGTCGTCTTGACTGCTTGCTCGAGAATACTAAATCTCAAATGCTTGATGCTGCCAAGTCTATTAGTCCATCAGCCACACCGGAAATGCGAGATCGAATGCTCTATAAGGCAGCAGGTCTTGATCTCAAAATCTACAACATTGCTCCCTTTACGCTAAACCAACTAAAGAATCAGGATCCAGCTCAGCTTTATGAGAACCTGGTTGATTACATCAATGGTTTCCCGCCATTCCTGCAGGACGTATTCAATGAGCGATTTGGCCTGCCGGCAAAACTCAAGAAAATGGCTGACAAAGATAAGCTTTATGGTGTCTTTGAAAAGATCTGCAACATGGATTTACATCCAAACGTCATTAGCAATTTGCAAATGGGTTATCTGTATGAAGATTTGATCCGCAAGTTTAGCGAAGCTGCGAATGAAGATGCCGGCGACCACTTTACACCTCGTGAAGTTGTTCATTTGATTGCCAAGCTTCTATTAAACAATGATCGCGAAGCTATTCAAGGCGATGGAATTATTCGTACATTCTATGACGGGACATGCGGCACAGGCGGCATGCTGTCAGTCGCAGAAGAAGAAGCACGCAACATCAACCCTTCTATGATCGTTGAGCTTTATGGCCAGCAGCTGACAGATGATGGCTACGCAGTTTGCGTTACCGACATGCTTTTAAAGGGCCAGGATCCATTACGTATCAAGCTTGGTGATACCCTCAAGAATGATCAGCATGCAGACCGTAAATTCCATTTCTGTATGGCTAATCCGCCTTACGGTGTTGAATGGAAAGATGCAAAGGAAGTTATTGAGGCCGAACATAAGAATCTTGGTTTCAATGGTCGCTTTGGTGCAGGCTTACCTCGTATCTCTGATGCCCAATTATTATTTGTGCAGCACTTCGTTTCCAAATTCCGTGATGATGAAGTTGGCGGCCGTCTAGGTATTGTTCTCAATGGTTCTCCATTGTTTACCGGCGGAGCTGGTTCAGGTGAATCTGAGATCCGTAAATGGTTGCTGGAAAGTGATCTGATTGAAGGCATTATCGGTCTGCCAACCGATATGTTTTATAACACTGGCATTAGTACCTATATTTGGATATTGAATAATCGGAAGCATGAAAACAGAGCCGGCAAGGTGAGATTGTTGGATGCCAGTGGTGAAGAGTTCTGGACACCGATGAAGAAGTCTCTTGGATCCAAGCGAAAACAACTGAATGAAAAGGCTGTAGAACGCATCGTTGAGCTGTTTTACGGCTCTGCACCTTCCCCTCATGTGAAGGATTTTGATAACCAGGATTTCGGGTATTCAACAATCACAGTAGAGCGTCCACTTAAAGACGAAGCTGGCAATATCATTCTCGGTGACAAAGGCAAGCTCAAAGGTAAACCGCAGCCGGATAGTTCACTAAGAGACACAGAAAATGTACCACTAAAAGAGGATATTCAGGCTTACTTTGAACGTGAAGTGTTGCCGCATGTACCTGATGCCTGGGTTGATCACGAGAAAACAAAAGTTGGCTATGAAATTCCATTCAATAGACACTTTTATAACTATGTGCCACCAAGACCATTAGAGGTGATTGATGCTGAATTGAAGGCATTGTCAGCAGAGATTATGACAATCCTGACCGAGGTGACGGCATGAAATTGAAGCCTTATCCAGAATATAAGGATTCTGGAGTTGAGTGGATTGGTCAGGTTCCTATAGGTTGGAGTATTGATCGATTAAAACGCTCGATTGATAGTTGTAAAAACGGCATTTGGGGCGATGAAGCACAGGGTAATGAAAACGACATAGCATGCGTCCGTGTAGCTGATTTTAATAGGCGCAAATTAAATGTGGTGCTAAATGAGCCGACAATAAGAAATGTAACAGAAAAGGAACAATCAAGTCGTCTATTAAGAAAAGGACATCTACTCCTAGAAAAGTCTGGGGGTGGCGAAAATCAACCTGTAGGTTGTGTAGTTTTATATGAGGATACAAAACCTGCTGTATGTTCAAACTTTGTTGCACGAATTGAATTGGCTGATGGAATGGACCCGTCATTTTGGCGTTACATACATGCTACGGCATATTCAATAAGATTAACTGTTGGATCCATTAATCAGACAAGTGGTATCCAGAATTTAGATCAAGATCGCTATTTTGATGAGCGTGCTTGCTTTCCTTCATTTCATGAACAAGTTGCTATTGCTTCCTTCCTCGATCGCGAAACAGCCAAACTCGATACCCTAATTTCAAAACAGGAACATTTAATCGATCTGTTGCAAGAAAAGCGTCAGGCGATTATTTCACATGCGGTTACCAAAGGTTTAAATCCTGATGCCAGAATGAAGGATAGTGGCGTTGATTGGTTGGGGCTGGTGCCAGAGGGGTGGAATATTACGAAAATCAAATATATTGCAAATTTGAATCCAAAAGTACCGGATTGGGTAAAGACTACTTCTGATTTAAGTTGCAACTTCTTACCTATGGAAAAAATTGGTGATGATGGTAAATGTATTTTAGACGCAGAGCGCGAAGTCGCTGATGTTATAGCGGGCTATACTTATTTTGAAAATGGTGATGTTTGTTATGCAAAAGTAACGCCGTGTTTTGAGAATGGTAAAGGTGCTGTGTTTTCTGACTTGAAGAATGGAATTGGCTTTGGAACAACTGAAGTAACAGTGTTTAGGCCAACCAAATTAATTCTTTCTGATCTCCTATATTTTATTTTTCAATCGACGTATTTCAAGTCTGTAGGGGAGTCTACTATGACAGGAGCCGGAGGATTAAAGCGAGTGTCAGATAGCGTCGGTGCTAATTTAATTATTGCAATTCCTAGTTTGCCTGAGCAGGTAAAATTATTAAATGAGCTCAAATTAATGATTAAATCAGTCGATGAATTAACTGACAAGGCTAAGTGCTCCATCGATTTAGCCAAAGAACACCGAACCGCCCTAATCTCAGCTGCCGTAACCGGAAAAATTGATGTTCGTGATTATGTAAATGATTTGGAAGCTGCATGATAAATACACCTAAGACCATCCAGATTTTCTTACCTGAAGGCGACCCCAGAGGTATACGAATTTCTGAAATAACCACTCGAATTGTTCAGGTAATTGAGGTTCCTAGAATTCTATTGGCTGATTTTATAAAAATGCCTGAAAGTGATCAGGTTGCAGTTTATTTTCTTTTCGGTGAATCTGAGGATGGTGCCGAACAAAAAGTTTACATCGGGCAAACAGGTGATCTTCGCGCAAGGTTAACTAAACACAACAAAGATAAAGACTTTTGGGAACGTGCATTAATTCTTATCTCTAGAACTAACAGTATGACGCAGACTCATGCGTTATTTCTTGAATGGTTTTGTATCCAAGAAGCTAAAAAGGCAGGCCGTTACTACATGGAAAATGGCACCGGTGGCACTAAGCCTCACACTCCAAAGCCTCTAGAAGCAGACTGCTATGAAATCTATTCAACTGGTCACACACTTCTGGCATCCTTAGGTTATCCAGTATTTGATTCAGTTGTTAAGAACCAATTTACTGCACAAAATGAAGAGCTGTTCTATTGCAAAGCTTCTGGCACCAATGGAAAGGGACTGTACACAGAAGAAGGCTTTGTGGTTCTAAAAGGGTCTATTGGCAGAAAAGAGAATGTACAGTCTATCAAAGGTACAGCTGGAGAAAGATTACGTGAACGGCTCTTGGAATCAGGAGTGATGCGTATTGAAGGTGATACTGTTGTATTTGAAAAGGACCACTTATTCAAATCACCAAGCATGGCCGCACTGTCCTTAATGGGTAGAACATGTAATGGATGGTTAGATTGGAAAGATAAAAACGGTAAATCATTAGATGAAATAAAGCGCCCAGCTAATATAGAGCAAGCAAGCTAAAATCATTAGGACACCTGTATGGCAATTACCACAGACACAATCAGTAAGACCAAAGCTCACAACGAGGAGACCTTTGAGATCCACGTTGTTACTCAGTTAACATCAAAGCAAGGCTACCGTGAGCGCAGTGATTCTGATTACAACGTAGAACTTGCCTTGGATACTGAGTTGGTGCTTGAGTTTGTTAAGTCTACTCAGCCTGATGTATGGAAAGGTCTTGAAACCAAATTAGGTGCCAAAGCAGGTGAAATGCTGTGCAAAGAAATTGATCGCACCCTGAAAACACAGGGTACGTTGTATGTGCTTCGCAAAGGGGTTCAATTCACCTGGTCTGGACCTATCAAGCTCTGTTACTTTAAACCAGCTTCCAGCATCAATCCTAATCTGGAAGCACAATACCAATCAAACATCCTGAGTGTCATGCGCCAGGTACATTACAGCTCAAAGAATAATAATTCAATTGATGTCGTAACGTTCGTTAATGGCATCCCGGTAGCTACGCTTGAACTCAAAAACGAGATGACCGGGCAAACCATTACTAATGCCAAGCAGCAATATAAATATGATCGCAAGCCTGCAGGTGAACCATTATTAACCTACAAACGTGGCGCCTTGGTTCACATTGCAGTTGATACCAATGAAGCAGCGATGACAACGAAGCTTAATAATGGCAAGACCTTATTCCTGCCTTTGAATCGTGGTAACAATGGTCGTGCTGGTAATCCAGACATTGTTAATGAGTTCAAAACAGCATACCTGTATGCCACAGTCGATGGCCAGCCTGCAATTTTCTCAAGAGAAGTAATGCTGGATATCATTGCTAACTACATGCAGGAAGACAAGGGATTCCTTGTCTTCCCACGTTTCCATCAAGTGGATACCGTCCGTAAGCTATTAGCACATGCTAAAGCCAATAATGCCGGTCAGAATTATTTGATTCAGCACTCTGCAGGTTCAGGTAAGACCTGGACGATTGCATGGACAGCAGCTGGCCTCGCCAAGTTGCACAACGCTGAGGACAAGAATGTATTTGATTCTGTGATCATTATTTCAGACCGTACAGTGCTTGATGGCCAGCTACAAGAGGCGGTCAGAAAACTTGGTATCGCTAAGAGTTACATTGAAACTGTAGACAAGACTTCCAGACAGCTAAAAGAAGCTCTGGAGAACGGTAAAAAAATCATTGTGACGACGATTCAGAAGTTCACGACCGAGACTATTGCCCAGATGACTGAAATGGCAGGCAAAAAGTTTGCTGTGATCATTGATGAGGCGCACGGATCTCAGTCAGGTAAAGCTGCTGAGGGTTTGCATAGAACGCTTGCGCAAAATGAAGAGGAAGCCGACGAGTTTGAGAGCGAAACAGACTTGGTTGCAGAAGCTATTCGTAAAGCGCAAATGGACAGGCAACCAAGCCAGAACATCAGTTACCTCGCATTCACGGCAACACCCAAAAATGTGACACTTGAGCGTTTCGGCACTAGGGATTCAGTTGATGATTTTCCTCATCCATTCCATTTGTACACCATGCGCCAGGCCATCGAAGAAGGCTTTATCCTTGATGTGCTGCAGAATTACACGACGTACAAGAGCTATTACGAGCTTGAGAAAGTGATTGAGGATGATCCACGCTTCAAGGGCTCTAAAGCATCCAGAAAGGTTGCTCGCTATGTAAGTCTGACCACGGTAGATCAAAAGGCAGCAGTAATCGTAGAACACTTTAAGCGTCATATTCAGCTGAGCTTAAATGGCCAGGCAAAAGCCATGATCGTGACACAAAGCCGTGAGCATGCTTACCGACACTATGAGGCAATTAAAGGGTATATCAAGGATAACGGATATAAGAATCTGGATGCCTTGATAGCATTCTCCGGAAGCCTGACGGTTGATGGACAAAGTCATACGGAAGCAGAACTTAACGGATTTGCAGAAAATAAGCTGCCAGGATATTTTGACACTGATGCTTACCAGGTGTTGGTGGTTGCCAATAAGTATCAAACTGGATTCGATCAGCCCAAGTTATGCGGCATGTACATTGATCGCAAACTAGATGGGTTGCAGTGTGTACAGACGTTAACCCGGGCTAACAGAACGTTTGAAGGCAAATCAGCTGAATCAATCTTCATAATGGATTTCCAAAATTCGATCGAGGATATCAAAGAGGCCTTTAAGCCATATTTTGAAGCAACAGAACTAGAGAGCTTAACGCAGCCGGAACAGATCTATGATCTCAAGAATCTGATTGAGAAAGCTGGTTTTATTGATACAGACTCAGTAGATTCATTCTGCGAGATCTTCTTTCAGCCAGAATTAACAACCACGGATCGGGCCAAGCTGGAAGGCATCATTAACCAGACCGTTAATGCCTATAAAACCGCCGACGTAGCTGCTCAGAGCGAGTTTAGACAGGCAGTTAAGAGCTACTGCCGTTTCTATAACTTTATTGGCCAGGTATTCCCGATTGCTGATGCAGACCTTGAAAGGCTCTACTGGTACTGCGACTGGTTATCGAAGAAACTCATTAATACGAAGCAGGAAGATGACTTTGAGATCACTGAAGAGATGGTGCGCCTCAGAAAATTCAGGCTTGAAGTGACACAAAAAGGATCTGCTTCACCAGCTGTTGGCGAAACTGCACCCTTGCAGGCAATTACGGCATTCGGCGTAAATGCATTGCCAACCGAAGAGGAAGAAGTTGAGTTGTCCCAAATCATTAGGGCTTTCAACGACAAACATGGCACCTCATTTACCGAGGAGGACATGATTCGATTTGGGCAGCATGCTAGTAAGGTGGCTGAAGACATGAAATCCACAATTATGAACAATCCGCTTGATGTTGCCTTGGATTCTTTTGCTGACAAATTGCTGGATAGGATGCTGGAAGCCTCTCAAAATAATCAAGCTGTCGATAGCATTATGACAACTGATGCTGAGTCATGGAGAAGCATTGCTTCGTTGTTGTTGCGACACAATAAAAGAAGATTTATGGATGGTATGGAAGGGCGTAACTAAACGTGCCTTTCATTCAATATTATTCCATGTGTTGTTTTATAAAAATTTGGCATTAAGGTAGTGATTCCAAAATATGAAATCTAGATCACATCTAATGTTAGAGAAATCTATTGCCGCTATTCTTTCTGCAATAGAGATATACAACAAGCCTGATTTTAAATATCGAGAAGAATTATTTTCAGTTCTATGTATTAACGCATGGGAGCTTCTGCTTAAAGCCAAAGTGTTGAATCTGGCTAGTAATAAAGTTGCCGCATTATATGTAATGGAATATAGAACACTCAAGAACGGTCAAAAATCTAAGATACCAAGACCAAAAACAAATAGATCAGGAACGCCTCAATCAATTAGCCTCTTCGAAGCCTATCGAGTAATTACGGAAGAGTATGGGGTGAAAATTGATAATACTGTAATTGATAATCTAAGTGCCATAACCGAGATTCGAGACAACTCCATTCATTTCGTTAATGACGATCTATTATTGTCACTCAAGGTTCAGGAGCTTGGTACAGCGTCTTTGCAAAACTATTTATATCTTACAAAAGATTGGTTTGGAGACATTCTCTCTGGATATAACTTCTACCTTATGCCGCTTTCGTTTTTCAGAGACTTTGATACTGCAAACGGTATTACTTTAAACAAAAATGAAAATAAGATATTGGAATACATACAGAAAATTGAAGAGAAATATGATGCAGACCAAGACGTAAGAGATTGCAATTTAACATTGAAAATTGATGTTAAATTTCAAAAAGGAAATAGCAAAACAGGCAATAGTTATCAATTAACTAATGACCCATCTGCCCCCACTGTTAGACTGGTTGAAGAAGAGATTAATGACAAATATCCATGGGATTATGAAGTTTTAACAACACGTTTAGCCAAGCGATATTCAGACTTTAAGGTTAATAAAAAATATCATAAATTACGCTCATCGTTATCAATAGATAAGAGGTTTGCCTACGTTAGGATATTTAACCCAAAAAATCCAGAAGGGGGACAAAAGATTTTGTTCAACCCAAATATCATTAAAGAATTCGATAAGCATTACTCAAAAGTTACTTGATCTATATAAAGGTAAACCAGGTACATGAAAATATTAAATTTAATATTTTGTTTCGCTCTTGTTATTAGCATCAACATCGCCTATGCCGCCACAATCACCGGCCGCGTGGTGGCAGTAGCTGATGGCGACACAATTACCGTTCTTGATAACACCAACACTCAACACAAGATCCGGTTGGCCGGCATCGATGCACCGGAAAAGAAGCAGGCCTTTGGCAACGTATCTAAGAAGTCGTTATCCGATTTGGTTTATGGCAAACAAGTTGACGTTGATTGGCAGAAACAAGATCGTTATGGGCGCACGGTAGGTAAGGTAGTCATCAATGGTGTGGATGCTAACTTGGAGCAGATCAAGCGCGGTATGGCATGGTTCTACAGTAAGTATCAAAATGAATTGGTTATGGATGACAGGTTGAATTATCTCCATGCGCACGAATCTGCTCAGGCTGGCAGAGAAGGATTATGGATAGACAAAGAGCCTATGGCACCGTGGGATTTTAGGAAAGCACAGCGGGCTGATTAATTTGCAGCATCTTCTAATATCTTTAGTCATTATGACAATTTAGTAAGGAATAAATGACAAACTTAGTGATTAACGGAAATTGGTATCATGGAACACCATCTGGACCAATTAGTAGATTTAGGCCATTTTCACATTTTGGAACTATTGAAGCAGCTAAAGATAGTATTGGAAAACATATTCATCTTCGCAAAACACCGGGGCCTTATTTTATGATCGAGGTAACCCTTAATTTGAAACCTTTAGAGTATATAACTATTGAAGAATGGGGTGGAATTACAAGCTTACATATAGCAAATGGTTTGGCTAATAGCACAATTCCCCAAAGTGAAATTTTTGAACAAATCAGAAGAAAGGCTTTTGCTTTAAAAGCAGAATCCAAAGATTTTGATAAGTACGGATTCTCTGCACTTAAAGCAGAACTAGACAATAGAAATATTAAAGCAATTTTTTATAAAAATATTGTTGAGGGGAATCCTGAAGATCACTCAGTATGTGTTATTGATGAATCTATTATTAATATAATAGATACACGATCTCTTGAACTTGTTGATTTGGAAGAATCAATAAAACGAACTGAGAAATTCATGAAATATCTATATATAGATGTGCAGCAACTTCCAACCAATTAGAAGCCATCATGCCGATTGGGTAAAACAGCACTTTGGCTGCGACTTGCCTAATTCGCATTGGCGTGAGGAAGCTTATCCTACCTATCCGGCACCATTCATATATCTTGATAACGGAAAACCTCGCTGTGAACTGGCGCAGTTTGGGCTTGTTCCCCACTGGGCAGCAGACAAAAAGAAGTTCGGATTACATACATACAATGCTCGCAGCGAGACTGTTCACGAAAAGCCAAGTTATCGGACTGCCTGGAAGGAACGCCGGTTTGGATTGGTTTTAGTAGAAAGCTTTTATGAGCCTAATTGGGAATCTGGCAAAGCTGTACGTTGGCGCATCAAAAGATCAGATGGCCAGCCGGCTGCTTTGGCTTCCATCTGGGAACGGTTTGTTGACAGGGAAACTGGGGAGATCATTTTCTCATTCTCAATGTTGACCATTAATGCAGATGGCCATGAGGTCATGAAGCATTTTCATAAACCTGAAGATGAGAAGCGTTCCGTGGTTGTCTTGAATGAATCTGAATACCAGCCTTGGCTGAACGCTAATCATGAGCAGGCCAGGGCGATGCTTGATTTGGCGCCAGGTGGATTTTTGGTGAGCGAGGCGGCACCTAGGTAGCTAAGTTATGCAGCCTGTTTCCAGCCTGAAGATGTCTCTTCAACCAACATTTTGGTGAACTCGTCTCGATCTGTTTCATTGATTCTGTCAATGAAAGACTGGATCTTGATGTTTTCATTAATTGTTTCGAGATACATTAACCGAATGAATCTATCTGCAGTCTTAGGAACTCTTCCAGTCTTTTCCCACTTAGCAATCGCCTGGTCAGTAACTCCTAGAGTTTTCCCTAGTCCATTCTGTGACATCTCCATTTCTTTTCTTAGGAAACGAAATTCAGCGCCAGTTAGATATTTCTTTGAGCATAAGTTACGTCCAATCACCAAGTGTAAACCTTTTACATCATGGATGGACGTGGCTTTACCATATGGCGTTTCAACTACTTCAAACCCATTAAGTAGGTATACGTTTTTAAGTCCAGATTCTGTGTAATGGTATTTCATACTATTACCGTAATTACTACGATTAATTCACCTTTGTTGTCTTTGGAAATTGCAGTAGAAACTTTGACATAGTCACCACCTGTAAAATATCCCAATGTTGCTGACCAGTCACCATGTATTGTCAGGTGGGCTGGTTCATCTATAGTGCCTTTCTCTAGGCACTGTATTATTTGGGAATTAGAAACCTTACGTTCCCGCATTCTTTTTTTAGCATGGTCAGTGAGAAACATTGACCTAACCTCTAAGACACTCCTTAACCTCTCAATATAATTTGCATCATTGAGTGTAACTGGGAGGGGTTTAACATTTTTAGTCACCTATACATTATATAGGTAAGACTATTTAAGTCAATCATTGGATAGCAATAAAAAATAGATCAATAATTTCATTAATTATTGTTACAATAATCAAATGAATAATGTAAAGCTCAATAATCGTGGTGGTTCCCGCAACGGCGCAGGTCGCAAAGCCGGTACGGGTAAATTCCGCGAACCAACCTCCGTAATCCGTATCCCAGAAAGCCAGGCGCCCGTTATCAAGGATTTTTTGGCCTCATACCAGCGCAAGAGGCTAAGAAATAGTTTTGATGCCGTTTCCGATTTTGAGTTGCCACCAGTCATTCTGAGCACAATCGAACTGCCTATATTCAGCTCAAAAGTATCGGCCGGTTTCCCTTCTCCAGCTGATGATCACATTGAGAAAAGACTGGATCCCAATGATTTCTTGATCGATCAGAAAGACGCTACTTTCTTTGTCACCATACAGGGGCAGTCTATGATTGATATCGGTTTATTGCCTGGTGACAAGGCCGTTGTCGATCGCTCGAAAAAGGCCAACATTGGTGATATTGTGTTGGCTGTAGTGGATGGTGAGTTCACTATTAAAACTCTGGCACGATCTCAAGATGGTATTGCGCGACTGTTGCCGGCTAATTCTATCGGTTCCTATTCTCCAATTGAGATTAAGGAGGGGATGAATTTTGAGATATGGGGAGTGGTAATTGGTTCGTTTCGGCGTTTTAGGTAGCTTCCAAATGCTCACGCTTCTGGTTAGCTGAAGTTGATATTTATCGTGAGTCCGGGCAGGTGTTTCTAGAAAAGACGATTTAGGTAATTGACAAGTCATTTAGAGTGAAATAGCATCAGAGCCATACTCGGTGCCCAAAAGCACCAAGCTACTTGGAGCCAAAGACTCCTCTATCTAGCAAAGGGCGCAGTTGTGCCCTTTGTACTTTCTGGGAGCACATATCCAAAGATGCTTTAAAACGTAATATTTAGTGTGTATAAATACACACTAAATATTGACTTTACGAAATTTAGTGTGTATAAATACACATGTCGCATCTGGAAAGGTATCCATCATGGATTCTCAAAAGCTAATCCGGATGTTGCAAGATGATGGCTGGGAAATAATTCGTACAAAAGGCAGTCATCATCATATGAAGCACCAAGAAAAGCCTGGACTTGTGACGGTTCCACACCCGAAAAAGGACTTGCCGATTGGAACAGTCAGCAGCATCCTGAAACAAGCCGGACTTAAGTAGTCCGGTTTTTTCACGCCACTATAGATGTTGTTTTGAATTATTTTTGGAGAGTTGTGGCAACTAAGGAGTGAGTTATGCAATTTCCCATCGCAATTCATAAGGATGATGGGACATCTTATGGAGTGACTGTGCCTGATGTACCGGGTTGTCATTCATTTGGTGACACCATCGATGAAGCAATACAAAATGCAAAAGAAGCAATTACCAGTCATCTTGAAACATTATTGGAATTAGGTGAGAAGATTGATCTGCATTCATCTTCTATTGAAGATTTGCAAAGTCATACTGAGTACAAAGGTGTTATTTGGGGGTTGGTGGATGTTGATCTATCAAAGATCGATTCCACACCTGAAAGAGTAAATATCAGTTTGCCTAAATTCGTATTAAGTCGTATTGATAGTTATGTAACATCTAAACATGAGACAAGAAGTGGTTTTTTAGCTAGAGCAGCTTTGTCGACACTTGCTCATGAGGGTAACTTTTAATTCCACTCGTCGGTTGTGTTAGAATGAATCTGTCCTGTATACCCCGAAGCGATGAAAGTCGCGCAGTGACTTCACCTAGAGATAGTGTCCGCCCAAGAGCAGATATAAAGAGTTTCGGTTAGCGTTAAAGAAAAGGCTACTTCGGGAGCCTTTTCTCATAAGCGATCCCATTCCACAATATCTGTGGATAACATTGTGGGATGTGTGGGGATATGAGCGATAAGCTGCTGGAATCCTTGAGGAAGTAGCAATCGGGAACATTTTAAGCAGAAATTCTAGTTGCATAACTCAACATGATTATTGTTACAATAATCAAAATGCAGAATCTCAATCCACCAAGAAGCATCGCTTTAATTGACGTCAACAACTTCTACGTCAGCTGCGAACGCGTATTCAATCCAAAGCTCATCAATAAGCCTGTCGTTGTCTTAAGTAACAACGATGGCTGTGCTGTTGCGCGGAGTAACGAGGTGAAAGCCTTAGGTGTGCAGATGGGAGCTCCTTGGTTCAAACTGAAGGATATGGCTCGGCAGCATGGCATCATCGGGCTGTCGAGTAATTACGCACTGTATGCTGATATGAGCAATCGCGTCATGTCAATCTTGCGCGAGTACAGCCCGGATCAGGAAGTATATTCTATAGATGAATCATTCCTGGATCTGACAGGCTTCCAATCGCGTGATCTGACTCGCTATGGGCAGCACATGCGTAAGCGCATTCTTAAATGGACCGGGCTACCGGTATGCGTAGGCATTGGGTCGACCAAGACGCTTGCCAAGCTGGCCAACCATTGCGCCAAGAAGCGGCCGGTGTTTAATGGTGTGTGCAACTTCAATACAATGAAACCAGACGAACTTGATTCGTTGCTGTCCGAGATTGAGGTTGGTGAAATCTGGGGAGTAGGGCGCAAGCTGGCTCCAAAACTCGAAGCATTGGGCTTCAGAAGCGTTCTCAATCTCAAGCGCGCGGATCCTGCGAGATTGCGGCAGCAGTTCAGCGTGGTCATGGAAAAGACGATTCGTGAACTTAATGGCACGGTTTGCATTGAGCTGGAAGAAATGGCGCCGGCCAAGAAGCAGATCATCAGCTCGCGCAGCTTTGGGCAATCAGTACGTGACTATGCCAGCCTGGCAGAATCGATTACTTTGTACATGAGTCGGGCAGCGGAGAAGCTCCGCAGGCAACAATCATTTTCCGGCTCGGTATATGTGTACATTAGAACCAGTCCATTCAAACCCGACGATCCATTTTATAGCAACGGCATGACGCTTCCGTTACCAAGTCCGACCGATGATACCAGGCAGCTTGTAAACGTAGCCCTATGGGCTTTAAAACAGATATACCGGCCTAATTACAACTATGCCAAGGCTGGTGTCATGTTAAGCGAACTGGTTCCGGCGCAAGGCGTGCAAACGGATCTATTCAGCCAGGCGCAGGCCAACCCAAAGTCGTCCGCATTGATGAGCGCTATGGACAGTATTAATCAAAAGCTGGGCAGGGAGACAGTCAAGTTGGCTAGTGAAGGATTTAGGAGACCATGGAAAATGAAACAGGGTAACAAAAGTCCCGCCTATACGACTCGGTGGTCAGAAATACCAACTATCTTTAGTTAACTAGAATCTCACTTGCCATTGATTGTCGAAATGACTTGGCAATTCTCCTGGCCGATTCAACTTCCAGTATGCTTGCCATAACAATCATAAGTTAATATAATGCTTTCTATGTAAAGCTTATGGTGTAGAAATGATAAAATCCAAACCCAAATCCAAACCCAAACATCAGCTTAATCATCCTGAAGAAGTGGTCGCCATCGCTCGCGACTTGGGCGAACGCATCAAAGTTGCACGAGTGCGTCGCAAGATCCGTCAGCAGGATATGGCAGATCGCACCGGCATATCCAGATCCACGATCCAGTCATTGGAGCGCGGCGAACTCACCTGCTCGGTAGGTGCACTTCTGAATATCCTATGGACGCTTGGGTTGTCACGTGAAGTGTCGCTGATCGCAGATCCTGGCCTGGACCGCGACGGGCTCATCATCTCTCTTGATACCGAGAAAAAGCGTGTTGTGATCCCAAGGAGAATTAACAATGAATTCTGACACGATCTTCATCTGGGTTTACCTGCCAAACAGCCTTACGCCGGTTGTTGCTGGGCGCCTTGACGTCAGCAGGACACCATCTGGAGACGTTGGCAGCTTCGTGTATGGTAAAACCTATCTAGGGCGGGGGGATGCGATCCCGCTGGATCCGGTTACCCTACCCCTGGACAGCACCATCAGACAATTTACATCGCTCAAGGGTTTCCCTGGTGTCATTATCGATAGCTGCCCGGATAAATGGGGCATCAAGGTGATTGACCGCCTGAGCGGACAGAAGGAATACCCATCTGGCTATATCTTGATGAATGACCCTGGTCGCGCAGGTGCGCTGGCTTTCTCAAGATCTGCATCAGACGTGCCGCAGGAGCTGGAAAGCCGAGAATTCCCGCTGGCAGACCTTATGTTTGCAGCTGAGGCTGTTGAAAATGGACAGGAGGTAGAGCCTGAGTTGTTGAAAGCCTTGCATCCAGGAACCGGGGGTGCACGCCCGAAATGCAATGTCGTTGACGGTGACGGCGTATGGATCGCAAAATTCCATAGCATCGAAGATAGCCCCTTGATCAGTCTGCCCAGGCTTGAACATGCCACCATGACCCTTGCTGGGTTGTGTGGTGTGCGCGCAGCGCCTACAAGAATTGAAAGGATAGGCGACAAGGATGTGTGTCTCGTGAAACGTTTTGATCGCTTGGTGACTCCTGAAGGCGTATTTCGCTCCGGGTACCTAAGTGCTCGCAGCGTATTCTTTGCGGATCCCGGTTTTCAGGATATCGGGGTCGAGTCTTATGCCAGGTTTTCGCGTTGGCTTGGGAAATATGGCTGCCCGGTTTCCGAGCAAACGCAGCTCTTCAGGCGCATGGTGTTTAATGTTGCCGTCAGGAATTCTGATGATCACTCAATGAATCACGGACTGTCTCATCAAAAAGATGGCAGTTGGATGTTGTCTGAAGCCTTTGACATCGTTCCTGTCATTACGCCGCAGCGCGTGCATCAGCATGCAATGATAATCGGCGAGACGGCGTTTGGCACCGTGGATAACCTGCTGAGTAACGTCAGTGCTTTTGGCTTAAGTCTAGCGGATGCAAGCAACATTATTCATGAAATCCAGTCCATTATTCGTAATCACTGGCATGAGGTGATGTATGAAGCCGGCTTTGGTGACGAGAATATCCGCAATGTGGAGCGTCTTTTCATGCCTATTCCATTAAATTAGCCAGTGATGGATTCAGGCGACCATGGAAGGTGAAGCAGGGTAACAAAAGTCCTGGGTACACTACTAAGTGGACAGAAGTGCCTGTTGTTGGTTAGCGGGAATATCACCTGCCATTGGTTTTTATTTTGAATATGAGAAGGATGTTATTTGCAGCCTTGGCGTTTAATCAAATCGTTATTTGGAGCGGGTTGTAGGCGTTCAATGTGAGATTAATCTATTAACTTTAACTTTCAATGTGAGATTAATCTCTTTACTTTGCATAAGTTCTAAAAATGCTATTTTGAAACAAATTAGAAGGTTAAAAGTGACGAAATAGGCCAAATCTGCCAATAAATAGAGCGCTTTAATAGCTACCTGTGGATAAAACCACCAACTTTAGAGACTAGATACAGTCCAATGTGAGATAAATCTATCAACTTTACTTCCATTGTGAGATTAATCTACTAACTTCACAGCTTCATGTGGACATAATTAATTAAAGGACTCCTAAGCGGGACAAAACTGCCGTTCAAATATGCCATTCGGACCGACAGGACGGTACCGAAATAATCTGTGAGTTCCACTATCGAGCACAGCCAAAAGGAAGCAATTGCATTGTTGATGGCAAGCCGCTGATATACACCCTGTCAGACTGACATCACTGGATTTATCCTGTCGGGAATAAAGCCCAACTGAAATGGCTGGGCCTTATGTGCCGGGTGACTATCGGCGGAATCAAGCAAGC
>Ga0066461_1000218_pt1 | contig 23827 bp, 25 predicted proteins | sample LakWasMe91_HOW11_2_FD_59572 | JGI IMG/M metagenome (GOLD analysis project Ga0066461, IMG submission 59572) | Freshwater sediment methanotrophic microbial communities from Lake Washington under simulated oxygen tension - Sediment Metagenome 91_HOW11 | ecosystem: Environmental > Aquatic >...
CGATGGCCGCGGCCGCGCGCGCGCTCACCTCCACCCGCAATACGGCATGGAACGGCCCTGAAGAGATCGCGGCTGCGCTGGCAGCGGTGCCGAAATAGGCGCTGTGCGATGCCGCGTTCCAGCCAATTGCCGCGTTATGGGGCCGCCATCGCGCTGGTTCTTGTTGCACTTGCCGGCCTCGCTGGCTTCAGCTTTCTGACGCGTGGTTTCACCGCCGTCACCTCGGACGGCGTGCGCCGCATCGACCTGGAGCACTCGCCTCGCGCGTTGTCGGCCATTCGCCTGGTCGACAGCCGCGGTGCGGGTTTCTCGTTGGCCGCCATCGGTGGAAAGGCGGGGCGGGTCACGCTCATCACGCTGGGTTACACCACCTGCCTGGCTATCTGCCGGACCACTTTATCGGGGCAGGCCTACCTGCAGCAGGAACTGCGCTCGAGGCAGCTCGACGACCGGGTACGGCTGCTGACGATCAGCTTCGATCCTTCGCGCGACACTCCGGCGGCGCTGCGCGAATACGGCCGCAAGATGAAGGCCGATCCGCAGCGCTGGACCTTTGCCACCGTAGCCGATCCGGCTGACCTGCCGCGCCTGCTGAAGCTGTTCGACATCGTGGTCCTGCCCGACGGCCTGGGTGGCTTCGTGCACAATGGCGCCATCTTTATGGCCGATGCGGACGGACGCCTTGTACGCGCCTACGACATCGACCGGCCCGATCAAGCGCTGGCCGACCTGTTGCCGGACTGATGCCATGTTCCGCCTGCGCAATCCTTTCCTGCCTGGCCTCTTACTTGCGCTGGTGGGTATCGTGCGTCCTTGGCTGGAAGCGACCATGGCCCGGCACATGGTCGCCGAGCTGCCGCTGCTGTTCGCCATCGGCTGGCTGGTGGCGTACACGACTGGCTGCGCCGACGGGCGACAGAGGCATTCCTATTGCCCGGCCATGCTGCTGTCGGCGTTGCTCATCACCAGCGTCTGGATGTTGCCGGTAGCCCTGGACTATGCGGTCATCCATGTTGCAGCCAACGCGCTGAAGGTGGCGGGCATGCTGCTGGCGGGCTTTCTCGCCGGTTCGGCGTGGCGCGCCGCGGGCGCGATCGTCCAGGGATTTTTCCTGGTGAACTGGGCCTGGATGACCATCACCGCTGGCCTGCTTTACCAGGACGCGCCGCGGCAGCTTTGCAGCGTCTACCTCACTGACCAACAATGGATGGCGGGGGTGGGTCTGGTGACGCTGGGCGCTGCGGTGTTATCGATTTGGCTCATCCATACCGTATTCCTTCCTCTGTCGGCTCGGCCAGACGAGACTGCCGAGCACGCATGACAGTCGAGCGTGCCTGATCGACCTGCAAGCGGGCCAGCCGTATCGTGGTCGCTAAGACCAAAGGCGGCGCGCCCTCGGTCACACGATCACCAAGGAGGGCTTCGACCTTGAGCGTCAGAGAGGCCGTCTCGGGCTTATTAGTCGCCTCTTGACTATCATCCGATCCTTATCGCCAGACCATTGGTCGATGACCCATATTGCCGCGCCTGCATACGCGAAGAAGAAGGCGGCGTGCTTGTTGCAGCAAACAAGGGGACAGCCACCGCTTCTTGCGGCGATGGCGCATGTTGACTTGAACCTGGTGCGCGCCGGCATGGCCTTAACCCCGGAGGCGTCGGACTACCAGGCTTGCCTTCGAGCCGCTGCGCTTGCCAGACTTGTCCTTCCTTTCGCGTGCCGACATACTCGCATCAACCAAGGCCCGGCATGACCGCATGGCGGGCTTGCTTTTGCCGGGACGATCATAGTCATTGCTTGCTGAAAAAGTACTTGCGTTTCAGCGCTGCTTATAGAATACTCTGTAAACGATAATCATTCTCATTTACGGAGCGATACCATGCCCACTGACATCAACCCCGTGTTTCTTCAATGGAACCCTGTTGCCATGCCTCCCGAGTTTCGGGCGTATGCCATCGTGCGGCTGATGTCGCATTATCGCGCCGCCCCGAAAGAAACCAGTTGGCGCACAGAACTGGCATCGATCATCGATCGCCACCTCAAGGTACTTGCCGATGCACCTCCGCCGTCGCGCCTGCTGCGGGCTACCTGCCAGGAATTGTCGAAACAATGGGGGGCGGTCGCGTAACAAGGCGGCCGGACCCGGGGATCTCACATGTTGTCATCGCCACAGCAATCGAAGCTTTTCCAGAACCTCCTGAGTAGGGCACGGCCGGAGCGCTTTGTTGTCGCGCCGGCCGCCCCCGCGGCGCCTGCCAGCGCCAGGCTTTCCCACAACAAACCGGTGAAGCTGTGGGATCTTGAAGATAAGCACCATTGCCCGATCATCGGTACCTGTCTTCCGATGGACGATCTGCTGCGGTTCGCGAAGCGCATCGGCTTCGAAGCGAAGCTGCGCGACGACTTCGAGCTACATGTGGAAGCGGTCGGCCGCCTGCAGACCCGCAATGCGGTGTCGGAAGCATTACAAAAGCATCTGGACCGCAAGTACGCGCTGACCATCGCCCGCTACGTCAAGCTGAAGACCGAGGCGGAGGTCATGGCTTGTTGGAAAGAATGTATTGCGCGGGGGGAGGTTTGCGGCGCCGCCCGTATGTGAATTACCATGTGTACTGGTATGCAATTGCGGCCAATGCCCATGCCCGACCAGGCCGCCATCGAAAATCATCACTTTTCAGGAGCCTTCCATGCGCGGCAACCCAAAAATCATCGATTGCCTGAACGAATTGCTTGCGGGCGAGCTTACCGCGATCGATCAGTATTTCCTGCACTCCCGCATGTATCAACATTGGGGGCTCGACAAGCTTTTTGAGCGTATCGAGCACGAGCGGCAGGATGAGGTGGGGCACGCGGAAGCGCTGATCAAGCGCATTCTGTTCCTGGAAGGCACACCCAACCTCGGGGTGCGCGCACCTTTGCAAATAGGCAGGGATGTAACGGAAATGCTGGGCAACGACCTGACCATCGAGTACAGCGTCATTGCCGCGCTCCAGAGCGCGATCGCACTCTGCGAACGGGAAGGCGATTTCCAGACCCGCGCCATCCTCACCGGGCTGCTCACCGATACCGAGGAAGACCACGCTTACTGGTTAGAAATTCAGCTTGGCCTGATCGACAAGATTGGCATGGAGAACTACCAGCAATCGCAGATGTAGGTCGCGTTTGTCGACTGATGGGCCGGTTTTTCACCCTTGGGGCAACCTTGGGGGACACCCACTTATCGCACTGTCGGCTCGGCCAGACGGGACTGCCGAGCGCGCATGACAGTCGAGCGTGGCGAGGAAACTGCGGAGCGGGCCGCACCAGCGATTCGTGCTTTCCATTCCCTCAGGCATGGTATCTTTGTCTCTTTTCAGTACGCAACGGACTGATTCATGACAAAAGCGCTCGCCTTGATCTGCGCCGCCGGCATCGCCCTCGCCACCAGTGCCTGTCAGAGCGTGGCCCCGGCGCCCACCCCGGCGGCAACGGCGCCCCGTGTTGCGCCCGATTCGGACGTGTTCCTGGCCGAGCTCGACCTGGCGGCCGGCACCGTTGGAAAGGTGCGCAATATCACACACCGCCCCGGCTACGACAACCAGCCCGCTTTTCTTGCAGATGGCAATGCGCTGTGGTTCGTGTCCGACCGCAGCGGCGCGAACGATGTGTATCGCTACGATATCGCCAGCGCCGGCACCACCCAGGTAACGGCGACCAGGGAGTCCGAATTTTCGCCGACCCCGTTGCCGGAAGGGGAAGGCTTCAGTGCGATCCGCGTGGCCGCGCCGGACTCTGTCGGGGAGGTCTACACCGAGTCGCAGCAGCTGTGGCGCTACAGCGCCGACGGTGCGCCGCTCGCCAGCGTGCTGCCCATGCGCAGGGTTGGCTACCATGCCTGGCTGGACGCCAGCCATGTCGTGTTGTCCCTGGTCGGTAGCGTAGAGCAGAAACAAGCCAAAAGCGTGGTGCTGGCCGACCTGCACAGCGGCAGCACGGTCTTGCTGGCCATGCCCACCGGCCGTTCACTGGGCCGTGCGCCGGATGGCAAGCGCGTCTCCTTTGTCGACAAGCGCGATCCGGCCAACTGGGTGGTCGTTGCAATGGCGCCAGGGGACACTGCTCCGACGCCGCTGGTGGCCACGCCAAAAGGCCCGGTGGGAGAAAAGGACAGCGAGCGCAGCGAAGATTATTGCTGGTTACCCGATGGTGGGCTGCTGATGGCCAAGGATAGCCAGCTGCTGCGCTGGGATGGCAAGGCCGGCGGCGCTTTCCGTCCGTTTGCCGATTTGAAAGACCTTGGCGGTGCGATCACGCGCCTGGCTGTCAGCCGCGACGGCAAACGCCTGGCGTTTGTGGTCCAGATCCGCTGAAGCCTTTAGGCAGCGCTGCGACCATCACACCCTGCGATCCCTGGAATTCTCATGAAAAAAATTATTCTTGTCGTAATTCTTGCTTCGCTAGCATGGCACGGTTACGCCAAATACTATCGCCCAAGCGCTCATACGATTGCTGCCACCGCGTTACCAGAACCTGACAAGGTACCGATCCCCGACCTGGCACCGGTTGCTGCTGTCCCAGTGGTTGCTGATTCCCAGTTCGCATGCGATGGCCGCCAGTTCTGCTCTCAGATGAAATCTTGCGAAGAGGCGAAATATTTCTTGAAGAACTGCCCCGATGTGAAGATGGATGGCGACAACGACGGCATTCCGTGCGAACGGTGGTGCAGTTAGTCCGGACGCAATAAACAGCCTCTTGAACATTCATGGCTCGAGCCGCCTTTTTTTGAGGTATGTCAAAGCTTGGCCGAATTGATTTTGCGCCATTCTGCGGCGCGCATTGTCGAATTCCTTGCGAGAGCGTTTTTCAATCACGAAATTCGCGCGCCGGTTCAGTCCGGTCGCCTTGCGGCGCGGCCGACGCGAAGTGAGGCACAAGCTCAACCACCGTCGTCACTCCACGTGCAGCGCCACTCACTGGAGGTTTAACATGCCGAACGAATTGAAGGTCATGGAAGTCCCTGCCGAATCGGCTACGAGTTGGGAGGATGCGGCCGCGATGGCCGTTGCGAAGGCAGCTCAAACGGTGGCCAATATCAAGTCCATCCGCATCAAGGATTTTGAAGCGCAAGTCGACAATAACAAGATCACCAGCTATCGAATCAACGCGAACGTGTCTTTCGTGTCCGGGAACCCGGGGAATCCCGGGAGCCCCGCGCAGCAAGACCGCGAGCCGGACGAGATGGCCGAACGTAATGTGCAGGAAAGCGCTGCCCACGGCGCCTGGCAGGATGATGCATTGAAGGGCATCACCAAGCACCATCCGCAACGAGGTATCGAGCAGGTTGAAAGCCTGGAGCCGCAGGAAGCACCGCCCAAGGAATAATCCAGGCGCGCGCGGCTGCTGCTGCGCGCCTGGTCAGCTAGCAGCCGTATTCGTCCAGCTTGTAGCGACGCGGTTTCAGGGAACGGCAAATTTCACGCGTGAGGCCGGTTTGCGGCAATGAGATGCCGCGTTCCTGCGCCATTGCGGTGATGATCGCCAGATCGTCTTGCGCCCATTCCATTTCGTTCGTGCCCCAGTGCTTCAACACGTCGTTATTGGCGCTGCTCTTCATCAGGGCCTCGCGCAGCATGTTCACGTCCAGCCCGTAGCGATCCGCCAGCGCCAGCGCCTCGTGGTCGGCCACCACGCAGGCCCACAGGATCAGGTTGTTGGCGGCCTTTGCCACTTGTGCCGAGCCGACTTTGCCCGTATGAACAATATCGGTCGAGTACGCGGCAAGCACAGGTTCAAGACGGTGAAAGACTGCCACGTCTCCGCCAACGAATGACAGCAAGGTGCCGGTATCGGCTGCGCGTCCGCCGCGGCAGACCGTGGCGTCGACCATGGCAACCTGCGCGCGGGCGGCGATGTCGGCCAGCTCCTGAATCGTGTCCGGCTTCACGGTCGAGAGCAATGCGACGATCGTGCCGGGCCGAACATGCGGCAGCATGCCGCGCTCGGAAATGAGTTCGCGCAGTTCGCTGTCGAAGCCGACGCACACGAGAATGGCATCGCTGCCTGCCGCAAGCCCGGCGATACTGTCCGACCAGTTTGCGCCGCGCTCGACAACCGGGGCCTTCTTTGCCGGATTGATGTCGTGCACGAGCACTGTGAAGCCCTTGCGCGCAAGATGACCGATGATCGGCATGCCCATCCGTCCCGCACCGACAACGCCTACCGTGCTGATTTCCTTTGCTGCATTCATGCGCTTTTCCCCATTTTATTTCGCGGCGCCATCCGTCGGGCGACCGGCAACGGTGTCTTCGTAGAGCTGGGTCCCTTTGTCGTAATCGACCAGCATGCGCGCGGGATCGATGAAGGTCGGTTTGAAGCGCTCAAGCGCGGCCTCGTCGCGTTTGTGCATGGTCAGTTGCTGTTGCCCCTTCACGATGACCAGGCCTTCGTTGAGCATGAAGTCGAAAAACAGCATCGCGGCATGCGGGTTCTTTGCCTTTTGAGCCACGCCGATGCCATCGCTGTAGGCAATGGTCGGTTGCAGGGCGATATAGTCGATCGGCGCTCCCTTGACGCGCGCCTTCTCGGGCAGGTAGCTGTATACCGACAGCGCGAAGGGCACCTCGCCCGATACCACCAGATTGTTCAGCAGGGAATTGCCGGAGCGTACCGATACGCCATTTTTCGCCACGATCTCGCGGAACAGGTTCAGCCCTTTTTCGTCCCCCATCGCATGCACCAGCGTGCCGAACCATTCCTGCGCCTTCGCTTCCACGCCGAGCCGGCCTTTCCACTTCGGGTCGAGCAGGTCGTTGAATGTGCGTGGCAATTCTTCCTTGCTCACCAGCTGGGTGTTGTAGGCCTGCACGTAAACGTAGGCGCGTATGGCCACCCATTCGCCATGCGGCTGGAAGGCGCGCGGACTCAGGTCGCGCGTGTATGGGGAGCGCACGGCCTGCAGCAGCTTCTCCTGGTGCAGCGCTTCCATCACCAGGCCGGGTGCCTGCAGCACATCGACTTCATTGCGCCCGCCGCGCGTTTCGGTCACGCTGCGCTGCAATACCTTTTGCGCGCTTCCGCGCCAGAACGTCGTCTTGAGGCCATACTTTTTCTGGAATGCGTCGGTTATCTGCCGCATGTCGCGATCGACCATAGAGGTATAGATCGTCAGCGAGCCTTCCTTGCGGGCGCCTTCCAGCAGGCGCTGTTCCCGGTCGGCTCCCTCATACGTATAGATGTCGTGCTGTTTGTCCTTCGTTTGCGCGAAAGCGGAACCTGACAAGCCGATCAGGAACACGGCGGCTATTTTGCACACGACACGAACATCGTATAAAGGCCTTTTCCACATGCTGTTGTCTCCTAAGCCCAATGGATGGGCGTTTTTTTATTCATCGGAACCTGCTTTTATTTTCTTCCGCTCTTGAGCACAACGTCCTCGTATGAAGTGCGCCACTTTTCGATCTGCTCAGTTGATACGTAGGGATCGACCAGCTTCACGCGCAATTTTCCCAGCGGAGAAGGCACGCCCACATTCGTCGGTACATAATCCATCTCAGCCAGCAATTTCTGCGCTTCCGGCGACAGCACGTAATCGTAGAACAGCATGGCGGCATTCGGATGCGACGCCTTCCGTGCAATCCCCATGCCGTTGGCCCGTGCGATCGCCGGTTCGAGCACGAACCAGTCGATCGGCGCACCTTCGCGTTTCGCCGCTGCCGGCATGTAGCTGTAGACGGTGACGGCCATCGGCACTTCGCCGGCGATCACCAGGTTGTTAAGCACGGAAAGTCCATGGCGTACCGATACGCCGTTACCTGCGACAAGGTTCTGAAACAGCTTGATGCCATTTTCTTCGCCCATGTCCTGCACTATCGCCGCGTACCATTCGGGAATCTTGGATTCGATCCCGAGTTTGCCTTTCCATTTCGGGTCGAGCAGGTCCTGGTAGGTTTTCGGCAGGTCCTCTTTTTTGATCAGATTGGTGTTATATGCCTGCACCCAGACCGACAGGATCGACCCTGCCCATTCGCGATGGGGCGGCACGCTGCCGGGAATCAGGTCCTTGAAATACGGCGAAGTGGCCGGTTGAAGAATATTTTCGCGATGGAGCGCTTCCATCTTGAGAAAGTCGGTATAGATCGCGTCGACTTCAGAGCGCTTCGCCAGGGTCTCGGCGGTGGTGCGCTGTAATACATTAACGCTGCTGGAGCGCCATACCTTGACCTTGATTCCGTATTTCTTTTCGAATGGAGCAATCAGGGCCTGGTGGTCCTTGGCTGCAATGCTCGTGTAGAGCGTGAAGGTGCCTTCTTTTTGCGCTGCGGCGATCAGCTTCTGGTTTCTGTCCGGCCCGGTGTAATTAAGCAGCGATACATCCTGGGCCAGGGCGGGCAAGGCCGCGGTCAGGGCTGCAGATAAAAAAAACAAGCGCATCATCATCTTAAACATGGGCGTCTCTTCCTCATTATTCAGATTGAACAAGCAGCTGGTATTTCAATTGCAGGATATCTCAAGCGCGCCTCGAAAAAACACGCCGTTCCCCTATGCGGGAATGACGGGCGTTTTTTTTCAGGTTTATTACAAGGACGGCTTGTATTGGCAGCTTAAGGGGATGCGACCGGCAGGCGCGCCAGTGCCTGTCTCATTTCATGTTCGAAGCGGGCGACGATTGCGGCCAGCGGTTCGACGCGGTCAATGAAGGCGAGCGAGTGGCCGGCCGCCAACAGGCCTTTGGACCAGTCGCCGGTGACGTAGGCATTGCGGCCGATCTTGCCGGACACCAAAGGCAGCAGTTCCTGGATCGTGACTTGCGGATTGCCGGCCTCGATCGTTTTCACTGCGGCAGTGGTGTCGTTACGCAGGGTGCGGATGGTATTGCGCACCGATTGCATGCACAGGTCGGTGTCGGTCGGCCCGGCTTCCACCAGCCGGCGCTTGTAATCGGCGTGGGCCCAGACCTCGTCGGCCACCACGAAGCGGGTACCGACCACGACTCCCGAGGCGCCCATCGCCAGCGCGGCGACAACCTGCGAGCCGTGGCCGGTGCCGCCGCCGATCAGGTAGGGAATGCTCAAGTGGCTTTCGGCCCAGGCGGCATTGACGAAGGAGCCGACCATGTCGAGTCCGGGGTGGCCGCCGCATTCTGCCCCGACAATCGCGACCGCGTCCACGCCGATCGAGGCGGCCTTGACCGCATAGCGCACCGCCGGCACCTTGTGCAGCACCTTCACGCCCGCGCCCTTCAGCAAGGGCATGAATTCCTCGGGGTTGCGGCCCGACGTTTCGACGAATTTCACGCCTTCGTCGACGATCAGTTCGAACACTTCGCGCGTCTTGACGGGTGAGACCAGCTTGGGGAGCATGGATACGTTGACGCCGAACGGCCCGCCTTCGCACAGCTCGCGGCAGCGCCTGATCTCGGCGCGCAAGGCGTCGGGCTCGGGGAAGGTGGCGGCGGTGATGAAGCCGATGATGCCCGCGCGCGAGGCGGCGGCAACGTAGCGCGCGTCGGAGAGCCACATGAGGCCACCGGCGACGATCGGCAGGCGGGTGCCGAAAAGCTCGGTGCAAGGGGTGGGGAAGGGAGCCTGGATCATCTTAAATGACGCCCTTGGCTTTCAGTTCGGCCAGTCTGGCGTCGGAGACGCCAAGCAGCGACTGCAGCACTTCCTGGGTTCCTTCGCCGAGCGTCGGCGGCGCTTTTCGCACCGGCAGCCGTTCGCCGTCGAATCGATAGGGCGGCGCCATCACCTTGATGTCGCCTGCCACCGGGTGCGTCTGGGTGGTGACCAGGCCCGCATCGGTGGCCCGCTTCGAGGTCAGCGCTTCGTGCAGGCCGGCCACCTCGCCGCAGGGAATGCCGGCGCCGGCCAGGCGTTCGAGTAAGTCCTTGCGCTTACGGCGACCGAGTTCGAAGGTCAGGATCGGCACCAGGACGTCGCGGTTGGCCGAGCGTTTCAGGTTGGTCTTGAAGCGTTCGTCGGTAGCCAGTTCGGGGCGTTCGATCACGTCGTTGCAAAAACGGGCGAACTGGCTGTTGTTGCCGCATGCGACCACCAGCGGGCCGTCGGCGGCATCGTATACGCCGTAGGGCATGATGGACGGATGGGCGTTGCCATAGCGCGGTGGATCCTCTCCCATGAGCAGCGCCTCCAGTCCATAGTAGGCGGTGATCATCAGGCCGCAGTCGAACAGCGCCATGCCGATGTCGCGGCCCTTGCCGGTTTTTTCACGCTGGTAGAGTGCGGCCAGCACCGCTTGCGCGGCATACATGCCGGTCATGGTGTCGACCACCGCCGTGCCGAACTTGAGGGGCGGGCGATCCGGTTCGCCGTTCAGGGCCATCAGGCCGGACTCGCCCTGGATCACCAGGTCGTAACCGGGGCGCGCCGCTTCCGGTCCGCTGCGGTCGTAGCCGGTGATCGAGCAGTAGATCAGCCCTGGATTGTCGGCGCTCAGTTGCGCATATCCCAGTCCCATTTTCTCTATGCCGCCGAATTTGAAGTTCTGCAGGACGACATCGCTTTTCAGGGCCAGTTCGCGCGCGTATTGCTGGCCTTCTTCGGTTTGCAAGTCGAGGCAGATCGAGCGCTTGTTGCGGTTGACGCTATTGAAGTAGGGGGTTTCGGTCGCGCCGATGCGCAGGCCCCAGTCGCGCGTGTCGTCGCCGCGCTCGGGGTGCTCGACCTTGATCACTTCGGCGCCCAGATCGCCCAGGATCATGGCGCACCACGGCCCAGCCAGCACGCGGGAGAGGTCAAGCACGCGTACGCCGGCCAGCGGCAGCGAAGATTGTATGTCGGACATTGCAACTCCAGATAGTCAAGAATCCTTGCACCGCAGCGCAAGGAAAAGGGGGGCGGGCTTAATCGGGATTCGGTTTTCCGCGCAGAGCAACGAAATCCGGCGCGCGCTTGGCAAGGAATGCGGCGATGCCTTCGGCCGCTTCGCAATCACCCTGCGACTCGACCATCAATTGCGCTTCCAGCTCCATTTGCGCGTCCATGTCCGCGCCGTACGCGTTCCGGCATAGTCTCTTGATGCGGGCGCCGGCGCGCGCGGGTCCGTTCGCGACACGCGCGGCCAGCGCCACCGCCTCGGCCAGCGCCGCGCCCTTGTCGGTGATCCGGTTCAGCGCGCCCATCGCGTACATGCGCTCGCTCGTGATGCGCTCGCCGGTCAGGCACAGTTCGGTCAACACCTGGCGCGAGACGAATTCTGACAGAAAGGCGGTCGCGCCGCCGTCCGGCGTCAGGCCGACATCGATGTAGGCCACCGAGAAAAAGGCGTTGCGCGCGGCCACGAGCATGTCGCAGGCCAGCGCGAGAGACAGTCCGGCGCCGGTTGCCCCGCCTTCGACGGCGGCAATCACGGGTTTGCCGCAATCGCGGATCGCGCGCACCAGCTGGTGCAGGTTTTCGAGCTTCTCGCGCCGCTGGACGGGCGACAGCGCGCGCCGCGTTGCGAGCTGGTTCAGGTCGCCGCCGGAGCAAAAGAACTCGCCGGCGCCGGTCAGCACGATGGCGCCGACCGCGGAATCGGCCGCTGCCTCGGCCAGCGCCGCCGGCAAGCCTTGGTACAGGCCAGGCGTGAAGGCGTTGCGGGCCGCCGGATTATTGTTGACCAGGATGCGCACCGCACCTTCCTGCCGGCTCAATACGGCGCCCGTCATGCCGCCAACCGCTTGCCAAGCGCGATGAAGCGCTGCAGGTGATGGTCTTCGTCGCCAAGCTGGTGGTCGATCATCACGAGGCGCTTGGCGTAGTGCGCCAGCGGCAGTTCCCAGGTCATGCCGATGCCGCCATGCAGCTGGATGCTTTCTTCGGCCACCAGCGCGCCGATGCGGCCGATGCTTACCTTGGCGGCCGCCAGCGCACGTTCGCGCGGCAGGCGCTCTGCGTCGAGCGCAGCGGCGGCGTTGATCACGGCCGAACGGGCTTGTTCGATCTCCAGCAGCAGGTCCGCCATCCGGTGCTGCAGGGCCTGGAAGCTGCCGATCAGGGTGCCGAACTGCTTGCGCGTGCGCAGGTATTCGAGGGTGGCTGTCTTGACCACTTCCATCGCGCCCAACGCCTCGGCGCACAGCGCCAGCACGCCGCGCCCGGCCGCGCGTTCGAGCGTGAGGTAGCCTTGGTTCTCGGCGCCCAGCAGCGCGCCGGCATCCAGTCTTACATCGGTCAGGGTGAGTTCGGCCACGCGCCCGCCGTCGATCACGGGGCAGCCACGCACGCTCAGTCCCGGTGTGCCTGCCGGTAGCAGGAACAGCGAGATTCCCGCTTCGTCGCCGGCCGCGCCTGCGGTGCGGGCCGAGACCACGAACAGGTCGGCGTGCTCGCCTTGCTGCACCACGGCCTTGGCGCCGTTCAGCACCCACTGGCCGCCGCTACGTTCGGCGCGGGTGTGCACCCGGGCCAGCTCGTAGTGAGTGCCCGGTTCGTCATGCGCGAACGAGGCGATGCTGGTGCCGTCGATGATGTCGGCCAGCAGCGCGCGCTGCGCTTCATTGCCGGCCGCGGCGATCGCGTCGCCTGCCAGTATCGCGCTGCCGAGCAGGGGTTCGACCACCAGGCCGCGTCCCAGCGCCTCGAAGACGACCGCGATGTCGAAGCCGGCGCCGCCGAAGCCGCCGTCGGCTTCGCGGAACAGGGCGCCGATGACGCCCAGTTCGGCGAACTGGCGCCAGATCTCGCGGCTGAAGCCCGGCGCCGACTTGACGATGCGGTCGCGGGTCTCGAAATCGTATTGTTCGGCGATGAAGCGGTTCAGGCTGTCGGCCAGCATGCGCCTTTCTTCTGTGTGTTCGAAGTTCATACCTGTCCTTACAGTCCCAGGATCATCTTGGAGATGATGTTTTTCTGGATTTCGTTGGAGCCGCCGAAAATCGACAGCTTGCGGTTATTGAAGTACTGTGCGGCGGCACTGGCTGCTGCCTCGGGGCCGACCTGCATTCCGGTGTAGCCGCCCTCGAGCGCCTCGGGAATGAACGGGCGCGCGTAGGGGCCCATCGCACGCCGTGTCAGCGACAGGATCTCCTGGCGGATTTCGGTGCCGCAGATTTTCAGCATCGAGCTTTCGGCGCCCGGCACGCCGCCGCCGGCCACCGCCGCGATCACGCGCAGGTTGGTGGTCTTCATGTTCTCGAGGTCGATTTCGACGCGCGCAACGCGCGCCGCGAACGACGGATCTTCGTCCAGCGGCCGGCCGTTGCGGGTCTGCTGCGCGCTAATGCGCTTGAGGCGCTCGAGCGCCGCGACCGAAAGCCCGACTCCGGCAATGTTGGTGCGCTCGTAGGTCAGCAGGTACTTGGCGCAGGTCCAGCCCTTGTCCTCTTCCCCGACCAGGTTTTCGACCGGCACGCGCACGCCGGTAAAGAACACTTCGTTGACCTCGTGCTCACCCTCAAGCGTGATGATGGGGCGAACTTCGACGCCTGGCGTGGCCATGTCGATCAGCAGGAAGCTGATGCCTTGCTGTTTCTTGGCTTCGCGGTTGGTGCGCACCAGGCAGAAGATCATGTTGGCGTGCTGGCCGAGCGTGGTCCAGGTTTTCTGGCCATCGACAATGTAATGGTCGCCGTCGCGTACGGCGGTGGTCTTGACCGCGGCCAGGTCGGAACCGGCGCCCGGTTCGGAGTAACCCTGGCACCACCAGTCGGAGCCGTCGAGGATGCGTGGCAGCCAGTAGCGTTTCTGCGCCTCGTTACCGTATTTGATCAGCACCGGTCCCAGCATGCTGACGCCGAAGGGAACGATGCGCGGCGCGTTGGCCAGGCCGCACTCGTGCTCGAAGATGAACTTTTCGGCCGCGCTCCAGCCCGGCCCCCCATGTTCGACCGGCCAGTGATTGGCGAGCCAGCCGCGCGCGTTGAGGATCGCATGCCATTGTTCCATGTCGGACTTGGACAGGTGCTTGCCGTTGGCGACCTTGTGGGACAGGTGGGCCGGCAGTTTGTCGGCCAAAAAGGCGCGCACTTCGCTTCGGAAAAGCTCTTCTTCGGCGGTAAAATTCAAATCCATTTCAACGTTCCTCAATAAATCTCGAACAGGCCTGCGGCGCCCATGCCGCCGGCGATGCACATGGTCACGACCGCGTACTTCACGCCACGTCGTTTACCTTCAATTAATACGTGGCCGGCCAGGCGTGCGCCGGTCATGCCGAACGGATGGCCAATCGAAATCGCGCCGCCGTTGACGTTGAGCCGGTCGTCGGCAATGCCGAGCCGCTGCTGGCAGTAGATCGACTGCGAGGCGAATGCCTCGTTCAGTTCCCACAGCCCGATGTCGTCGACCGTCAGGCCGTGGCGCGCCAGCAGCTTGGGTACCGCAAAGACCGGGCCGATGCCCATTTCGTCGGGCTCGCAGCCAGCCAGCGCGAGGCCGCGGAAGGCGCCCAGGGCGTTCAGGTTGGCACGCTCGGCTTGTTTTGCTTCCATCAGCACACAGGCCGAGGCGCCGTCGGAGAGCTGCGACGAGTTTCCGGCGGTGATGAACTGGTCCGGGGCGCGCACCGGCGCCAGCCTGGCCAGCGCTTCATAGGTGGTGCCGCGCCGGTTGCAGGTGTCGGCGTCGACCGTCACTTCGCGCCTGGAGACGACACCGGTTTCCTTGTCGGTGACGGCCATGGTGGTGGTGCAGGCGATGATTTCGTCGCGATAGCGCCCTGCCAGTTGCGCCGCTTCTGTCTTGCGCTGGCTCTCGGCCGAAAAAAGGTCTTGCGCCTCGCGGCCGATGCCGTAGCGCGCGGCCACGATGTCTGCCGTTTCGATCATCGACAGGTACAGCTCCGGCTTGTTTGCGACGATCCATGGGTCCATGCCGCTGTCGCCGTCCTCGCGGGTGCGGATATGCGAGATGCTCTCGACGCCGCCTGCGATCATGGCTGGCGCGCCATCGACGACGATGCGCCCGGCCGCCATCGCGATCGCTTGCAGTCCTGAGGCGCAAAAGCGGTTGACGGTGGTGCCGGCGATCGTGACGGGCAAGCCGGCGCGGATGATGGCCTGGCGCGCCACGTTGCGGCCGGTGGTGCCTTCCGGATAGCCACAGCCGAGGATGGCGTCCTCGATCAGGGCCGGATCGATGCCCGCGCGCTCGACGGCGGCGCGCACTGCGAAGGCGGCGAGCGTTGCGCCCGGTGTGATGTTGAATTCGCCGCGGTGCGCCTTGGTGAGCGGGGTGCGGGCGGTGGAAACGATGACGGCTTCACGCATGTCGTATGTCCTTGTTTATCCGGCTTTATTGAGGCTGTCGAAGTTCGCGCCGCGCGCGACCAGCTCGACCAGCAGGGGCGAGGGCTGCCAGAACAGCGGCGCTTCCTTCGCGAATTCGCCGATGTCGGCCAGTACCTTGTCCAGCCCCACCTGGTCGGCATATTTCATCGGCCCGCCGCGATGGCGCGGAAAGCCGTAACCACAGAGCAGGGCCACGTCCACGTCGAGCGGACGCAGCGCGATGCGCTGATGGACCACGTTGGCGCCTTCGTTGATCATGGCGGCCATATAGCGCCGCATGATCTCCTCGTCGGTAAACTCGCGTGGGGTGACGCCGGCGCGGGTGCGCTCGGCGCTGATGATCGCTTCGACTTCGGGGTCGGGCATGCCGCTGCGCGCGCCGTCCTGGTAGAGGTAATAGCCGCGCCCGGTCTTCTGCCCGAACCAGCCGCGTTCGCAGATGCGATCTGCGATCTGGACATAGCGTGCCTTCGGATCGCGCGTGGCGGCGCGGCGCTTGCGCGTGGCCCAGCCGATATCGCCGCCGGCCAGGTCGGACATCTGGAATGGCCCCATCGGGTAGCCGAAATCGCGCACGGCCTTGTCGATCTGGTAGGGCGAGGCGCCGTCTTCCATCAGGTAGTCGGCCGCCTGGCGGTAGACCGCGAGAATGCGGTTGCCGATGAAGCCATCGCATACCCCGGCGCGCACCGGCACCTTGCGCAGCTTCTTCGCCAGTTCGAACGCGGTTGCCACGACATCGGCCGATACCTTGGCCGGAACCACGATTTCGAGCAGTTTCATGATGTTGGCCGGCGAGAAGAAGTGCAGGCCCAGCACGTCCGCGGGGCGCGAGGTGCCCGCCGCGATCGCGTCGATGTCGAGATAGGACGTGTTGGTTGCCAGCACAGCGCCGCTCTTGCAGACGCGGTCGAGTTGCGCGAACACCTGCTGCTTGACCTCGATGTCCTCGAACACGGCCTCGATCACCAGGTCGGCCTGCGCCAGTGCCTCGTACGACGTGCTGGCGCTCAAGCGCGCCATGACGGCGGCCTTGGCCTCGGCCGTCATGCGGCCTTTTACGACCAGGCTGTCGTAGACCTTGTCGACATGCGCGCGGCCGCGCGCAAGTGCCGCTTCATCGCGCTCGATCATGGTGACCGGCAGGCCCGCGTCGAGCGCTGCCACCGCGATGCCAGCGCCCATCATGCCGCCGCCGACCACGCCGATCTGTTCGATCGGGCGCGGCTTTGCACTGCGTGTTTCGGGTGCCTTGAGCACCTCACGTTCGGCGAAAAAGGCGTGGATCAGGCCAGCGCGCTGCGGGCTGTCCATGCATTCCAGAAATAATTTGCGCTCAAGCTGCATGCCAGCCTCGAATGGCAGATCGAGCGCCGCCTCGACGGCCTCGACGATCTTCATCGGAGAAAACAGGCCGCGCGCCTTCTTCGCCACCTCGGCGCGCGCGTTTTCGATGGCGGCACGGCTGGCCTGGCGGTCGGCGAGTGCCTCGGCCGCGCGGGTAGGGCGCAGCGGCGCCTGCGCGGCCAGCAGTTCCTGGGTGTAGGCCAGGCCCGCCTCGATCATGTCGGTTCCGCCGGCCAGCCGGTCGACCAGGCCAGATGCAAGTGCTTCATTGGCGCCGATGTGGCGCCCGCTCAGGATCAGGTCGAGCGCAGCGGCGGCCCCGATCAGGCGCGGCGTGCGTTGGGTGCCGCCGGCGCCCGGCATCAGGCCGAGCTGCACTTCGGGCAGGCCGAGCTTCGCATCCGCACCTGCCAGCCGGTAGTGCGCTCCCAGCGCTATTTCGAGCCCGCCGCCCAGCGCCGCTCCGTGAATCGCGGCCACCACGATCTTGCCGCTGGACTCGATCCGCTTGCATACCTCGGGCAGGGTGGGCGGCAGCGGCGGCTTGCCGAACTCGCGGATATCGGCGCCTGCGATGAAGTTGCGTCCCGCGCCGGCCAGCAGCACGGCTTCGACCTCGGGATCGGCAGCGGCCGCGTCGAGCGCGGCGATCAGGCCGCGGCGTACGTCCACGCCCAGTGCATTGACCGGCGGGTTGTTGATGGTAACTAGAAGAATCTTGCCGCGTAGTTCGCGGATGACGGCTTCGGCTTGCGTGGCGGGGTGCATCGTGCCTCCAGATGATCGAGCCAAATGGCTCTAATGGAGGACGATTGTCTGCGGGATCGGAATTATTGACAATTCCCTCTGTCTTTGACAGATAGTCAAATCAGATTTGACGATGGCGGTTTGGCAGACCTCGTTAACTCTGCCATTGGGCCGCCAGCGCGACGATGTGATCGCGCAGGTAGTCAATCAAGGTGCGCGTCGCGGGCGAGGGAAAGCGATTGGGCAGGGTAAGCACGTACAGGTTGCCGCCGAGATTATCGATGCGGTGGTCCAGCAAAAGCGGGCGCAGGGTGCGATAGGCCGGTGAATGCGATACGTACACCGGCAGCAGGCCGATTCCCATGCCCTGGGAGACCGCATCGGCGAGCAGCGGGAAATCGTCCGATTGCAGCGTTCTTTGCAGCGTGACCGTCGTGCTGTCGCTGTCGTCGTGCTGATTGGTCAGCTTCAGGGTGACCAGGTGGCCAGGGTAGGGCGACGCCACCAGCGTGTGCTGTTCGAGGTCGGCGGGCGACGCGATCGCGCCATGCTGGCGCAGGTAGTCTGACGAGGCGTACAGCTTCCACTGGATCGGGCATATCTCGCGCGCCACGCAATCGAGCGGCGGCGTCAGCGTGATTTTCAATGCGACGTCGACTTCGGCCGCGATCAGGTCGTGGATCCGGTTATTGAACGTGACACTGAGCGTGATGCCGGGATGGGCGCGCGCAAATTCGAGCAGGATCGCACTGACGTACATCCGGCCAAAGCCGGTCGGCACGCTGATGCGCACATGGCCGCGCAGGGTCTGTCCAAGGCTGTCGATCGATGCGCGCGTGGTGCTCAGGTCCTCGATCATGCGCCGGCCGTGGTCGTACATGATCTGTCCGGCCTGGGTCAGTTCCAGGCTGCGCGTCGAACGGCGCAGCAGCTGGGCGCCGGTTTCGCGTTCGAGAAGCTTGAGCTGATGGCTGATGTTGGAGCGCGTCATCCCGAGCTTGCGGGCGGCGGCGCTCAGGCTGTGCGAATCGACAATCTCGACGAACATGCCGATTAAATTCAGGTTCATTGGGCGATTTGTTGAATTAAACTGAACAGACCTGCCTATATTAAGGGTATTGTCGTTTTTCAGCAACTGTAGCATAGTACTTTCCAGAATATTTCCCAGCGGACGAGCGGTAACGACAGTCCGGGACTTGGTGGTCTTTCCCCTTGAATTTGTGCGGAAACAGCCTGGGCGCCACGCGCCACGCGGCTCTTTGCCCGGCATCTGACGAGGAATCAAGTTAGCCAATACAAGAAGGCGCGCTGGCGGGCAAGTAGCAGTGTCTGCCGGATTTTTGCAATGTGTCCCTGACAGGACATGACGAATCAATGGATGAGGTGGACATATGAAGAATACGTATAAACGGGCCGCTATGGCGGCACTGGTGGCATGGTCCCTGGGCCTGTCCGCGGCCCACGCGGACGAACTCACGGTGGGTGTCCAACTGCCTATGACCGGCACCCTGGCCCGGGTTGGATCGGGCATGCAGGAAGGGATCATTGTCGCCGCCGAGGTGTTCAACAAGGCCAACGGCAAGCACAAGATCAAGCTGATCAGCGTCGACGACGAGTCGGCTCCCGCGAAGGCGATCGCCGCCGTGGAAAAGCTGGCCAGCCAGGGTGCGCTTGCCATTACAGGCGGTTACGGCTCGAACAATATCGCGCCGGCATCGGATGCGGCCGGCAAGCTCGGCCTGGTGTACGTCACCTCGGGTGGCGTCGACGACAGCCTGGTCAACAGCGGCCACAAGAATTTCTTCCGCATCAATAATACCGCCGGTTATCAGAAGGCGATGGTCGGGCTGCTGGCCGATATGAACATCAAGTCGGTATCGGTCATCTATTCGACCAAAGAGGCGACCACCGGCCTTGCCAAGGATCTGGAAAAGGCCTTGAGCGCCAAAGGCGTGAAAGTCGTGGGGCATGCGTTCGACCCGGCCCTGACCGATTTCAAGCCGATCATCAACAAGATCAAATTGCGCGACAAATCCGAAGCCATCGCGATGGTGGGCTACGAAAATGATTATGTCGGCATCCTGCGCGCGGCACGCGTGCTCAAGCCGGCAGTCAAGGCGATGGTCGGGGTCTGGTCGCTGGCGACGCCGAAAATGGCGGCCGATTTTCCGGACCTGATGCCCAATGTGTACGGCACCGCCGTGCTGCCTTTCCCTGCCGAGTTCAAGACCGCCGACGGCAAATCCTTTAATGAAGCCTATCGCAGGCTGTACAAGAAGGAGCCGGACTATCTGGGCCAGTTCGGCTATGTCCAGTCGATGCTGTTGTTCGAGGCGCTCGCACGCGCTGCCGACAAGGGCACGCTCAAGAAGGATGGCGTGGCCGAGGAGATGCGCAAGACCGACCGCGAGACGCTGATTGGCCACGTTCGTTTCGGCAGTAATGGCGACAACCCGAATTTCACGCACCGCATGGGCCAGCATCAAGCCGGCAAGGTCGTGATTGTCTGGCCCAAGGATGCGGCGACCGGCACCATCAAATTCCCGGGCGTGCCCTGGTAAGCGGCACCCTGTGCGTGGATAAATTCAATGGAATGACTATATGACGGAATTGATACTGCAAGCGCTCTACTCCGGGTTGCTGCAGGGCGGCTCGTACGCGTTGATCGCCCTCGGCCTGGCGCTGGTGTTCGGCGCCATGAAAGTGATCAACCTGGCGCACGGGGAGCTCGTGCTGCTCTCTGCCTACATCGCATACTCGGTGGAGTCGGGACTGGGGTGGAATCCGGTGTTCGCGATCCCGGTCTCGCTGGTGGTGGTGTGTCTGGCATCGGTGATGGTCTACCTGGTGGTCGGGCGCATCAAGAAGGACCGCGAGATCAATTCGCTCATCCTCACGTACGGTATTGGCGTGATCCTGACGAATGCGATTTTGCTGATCTGGAAGGCCGACGTGCGCTCCACCGGTTCGAGCTGGCTTCAGGAAGCCTTCGTGGTCGGCCCTTTGTACAGCATGCGCGGCGAAGTGCTGTTCTTTGTCGTCAGCCTGGCCATGATCGTCGGGTTGTGGTGGTGGCTCTCGCGTAGCTGGTACGGACGCGCGGTGCGCGCTGTCTCCAGCAATCGCAACGCCGCCATGCTCATGGGTATCAATCCCGGCTATACCGAACTGGTGTCGTTCGTCGTGGCGGGCATTCTTGCCGCGGTCGCCGGCGTGGCGTTGTTCAGCTATGGCGTGATCAGTCCTGCCTACGGAAACGTGCTGACGGTCAAGGCGTTCATCATCACGGTGCTGGCCGGTATCGGTTCGATTCCCGGTGTCTTGATCGGCGCGGTGCTGCTTGGCGTGGCCGAAGCGCTGACGGTGACGCTGGCCAGCTCGGCGCTGCAGGAGTTGGCCGGCATGGGATTGTTCCTGGTTGTGTTGTTCGTCATGCCGAACGGGCTGTTCGGTGCAAATGGGAGGCGCGGATGAAGTCGAAGCTGGCATTGATTGGCGCGCTGCTGGCCGTCTACGTCGGGGTGCCCCTGGCATTCGGTGGCGACAGTTATGTAATGAGCCTGGTGGTCGCTTCAATGGTCATCGGTGGTGTCGCACTGTCGTGGGCGCTGCTGGGTAACCTGGGCGGCATGGTCAGTTTCGGGCATGCGGCGTTTTTCGGCGTGGGCGCGTACACCTCCGCGCTGGTCAGCATGAAGCTCGGCGTGCCGGTGCTCGTTGCGATCCTGATGGGGGGCGGCGGGGCCGTTGTCGCATCGCTGCTGATGCTGCCTGTGCTGCGCCTGAGAGGGCCGTATTTTGCGTTGGCCATCCTGGCCTATGCCCATATCTTCCGCATCCTCGCAACCGAATGGACCTCGGTGACGGGCGGTTCTGGCGGGCTGGCGAGCGTTCCGCGCCTGCCCGAGATCCTCGGCTATGACCTGAGCACCAAGACCGGCGGCTACCTGGTGATCCTCACCATCGTGCTGGCTTTTGCCGCCCTCTACCACTTCATTCGCGTCAGCCATTACGGCCTGGCCTTGCGTGCCATGCACGAGAGCGAGGACGCGACCCGGGTGGTGGGCGTCAACAGCACCTTGCTCAAGGGGCTCATGCTGGTCGTTTCCGCATTCATGTGCGGGGTGGTGGGCGCCTTCAACGCCCATTACATTAACTTCCTCGAGCCCGATTACGCCTTTAGCGGCCTGTGGGTGACGTTGCCGATCGTGGCGGCGATCTTCGGCGGCTACCGCACCATTACCGGGCCGATCATCGGCGCCGTGGTGGTGTATCTGGTTGACCAGTTGATTTTCAAGAACATCATCCCGTCGGGACACCAATTGGTGCTGGGCGTGCTGCTGGTGGGAATGATCGTCTTCAGTCCGGAGGGCTTGCTTTCCCTGGTGCGCAAGTTCATGAGGAAAAAACATGTTGCAGCTTGAGAATGTATCGGTCACGTTCGGTGGTCTTACCGCCGTCGATCGCGTGACGCTTTCCATCGAAACCAAGGATGTGGTCGGCCTGGTGGGACCTAACGGGGCGGGCAAGACCACCTTGTTCAATGCGATTTCCGGCCTGGTGCGTCCCAGCGGCGGACGTATCATGTTCGACGGGGCCGATGTGGTGGCAGCGCCGATGTACCGGCGCGCCCGGATGGGCATCGGGCGCACCTTCCAGATTCCGCAGCCGATGCATGAACTGACGGTGAGGCAGAATTTGCTGGTGGCCCAGCGCTTCGGCACCGGTAAGGTCGATCAGAAGAAGATCGACGAAATCCTGGAGTTCACCAGCCTTGGCGCCAAGGCCGGGCGCGACGCCGCCACCGAGCTGGCCCTGACCGAATTGAAGGCGCTCGAAGTGGCCAAGGCGCTCGCCACCAATCCCAGGTTGTTGTTGCTCGATGAAGTGCTGGCCGGCCTGGAGACCACCGGCAAGCGGCGCTTCATGGGCATGCTCAAGGATTTGCACGCGGCTTTTTCGGTCGGCATCGTCATTATTGAGCACGATATTGAAACCATCAGCAATTTGTGCCACCGGGTTGCGGTGCTCGACTTCGGCCAGGTGATCGCCGATGGCACGCCTGCCGCGGTCTTCAGCGATCCGGCAGTCATCAAGAGCTATACGGGAGCCGAGCATGCTTGAAATTTCCAATGTGCGCGCCGGTTATGGCGCCATCAATGTGTTGTGGGACGTCTCGCTGAAGGTGGCGCGTGGACAGCTGACCACGATCATCGGCCCGAACGGCGCCGGCAAGACCACGCTGCTGCGCGCCATCATGGGCCTGGTGCCGGTGTCGCAGGGCGAGGTGACGCTAAATGGGAAAACCTTGAATGGCACCCGCACGTGGGAAATGGCGGACGTGTCGACGGCGATGATTCCGGAAGGGCGCCTGACGTTTCGCGACATGAGCGTTGAGGAAAACCTGATCGTGGGCGCGTTCGCCAAGCAGCACCGGGCACGCGTGAAGGACAATCTCGAGATGTCGTATCAGATGTTTCCGCGCCTGCGGGAACGGCGCAGCCAGCTGGCCGGTTCGCTCTCCGGCGGCGAGGCGCAAATGCTGGCGATGGCGCGCGGCCTCATGTCCGACCCGAAGCTGTTGATCATCGACGAGCCTTCACTTGGGCTGGCGCCGGTGGTGGTGAACGAACTGTTCGAGATCCTGGCGCGGCTGAAAGAGGGCGGCCGCACGATTGTGCTGGTCGAGCAAAATACGCAGCGGGCAGTCGGCGTGGCGGACCACGTTTATTTGATGCAAAGTGGGAAAGTCGTGCTGTCCCAGCCAGCGGCCGAAGTGAGCCTCGAGCACTTGCATGATCTCTATTTCGCAAGGTAGCGCTGTGGATGCCGTTTCCCCGCCTGGACACGAGGCGCTCATGCAAAGCGGTTTCAAGGAGTTGCTGGGCCATCGGATCGCGCACTGGGAAGCGGACCGGGTCACGATTGAACTCGACATCGGCCCGCAGCACCACAACCGTGCCGGAACGGTGCATGGCGGCGTACTGGCCGCGCTGATCGATGTCGCAGGCGCGCTGTGCGGCCTGTATTGCGAGACGCCGGGGCATGTTCGCAAGGCGATCACCTTGTCGCTCACGTCCAACTTCACCGGCAGGACATCGACGGGCCGGATTCGGGCCGTCGGACACAAACGCGCCGGCGGCACCAGTATCTTTTTTTCCAGCGTTGAAGTGACAAACGAACTGGATCAGATCATCGCCTTGGGGGAAACCGTCAATCGCTATGGCAAAGGCAGTGCGAATGCGCACGGCGTGCCGGCGTGACCTGTTTTAATCATTACATAAATCAATATGAAAATACTTGTACCAGTTAAACGCGTGGTCGATTACAACGTCAAGGTGCGCGTCAAAACCGACGGTAGCGGTGTCGATACCGCCAACGTCAAGATGTCGATGAATCCCTTCGACGAGATCGCGCTCGAAGAAGCGATGCGCCTGAAGGAAGCGGGCAAGGTCACCGAAGTGATCGCGGTATCGTGCGGCGTGACGCAATGCCAGGAAACGCTGCGCACCGGCATGGCGATCGGCGCC
>Ga0066461_1000227_pt1 | contig 22954 bp, 19 predicted proteins | sample LakWasMe91_HOW11_2_FD_59572 | JGI IMG/M metagenome (GOLD analysis project Ga0066461, IMG submission 59572) | Freshwater sediment methanotrophic microbial communities from Lake Washington under simulated oxygen tension - Sediment Metagenome 91_HOW11 | ecosystem: Environmental > Aquatic >...
CCTGCGCGGGCTCGGGGACGCTGGCGGCGGGCGGGGCCTCGGCCAGCAGGTCGAGTTCGGCCATCGCAGTGTCGGGGGCTGCCTGGTCCAGCGCCTCATCGAGCTGCTGCGCCAGCAGCGCCTGCTGCTCCAGTTCCGACGCAGTCAAAGGAGCGCTCGCCGCGGCGCTGCCGGCGGCGAGCGCATACAGCGGATTGAGCGGATCGATGGACAGCCCGAGCGCCGCTGCCAGCGCCCAGTCGTCGCCCTGGCCCTTGGTCATGCCGTACATCTCGCCGGCCTGGGTTTCGAACGCGCGCTGGTCCTTGCGGGCCGCGTAAATTTCAAGCAGCTTAAGGCGTACCGGGTAGCGCTCGGGATGCAGGCGCAGCGCTTCCTTGAGGATTTCCTCGGCCTGGGCGTCGCGCCCGTAGGCGATATACACATCGGCTTCGGCGACCGGATCGACTTCATTGGTGTCGAGCTGGCTGGCCGATGGCGCAAAGCTGGAATTGAACACGCTGTTGCTGGTGTCGACGCTCTGACCGCCGGTTTCGGCGAACAGGGAGTGGGCCTGGTCGGTCGGCGCGCCCAGGATCGACTGTTCGGCCGGCGTCGGGCTGTCGCTTTTCTTGCGGCGGCGCGCCAGCGCATAGCCGCCCAGCAGCACCAGCGCCACGGCGGCCAGGATGTTGTTGAGGTTATCCATCAAGGTGTCGACCAGGGTCGGCTCGGGCAGCGGCGGCGGCGTCTTGACCACCACCTTGGGCGCGGCCGGCTTGAGCGCAGGCACGCTGGCCGGCGCGGCGGCCGGCGTGGCGGCCGGCTTGGCAACTGGCTTCGGCTCGCTCTGCGATGCCTTGGCGCCGGCCTTGCTCTTGACCGAGACCAGGCTTTCCAGGTCGCGCACATTTTTCTCGAGTTCCTTCACGCGCGCGGTCGCGTCGGCCAGCGCCCGCTCCTTGGCGATCTTGTCCTCGGCGGTGGCGGCGCTGTTGCCTGCCGCACCCGCAGGCGCGGCCTTGGACAGCTTGAGCCGGTCCTTCGATTCGTTGGCCGCGGTGGGACGCTCTTCGACCTTGGCGCTGATCTTGCCGGCCGCGCTTTGCGCCGCTTCCGGCGCCGCGGTCGGAGCTTGAGCCGCCACCTGGCCGGCCAGCTTGTTGCGGTAGGCGTTGAAATCGGCCGCGTGTGCGATGACGACGCCGCGTGCGCTGCCCTCGGCGCCGCCGCGGATCGTGTCCGCATCCGGTATCGTGAGGATGTGGCCGGCCTTCAGGCGATTCATGTTGTTGCCGCTAAATGCATCCGGATTGGCGCGGTACAGCGCCACCAGCATCATGTCGAGCGAGATGTCGACCGGCTTGACGCGCAGCGCGATGCGGCCCAGGGTTTCGCCCGGCTTGACCTTGTACTCGGATGCGGGAGCGGCGGCGGGCGCTTTTTGCGGCACCGGCTGGGGCGCAGGAGCGCGCTGTTGCTGGGTGGCGGCGGGCATCGCCGCCGGGCTGCGCGCAATGCTCGCGGGCGCAGCAGCGGGCACGGGAACCGGCACCGCGACCTGCGCCGGCTGGGTTGCGCGCAGTTCGGCCGGATCGAGCAGGAAGGTGTATTCGCGCACCAGGCGCCCGTTGTCCCAGCTCAGTTCGAGCAGCATGTCGACGAACGGTTCGTTGAGCGGCTGGGTGGAGGTGATCTTGACGTATTGGCGGCCGTTGCGCTGCTCGACCGAAAAGCGCAGCGCCAGCAAGCTCGGATTGAATTCGATGTTGGCAAGCCGGAACGCATCGGGCGCCGCCAGCTTCGCCACCAGTCCGTTCGCCTGTTCGTTCGACACCGCCGTCAGCTCGATTTCAGCGCGCAGCGGCTGGCCCAGGGAGGACAGGACGGTCAGCTTGCCCAGACCTGCCGCGTAAGCTGCCGATGACATCAACACCGCACCGGCGAGCGCGCCGACAAGTGTTTTCAACGCGGACGACAGGATCGTGGGGCGGGTGTTTACGTGCATAGTTGGCGGCATGGTGAGTTCAAGAGCGAGAAACCTGGGTTCCCGGAAGTCTCAACATATCATCATGCCCCCGGGCATGCAAGCTTTGCGCGCGTTTCCACGCCTCAAGCGCAGCTTATTGAGCACTATGCCCTGCCCGGGCCCGATTTTGCCCCTGTTTTCGCTGTCATTTCGCTATGACAGCCGTGGTTTACAGGGGCAGTTCGGATCAGCGTTCGAGCAGGATGCGCAGCATGCGGCGCAGCGGCTCGGCAGCGCCCCACAGCAGCTGGTCGCCGACCGTGAACGCGGACAGGTAGTCGGGGCCCATCGACATCTTGCGCAGGCGTCCGACCGGGATGGTCAGGCTGCCGGTGACGGCGGCCGGCGACAGGTCGCGCATCGACGCCTCGCGGTTGTTCGGCACCACCTTGACCCATTGGTTGTTGGCGGCGATGATGTCGTTGATCTCGTCGAGCGGCACGTCCTTCTTGAGCTTGATGGTGAGCGCCTGCGAGTGGCAACGCATCGCGCCGATGCGCACGCACAGCCCGTCGACCGGGATCTCGGTGCTGCCGAAGCTGGCGCCGCGCCCGAGGATCTTGTTGGTTTCCGCGCCCGCTTTCCACTCTTCCTTGGACTGGCCGTTGCCCAGGTCCTTGTCGATCCAGGGAATCAGGTTGCCGGCCAGCGTCACGCCGAACTGCCTGGTTTCCTCGGCCGACATGCCATGCTGGGTCGCCAGCACGGTGCGGTCGATTTCGAGGATGGCCGAAGCCGGATCGTCGAGCAGCGGACGCACCGCCCCGTTGATGGTGCCGAACTGGGTCAGCAGCTCGCGCATGTGCTGGGCGCCGCCGCCGGATGCGGCCTGGTAGGTCATGGAGGTCATCCACTCGACCAGGTCGTGCTGGAACAGGCCGCCCAGGCCCATCAGCATGCACGAGACGGTGCAGTTGCCGCCCACGTAATTGCGCACGCCCTTGCCGAGCGCGCTCTTGATCACGTCCAGGTTGACCGGGTCGAGCACGATCACGGCGTTCTCTTCCATGCGCAGGGTCGATGCGGCGTCGATCCAGAAGCCGTTCCAGCCGCTTGCGCGCAGCTTCGGGAACACAGCGCTGGTGTAGTCGCCGCCCTGGCAGGAGATGATGATCTCGCACTTGGACAGCTCGGCAATGTCGGTCGCGTCCTTCAGGGTGGTCTCGTTCTTGGCCATCTTGGGCGCCGCACCGCCCGCGTTCGAGGTCGTGAAAAATACCGGTTCGATGTGGCCAAAATCGCCCTCGTCCTGCATGCGCTGCATCAGGACCGAACCGACCATACCGCGCCAACCTACCAAGCCAACTAATTTCATCATCATCTCTCTTTACTATTTATTTTCTAAACTTACCCAAGCGCCCGCACCACCGCGTCGCCCATTTCTTCGGTGCCCACGCGGGTGGTGCCCTGCTCGAAAATATCGGCCGTGCGCAGGCCCTGCGCCAGCACCTGCTTGACCGCCGTCTCGATACGCGCGGCCTGCTCGGCGCGGCCCAGCGAATAACGCAGCATCATGGCCGCCGACAGGATCGTGGCGAGCGGATTGGCGATGCCCTTGCCGGCGATATCGGGCGCCGAGCCGTGCGACGGTTCGTACAGGCCCTTGCTGGCCGCGTCCAGCGAGGCCGATGGCAGCATGCCGATCGAGCCGGTCAGCATCGCGGCGCAGTCCGACAGGATGTCGCCGAACATGTTACCGGTCACCATGACGTCGAATTTCTTGGGTGCGCGCACCAGTTGCATGGCCGCGTTGTCGACGTACATGTGCTCGAGCTCGACGTCCGGATAGTCCTTGTGCACGTCGCTGACGATGTCGCGCCAGAACTGGAACGTCTCGAGCACATTGGCCTTGTCCACGCTGGTGACGCGGCCGCTGCGCTTTTGCGCGGCCTGGAACGCCACGTGCGCAATGCGCCGGATTTCGGTTTCCGCGTAGCGCATCGTGTCGAAACCTTCGCGCTCGCCCTTGAACGGGCCGTCCGGGCATTCGCGCACGCCGCGCGGCTTGCCGAAATAGATGTCGCCGGTCAGCTCGCGGATGATCAGGATGTCCAGGCCGGAGACGACTTCAGGCTTCAAGGTCGAGGCGCCGGCCAGCTCCGGATACAGGATCGCGGGACGCAGGTTGGCGAACAGCTTGAGCTGCTTGCGCAGGCCCAGGATGGCCTGCTCCGGGCGCAGCGAGCGCTCCAGGTTGTCGTACTTGTAGTCGCCCACGGCGCCGAACAGGACCGCGTCGGCGGCCTTGGCCAGCGCCAGCGTGGCCTCGGGCAGCGGGTGGCCGTGCTGCGCGTAGCCCGCGCCGCCCACGGGCGCCGTTTCCATTTCAAATTTTTCGCCAAGCACGTCCAGTACCTTGGTCGCTTGCGCCATGATTTCAGGGCCGATGCCGTCGCCCGGCAGGATTGCGATCTTCATGTTGTCTTTTCAATTAGATGACGTTGGCCAGCCACGGCTGGTTTGCCAGATGGCGCTCTTCGAACGCGCGGATCTCGTCCGCGTGGCGCAGCGTCAGGCCGATGTCGTCCAGCCCGTTGATCAGGCAGAATTTGCGAAATTCGTCGATCTGGAACTGGTACGACAGGCTGCCGTTGCTGGTCGAGACGCGCTGCTGTTCGAGGTCGACGACCAGGCGAAACAGCGGGAACGCCTTCACTTCATCGAACAGGTGGTCGATTTGCGACTCGCTCAGCACGATCGGCAGCAGGCCGGTCTTGTAGCAGTTGTTGAAGAAAATGTCGGCGAAGCTGGGCGCGACGATCGCGCGAAAGCCATACTGCGCGAGCGCCCACGGCGCGTGTTCGCGCGACGAGCCGCAGCCGAAGTTCTTGCGTGCCAGCAGGATCGAGGCGCCCTGGTAGCGCTCCTGGTTGAGCACGAAATCGGGATTGAGCGGGCGGGCGCTGCAGTCCTGGCCGGGTTCGCCGTGATCGAGGTAGCGCCACTCGTCGAACAGGTTGGGGCCAAAGCCGGTGCGGTGGATCGACTTCAGGAACTGCTTGGGGATGATGGCGTCGGTGTCGACGTTGGCGCGGTCGAGCGGCGCCACCAGGCCTTCGTATATCGTAAATTTGTCCATGATGCTTTCTTGCGGGTTTGGCGGCGCGCGGCCGCCAGGCCGCGCGGTGCGCGCACGTTATTTTCTGCCTGCGCCTTCAACGGCTTGTCCGACCTTCTGGACGTCCTTGCCGATGCCGGAGATGGTGTTGCAGCCGGCCAGCAGCAGGGCGATGGCGCACAGCGCGAATAGTTTTTTCATTATTGGGCTCTTGGAGTTGGTTATTTGATCAGCGCAGCGCGCGCACGTCGACGAAATGGCCGGCAATGCCGGCCGCCGCAGCCATTGCGGGCGACACCAGATGGGTGCGTCCGCCCTGCCCCTGGCGGCCTTCGAAGTTGCGGTTCGAGGTCGAGGCGCAGCGCTCGCCCGGCTCGAGCCGGTCGGCGTTCATTGCAAGGCACATCGAGCAGCCTGGCTCGCGCCATTCGAAACCGGCGTCCTTGAATATCTGGTCGAGGCCTTCGCGCTCGGCCTGGGCTTTCACCAGGCCCGATCCGGGCACCACCAGCGCCAGCCGCACGTTCGAGGCGCGCTGCCTGCCGCGCACCACGGCGGCGGCCGCGCGCAGGTCTTCGATGCGCGAGTTGGTGCACGAGCCGATGAATACCTTGTCGATGCGGATGTCGGCGATCGGGGTGTTCGGCTTGAGGTTCATGTAGGCCAGCGCCTTTTCCATCGCGTCGCGCCGCACCGCGTCTTTTTCATGGTCGGGATCGGGCACGCGCCCATCGATCGCGGTGACCATCTCGGGCGAGGTGCCCCAGGTTACCTGCGGCTTGATCTCGGCCGCGTCGAGCGTGACGACCAGGTCGAACGGCGCGCCCGGGTCCGAGTGCAGCGTGCGCCAGTAGGCCACGGCGCGCTCCCAGTGCGGTCCGGCCGGCGAATAAGGACGGCCCTTGACGTACTCGATGGTGGTATCGTCGACCGCCACCATGCCGGCGCGCGCGCCCGCTTCGATCGCCATGTTGCACACCGTCATGCGCCCTTCCATCGACAGCGCGCGGATCGCCGCGCCGCCGAATTCGATGGCGTAGCCGGTGCCGCCGGCGGTGCCGATGCGCCCGATCACGGCCAGCACGATATCCTTGGCGGTCACGCCGGGCGGCAGCACGCCGTCGACCTGCACCAGCATCGCTTTCGACTTCTTGGCCAGCAGCGTCTGGGTCGCCATCACGTGCTCGACTTCGGAGGTGCCGATGCCGTGCGCCAGGCAGCCGAAGGCGCCGTGGGTGGAGGTGTGCGAATCGCCGCACACTACCGTCATGCCCGGCAGCGTCGCGCCCTGCTCGGGCCCGATCACATGCACGATGCCCTGGCGCTTGTCGTTCATGTTGAAGTAGGTCAGGCCGTAGCTCTTGGCGTTGTTGTCGAGCGTTTCCACCTGCAGCCGCGAGACCGGATCGGCAATGCCGCCCGAGCGATCGGTGGTGGGGACGTTGTGATCGGCCACGGCCAGGTTGGCCGAGGTGCGCCACAGCGTGCGCCCAGCCTCGCGCAGGCCGTCGAAGGCCTGCGGGCTGGTCACTTCGTGCACCAGGTGACGATCGATGTAGAGGACCGTGGTGCCGTCGGAATCGGCACGCACGACATGGGATTCCCAGAGTTTGTCGTAGAGCGTTTTTATCATGATGTTTTCGGTGAGACGGCTGCGTGGATCAGGCACTATCTTCGATTATGCCATATTTGTGCAGTGCGGCAGCAAGGGCCCGATATTGGCCCATTATGTGGTTTCGATATCGTTTCATTGATATAAATTCTGTTTTTACATCCCGATAACGAATAAAAAAAATGCCTGCGCACAATGCGCAGGCATTTCGTCACCTTGGCGGGGTGAAATTTTTTTGTCTAGGCGGCCAGCTTGACGCTGCCGCGGCACCCGTCCATCAGGAACGACAGTCCCACCACCAGCACCAGCTCGCCCTCGGCCGAACGCGCGGTGCCGGTGATGCCGTCGACCGCGATCGCGGTCATCGGCTTGATCACCAGGTCGGCGGTGCCGTCGACCGCCTCCACCGCCAGGATGTAGGGCTGGGGCGCGGCGACCACGATGCCGACCCGTTCCGAGCACGGCTCGTAGCCGAGCGCGCCGGCCAGCGAGCGTACCGGCAGCGGGCGGCCCTGGTCTTTCAGCACCGGGGCCCCGCCCACTTCCATGAACGTCTCGGGCAGCTCGACCACGCGCTGCACCACCGCCATCGGCAGCGCCAGCGCAGCGCCCGAGGTCGACACCAGCATGGTCGGGACGATCGACAGTTCGATCGGCAGGCGGATCGCGAACTTGGTGCCGTGCCCGAGCACCGATTCGATCCGGACCGCGCCGCGGTTCTTCTCGACCGCGGTTTTCACCACGTCCATGCCGACCCCGCGCCCGGATACCGAGGACGCCACTTCCTTGGTCGAAAAACCGGGAAGGAACACCAGCTGGAAGGCGTCTTCGTCGGTGGGCGCGCCGTTCTCGCCGATCAGGCCTTTTTCGACCGCCTTCTTGCGCAGCCGTACCGGGTCCATGCCCTTGCCGTCATCTTGCAGCACGATCATCACGCTGTTCGCCTCCTGCCAGGCCTTGAGCGAGATGAACGCCTTGGCCGGCTTGCCGGCGGCGTGCCGCTCCTCGGGCGATTCGACGCCATGATCGAGCGCGTTGCGCAGCATGTGCACCAGCGGGTCGTACAGGCTGTCGACCACGACCCGGTCGACTTCGGTCTCGGCGCCCTCGATGGTCAGCTCGACATCCTTGCCCAGGTCCTTGGCCAGTTCGCGCACCAGGCGCGGAAATTTCTGGAACAGGCGCCCGACCGGCTGCATGCGCGTGGCCAGCGTGGCGCGCTGCAGTTCGGCCGAGTAGCGCGAGGCGCGCTCGAGCGTCTCGGCCAGGGTCGCCATCAGGCTCGCGGCCGGGCCGTCGAACTTGAACTGCGACAGGCGCTCGAGCAGCACCGCGGCCTGGTTGGCCGCCTGCACCGATTCGCCCGCCACTTCGAGCAGCGCGTCAAGCTTGACCGCGTCGACCCGGATGCTGTCTTCCTTGACCGGGGCCGCCGCGGCGCGAAATTCCTGGGCCTTCTCGTCGCGCCGTTCGATGCCGTCCCAGCCCGGCTTGTTGACGGCGGCCGGGGCGACGGCAGGCGCACTGTCGGGCGTGAGCGCGCCGCCGGAGGTACCGGGCGGCACGACGGCCATGAACATCGCTTGCCAGTCAAGGCCATCGGCGCCGGCCTGGAGCGGCGCCGCGGCGGCGGCGGCCGGCGCGCAGCTATCGGAAGGCACGGCCAGGGCCGGCGCATCGCCCTTGCCTTCGATGGCGTTGCGCAGGATGCGTTCGAGCGAATCGGGCATGGAGGCGAGCTGCTCGGGCGCGGCGCCATTGCTCAGGTCGGTGAGCTGGTCGGCCACGAAACCGGATGCCTGCAGCGCCGCTTCGATCGCGATCGGCGTCACCGGGGCGGCGCCGGTGCGCAGCGCATCGAACAGGTTCTCGGTCAGGTGGCAGGCCGCCACCAGCGCCGGCAGGTTCATGAAGCCGGCGCCGCCCTTGATCGTATGGAACGAGCGAAACACCGCGTTCAGGGTTTCCTTGTTGTTCGGATCGCGTTCGAGGCGCAACAGATGTTCTTCAACGTTGACAGCAAGATCCATCGCCTCGACGACGAAATCCTTGAGCATATCGTCCATTAGAATCCCAGATCGGCAAGTAAGTCGTCAACATTGTCCTGGTCGAGCGCGACCGACGGCATCGATGGACCGGACATCAGTGCGACCGGCTTGGCCATGAATTTTTCGCGCACTTCCGGCGGCGCATTGTCGCGCAACAGGTCGGCCAGCTCGTGCTCGACGGTCTTGGTGATCGCCACCACCTTCTTGATCAGCTGGCCGGTGATGTCCTGGAAATCCTGCGCCATCATGATCTCGAGCAGGCGCGCCTTTTCGGCCTCGCTGGCGGCGGCCACGTCCTGCGCGAACTGCCTGGAATCGCCCGCCAGGGCCTTGAATTGATCGACGCTGAGCTTGCCTGCGAACAGATCGCTCCAGCGCGCGTCCATCTGCCTGGCGTTTTTCGACAGCGCGTCCTGCGCCGGCATGCCGTCGTCGAGCGTGTTGAGCACCTTGTTGGCGGCCTGTTCGGTCAGGCTGGCGACGTATTCGAGCCGGTCCTGGGCATGCACGATCTGGGACGACGCTTCCGTCAGGGCCTTGTCGTAACCGAGCTCGCGCAGCGAATCGTGCAGCAGGCGAACGATGCCGCCAAGGCGCTCGAACATCGGCTTGTCGGCGCTGGCGCCGGCCTCGGCATGGTCGGCGCCGGCGCCGTCCGGCCCGGGCGCGGCCTCGGGTGCAGCGCTGCCCTGCTGGACGCGCTGGCCCGCCGCGACCTGGTCGAACAGGGCTTCCAGGTCGTCTTCGGCCCCCGCCGCAGGGGCAGCCGGCGGCGTGGCCAGGCTGGCGCGCTGCGCGGACACTTCATCGAATAGTGCATCGAAATCATCAGCGGCTTCGTTCATAATCCCTGCTTCTCCATTAATCTGTAAGTATTTTGCGATGACACTTTTACCGGATCCTGCTGCTGCGCGTCTGGGCCGAGCGTGATGGATGGAAACAAGTCGCCGTAGGTCACGAGTGTAGCAGCGCCTTATACGGTTGGTAAATCTCCCTTCACCGCGGCGCGCCGATTGTCGTCCAAAAGTTGTACACTCGGCAAGCAACGAAGTTTTTTTAAAAACTTTTCACACGGCAAGTGTTGTTTTTTGTAATCTTACCATTGCGCGGGGTCCCGACCGTTAAACAGGAGATTGAAGTCGCCAGCCCGCCAATCCTGTATACGACGCAATGCAACAATACTATCAAGATACACAAGGAGTGAACGTTTGAGCTAAATCAAACCTTTTCGTTCTATTAATAGTCACGAGCAGAACTACAATACAAAATGTCACCTACACGAGAGGACTACCATGTACCGGAAGATTCTTATAACAACCGACGGCTCTGCGGTATCCAAGCACACGGCCTGCGCCGGCGTGAAATTCGCGCAACAGATGGGGGCCGAAGTGCTGGCCCTGTTCGTCGCGCCTGAATACCAGTATCCGGTCTATGTGGAAATCATTCCGCCCTCGTATCCGAGCGAAGACGAGTACATCGAACAAATGAAGCGCATCGGCAACGAGCATCTCAATTCGATCATGCACGCCTGCCAGGAAGGCGGGCTGAGGTACTCGGGGATGACCGCGTTTTCGGACGCGACCGCGGCCAAGATCGTCGAAGTTGCGGACGAACAGCAGTGCGACCTGATCTTCATGGGCTCGCACGGGCGCAGCGGCTGGGGCCAGCTATTGCTGGGCAGTGTCACCAACAAGGTGCTGTCGCACACGCAAAAGCCGGTGCTGGTGCATCGTCTCATCAAGGAACCGGGTAGCTGAGGCGAGCGGGCGCGCGGCTTGGGAGCGGCGTAACATTTTAGCGCCGCTCATATTGCGCGGATGGCAATTTGGCTTTACTCTAGGATAATATCGACTGTTCGTTTGCATCATTTTTTAACGCCGGGTAAGTATCACCGGCCTGCCACACCTAGCCAGATTGCGAACTTATGATACGAATTGTCATTGCCGACGACCACACCATCATGCGCGAAGGTTTGAAGCGCATCCTCGACGGTGCGCTCGACATCGACATTGTGGGCGAAGCCATCAACGGCTTCGAAGTGCTCTCGCATGTGCGCCAGGGCGGCTTCGACCTGTTGCTGCTCGACCTGTCGATGCCCGGGCGCAGCGGCGTCGACCTGATCCGCCAGATCCGCAGCGAGGCGCCCAAGCTGGCGATCCTGATCCTGACCATGCACGAGGAAGAACAGTACGCGGTGCGCGCGATCCGGGCCGGGGCCCAGGGCTACCTGACCAAGGAAAGCGCCGGCACCCAGCTGGTCGGCGCGATCCGCAAGGTCGCCTCCGGGCGCCCGTACATCAGCACCGAGGTGGCCGAGCAATTGGCCCTGAACATCATGACACCGAACGAGCAGTTGCTGCACAAGCAGCTGTCGGACCGCGAGTTCGAGGTGTTCTCGCTGCTGGTGGGGGGCAAGTCGATCACCGAAATTGCCAACGGCCTGCACTTGAGCGTGAAAACCGTCAGTACCCACAAGACCCGCATCATGCAGAAGATGGGCATGACGTCGCTGTCGGAAATGGTGCAATATGCGGTTGCGCACCGCCTGCTTTCGCCTTTCAAAACCTGAGCGGCGAAAAGATTTAGACATCAGCGCCAGAATTTTGTGCCGATAAGCGTCAATCGGACATGTTTGCGTCGATTTTTGCAGGGGCGCTCAGCGCGCCCTTCCCTTCTCGTTTTTCCCTCTGTGAGACCCGCCATTCGTAGGAGTAATCCTACAATCCTGCGCCCTATCCTACGTTTCAATTCAGCGTTCGCTGATATCAATGCCGGACTCGAGTTGGCATACTAAATCAAGCCATCCGACTGCGCCTGCGGCTCCACTCTAAGCCGCGTGCAAGGTCTAGCGCGCTGTTCCAAACACTCTTGAAGCACCGGTCGCCCCTGCCAGCGATCGATGCCCGCACCTGTGATTGCATGCAGCTTGAAACTTTTAGTTCCTTTCACCTGGAGATGAGCATGCTGTCCTCGCAAACGTCAGAACCCCGTCCCACTACCTCATCGACTTTGCATTCTTCTCCGATGGAAGCGGGCCGCCAACGCCAGGGCCGCCTGTGGTCCAACCTCAAGGAAGTGTGCGACCTGCTTCACATATCGGCCGCCGTTTCGGTCAACACCGAAGAACTGCTGTTCCAGCACGTCCAGTTCAAGACCGGGCAGCGGGTACATACCATCGGACAATCGTTCGACACGCTTTACATCGTCAATTCCGGCTTCCTCAAGACCGTACTCATCGACGAGTTCGGCAATGAACAAGTGCTCAGCTTCCCCATGAAAGGCGACATGCTCGGGGTCGACGGCATCCACACCCGCCATTACGCCTCGGAAGCGGTTGCGCTGTCCGACTGCGACCTGATCTTGCTTCCATTCAAAAAGCTGACCGCGCTCGGACGCGTTCACCTCGAGCTCGAAAACGTGATGTACGGCGTGATGAGCCGCGAACTGGTGCGCGAGCAAGCCATGATCGGCATGCTCGGCGCGCTCAGCGCCGAAGCGCGCGTGGCGCGCTTCCTGGTGTCGCTGGCCGACCGCTTCGCCGCCATGGGTTACTCGAGCAAGCTGTTCAACCTGCGCATGACGCGCCATGAAATCGGCAGCTATCTCGGGCTCACGCTCGAGACCGTCAGCCGCACCTTGTCCGCCTTCAATGAAATCGGCCTCATCACGGTCGACCAGCGCACCATCGGCATCAAGGACGCCGAAGCGCTCAAGACGCTGCGCCGCCTGCCCCCTTCGCGCTCGCGCGCAAAGCAAAGCAGCGCCGCCCGCCAAAAAGCCGAGCTCGAGCAGCCCGGCGACGGCCAGGTCCTGGCCACGGCCTAGCCGCAAAGCAAAAAGCCGGCCCCCTCGCGAGCGCCGGCTTTCCTGCACTGACAACACCGGCTTACTGGTCGCGCGCCAGCACGCCGTTGTTGACCTTGACCTTTTCGCCTACCCGAAAGCCCGGATCGTTTTCATACGTCACGGTCTGGGTGCCGCCGTTGGCGAAGCGGATCACGACTTCGTAGTGCTGGGTACGCTTGGCGTTGCGTTCGATGTTGCGGCCCACGTAAGCGCCGCCGACCGCGCCGGCAATCTGCGCCGCGGTGCGTCCGTTGCCGCCGCCTACCTGGCTGCCCAGCAACGCGCCCACCACGCCGCCGCCGATGGTGCCCAGGTAGTTGCCGTCGCCGTTGACTTCAACCACATTGATCGCATCGATTGTCGCGCAATTGGTACAGTAGCGCACCACGCGCGTGGCGCCTTCGCTCGCGGCCGCAATCCGCAACGGCTTACCCAGGGTCGCCATCGCGACCCGGCTGCCCAGGCGCAGGTTGGCCGTCACCACGCTGTTCGAACTGATGCGGTCGGCGCGCCGGATCGTGTAGGTGCCGCTGTACTTGCCCGGCTCGGTTTCAGGCAGGAAAAACACGCCCTTGGCGCCGCTGATGGCCATGTCGACCTTGGCGCCCGGCGTGCCGGCCACCCGGAACACCAGTTCGTTGCCAGGACGCAGCTCGTCGTCGCCCTGGACGTCAAAACTGTCGATGCGCGGCGCAATCGCGCTGTCGCGGTCGCGCTGGCGCGCCTCGCGCTGGCCGCCATGGTAGCCGACGCCGCGCAGCAGCGATTCGCTCAGCACGCCGCTGGTGACACGGTTGCCCACGCGCAGGTTGGCGGTCACGGCGCTGTCGCCCGTGACACGATCGCGCGTGCCCAGGGTGTAGCTGCCTTCGTACTGGCCGGGGTCGGTTTCGCTCAGGGTCAGGTTGCGGTTGGCGCCGGCGATGTACAGCGTGGCGCGACCGCCCGGGGTGCCGAACAGGCTGAAGTTGAGCTCGGTACCTGGGCGCAAGCGGCGCACTTCGTCGACGTTGAAGCCGCGGATGACGGGTGCATAGTCGCTTGCGCTATACGGCTGGGCCTGCGCGGGCGCACTTGCCAGGCCCATGCTAAAGAGCGGAAGCGCTGCCATCAGCCCGGCGAATAATAGTTTTGTTGTTTTGATGATGTTCTCCTTGGGTGGTTGTACAGCGCCGCCGAAAGATTTCCAGCGGTTCACATAAGTTACGCCGGGCTCAGGGGCAGGTCTGTGCGTCAGCGCACTAAGTGGATTGCCTCGCCGGAGCTGACGAAGACGGCCTCGCCGCTCTGCGGCGCGACCGGAAAACCACCCGTGAAGGCGCCGAAGGACGGCAGGATCATGCGTTGCGGTCCGACCACAAAACACGGCAGGCGCAGCGCATCGGAGCGCGTGGCCAGCACGAATACCGGATGCACATGACCGGCCAGCACATAGCCGGGCGCAGCGGTGTCGGGATGGTGGCAGAAGCAAAACGGCGCGCGCAGGCAGGGCTCGTCGACCACCTCGATGCCAAGCGCGCGCGCCGGGTCGCCAGCGTGCCGGTCGTGGTTGCCTCGCACCAGCGTGAGCGCCAGGTCGGCGTGACGCCGCCGCCATGCCAGCATCGCCGCCAGCGTGGCCGGCGCATGCGCCGCGCGCGCATGCAGGAAGTCGCCCAGGAAGACGATCTGCCCGACCTCGTATTGTCCGATCAGGAGATCGAGCGCGGCCAGGTTCTGCGAGGTGGTTCCGCGCGGCACCGGCACACCCTGCGCACGAAACGAGGCGGCCTTGCCGAAATGGATATCGGCCACCACCAGCGCCTTGTGACGCGGCCAGTACAGCGCCTTTTGCGCCAGCAGCAGCACCGGCTCACCGGCGAGCAGCAGCCGATGCGCGTTCATGACGCCGCCGCCTTCTCGAGCTCGCGCAGCATGCGCGCCACCCGGTCGGACAGCTTTTCGGTCGTCAGTTTCTCGCGCAAGCGTTCGACCATCAGCGCAAAACCGAACGGAGTGGCGCGCCGCACTTCGCACAGCGCCAGCGCGCGCGCCTGCAGTTCGGTCAAGGTCTGGCGCAGACGCGTCAGTTCGAGCTCCTGCCCGAGCACTTCGCGCTGCGCCTGCGTGAGCAGCAAATTGCCGGCGTCGTGTTTGCGGAACACTTCGAAGAACAGCGACGACGATGCCTGCACCTGGCGCGTACTCTTCGGTTGTCCCGGATAGCCCTGGAACACCAGGCCGGCGATGCGCGCCACTTCACGAAAGCGCTGCTGCGCCAGTTGGGTCGCGTTCAGGCTCGCCAGCACGTCCTCGAGCAGGCAGTCGGTGCCAAGCAGGGCGCCGGGCGCGTCCTTGAACGCACGTTCCCAGTCGAGCGGCACGGCAGAGAGCAACTCGAAGCCGTAATCGTTGATCGCGATCGAAAAGGTCGATGGCTGCTGCCTGCCGATGCGGTAAGCGAGCAGCGAGGCCAGGCCCATATGCACCGAGCGTCCCGCGAACGGGTACATGAACAGGTGATGGCCCTCGCGGCTTTTCATGTGCTCGACAACCAGTGTCGCGCAGCTGGGCAAGGCCGACCAGCGCTGCTGGATTTCCAGCAGCGGCCTGATGGCCTGCATTTCCGGCCCCTCGAAGCGTCCCAGCGCCGCCTGGCGCAACTGCTCGAGCACCGCATGCGCCAGTTCCGACGAGAGCGGCATCTTCGCGCCCTGCCAGCGCGGCACCGCGCCGCGCGACCCGAGCGCGCGCTTCACGAAGGCGGTCATCTCGTGCACCCGGATCAGTTCCAGTATGCGTCCGCCGAACAGGAAATGCTGACCCGGCTTCAGGCGCGAGATGAACGATTCCTCGATGCTGCCGATGCGCCCGCCGCTCATGTACTTGACCTGCATGCTCGCATCGGAGACGATGGTGCCGATGCCCATGCGATGGCGCCGCCCGATCGCGCTGTCGGGCACCCGGTACACGCCTTGCTCGTCGGGCAGCACGCGCCGGTACTCGGGATACACGGTCAGGCTCTGGCCGCCGCGCGCCACGAAGTCGAGCGCCCACTGCCATTCCTGCTCGCTCAGGCCGCGGTACGACCACGCCTGGCGCACCTCGTCCAGCAATGAATCAGGGCGAAAGCCGCCGCCCAGCGCCACCGTCACCAGGTGCTGCACCAGCACATCGAACGGCTTGTCCGGCACCAGGCGCGCTTCAATGTTGCGCGCCGCGACCGCCTGCCTGGCGCCGGCCGCTTCCAGCAGCTCCAGGCTATGGGTCGGCACCAGCGTGACGCGAGAAACGCGCCCCGGAGCGTGGCCGCTGCGTCCGGCCCGCTGCAGCAGGCGCGCGATGCCCTTGGCACTGCCGATCTGCAGCACGCGTTCGACCGGCAGGAAGTCCACCCCCAAATCGAGGCTGGCGGTGCACACCACTGCCTTGAGCGCGCCAGTCTTCAGTCCCGCCTCGACCCAGTCGCGCACCTCCCGGTCGAGCGACCCGTGGTGCAGCGCGATCAACCCGGCCCAGTCGGGCCGCGCCTGCAGGATATTCTGGTACCACAGCTCGGCCTGCGAACGGGTGTTGGTAAACACCAGCGTGGCCTGGTGCTGTTCGATTTCGGCCACCACCGGCCCGAGCATGGCCATGCCGAGGTGCCCGCCCCACGGAAAACGCGACACATTGGGCGGAATGAGCGTATCGACGCGGATCTGCTTGCGCAGGTCGCCCTCCACCAGCACGCCTTGGCCGGCGCCAAGCAGCACATCGCGCGCCTGCGCCAGGTTGCCCATCGTGGCCGACAAGCCCCACACCACCAGCGCCGGACGCCACTGGCGCAGGCGCGCCAGTGCCAGTTGCACCTGGACCCCGCGCTTGCTGCCCATCAGCTCGTGCCATTCGTCGACGATGACCATGTCGAGCTGCGCGCAGCGCTCCTGCATGTCCGCCTGGCTAAGCAGCAGCGAAATGCTTTCGGGGGTGCTGATCAGGGCCGAAGGCAGGCTGCGCGACTGGCGCGCGCGTTCGGCCTGGGTCGTGTCGCCGGTGCGCGCGCCGATCGTCCATGCCGGCGCGAGGGCGCCTGCCGATTCTTCCAGCGTGCGCCGGGTGTCGGCGGCGAGCGCGCGCATCGGGGTAATCCAGAGCACGCGCAGTCCGGCCTTCTTGCGCGTGCGCTCTGCCTGGCCGCGCAGCAAAGCGGCAAACCAAACCGCATAGGTCTTGCCGGAGCCGGTGTTCGCATGCAGCAGCCCGGACTGGCCGGCAAGCGCGGCGCGCCACACCGCGCGCTGGAACGGGAACACCTTCCAGCCGCGCTGCGCGAACCAGGCCTTGAGTGCCTGCTCCATCCGGACCTCGCTCATGGCGCCGCAGCCAGCAAGCGTCTGAGCGCAGCGAGCGTGTCGGCCTGGTCGATGCTCTTGTCGGCGCGCCGGCGCAGGATGCGCGGGAAGCGTACCGCGACGCCGGCCTTGTGCCGGCTTGAACGCGCGATGCCTTCGAAGCCGATCTCGAACACCATGCTCGGACGCACACTGCGCACCGGCCCGAATTTGTCTATCGTGCTCTTGCGGATCGCGCTGTCGACCTGTGCAATCTCGGCGTCGGTCAGCCCCGAGTACGCCTTCGCGAACGGCACCAGCGCACGTCCTCCCGGCGCGTCCTCGTCCCACACCGCGAACGTGTAGTCGGTATAGAGCGAGGCGCGGCGCCCGTGCCCGGCCTGGGCATAGATCAGCACCGCATCGACCGAGTACGGGTCGATCTTCCACTTCCACCAGGTGCCCACATTCTTGGTGCGGCCCACCCCGTATTGGGCATCGACGGCCTTGAGCATCATGCCTTCGACGCCGCGCTCGCGCGATTCGGCGCGCAGCTCGGCCAGTTCTTCCCAATCGCGCGCATGCAGCAGCGCAGAGATCTTCAGTTGCGGCTGACCCACGTCGCGCACCAGCGCCTCGAGCAGCGCGCGCCGCTCATGCTGGGGCAGCTCGCGCAGGTCCACCCCATCTTGTTCCAGCAGGTCGTAGGCGACCAGCACTGCCGGCAGTTCAGCGAGCAGCCTGGCCGACAAGGCCTTGCGCCCGATCCGCTTTTGCAGCGCGGCGAACGGCGCCGGCCGGTCGGCGCCGGACCAGACCAGCACCTCGCCGTCGATCACGCTGCCTTCGGGCAGGCGCAGCGAAGCGAGCTCGGGGAAGCGTTCGGTGATCAGGTCCTCGCCGCGCGACCACAGGTAGTTGCGCGCACCGCGCCGCACCAGCTGCGCACGGATGCCGTCGTATTTCCACTCGACCTGCCACTCCTTGAGCTCGCCCAGCGCCTGCACTTCGCCGGCCAGCTGGTGCGCGAGGAAGAACGGATAGGGCTGGCCGCCGCGCAAGCGGTGCTCCTGGCCGGACTGGGCCGCGATCAGTTGCAGGAAGCCGGCCGCGCTCGGGCGCACCGTGCCGTCGGTCCAGCCCATCAGGCGCTGCGCGATCACCTTGCTGTCGACTGCAGCGATGGCCGCCAGCGCGCGCGTGACCAGCAAACGCGAGACGCCGACCCGAAACCCGCCGCCGATCAACTTCGCGAGCAGGAAGCGCTCGCGCCAGTCCAGTTCGCTCCAGAACCCGAACAGCGCCGCGCGAATCGTTTCGGGATCGGCGCCGCGCAAGGGCCCGATGCGCTCCTGCATCCATTCGGCCAGGCCGATGTCGCTCTGCCTTTCGGGCGCCGGCAGGATGTGTGCGATGGTTTCGGCCATGTCCCCGACCGCGCTGTAGGATTCGTCGAACAGCCACTCGTCCAGGCCCGCGTATTCAATCGCAGCCTGGCGCAGCAGCTTGCCCGGCACCGCCTGGCGCGGCTTGCCCCCGGCCAGGAAATACACGGCCCACGCGGCGTTCTCGGGCGCCGCGCGGCTGAAGTAGTTTTGCAGCGCTTCGAGCTTGCGGCTAGTGGAGGTGGTCTCGTCAAGCTCGGCGTACAGGCGCGCGAATTCACGCATCGCTCGCCTCCGCCGCGGCCTCGGCTTCGTCGTCGCCGTACTCGGTATCGAATCCGGCCGCATCGAGGCCGAGCTGGCGCAGCCAGCGCACCATCACCGGGACCGAACCGTGCGTGACGATCACCCGTTCGGCTTCGGTGGCGCGCACCGCGGCAAGCAGGCCGGGCCAGTCGGCGTGGTCCGACAATACGAAGCCGCGGTCCACGCCGCGCCGCCTGCGCGCGCCGCGCAACTGCATCCAGCCGCTGGCAAACGCGTCGCTGTAGTCGCCGAAGCGCTTCATCCAGGGCGAGCCGGCGGCCGACGGCGGCGCGATCACCAGTGCGCCCTTGAGCGCGGCCTTGTCGATCGCGGTGACCGTGACGGTGGGCGCAAGCGCCACCCCGCCCGCGCGATAGATGCGGTTCACCGCGTCGACTGCGCCGTGGCACACGACCGGGCCGATCGAGGGATCGATCGCGCTCAGTATGCGCTGCGCCTTGCCGAAGGCGTAGGCGAACACCACGCTGGTGCGCCCTTGTCCGGCATTCCTGCGCCACCAGCCATTGAGTTCGTCGAAGACTTCCTGCTGCCGCGGCCAGCGGTAGATCGGCAGGCCGAAGGTCGACTCGGTGATGAAGGTGTCGCAGCGCACCGGCTCGAACGGGGCGCAGGTCGGATCCGCCTCGAGCTTGTAATCGCCCGAGGCAACCCACACTTCGCCGCGATACTCCATGCGCACCTGGGCCGACCCGAGCACGTGCCCGGCCGGATGCAGCGACAGCGTCACGCCGTTGTGCTCGATGCGCTCGCCATACTCGAGGCTGTCGAGATGGATCGCGCCCAGGCGCGCCTTCAGGATACCGGCCCCGCTGGCGGCGGCCAGGTAATGCGCATGGCCGGCGCGCGCATGGTCAGCGTGGGGGTGCGTGATCACGGCGCGCTCGACCGGACGCCAGGGGTCGATGTAGAACTGGCCCGGAACGCAGTAAAGGCCCTGTTCGCGCACCACCACCATGTCTGCCATGGACCCCTCCGTCAGCTCAGGCCGGTGTGACGTAATCTGCCAGGAAGGTCCTGGTGCCGTGGTCGGGGAACTCGATGGTGACCTGGCCGCCCGCCACCGTGAGCACGGTGCCGACCTCGAACTTGGGCACCTTGACCCGGGCCCCGACTTCGAACGGCGCGACGAGCGGCGCCGCTTCGGGTTCGCACTCGAACTCGTCGTCGGCCGGCAGCGGCTCGATCAGTGGGTGCAGGCAGTTGTCGCAGGCGCCGCAGCGCTCGAAACCGTCGATCGTGTCGCCGAAATAATCGAGCAGCAGCTTCCAGCGGCAAAATCCGCTCATGGCGTAGGACACCATCTGTTCGAGCGCCTCGCGGTCGCGCTCCTGTTTTTGCGCATACACGGCGGCCATGTCCATGTACAGCGCGGCGCTCGGCTGCAGGGCCGTGGCCGCGTAATCGAGCCTGCGGTTCTGGCGCAGCAGGCGCGCATCCTTGAGCAGCTTGAGGCAGACCTTCAGCTTGCCCGGCGCGAAAGCCTCAAGCGCCTCGTGCAGGCGCTTGAACGCGACGCTCGATTCCTTGCCCAGCTCGCACACCGCTTCATAGACCGCCTTGAGCTCGCCCTCGTTCGGATAGTGCTTCACCAGGAAAAACTGCTGCACCCGCTTGTCATCCTGAAAATACAGCAGCGTGCAGTCGGCGTCGCGACCGTCGCGCCCGGCGCGCCCCGACTCCTGGTAGTAGGCCTCGAGGTTGGCCGGCACCTGCAGATGGATCACGAAGCGCGTGTCGCGCTTGTCGATGCCCATGCCGAAGGCGTTGGTGGCCACCATCACGCGCCGCTCGCCGTCCATGAACAGATTCTGGTTCTGCCTGCGCTCGGTGGCGCCGAGCTGGCCGTGATAGAGCACCGCGCTCTCGCCCGCCTCGAGCAGGATCTGGTGCATTTCCTCGGCCGCCTTCACGGTCGCCGCGTAGATGATGCCGACCCCTTGGGTGCGTTGCACCAGCTGCAGCGCCTGCGCATGGCGCTCCTCGGCGTTGGTCACCTGGATCACGCTGTAATGCAGGTTGGGACGGTAGATGCCGGTGTTGATCACGTTGATCTGCGCTCGCCCCAGCTGGCGCGCGATATCCTCGATCACGACATCGGTTGCGGTGGCCGTCAACGCCAGTACCGGCGGGCGTCCCAGCGCCTCGATCGAAGCCGCCAGCTCGAGGTAGGCCGGGCGGAAGTCGTGGCCCCATTGCGAGATGCAGTGGGCCTCGTCGATGACCACCATGTCGATCCTGACCTGCCTGAGCACGGCGACGAATTCGGGCACGGCCAGCCGCTCCGGGGTGCAGAACACGATTTCGCTGTCGGTGCTGCGGATGCCGGCCAGCGCGGCCTGCTCTTGCTCGCGCGTCAGGCTGCTGTTGACCTGGGTGGCGTGGATGCCGAGCGCGTCGAGCTTTTCGAGCTGGTCCTTCATCAGGGAAATGAGCGGCGAGACCACGATGGTCGTGCCACGCAGCATCTTTGCCGGTATCTGGTAACACAGGGATTTGCCGCTGCCGGTGGGCATGATGGCGAGCGTGTCCTTGCCGTCAAGCACGCTGTCGATGACTTGCTGCTGGCCGTCGCGCAGGCGTTCGATGCCGAACACGCTGCGCAGCAGTGTCGCGATGGTATGGCGGCGTGCCGCGCGTCTTCCGTCATGCATGAGAATCGGGTCGTTTTTGGTCATGCCCAACTGTATGCGCAGGCCCTCTTGCACACCATAGGACGCGGCCTACAATGAACGTAGGAGCGTCCCTTGACCCACGCCGCCGGGCCCTGCGCCAGCGCGCGGGCAATCGTCCTACAGCGCGACGGACGTTGTGCTGATTGTTGCCGGTCAGAAAACTGCATATGATGAAACCATGGTAGCGAGTACTTCACCAGGAGGACCACATGATGCGCATATTCCCAATGACGTGGACCGCGTTGCACCTGTGCCTGGCGGGCGCGGCAGCTTACCTGCTGTGCACCACCGACCTGCTCAACGGGGCGGTCCTGTTCTTCCACTGATTGTACGCCAAGGCGCTGTCAGTGCGACGCCGCGATCACCTGCGCGGCGGCGTTGACCACGGCGGCGATGCGTCCCACGTCGCGCAGCTGCTGCGACGACATGCCCTCATGGCGCAGCAGCTCGAAATGCGACTTCACGCAGAAGTGGCATTTGCCGATGATCGAGGCCGACAGCGCGTACATCTCGAAGCGCCGCTTGTCGAGCCCGCCGTGATTGGCGTAGGCGTTCATGCGCAATTGCGCAGGGTGCGTCTTGAGCTCGGCGTCGCCCGTCATCTCCACGAAGGGATACCATGCATTGTTCATGCCCATCAGGGCAGCGGCGCTCAATGCCGCATTGCTCTCCTCGGGCGAGAGCGTGTTGCTCTCCAGGATGACATCGATCATGGGGCGGCACTTGGCCGCGAAGGCGGCGGCCAGCGCGACGCCGACCGCGTCATTGCCTTCCAGGCTGGAACGGGCGATGGTGCCGTCAAGGTTCAGGCGGATGTCCTTGGCATAGTCAGGGATCATTTCTTTAATCAAATTAATAAAATCCATTGTTATTTCCTATCGTGTGAAGATTTAAAAACCCGCCGAAGCGGGTTCTCGAAGATACGCTGTTACAGCGTCGCGCCGCCCACGCTGCGGTTGCAAGGGCACAGTTCGTCCGTTTGCAGGCCGTCCAGGATACGCAGGATTTCGCTCGGGTTGCGTCCGACGTTCAGGTTGTTGACCGACACGTGCTGGATCACATTGTCCGGGTCGACAATGAAGGTCGCGCGCAGCGCCACGCCAGCGGCAGGGTCGCGTACGCCGAGCATGTCGACCAGCGCGCCGGTCGAATCGCCGAAGGAATAGTGGTTCAGCTTGTCGAGGTCCTTGTGCTCGCGGCGCCATGCCAGCTTGCAAAATTCATTGTCGGTCGAGCCGCCCATCAGGACCGCATCGCGGTCTTTCAGGTCGCTGTTGAGCTTGGCAAACTCGACGATCTCGGTCGGGCAGACGAAGGTGAAGTCTTTCGGGTAGAAATAGATGACTTTCCACTTGCCCGAAAAGGAAGCCTCGGTGATGGTCTCGAACGCCGATACGCCGTTCTCTTCATGGTGATTGAAGCCTGGCTTGGCTGCCGGCACACTAAACGCGTCTAATTTTTCGCCTACGGTTTTCATTCTTGATCGTCCTTGCGTGGTGGGTGAAAAGGGATGTCCAAGCCCGTAGTATAGAACTATTGGAAATACATTTGAAATAGTATTTAACTAAATGGCCGATAGCTTGCGCCACGCCGCAGGATAAGAAATCCTTAAGGTGCCGACAGCAACATGGACACAAAGGAGATGCCCTTGACGTCCTCCCCGACCTAAAGGACGGGGATTCCTACAGCTAGCGTCGCACGTCCGC
>Ga0066461_1000230_pt1 | contig 22732 bp, 15 predicted proteins | sample LakWasMe91_HOW11_2_FD_59572 | JGI IMG/M metagenome (GOLD analysis project Ga0066461, IMG submission 59572) | Freshwater sediment methanotrophic microbial communities from Lake Washington under simulated oxygen tension - Sediment Metagenome 91_HOW11 | ecosystem: Environmental > Aquatic >...
CAGCGCAGCGATAGCGAGCTATCGCGAGCATTTGCAACGCAGCCATGCGCGGCGCATGCGCGGCAAGCGCTACCGATTTAACTGTTACAGTTCACTAGGCCATTGAGCACGGCGCGCGCGGCGACCGGCAGTTCGCCCGCGGTCAGTCCGATCGGCCCGCTGCCCTGCGCCACCAGCCGGTCGGCCGCCGCTCCGTGCACCCACACCGCGCCCAGCGCGGCTTCGCGCTCCGACCAGCCCTGCGCCAGCAGGGCGCCGCAGATGCCGGCCAGCACGTCACCGGTGCCGGCGCTGGCCAGTCCCGGGTTGCCGGTCGGGTTAATGACGATCGCGCCGCCAGGATCGGCGATCACGCTGCCCGAGCCCTTGAGCACCACGCTTGAGCGCAGGCGCGCGGCCAGTTCGCGCGCAGCGGCCGGGCGGTCGCCCTGGATCACGGGAGCGGTGACGCCCAGCAGGCGCGCCGCTTCCAGCGGGTGCGGGGTGAGGACGGCGGCGCCGCTGCGCTCGGCCAGCCGCGACTGCAGCGCCGGGCTGGCGGCAATCAGGTTCAGGGCGTCGGCGTCGAGCACCAGCGCGCTTGGGCAGTCGAGCGCCTTGGCCAGCAGGCGCCTGGCCTGCTGCGAGTCGCCCATGCCGGGACCGAGCACCAGCGTGCTGCCGGCCAGATCCAGGCTGGCCGCGTCGCGCAACATCAGTTCGGGCTGCGTGCCGTCCACGCCGGGGCCGGGATCGAGCATGGCGACAAATACGCGGCCAGCGCCGGACAACAGCGCGGCGCGCGCGGCCAGCAGCGCGGCGCCGACCATGCCGTGCGCGCCGCCCACCACTGCCACGTTGCCGTAGCTTCCCTTGTGCGAATTGTGCGCGCGCGGGGCGAGCTGGCGCGCGAACAGGGCCGGCTCGCCCAGCCAGGCGCCGGCCGCTTCGATGCCGGCCGGCTCGACGCCGAGCGGCGCGACCATGACGGCGCCGGCGTAGTCGCGCCCTTCGCAGGTGTGCAGCCCGATTTTGTCGCCGATGAAGGTGATGGTGTGGGTGGCGCGCAGCGCGATGCCATCGGGGCCGACGATGGCGCCGGTATCGGCATCGAGGCCGCTAGGTACGTCGAGCGCCAATACCGGGCAACCGAGTTCGTTGACGGCGGCGGCCAGCAGGCGCGCCGCGCCCTCGAGCGCGCGCGCCAGGCCAATGCCGAACAGGCCGTCCACCACCAGTGCCCATTCGACGGCGCCGGGCAGGGTATCGATGAAGCTGGCCGCGCTCGAGCGCGCACGTTCGAGCGCGCGTGCGGTGTCAAGTGCACCGGCAGCGCCGCCGGCGAGGTGGATGATGCTGGTGTCGATGCCGGCCCGGGCCAGGTTGGCCGCCACTTCGAGCGCATCGCCGCCATTGTTGCCGGGCCCGGCCAGGACCAGCACCCGCGCTCCGGAATGTCCGGCCAGCAATTCAAGTGCGGCGTCCGACGCGGCCCGGCCAGCCCGTTCCATCAAGGTGCCGGGCGCGAGGCGGGAGGCGGCCGTGCATTCGAGAGCGCGGATCTGCCCGACGGTGTAGAGCGCTTGCATGGTGTCCTTTTGTCTGATTGATAGTTTGTTGCGCCAGATTCAATGTGTTTTCGTTAAAATTGCCGGCCCGCGCACTACAATATGCGCTAGAACGAAGTTGCTCGAGGAAAGCACCATGGATTGGCAATTCTGGATCGATCGCGGCGGTACGTTTACCGACATTGTGGCACGCCGGCCGGACGGTCGCCTGGTCACCCACAAGCTGCTGTCCGAGAACCCGGAGCAGTACCGGGATGCGGCCGTCGCCGGCATTCGCCATTTGCTCGGCACGCTCGCCGACGCCCCGATTCCGGTGGAGCGTATCGAGGCGGTCAAGATGGGCACCACGGTTGCCACCAACGCGCTGCTCGAACGCAAGGGAGAACCGACCGCACTGGCCATTACGCGCGGCTTTCGCGATGCGCTGCGCATCGCCTACCAGAACCGTCCGCGCCTGTTCGAGCGCCACATCGTGCTGCCCGAACTGCTCTACGGCCATGTCGTCGAGATCGACGAGCGGGTGGGCGCGCACGGCGAACTGCTGCGCGCAATCGACGAAGATGCCACGCGCGCCTCGCTGCAGGCGGCTTACGACCTTGGCCTGCGTTCGCTTGCCATCGTGTTCATGCACGGTTACCGCTTTACCGCGCACGAAGCGCTGGCCGCGCGTATCGCGCGCGACATCGGCTTCACCCAGGTGTCGGTGTCGCATCAGGTCAGCCCCATGATGAAGCTGGTCGCGCGCGGCGACACCACCGTGGTCGACGCCTACCTGTCGCCGATCCTGCGGCGCTATGTCGACCAGGTCGCCGGGCAGATGCCGAACGTGAACCTGCAGTTCATGCAATCGAACGGCGGCCTGACCAACGCGCGCACCTTCCAGGGCAAGGACAGCATCCTGAGCGGCCCGGCCGGCGGCATCGTGGGCATGGTGCGCGCCAGCCGCGTGGCCGGCTTCGAGCGCGTGATCGGGTTCGACATGGGCGGCACCTCGACCGACGTGTCGCATTTCTCGGGCGAGTTCGAGCGCGTGTTCGAAACCCAGGTCGCCGGCGTGCGCATGCGCGCGCCCATGATGAGCATCCACACCGTGGCCGCTGGCGGCGGCTCGATCCTGCATTTCGACGGCAGCCGTTACCGCGTCGGCCCCGACAGCGCCGGCGCCAATCCCGGCCCGGCCAGCTACCGGCGCGGCGGGCCGCTGACGGTGACGGACTGTAACGTCATGCTCGGCAAGATCCAGCCGGCTCATTTCCCGCAGCTGTTCGGACCGAACGCAGACCAGCGGCTCGACCTGGACGTGGTACGCGCCAGGTTCGTCGCGATGGCGCAGCGCATCGGCGCTGTCACCGGGGCCACCCCTGCGCCTGAACAGGTGGCTGAGGGCTTCATCCAGATCGCGGTGGGGAACATGGCCAACGCGATCAAGCAGATCTCGGTGCAGCGCGGCCACGACGTGACCGAATACACGCTCACCAGCTTCGGCGGCGCGGGCGGGCAGCATGCCTGCCTGGTGGCCGACGCGCTCGGCATGAAGACCGTGTTCGTGCATTCGCTGGCCGGCGTGATGTCGGCCTACGGCATGGGCCTGGCCGACCAGAGCGCCATGCGCGAAGCCGCCGTTGAACTGCGCCTTGCCGACATCGGCCAGCACACCCTGGCCGAGCGCCTTGGCGCCTTGGGCGAGGGCGTACGCCGGGAGCTGGTGGAGCAGGGCGTGGCGCCCGAGCGGATCGAACTGGTGCGGCGCATCCACCTGCGCTACGAAGGCACCGATTCGGCCCTGATCGTCATGTTCGATAACGCCGAACGCATGAAAGCGCAGTTCGAGGCCGCCTACAAGAAGCGCTTTTCGTTCCTGATGCCGTCCAAGGCCCTGATCGTCGAAGCGGTCTCGGTCGAAGCGATCGGGAAATCGGATGCGCCGCCCGAGACCCCGGCGCCAAGCGAAGCACGCGGCGGTGCGCTCAAGGCGCGCGAGATGGTGCGCATGTTCGGCGGCGAATGGTGGCACAACACCGCGCTATTCAAACGCACCGATACGCGCAGCGGCGACATCATCAAGGGGCCGGCCATCATCGCCGAAGACAACGCGACGACCATCGTGGAGCCGGGCTGGCAGGCGCAGGTTACGCCGCACAAGCATCTGGTGCTCACGCGCATCGAGGCGATGCCGGAGCGGCGCGCGATCGGCACCACGGCCGATCCGGTCATGCTGGAAATTTTCAACAACCTGTTCATGTCGATCGCCGAGCAAATGGGGCTGCGGCTGCAGAACACCGCCTACTCGGTCAACATCAAGGAGCGCCTCGACTTCAGTTGCGCGATCTTCGACGCGGCCGGCAACCTGATCGCGAACGCGCCGCACATGCCGGTCCACCTGGGCTCGATGGGCGAGAGCATCAAGACCGTGATGCTCGAAAACGCGGGCAAGATGCGCCCGGGCGACGTCTACATGCTCAACGACCCTTACCACGGCGGCACCCACCTGCCCGACGTGACCGTGATTTCCCCGGTGTTCGACGAGGCTGGCAAGATCATCCTGTTCTACGTCGGTTCGCGCGGACACCATGCCGACATCGGCGGCACCACGCCCGGTTCGATGCCGCCCGATTCCGTCTTCATCGAGCAGGAAGGCGTCTTGATCGACAACTTCAAGCTGGTCGACGGCGTCGACGGCCTGCTGCGCGACGCGGAAGCGCGCGCCTTGCTGAGCGGCGCGCGCTACCCGGCGCGCAACCCGGACCAGAACATGGCCGACCTGCGCGCGCAGGTGGCGGCGAACCAGAAGGGCGTCGACGAACTGCGCAAGATGGTGGCGCACTTCGGCCTGGACGTGGTGCAGGCCTACATGGGCCACGTGCAGGACAATGCGGAAGAGGCGGTGCGGCGCGTCATTACCGCGCTCAAGGACGGCGCATTCACCTACCAGCTCGACAACGGCGCGCAGATCAAGGTGGCAATCCGGGTCGACCGCGCCGCGCGCAGCGCCCAGATCGACTTCACCGGCACCTCGGCGCAGCTGGCCAACAACTTCAATGCGCCCTCGGCGGTGTGCATGGCGGCGGTGCTGTACGTGTTTCGCACCCTGGTCGACGACGAGATCCCGCTCAACGCGGGCTGCCTGAAGCCGCTCCATGTGGTCATTCCGCCCGGCTCGATGCTCAACCCGCACTATCCGGCCTCGGTCGTGTCGGGCAACGTCGAGACCTCGACCTGCATCACCAACGCGCTGTACGGCGCGCTCGGGGTGATGGCGGCGTCGCAGGGCACGATGAACAACTTCACGTTCGGGAACGCGCGCTACCAGTACTACGAAACGATTGCGGGCGGCTCGGGCGCGGGCGAGGGCTTCAACGGCACCGACGTGGTCCAGACCAACATGACCAACTCGCGCCTGACCGATCCCGAGATCCTTGAATTCCGTTTCCCGGTGCGCCTCGAAAGCTACGAGATCCGGCACGGCTCGGGCGGGGCGGGGCGCTGGGTGGGGGGCAACGGCGGCATCCGCAAGGTGCGTTTCCTCGAGCCGATGACCGCTGCGATCCTGTCGAACAACCGGATCCACGCGCCGTTCGGCATGGCCGGCGGCGGCCCCGGTGCGACCGGCGTCAACAGCGTGCTGCGCTCCGATGGCAGGGTCGAACAGCTGGCCCATATCGGCAAGACCGAAATGGCCGCCGGCGACATGTTCGTGATCGAGACCCCGGGCGGCGGCGGCTACGGCGCGCCCGAGCAGGCCGACCCGGCCCTTTAGCCCGCGAGGCCGTACTTGCGGCGCGCGGCCAGGTAGGAAGCGTGCAGATCGGCGAGGCGCGGATGCGCCGGGTCGAGCTTGCGAATGGTCTCGATGTGGGCGCGGCATTGCTCGCCGAGCGGATGGTCCCAGCCCAGTTCGCCCAGCTGCCTCAGTATCGCGTCCACCAGCGCGAGCATCACCGGCAGGTTGGACGGGGCCATGTGCAGCGCTTCGAGCAGGGTGTGGACCGCTCCCTTGAGGTCGCCCATATTGGCTTTTTCGGTGGCCAGGTTCATCAGTTCGAGCACCTGGACCTTGAGGCGAGCGCCTATCCCTTCGGCCAGGTCCGCGCGTCCGGCCTTGACGAACACGTCGATCGCCTGCTGCGTCGAGACGCCGCCGTTTACGTCGTTCATCACCCCCAGCATGACTTCGGACGCTTCATCGTCGAGCCGGTTGTTCAGGCAGCTGCGCACCAGGCCGACCCTGAGCTTGCCCGACAGGCCAGTGCTGCCGCGCAGCGCCTTGACCGCATTGGTCAGCTCGCTGAGCGCGCCTGCCTTGTTGCCGGATGCCTCGTGCATGACCCCGAGAGCGACCGCCTTGCACACATCGGTATTGGGATTGCCGCGCAGGGACTTCTCGAGGTCGCGCACGACGCCGCCGGCCTGCACCGAATCGCCCTTCTTGACCAGCGCCCTGACCAGGTTGACATGGTCTTCCGGATCGCGAAATTCCGAGTACTTGGCCTTGGCGACGACCTGCTTGAAGGACTTCTCGGCCATCGCAGGGTCGCCCGCGTCGAGTGCGACTTCACCGAGCCGGCGCAGGCGCCTGACCATGTGCGGCGAGATCGCGACGGCGTCTTCGAGCACGCGCTGGGCGCGGTTGGCCACGCCCCTGGCTTCGTAGCAGCGCGCCAGCAGGTCGTAGGCGGCCATGAATTTCGGATTGTCCGCGATCAGCTTGGTCAGCGCCGCTTCGGCTTCCTCGACGCGGTCCTGCTCGAACAAGGCCCTGGCAAGCCCAAGCTGGGCCCAGCCGGCAGGCTTGGCCGCCAGGATCGCCGCATACACGCTTTCCGCGTCGTTCAGCTCGCCCAGGCTCATGTGCAGCTCGGCGCGCAGGCGCGCAAACTCGGTCGCATAGCGCGGCAGCGCGCTTTCGGCAGCGGCGCAGGACCTGATCGCCTCGCGCAGGTTGCCCTGGCCGATCATCTGGTACACCGGGAGGAAGGCGGTACGGCGCTCGATCGCACGGTCGATGCGCTGACTCAGCACATCGACCGTGAACGGCTTGAGGATATAGTCGGTGGGGGTCAGCTCGGCCGCGCTCACGACCTTGCTGTACACGCCCTCGGAGGTGATCATGATGAAGATGGTCCACAAACCGATCAGTTTGTGGTGGCGCAGGTCCTCGAGCAGTTGCTGGCCGTCCTGGCCGTTCTCCTGGCCGCTGCCGAGATCGTACTCGCACAGCACGATATCGAACGATCGCTTGGACAACTGCCGGATGGCGGTGCCGGAACTGACCGCGAACTCGATCTTGGTGATGTTCGACTGGACCAGCATGTTCTGCAGGCTGCCGCGCATACCGGGATTCGGATCGATCACCAACACGGACAGATTGGAATTATCATGCATCTTTTACTCTCGTCTCCCCCAGGTTCCCAGGGTTGGTTCTTGCGTTGTACGTTCTTGCGTCTTGCGCCGACGTTCTTATACGCTGTTACGGTTGTTATCGGTCCGGCCTGGAACTTCTTGAAACGTTACGATACGCTATTGTGTGCGGCGCAGGCAACAAGTGCGCCGCGCAAAGCACTTAGCCGCTGGCTTGCACCACACTTCTGAGCGACGCCCCATCGTGAATGATGTCGTCAATTTTCCAGCAACCGTTTTCCCGGCGCAGGGCGATGTGCGTGCTGCGCGCCATGGACGGGCCGCTGCGCTCGATCGAAAAACGAAACGAATAGATCACGTGCGCCTCGTCTCGCCTGCGCATCAATTGTTTAAATAACATGGGAGGCCGAGCAACTCCTTCCTGCGAATTGGTCCAGGGATCGCCACCGCACAAGCCGCAGATGTCGTTATTCGCGCGCGCCGTGGCCGCGTCGCGCCGGATCGCGGCCAGGAAGCCGGCGCTGATGAAGCGTTCTGAATCGTGGGCGGCAAGGCCCGGCCTGTTTTTCCAGACCCAGCGCGTCACCGACGCCGGCGAATCGCCAACGCAGGCGGGCGGCGCGGCCAATGCCGGGACCACGCATAGTGCGAGCACTGCCGCGGCGGCCAGCCTTAGCACCGGCACCGTCGCTGCCGTTTATTCGACCACATGGTAATTTCTTCCATCGTTAACCTTGCGCGGCGCATTCCTGAAATAAATCGTGCGCTCATGGACCACCTGCCCGACCCACTGGTCGACCACCTGGATTCCGATGTCGGTTTGTCCAAGGTAGATCGCGACGTGCGACGTGCCATCGACTTTATTGCCATAGCGCTGGTTCTGGTCGAACGTGGCAATCGCGCACCCGCGCGCGATGGTGCTGTCGCCATGAACCAGGGCGCCCTGGCGCCATGTCGATGTATGCGGCATCGAGGCCGCCGCGCGGGCATATGCGACGCAGTGGCCGTTTCCGACCACGGTTCCCATCAGCTTGTGAGGATCGCCAGCAACGTAAGCCATATGATATCTCCTTCAATGACGAGGCCGATGTCGCTTGGCTGCACAACAATTGCCGCGACCTGGAAAGCGTAAGCCTGGGCGAGCGTGGCCGGGGTGACCCTGATCAAGCTGGGCAAGTGCATGACGCAATGTTTCAGGCAAACGCGCACCGCATGGGAGAGTATTCATGCCTGCAGCGGTTTCCCGGTGCCGCCGCGCTACTGGAATTAAGTTAACAGAAAGTATTTACTTCCTAATAGCAACAGTTAGGCAATCGTTTGATTTTCAACTTCAATCTTTCGAAAACTCATCGGCCCGTGGGGGAGACTGGCAATGGTGCAACGCGTTATAATGTCGGCCTAAAGGAATTCCAGCATCACTCGAACTGTGCCATTCTTACCTTTAACCTGCGGCCACGCTGCATCAACCCTCTCCCGACCATGCTGATCCTGCCCGGCTCCAATGCCCTGTCCGTATTTCGTAAGCAACGTCTCCTGAGCCAGCTGCAAGACATCGCACCGTCCATCGCGTCGGTGCAGGCACGCTTCTACCACTTTATCGATACCAGTTCGGCGCTGTCGGTCGACGACACGGCACGACTGGTTGCGATGCTCACTTACGGCGAAGCGGCGCCCGATACGGCCGCGGACGGAATCGCCGAGCAATTTTTCGTGATTCCGCGCTTCGGCACGATCTCGCCGTGGGCATCGAAAGCGACCGATATCGCGCACAACTGCGGCATGGGCCACATTCACCGCATCGAACGCGGCGTCGCCTACACCATCCACCTCAAGACCGGCATCCTGGGCAGCAGCATCGGCGCGGCCAGGAAGCTCGCGGCGGACGAGGCGCTGGCCGTCGCCGGCGCGCTGCACGACCGCATGACCGAGAGCGTGTTGCGCAATGCGGACCAGGCAGCGAACCTGTTCAACGAGCTCGAAGCGAAGCCGCTCGAATCGATCGATGTGCTGGGCGCGGGCAAGCCGGCGCTGGAAAAAGCCAATACCGACCTGGGACTGGCCATGTCGGACGACGAAATCGACTACCTGTTGGCCGCGTTCACGGCGGCCGAACGCAATCCGACCGACGTCGAACTGATGATGTTCGCGCAGGCGAACAGCGAGCATTGCCGCCACAAGATCTTCAATGCCGATTGGGTGATCGACGGCGTGGCGCAGGAAAAGTCGCTGTTCCAGATGATCAAGAACACGCACCAGCTGCAGCCGAGGGGCACCATCGTCGCCTACAGCGACAATTCCTCGATCATGGAAGGGGCGAGCGTGACGCGCTTCTACCCGCGCGGGGCCGGCCACGAATACGCCGCCTCGACCGAACTGACCCACACTTTGATGAAGGTCGAGACGCACAACCACCCGACCGCGATCGCGCCGTTTCCGGGCGCCTCGACCGGGGCCGGCGGCGAGATCCGCGACGAAGGCGCGACCGGGCGCGGCGCCAAGCCAAAGGCCGGCCTGACCGGCTTCACGGTCTCGAACCTGATGCTGCCGGACGCGCTGCGCTCATGGGAAAACGCCGGCAGCGTGACCGCGCCGCTGGCCCGGCGCACGCCGGCCGGCATCTACGGCAAGCCGGACCGGATCGCCTCGCCGCTGCAGATCATGATCGAAGGTCCGATCGGCGGCGCTTCCTTCAGCAACGAATTCGGGCGTCCGGTCCTGGGCGGCTACTTCCGCACCTACGAACAGAACGTCGGGCCGCTCTCCGGCAGCACCGGCGACACCGTGTTCGGGTATCACAAGCCAATCATGATCGCAGGCGGCATGGGCAATATCGCCGACCAGCACACCCACAAGAACGACATCCCGGTCGGCAGCCTGCTGATCCAGCTGGGCGGGCCCGGCATGCGCATCGGCATGGGCGGCAGCGCCGCATCGTCGATGGCGACCGGCACCAACACCGCCGACCTCGATTTCGACTCGGTCCAGCGCGGCAACGCCGAAATGGAGCGGCGCGCGCAGGAAGTGATCAACGCGTGCTGGCAGATGGGGGCCGACAATCCGATCATCTCGATCCACGACGTGGGCGCCGGCGGGCTCTCGAACGCCTTCCCCGAAATCACCAACGACGCCAGGCGCGGCGCGATCTTCGACCTGCGCAAGGTTCCGCTCGAAGAAAGCGGCATGGCGCCCAAGGAAATCTGGAGCAACGAATCGCAGGAGCGCTATGTGCTGGCGATCTCGCCGGACAACCTGGCGCTGTTTGGCGGCCTGTGCGAACGCGAACGCTGCCCGTTTGCGGCAGTGGGCGTGGCGACCGAAGAACGCCAGCTCAAGCTGATCGATCCACAACTGGGCAATTGCCCGGTCGACATGCCGATGGACGTCCTGCTTGGCAAGCCACCGAAGATGCAACGCGACGTGCAGCACGTGCATGACGAACTGCCCGCCATCGACCTGACCGGGTTGGAGCTGGACGACATTGCGCGGCGCGTGCTGCTGCTGCCGGCCGTGGCCGACAAGTCCTTCCTCATCACGATCGGCGACCGTACCGTCGGCGCGACCACCGTGCGCGACCAGATGGTCGGCCCGTGGCAGGTTCCGGTAGCCGACTGCGCGGTCACGGCGATGAGCTTCGAAGGCTACCTGGGCGAAGCGATGGCGATGGGCGAGCGTACGCCGCTGGCCGTCATCGACGCTGCGGCGTCGGGCCGCATGGCCGTTGGCGAGGCGGTCACCAACATCGCCGCCGCGCCGATCCGGGACATCTCCGACATCAAGCTGTCGGCCAACTGGATGGCCGCCTGCGGCCAGCCAGGCCAGGACGCGGCCCTGTTCGACACCGTCAAGGCGGTCGGCATGGAACTGTGCCCGGCGCTTGGCATCAGCATCCCGGTCGGAAAGGATTCGCTGTCGATGCGCACCACCTGGCGCGACGACGACCAGTCGAAGGCCGTGCTCTCGCCGGTGTCGCTGATTGTCACTTCGTTCGCACCGGTGACCGACGTGCGCCGTGCGCTGACCCCGCAAATCAGGACCGACGCGGGCGATACCGTCATGATCCTGATCGACCTGGGACGCGGCAAGAACCGCATGGGCGCCTCCGCGCTCTCGTTCGTGACCGAGCAGCTTGGCAACGACGCGCCGGACGTGGACAGCCCGCAGGACCTGAAGGCATTTTTCAGCGCGATCCAGTCCCTCAACAGCGACGGCAAGCTGCTTGCCTACCATGACCGTTCCGACGGCGGCCTGTTCGCCACGCTGTGCGAGATGGCGTTTGCCGGCCGCAGCGGCCTGTCGATCAACCTCGACATCCTCGCGCTCGACAGCGAGCACGCAGCCGATTGGGGCGACGCCAAGAACTGGGCCGGGCAAGTGTCCGAGCGGCGCAACGAACTGACGTTGCGCGCGCTGTTTTCCGAAGAACTGGGCGCGGTGATCCAGGTGCGCGCCGAGGAAAAGAGCCTCGTCATGAATGTGCTGCGCACGCACGACCTGGGCGCATGCAGCCATATCATCGGCAAGCCGAACGATCGCGGCGTGATCGAGTTCATGCGCGACGCGAAGACCATCTACAGCGAGCGGCGCAGCGCGCTGCACCGCCTGTGGAGCGAAACGAGCTGGCGCATCGCACGCCTGCGCGACAACCCGGCCTGCGCCGACGCCGAATACGAGCGCCTGCTCGACGAAACCGATCCCGGCATCAGCCCCAAGCTCACGTTCGAGCTGTCCGAGAACGTGGCCGCCCCATTCATCGCGAGCGGGATACGCCCGCGCATCGCGATCCTGCGCGAGCAGGGCGTCAATTCGCACGTCGAAACGGCGTGGGTGATGCACCAGGCCGGCTTTGCAGCGGTCGATGTGCACATGAGCGACCTGATTGCGGGCCGCGTGCGGCTCGACGACTTCCAGGGCGTGATCGCGGTTGGCGGCTTCTCCTACGGCGACGTGCTGGGCGCGGGCGAAGGCTGGGCCAAGACCATCCTGTTCAACGACAAGCTGGCCGACCAGTTCGCGCGCTTCTTCGCGCGCAGCGACAGCTTCGGGCTGGGCGTATGCAACGGCTGCCAGATGATGAGCAACCTGAAATCGATGATCCCGGGCGCGCAGGCATGGCCCAAGTTCACCCGCAACAAGTCCGAGCAGTTCGAAGCGCGCTTTGCGATGGTTGAAGTGCTCGACTCGCCGTCGATCTTCTTTAGCGGGATGGCCGGAACCCAAACGCCGATCGCTATCGCGCACGGGGAAGGCTTTGCCGACTTCTCGCAGACCGGCGATATCGCCCAGGTGACGCAGGCGATGCGCTATGTGGACAACTACGGCGCGGCGACCGAAGCCTACCCGTTCAATCCGAACGGGTCGCCGGGCGGGCTGACCTCGGTCACCACGCCCGATGGCCGCTTTACGGTGCTCATGCCGCACGCCGAGCGCGTGTTCCGCAGCGTGCTGCAGTCCTGGCACCCGGAAGCATGGGGCGAGGATTCGCCCTGGATGCGCATGTTCCGCAATGCGCGCAAGTGGGTGGGCTAAGGGTTTCGCTCTTTCCCGATTTGGCAGACAAAAAAAAGCGCCCCGAAAGGCGCTTTTTTCATGGGCTCGATCCGCTTACTGGATCTTGGCCTTCTTCATCAGGTCTTCGCGGAACGCTTGCAGCTTGCGCTGTTGCAGCGATTCAGCCACCTGTTGCTTGACTTCTTCAAACGCCGGGATCTTGGCGGCACGGGTGTCTTCCAGCTTGATCACGTGGTAGCCGAACTGCGACTTGACCGGGGTCTCGGTGATCGCGCCTTTTTGCAGCGCTACCATCGCCTTCGAGAATTCAGGCACGTAGGAAGCCGGGCTTGCCCAGTCCAGGTCGCCGCCGTTCGCAGCCGAACCGTCTTTCGACTGCTTGGCCAGTTCTTCGAACTTGCCGCCTGCCTTGAGCTTGGCGATGATGGCCTTGGCTTCGTCTTCGGTCGCTACCAGGATGTGGCGTGCATGGTATTCCTTCTCGCCCACTTGTGCCTTGTACTTGTCGTACTCGGCCTTGATGTCGGCGTCCTTGATCGGGTTCTTCTTGACGTAGTCGGCCAGCATTGCGTTGATGATGATGCTCTGGCGCGCGTTCTCAAGCTGCGCTTTCACGTCCGCATGGGTGCCGAAACCTTTCTTGTCGGCTTCCTGGATCAGCACTTCACGGCCGATCAGGTCCTTCTTGATCGCTTCGCGCAGTTGCGGCGAATCGGCTTGCTTGCCTTGGGCAACAACTTGCTTGACGACCTGGTCGACTTTCGAGGCAGGGATAGCCTTGCCGTTGACGGTCGCGACATTTTGCGCGAACACTGGCGCCGCGGCGAGGGCGATCATGGCTAACAACAAACGGGCTGGTTTTAACATCATCATTCAGATCCTATAAAAATCAAAAGGTGCGCCTGTCTTGCAGTGCGCTTGCACAAACACTTGATAAGGATAACCGGCGCGCGAGGGCGCCGGCAACAACGATTACTGAATCTTGGCTTTCTTTACCATTTCTTCCTGGTAGGCTTGCAGCTTCTTTTGCTGCAGGCCCTCGGCGATCTGCGGCTTGACTTCTTCCAGCGAAGGCAGCTTGGCCGTACGCACATCGTCCAGCTTGATCACGTGGAAACCGTTCGGGGTCTGCACCGGGGTCTCGGTGACCTGGCCTTTTTGCAGGGCGGTGAAGGCGGCGCTGAACTCTTTCGGGAAGGACGACGGGGTAGCCCAGTCGAGATCGCCGCCGTTGGCGGCGGTTCCCTGGTCTTTCGAGGTCTTGGCCAGGTCTTCGAACTTGGCGCCGGCCTTGAGCTTGGCAATGACATCCTTCGCTTCGGCTTCGGTGCTGGTCAGGATATGGCGCACGTGGTATTCCTTGTCGCCGGCCTGGGCCTTGAAGCGGTCGTATTCGGCCTGGATGTCGGCATCCTTGACCGGGTTCTTGTCGAGGTAGTCGCGCACCAGGGCGTTGATGACGATGGCCTGGCGCGCGTTTTCAAGTTGCTGCTTGACGGTCGCGTCTTTATCGAAGCCTTTCTTGACCGCTTCTTGCATCAGCACTTCACGTGCGATCAGGTCTTTCTTGATCATCTCGCGCAATTGCGGCGAATCAGGTTGCTGCCCTTGCGCGACCACCTGCTTGACCACGGCTTCCGCACGGGACGAAGGGATGGCTTTGCCGTTCACGACCGCGATGTTCTGCGCGAAAACAGGCATCGCAACAACGGCGAGTAGTGCTAACAGCAAACGAGCTGGCTTAAAAGTCATTATGAATTCCTGAGAAAGGGAAGTGGACAAGATGTTAGATTAATTATTTTACTTTGCGTTTCGATTGTCGGATATGTTTCTTAAGAATGCCTGAAACCAATACCGGGTATTACAGCTCGGACGGGGCCAGTGCCGTGATCGCAAGCGCGTGTATATCGGTATGCATCATATCGTGCACGGAATCATACACGAGTCGATGTCGCATGACGAGCCTGAGCCCCTCGAAACGCTCTGAAACGATGGTCAGCCGATAGTGCGAGCCGCCCGACTTGGCGCCCTCGTGCCCGGCATGCATGGCGGACTCGTCCGTGAGCTCGAGCACGCTCGGTGCGAGCGCCGCGTCGAGCAGGGCGCGGATGCGTTCGGGACGGGTAATGGCAGTGCTCATGCTTCCTCCTGGATGTACTTGGACAGAAACAGGGTCTGGCCGATGATAAATACAAAGAAAATACCGGTGATGCCAAACAGCTTGAAGCTGACCCAGGCGCTGGTGTCGTTCTTGAAGACAACAAACGCCACGAACAGGTTCAACAGGCCAAGCACGAAGAAGAAGCTCATCCACGACAGGGCGACCCGGGTCCAGACCGCTTCGGGCAGCTTGATGGTCTGCTCCATGACCTGGCGCATCAGGTTCTTCCTGAAGCCGAATTGCGCGACGAACAGCGCAAGCGCGAATACCCAGTACAGGATGGTCGGCTTCCACTTGATGAAATTTTCGTCGTGGAAGTAAATCGTGGCGCCGCCGAAGAGCGCGATCACGGCGAACGACACCCACAGCATGCCGTCGACCTTGCGCCCGCGCAGCTTGACATAAGCGATCTGGGCCAGCGTGGCGAGGATCACCACGACGGTCGCGAGCATGATCGGGGCCTGTTCGGCCTTGACCGCACCGCCGGCGATCAGGCCGCTCATGTAGTGCGACACGAGCGCGAAGGCCTCCTGGCGATTGGCTTCGCCCAGCTTGAATACGCCGAAGAACAGGAGGATGGGAAAAAAGTCGAACAGGAATTTCATGGTCGGGCCGGGCTCAGGTTGGTTCGAAGCGCAGTGAAGCGGAATTGATGCAGTAGCGCAGGCCCGTGGGCGGCGGCCCGTCCGGGAACACGTGTCCAAGGTGGGCGTCGCACACCGCGCAAATAATCTCGGTGCGCAGCATACCATGGCTGCGGTCGGTCTTTTCAATCACGTTGGCCGGATCGATCGCCTTGAAATAGCTCGGCCAGCCGCAACCGGACTCGAATTTGGCGTCGGACTCGAACAGCGGCGTGTTGCAGCACACACAGGTATAGATGCCATGCTCGTGGTGATCCCAGAACTGGCCCGTGAAGGCGCGCTCGGTGGCCGCGTGGCGCGTCACCTGGTATTGCATCGGGTCGAGCATGGCGCGCCATTCGGCGTCGGTTTTAGTCACTTTGCTTGTCATGGATATCTTTCAGGATGAACAGCTCACTTCAAGGGCGCTGGCCCAGTCCGGCGGCAGCGCGGCATAGGCTTCGTTGCCGGGCTGCTCGTCGAACGGGTGTTCCAGCACCGCCAGCAGCTTCGCGACTTCCGAGAAGTCCTTGTTCTGGGCTTTTTCAATGGCGAGCTGCGCCAGGTAGTTGCGCAGCACGTACTTGGGGTTGACCGCGTCCATTGCCAGCTTGCGTACGCTGTCGCAGCTTTGCTCGCGGCGCAGGCGCGCCCGGTAGGACCCGGCCCAGGCGTCGAAGGCGGCGCGGTCGATGAACAGGTCGCGCACCGGCACGTCGCGTTCGGGCGCTGCGAGCTGCAACTGGCCGAGCGTGCGGAAGAACCGGGTGAAATCGACGTGGTTGTCTTGCATCAGCGTAAACATGCCATCGAACAGGATACGGTCATCTTCCTCGACTATCCTTAAGCCGAGCTTGGCGTGCAACAAGGCATCCATGCTGGCGCCGAACGCGTCCTGGTACACGCCGAGCGCTTCCTGCGCGTCTTCGACGGTCCCGATCAGCGGCAGCAGCGCCTGTCCCAGCGCATAGCAGTTCCAGTGCCCGATCTGCGGCTGGCTGGCATACGAATAGCGGCCCTGCTGGTCGGTGTGGTTGCAGATATGGCCGGAATCGAAGGCTTCCATGAAGCCGAACGGGCCGTAGTCGAGCGTCAGGCCCAGGACCGACATATTGTCTGTATTCATCACGCCATGCATGAAGCCGACCGCCTGCCACTGCGCAATCATGTGCGCGGTGCGGCGTGTCACCTCGGCCAGCAGCGCCTTGTAGGGATTGGCTTCGGAGCGTAATTCCGGGTAAAAAGCGTCGATCACGTAGTCGGCCAGGATACGCAACTGTTCGGGCTTGTTGCTGTAAAACCAGTGCTCGAAGGAGCCGAAACGCACGAAGCTGCGCGCCATGCGGGTGAGCACCGCCGCGCTCTCGAGCGTCTCGCGCATGACGCCCTGATCGGAACCGGTGACCATCAGCGCACGCGTGGTGGGGATGCCGAGTGCGGCCATTGCCTCCGAGCACAGGTATTCGCGGATCGTGGAGCGCAGCACGGCGCGCCCGTCGCCCATGCGCGAGTACGGGGTCAGGCCGGCGCCCTTGAGCTGCAGTTCCATCGGGCCGTCGGCGCTGGCCAGCTCGCCCAGCAGGATGGCGCGGCCATCCCCCAATTGCCCGGCCCAGACGCCGAACTGGTGCCCTGAATAAACGGCCGCCAGCGGTTTGGCGCGCGCCGGCACCTTGTTGCCGGTAAATACGGCAACAAAGTCGTCAAGCGCGAGCGCGTTCGCGTCGAGCCCGACCAGCGCCGCCGCCTTCGCGCTGGCCGCGACAAAATAGGGCGCGGGAAGAGGCGTGGGCATCAGGCGGGTGTAGAAGGCGGGTGGCAATTCGGCAAAGGAATTGTCCAGCGGCAGATCGTCGGCAGTGATGGCAGTTCCAGTCGGAGAAGGCGTGATGCCAGAATTTTACTCCACCGTTCGATTCTGATTGTGCACACGCCGTTTTTCCGCGTGTTGGCTCTTGCGATACTGCAAGGATTGCGCCGGCATAGCGAACATCATAGAGAAATCGGCCAATCGGGGTCTGTCCCCGATTTCTCGAAATCGGGAAATCGGGGACAGACCCCGATTAAGTATTACGGCGCGACAGAGACCGTGTCGCCGGCGCGCCGGGCACGAGCTCACGCGCGAGGAACTGCTGCAATTTTTCGAAGGAAAAGTCGCCAGCTGGTGGCTGCCGGACGACGTGGTCTTCATCGATGCCTTGCCGATGGGCGCGAGCGGCAAGATTCAAAAGAACAAGCTGCGCGCGCAGTTCAAGCATTATCAACCGCCGGCAGCGTGCCCGCTGCACGGCCCCCCATCTCCTAAAGCTGGACCTTCGCGCTCGCGACCTCGATCACCAGCGCGCCGCGGGCCCACGGGAACATCGACTTGGCGCGCTCGGCGTCCGGACCTTCACTCAGGATGCGGGCGGTTCCTTCCAGCAGGCAGCCCTGTCCCGGGCCATGGCTGCCCGCCACCTGGCGCGATGCGGCCAGGACCTGAACCTGATTGTTGCGCAGCAGGTTGTCCTCGGTCTCGCGGTAGTATCCGGCGGGAAGCACGATACGGTCTCCCTCGATGCCAAGCTTGCGCAGGTAGTCGCCCCAGTTGCCGACCACGTGGGGGCGATCCAGGCCCTGCGTCACAATGGCCACGAATTCGGTCTTTTCCAGCAGTTCCCGGATGACGGTGTCGATCACGCTCATGTTTTTCCTTCTTGTGGATGGCCTAAGTTGCCGTGCGCCGCAGCGCGGGCCGGAAGCTTGAGTGCCAGGTTATTGGCGAACAGGGCCGCAATGACGAGCGCAGCGCCGATCAGTTCGGCTGCGACGAAATGCTGCCCCTGGTAGATTCCGATCACGAAAGCGGTGACCGGCACGACGTTGATGAACAGGATCCCGTTCAAGGGATCGAGGCAACGAATCCCCACGTTCCATGCGAGCACTGCAATGATGGAAGCGAACAGCACCAGGTAGACCAGTTGCGGCGCCACCGGGGTCAGGCTGTGAAGGCTGGGCGCAGTCGCCAGCCCCAGCGCGGTGGCAGCGATCGTGACGGCCACGATGGCAGCCTCGCCGGTGAGGCAGGTCAGCGCCGTGTAGCGCAGCGGCGACCAGCCCGCGAAACGGGCGGCGCCCAGGGTGTAGATGACCCAGCTGAAGGCACCTAGCAGGATCAGCAGATCGCCCCAGCCGGCGCCCGAGAACAGGTTGCCCAGGCGAGCGCGCGTGACAACCAGGAACACCCCGGCGAACGCGAGCGCGATGCAGGCGAAGGTGATGCGCGCAGGCCGCTGTCCCAGCCACAGCCAGCGCACCAGCGCGCCGATCATCGGCTGCATCGCCATGATGATCGCGCCATGCACCGCCGTGGAATGGGACAGGCCGACAAAGGCAAGCAGGCTGAAGCCGGCAAAGCCGATCGCGCCGAACAGGCATGCGGGAATGAATTTTCCTTCGAAGCGCAGCGCCTGGCGCCCTTCGGCCAGCAGCAGCAGGGCCAGGAAGGCCGCCGCGGTAATGCCGTAGCGCAGCACATTGAGATAGTAGGCATCGATGACGAGCAAGGCATCCTTTGCCACGGGGAACATCCCGCCCCACAGGACCGTTGCCGTCAACAACAGCGCCGCGCCCTTCAGGATGGTATTCTGCTTGGCCACGCTTTTTCCTCCGGACAATGTTCTATGAGCAGAATATCGTAATTGCCGGAATGATTGGGCGGTCAATCCGCAAACGGCTATCTGGATCAAGACCGCCCGCGCCGGGCAATTGTGCTCGCGCGGGCAGGAACCAAATAAAATAATACGACCGTACTATTGCGGTTATAGTTACGCATTGCCGATTTAACTGAACAAAAGGAACAGACATGAGCGCCGAATACCAGATCAATGGCAGCGTTGCCGTCATCACTTTGAACAATCCGCCGGTCAACGGACTGGGACTGGCCACGCGCACGGCGGCGGCGGAAGGGATCGGCAAGGCGCTGGCCGACGACGCGGTCAAGGCGATCGTGATCACCGGCGCCGGCAAGGCATTCTCGGGCGGAGCGGACATCAAGGAATTCAATTCGCCCAAGGCGCTGACCGAGCCGACCTTATTTACCCTGATCAAGCTGGTGGAATCGTCGACCAAGCCGGTGGTGGCCGCAATCCACAGCGTATGCATGGGCGGCGGGCTGGAACTGGCGCTCGGCTGCAACTACCGGGTCGCGCTGGCGGGCGCCCAGATCGCGCTTCCCGAAGTCAAGCTCGGCCTGCTGCCAGGCGCCGGCGGCACCCAGCGCCTGCCGCGCGTGGTCGGCCTTGAAAAGGCGCTCGAGATGATCGTATCGGGCAATCCGGTCGCGGCCGAAACGCTGGCCGGCAGCGCCCTGTTCGACGAGGTGTTCGGCGCCGGGGCCGACCTGCTCGCGTGCGCGCTTGACTTTGCCAACAAGATTGCCGACCTGCGCCCGCTGCCGATCGTGCGCGAGCGCAGCATCGGGCACCCGGACCTGGACGCGTTCCTGCAGCGTTCGCGCGCATCCGTCAAGGCCATGGCCGGCCCGTTCCCGGCGCCGCTCGCCTGCGTCGAGGCGGTCGCGGCGGCGGCCACCATGAAATTCGAAGACGGCCTCAAGTTCGAGCGGCAGCACTTCATGCAGTTGATCCAGAGCACGGAATCGAAGGCGTTGCGGCACGCTTTTTTTGCCGAACGGGTCGCCAGCAAGGTCGCTGACCTTGCACCGGACACGCCCACGCGCGAGATCGGGCGCGCGGCCGTGGTTGGCGCCGGCACCATGGGCGGCGGCATCGCGATGTGTTTCGCCAACGCCGGCATTCCGGTCATGCTGCTCGAGACGCGCCAGGACGCGCTCGACAAAGGGCTCGCCACGATCCGCAAGAATTACGAAAACACGGTCAAAAAGGGCAAGCTCACGAGCGAGAAGTTCGAGCAGTGCATGGCGCGCATCACCGGCACGCTCTCCTGCGACGACATTGCGCAGGCCGACATCGTGGTCGAAGCGGTGTTCGAAGAGATGGGCGTGAAGGAAGCAGTGTTCAAGCAGCTCGACAAGGTAATGAAGCCGGGCGCGATCCTGGCGTCGAACACCTCGACGCTCGACCTGAACCGGATTGCCGGCTTCACCGCCCGCCCGCAGGACGTGATCGGCACCCACTTCTTCAGTCCCGCCAACGTGATGAAGCTGCTCGAAATCGTGCGCGGCGCCAAGACCGGCAAGGACGTGCTGGCCACCGCGCTGGCGCTGTCGAAGAAGCTGCGCAAGACCGGGGTGGTGTCGGGCGTGTGCGACGGCTTCATCGGCAACCGCATGCTCGAGCAGTACAGCCGCCAGGCCGGCTTCCTGCTGGAAGAAGGCTGTTTGCCGGAGCAGGTCGACAAGGCGATCGAACGGTTCGGTTTTGCGATGGGCCCGTTCCGGATGATCGACATGGCCGGCAACGACATCGGCTGGGCGGTGCGCAAGCGCCGCTATGCCGAATCGCCGCAGGTGAGCTACTCGAAGACGGCCGACCTGCTGTGCGAGCAGGGGCGTTTCGGCCAGAAGAGCGGGGCCGGCTGGTACGACTACAAGGCCGGCGACCGCACCGCCTGGCCATCGCAGCAGGTCAACGACATGATCGTGCGGCACAGTGCCGCGCTGGGCGTGGAGCGGCGCCAGGTGTCGGACCAGGAAATCGTCGAGCGCCTGGTGTATGCGCTGGTCAACGAAGGGGCACGTATTCTCGAAGAAGGGATTGCCCAGCGCGCCTCCGATATCGATATGGTGTACCTGACCGGCTACGGCTTTCCGCTGTTTCGCGGCGGGCCGATGTTCTATGCCGACACGGTCGGCCTGCCAAGCGTAATGGCCGCGATGGAGAAATACGCCCAGGGCCGCCACGGCGAGGCCTGGACCGCCGCGCCGCTGCTGGCCCGGCTGGCAGCCGAAGGCAAGGGTTTCAACGCCTGATCGACAGCGGCGCGCAACGGCATCAAAGAATCGGGGTCTGTCCCCGATTTCCCGAAATCGAGAAATCGGGGACAGACCCCGATTTAGCAGCTGGTTCCCAAACGAAAAATGCCGCTATCGCTAGCGGCATTTTTGCTGAGGGCGGCAAGCGCCGCCCGGTACATCAGTCTGCTGCGTAGATATCGTTGTCCTTGGTTTCTTTCACGAACAGCGTACCGACTACAACGGTGATCAGCGCAATGACGATCGGATACCACAGCCCGTAGTAGATGTCGCCCTTGAATGCCACCAGCGCGAATGCCGTGGTTGGCAGCAGGCCGCCGAACCAGCCGTTACCGATATGGTAAGGCAGCGACATCGAGGTGTAGCGAATACGGGTCGGGAACATCTCGACCAGCATCGCGGCGATCGGGCCGTACACCATCGTGACGTAGATCACGAGGATGAACAGCAGCAGGATGACCATCGGCTTGTTGATTTGTGCAGGATCAGCCTTTGGAGGATAGCCCGCGGCCTTGATCGCGCCGCCGACTTCACCCTTGAGCGCAGTTTCTTTCGCCTTGCTGTCGGCATCGAAGTTCAGGCCGTCGGCCGTCATCGTTGCGTTAAACGAGGTGAATTCCTTGTCGCCGATGCGGACCTTGGCGATCGAACCTGCCGGAGCGGTTTCCCGGGTGTAGTTCACCGAGGATGCCGTCAGGAAGCCGGTGGCGATGTCGCACGACGATGGGAATTTCTTGGTGCCGGTCAGGTTGAACTGGAAGTGGCAGGTCTCTGGGTCGGCTACAACGACCACTGGCGAATTTTTCAGCGCCGTTTCCAGCGCCGGGTTGGCGTAGTGGGTCAGGGCCCCGAAGATCGGGAAGTAGGTCAGGGCAGCGATCAGGCAGCCGCCCAGGATGATGTACTTGCGGCCAATCTTGTCGGACAGCGCGCCGAAGAAGATGAAGAACGGCGTTGCCAGGACCAGCGATGCGGCCACCATGATGTTGGCGGTCGACAGGTCGACCTTGAGCGTCTGGGTCATGAAGAACAGGGCGTAGAACTGGCCCGTGTACCACACCACCGCCTGGCCCATGGTCAGGCCGACCAGCGCCAGGAACACGATCTTGGCGTTCTTGGCCTTGAGGAAGGACTCGGTCAGCGGCGCTTTCGAGGTCTTGCCTTCGGCCTTCATCTTGGCAAACGCCGGCGATTCGTTCATCGACAGGCGAATCCACACGGAGATGCCGAGCAACAGCACGGACACCAGGAACGGGATGCGCCAGCCCCAGGCCGTGAAGTCGGTTTCGCCCATCGCGGTACGGGTGCCGAGAATGACCATCAGCGACAGGAAGAAGCCCAGCGTTGCCGTGGTCTGGATCCAGGCCGTGAACGAGCCGCGCTTGCCTTCCGGCGCATGCTCGGCAACGTAGGTTGCCGCACCGCCGTATTCGCCGCCCAGTGCCAGGCCTTGCAGCAAACGCAGCGAGACCAGGATGATAGGCGCGGCGATGCCGATCGAGGCGTAGCTCGGTAGCAGGCCGACGAAGAAAGTCGATGCGCCCATGATCAGGATGGTGACCAGGAAGGTGTACTTACGGCCGATCATGTCGCCCAGGCG
>Ga0066461_1000239_pt1 | contig 22209 bp, 20 predicted proteins | sample LakWasMe91_HOW11_2_FD_59572 | JGI IMG/M metagenome (GOLD analysis project Ga0066461, IMG submission 59572) | Freshwater sediment methanotrophic microbial communities from Lake Washington under simulated oxygen tension - Sediment Metagenome 91_HOW11 | ecosystem: Environmental > Aquatic >...
CGTGCCATGGAAAGGCCGAATCTGTTGATCATTTTTGTCTCCTCGGTGAATCTTATTTTTCTGATGCAGAAAACTCTTTTGCAGCGACAGCAACTTTGAGTAAAAAAACCGCATACCGGCCCGCGTTGGACAGGCCGGCATGCGGGTGATACGGTTGCGCCCCCCGCGCTCCCGTATCGAAAACGGTCTTAACGCAGCAGGTAGCCGAACTTCTCGCGAGCCTCGCGGTCGTATTCCGGCGTCATTTTGTTGACCAGCGGGAAGCGATCCTTCCAGTGGAATGGCCGGCAGGCGTCGATGATGGCCCGCGAGTTCGTGTAATTGCCCTTCTCCCTTTCTTCAGGGGTAAGGCGCGGATCGAGCGGCGTGCTCCAGGCGCCGGTGATGATGTCGATCGAGCTGGCCGGATCCGAGCGCGTCACCATTGCCCACATCAGTTCCTCGAGGTTGGACACGTCCACGTCGTCGTCGACCACCACGATGTACTTGCCTGCATAGGCGCCCACGTGGCACTGGCTGGCGATGTGCCCGGCCTGCTTGACGTGACCCGGATAACGCTGGTTGATCGCCACCGCGAGCAGCATGCGTGCGCCACCGACCTCGTGCGCCCAGGCGGCCGTGATGTCCGGTACGCCGGCTTTTTCGATTTCTTCGCGCAGCAGGGCCGAGCGCATGACGGCGCGGTAGCGGGCCATCTCGTCAGGCGGGCACAGCGGAGGGCAACCGAGGATGATCGGGTTATTGCGGTGGTAGATCGCCTTGATCTGGAGTATCGGCTCTTCGCGCACATCGCTCGCATAGTAGCCAGTCCACTCGCCGAACGGGCCTTCCTTGCGCTTGCCCGTCGGCATCACGTAGCCTTCAATGACCAGCTCGGCATTGGCCGGGATCGGCAGCCCCGTCACCTTGCCGCGCACCACCTGGTAAGGCTTGCCGCGCAGCGCGCCGACCATGTCGAATTCGCACACACCGTACGGCACTTCGCTGCAGGCCATCAGGAACGACATCGGATCGCCGCCGACGACGATGGCGACCGGCATCGGTTCGCCGCGTGCCTCGTACTTGTCGCGGTGGATGCGGCCGTGCTTGCCTGGCGAAATGTAGAGGCCGACGTTGGTCTTGTCATGGATCATCACGCGGTAGGTGCCGGTGTTGATCCATTTTTCGTCCGGATCCATGGTGATGTCGTAGCTGCCGGTGCCGATGTAGCGCCCGCCGTCATGGGCGTGCCAGAGCGGGGTCGGGAATTTCGTGATGTCGATGTCGTCGCCCATCAGGATGTTCTCGAAGATCGGGCCGGTCTCGACCGTTTCGTGCGGGATCGGCTTCATGTCGCGCAGGTGGTGATCGAGGAAGGCCTGGCTCAGTTCGAGCTTGCTGTAATCGGTCGGAAATCCCAAGGTCATGTTCTTGCGCTTGCCGCCGAAGAAATTCACCAGCACCCGATGCCCCTTTTCGCAACCGGGCACTTCATCGAAGATGACGCACGGGGCGGTGTCGGAGTGCATGGCCAGGTCGGCGGCCATGCCGATTTCCTTTTGCCAGGAAGCGCCTTTCACCACCTCCACCTCACCGAGTTTCTCGGCTTCGGCGATCCACTCGCGCAGGTCCTCGTACGGCATCTTGAAATTCTGAACGGCGGCGTCCGCCGCTTTGCTCGCCTCGTTTTTGTTCAACGGTTTATTCATCGGTTTTCTCCAAGTTAAATCGAGTGCCGCCATCGGCACGAAAGCTAAAGGTGTTGTTAATTGCTTGCCTTCCAGGGCAGCAGCCAGCGCTCGATCTCCGTCAGCGCCAGCGAGAAGAGAAATCCGAGCAATGCAATGACGATCAGGCCGACGTACATCGCCTCGACCGACAGGATCTCCCAGGCATTCCAGATCATGTAGCCAAGGCCGCTCTTGGCCCCGACCATCTCCGCGATCGTGATGAGGATCAGGCCCAGGCCGACCCCAAGCTTGATTCCAGTCATGATGAGCGGCATCGCGCCGGGCAGGGCGATGGTGCGGAACACCTGCCAGCGGTCGGCCTGGTAATTGCGTCCGACGTCGAGGTGAACCTTGCTGATTTCCATCACGCCGGCGGCCGAGTTGATCAGGACCGGATAGAACACGCCGATCGCGACGAGCACGATCTTGGACGCTTCGCCGAGTCCGAAAATGAGCAGGATCAGCGGAAAAATGGCGCTCTTGGGAATCGGGTAGGTTGCCGCCACCAGCGGATCGAGCAGGGCGCGCATCGGACGGTACAGCCCCATGCCCACGCCGAGCAGCAGTGCCGGAACGCCGCCGAGCAGGGTGCCCCAGAACAGCCGCACCAGGGTCGAGGCGGTGTTGGTCCAGAGCACTCCCGATTCGACGACGCCGACGAAGGTGACGAATATCACCGAGGGCGCCGGAAAGTAGCGCGGATCGAGCATGCCGGCGCGTACGCACAGCTCCCACAGCAAGATCAGCACGATCGGCGACGCGATGCTGATCAGGCGGTCGCGATTCTTGGCTGCACGCGGGGAAAGCTGGGCCTTTGCAGGACGCATCTTGCTGATTGTTGTCGTTGTCGTTGTCATGGCTTTACGCTCTCTTCGTCCTGTGCCCGCGCGTTCTGCACTTCGTCGCGCAGCACGCCCCAGATGTCATGCACCAGTTCTCCGTAGTCCTTGCGCGCGCGCAGCTCGAACACATTGCGCGGACGCTCGAACGGAACATCGACCATCAGCTTGGCGCGGCCCGGATGCGCGCTCATGACGAGGATGCGGTCGCCCAGCGTGACCGCCTCGTCCACGCTGTGCGTGATGAACAACACCGTCTTGCGGGTCTCTTCCCAGATCCGCAGCAGTTCCTCCTGCAGCATCAATTTGTTCTGCTCGTCGAGCGCGGAGAACGGCTCGTCCATCAGGAGGATTTCCGGGTCGTTGGCGAAGCCGCGCGCGATCGAGACGCGCTGGCGCATGCCGCCGGAAAGCTGGTGCGGATACGCGTTCGCGAAGCGCGACAAACCGGTGCGCGCCAGGTAATGGCCCACCACATCCTTGATTTCGCCGATCGGTTTGCGGCGCATGGTCAGCCCGTAGGCCGCGTTGTCCCACACGGTCATCCAGGGGAACAGCGAATCGCCCTGGAAGATCATCGAGTTTTCCGGCTTGTCGGAGCCGGCGCGGGCTATCTCGACGCTCCCGCTGGTCGGCGTTTCGATCTTGCCCAGGATGCGCAGCAAGGTGGTCTTGCCGCAGCCGCTGGGGCCGACGATCATGAAGAAGCAACCGTCCGGGATGTCGAGCGACAAGCCGTCGAGCGCGACGAAGGGCTTCTTCCCGCCGGTCTCGAAGCTCTTGCGCAAGTCCTGGATCCGGATCTTCGGCTGGCCGGCGCCGGCCTCCTGTGGTACTGCCTGCAGGCGACTCATTTGGCGCCCCCGTTTTGGCGATACGGACCAAGGGTGCGCACCGCGGCATCGACAAACGAATGGTCCAGTGCCTGGTCGACGGTGACGCTACCCTTGATCAGCCCCTCGTCCTTGAAAAACTGGAGGTCCTTGCGCAGGCTTGCCTCGTTGACCTTGCCGTCCGGATTGGAGCCGTGCGAGATGATGGCGCGGTAGATGGCCGGATCCTTGATCGAGGTATGGCTGGTCAGGATGGCGATCACCGCATCGGCGCCGGGGCCGGCAATATGCCCGTCGCGCAGCACGTCGTTGTAGTCGCGCACTCCGCGCAGGTAGGCTCGCATGAAGCGTTGCGCGGTCTCGGCTTGTGTCTTGGCGAACTCGCCCGAGTACAGTACCACGGCCAGCTGGTGATTCGGGTAGGCCTCGTCGTCGCCGATGACCCTGACAGCGGCCCCGCTTTGCACCGCGCGGGTGGCGGACGGCTCGGTGGTAAGGGCTGCGTCGAGTGCCTTGTTTTGCAGGGCCAGCACATGCTGCGGGAATCCCATGTGGACGCGCTCGACATCGGTGATATTGAGGCCGGCCTTTTTCAGTATCTCGTTGAAGGTGGAGGTCGAGGCGCTGCCAGCGGCGCTGCCGGCGATCTTCATCCCCTTGAGGTCCTTGAGTTGCTTGTAACGGCCACTGTCGACCAGGTCCTTGCGCACCAGCAGCGGCTGGTAGCCGTGTCCGGGCGGGGTCGATCCCTTGTCGGCCACGATCTTGATGACAAAACCACGCGCCAGGCCGTTGTAAAGGCCGGCCGAAGGAGAACCGCCGCCCACGTCCAGCTGGCCGGCGCTGAGCGGCACCACCATCTTGGCGGCGGAGTCGAACTGGGTGAAGGTGACGGCCAGTCCTTCATCCCGGAAATAGCCGCGCTGGTCGGCGATGAAAAAACCGACGTCGCTGCTTGCATTGACGATGCCGACCCGGACTGCCTTCGGTTCCGCAGCCGCTGCAGAGCCAAGGAACACCAATGCCAGGCACGCCGCGGCGCCCCGCGCGAAATTCATTGCACCCATTACCATCTCCCTCAGGTTGATTCCAGCAACTCGGCGCCGTTGGGGCACGCGGTTACTTGTCTTTTTGACGGAATTACTCGTCCTGGGGCGGCATGGGACTGCAGGTAACAGGTATTCGTCTGCTACAGGAAATGACTGGAAAAGCAGAGGCCACTACCGCCGTGTATTCGATTTTTCCGCTAATTTGGTGCACGGGATTCTTTTCACGAAACGTCCACAATGTGGCATGTCCCTATGCTCGATACGGGTTTATCTTGTCACCAATCAATTCCCAATACAAGACGGTGGCGACCATAAACAATTTCATAATATGGACCATGCGCCGGACTTCCGCGGGCAAGTGAATCCGCGTTCATACGAACGGGAGGGTGATGGAGGGAGTGGGCGGCACCGATGGCCGCCGCACAAACACGTAGGGCGGAAAGAGCTGTGCTCTCCCGCCCTACGCTATTGAACTCGGATATGGAATTGGAATGATGGAACGGGGATTAACCCGGTGGCCGCGTTTGTCCCTGGCCAACCTGCCCGCGCCAGGCGCCGGTTTCATGGCCGCGTGACTCGAGGAATTCCTTGAAGCGCTGCATGTCGCCCTCGACCCGGCGTTCCGGCAAGGCTGCCATGTCACCGATGTTTTCCGTCATGCCTTCGGGTTGATAACTCATTTTCAAATTAACCATGGTCTTGTCGACACCGATCGGGATGAACGTGACGATACCTTCGTTCGGGGTGCCCGATGTGCTGCGCCATGCAATGCGTTCATCGGGAATCTGCTCGGTAATTTCGCAATCCCATTCCTTTTCCTTGCCGCCGACCTCGGCGCGCCAGTGCATGTGGGTGTCGTCCAATTGCGACACCTGCTTCACGCCCTCCATAAACTTGGGAAAGTCTTCGAACTGTGTCCACTGGTTGTAGGCTGTGTGGACAGGGCAATTAACTTCAATCGATTTCTCAATAACAGACATGTTTGGCTCCAATAAAAAAAATTAAGATGGCCATTCACAAAGTTGCATGACCGGCCGCCTAGTCGAGGCGGGCGAGCCGCTGCTGACGCATCGCCGCAGCCGCGTGATCCGATACCTGCAGCTTGAGTCTGGCAACTTTCAGCATCGCCACATCGAGCGCCAGGCTGCTGCGCGCAGCCGGCCCCTTCGCCGCGTGCGGCGCACGCGGCAGTACGGAGCGGGCGACAATCACGCGCTCGACAGTTCCTGTCTTGGGTGCAATGACCGGCGCCGGCGCCTCGTCAGCCATGGCCGCCTCGCTGGCCATCGCTTCCACCGGCGCCGCAACGCTGGCGCTGTCGCACGCTTGATCGGTGAGGGTGACATGCTGCGCAGCGTCGATGCATTTGATGATTTCCGAGCCTGCGAATGCGGTCGTTGCGACACACATGCTTGCGAGGAACAATATGCGGTTGAGTGGCTGGCGGTTCATGGTCATGCTCCTGGTTGGCGATGGAGACCATTCTGCGCCGCGCACAGACGATTATCTGTTCGCTACCACACGCCCGCCAAGCCAGTTTCCGGCAACCTCAATCGGGCGCTACACGGGCTTGGCGACCATCAGGTAGAACACCACCACCAGCGCGATGAAGGCGGGTATGCCGAGCAGCACCCATATGCGCAGGAAACGCCAGTATTGCGCGGGCAGCGCCCCGGCTTCGCGCATCGCCAGCGCGGCCATGTCGCGCATGCGCAGCTGCAGCCAGAGCACGGGAAGCCAGCAGGCGCCGGCAACAAGGTAGAGTACGATGGACCAGGCGATCCAGCGCGTATGCAAGGCGATGCCGGCCAGGTGCATGAGATAGAACCCGCTCAGCGGCTGGATCACCACGGTGGAGGCGGTAAACAGCCAGTCGGCGAGCACCACGTAACGGCTCACCACCGCGATCGCGCGCACATCCCGGCTCAAGCTGGTGAACAGCATGTAGAATGCCGAGCCGATGCCGGTGCCAAACAGCAAGGTCGAGGACAGGATGTGCAGCCATTTGACGATCAGGTATTCCACTTACTTCTCCTCTAGTTCATAGAGCAGCCACAGCGCGGCGAGCAGCGGCAGGTTCTTGGTCAGCGCGCCGTAGGGGTGGAGCAGGAATTCGGGCAGGCGCCACGCGATGATCACGCTGTAAAAGCCGATCAGCGCGATCTGCGCCAGCCATAGCCAGCGGCGGCGCGCCAGGAACAGGATGCCAAGGCCGAGCGCCAGATCGAACCCGGCCGCGCCGTAGAGCATCAGCGGCCGGTATTGCGCCGGGATGCCGGTGCGTTCGAGCAAGCGGTAGCTGTCCTCGACCGGATACAGGCCGAAGGAAACGATGGCCGTGGCGATCCATACCAGCGCGATGCTCGCACGCAGCGGTGGCAGCAGCCAGGCCAGCTTGGCCTGGGCCCGCTCGGCCGCCGGATCGGTGATGAAGTCGGCCACCGGGCGCGGCATGCGTCCGAGCAGGCGCGCCGTCATGAACGGATCGGCGCTGTTGCCCCGGTCGAGCATGCGCAGGGCGTCCTCGTCGAGCATGGCGCCGGGCAGGAAGCGCCCCAGTTTCGCCAGCAGATAGGACAATCCCGTCGGCAGGCGCAGCACGCGCGGCGCGCCCATTCCCATCGCAGCGCGCAGTGCGGCCAGGTAGGTGATGAACGGCAGCGGCGCCGGACCCACCAGCGCGATGCGCTGCGCCGTCTGGCCAGAGGGCGGTACCGGCGGCGGGTGCTTGATCAGGCCGATGATGGCGCCCACCACGTCGTCCACGTGGATCGGCTGCACCAGCTGCGGCGCATGGCCGAAGCGGATGCAGAAAGGCATGCTGGCGAGCGCCTTGAACGCGCGCGCGCTGGCGCCGTCCTTGCCGTACACCAGCGACGGCTGCACGATGAAGGAGCGCAGCGGCAGGCTGGCGAGGTAATCGTCGGCCGCTTTTTTGCTCAGGTGGTAAGGCGTGTTGGCGGCGTCATCGGCGCCGAGGGCGGAGAACTGGATCACCAGCCGTACCTCCGCTTCGGCGCAGGCCGCAAACAGGGCGCACGGCGCCAGCGTGTGCAAGGCGTCGAATTTCTGGTGCGCCGTTTCGCGGAAGATGCCCACCGTATTGATGACCATGTCCACGCCCGCCAGGCGCGCCCGCCAAACGGATTTATCGGTATCCTTGGCGAAGTCGGCATGGATGAAGGAGAGGCGCGCTTCGGTGCTGGTCCTGGGCGTGCGTTCGGCGCAGATGACATGATGACCCTCGGCAAGCAGGGCGCCCAGCAAATGGCGTCCGATGAAACCGCTTGCTCCTGTCAGCAAGATGCGCATGGTGCTCCTCACTCAGTCAGGCAGACAGGTTACCACGACGCTGAATCCACTCTTTGCGAAAGGCGAGAGCCCCATGGAAAACTGGAAAACGTCCCTGCAGCGCGGCCTGGTGGGCGGCGCCATCGCCAGCGTCACCTCCACGCTGGCCTTGGCGTTGCTGGGTAAAAACAGCAACGACAGCATGGCTGCCCCGGTCAACGCCATCAGCCACTGGATCTGGGGCGACCGGGCCGCCCGCCACGACGACGCCTCGCTGCGCTACACCGTGCCAGGCTATCTCATCCATCATGCCAGCGCGACCTTCTGGGCGGTGTTGTTCGAACGCTTTTTCGGCCGCCTACTCGACAAGAAGCAGGCGGGCCTGGCGCTCAAGGCCGCGACGGCGGCCACCGCCGTCGCCTGTTTCACCGACTACCAGCTGACCCCGCAGCGGCTCCGCCCCGGCTTCGAAAAGCGCCTGTCCACGCCGGCGCTGGCGGCGGTGTACCTGTCGTTCGGCATCGGCCTGGCGGCCGGCGCCATGCTGTGCCGGCGCCATCCGGCCTGATGCCTACTGGGCCGGCGCGGGGCGGCGATACGGACCGAGCGTGCGCAAGGCGGCGTCGACAAAGGAATTGTCGAGCGCCTGTTCGACATTGACGTTGCCCTGGATTAGTCCCTCATCCTTGAAGAACTGCAGGTCCTTGCGCAGGCTCGCCTCGTTGACCCTGCCGTCCGGATTGGAGCCGTGCGAGGTGATGGCCCGGTAGACGGCCGCATCCTTGATCCCGGTGTGGGCCGTGAGGATGGCGATCACCGCGTCGCCGCCCGGACCGGCGATGCGCCCGCCGCGCAGCACATCGTTGTAGTCGCGCACCCCGCGCAGGTAGGCGCGCATGAAGCGTTGCGCGGCCTCCGGTCTGGACTTGGCGAACTCGCCCGCGTACAGCACCACGGCCAGCTGGTGATTCGGGTAGACCTCGTCGTCGCCAATGACCTTGACCGCCGCACCGCTTTGCACGGCGCGGGTGGCGGACGGCTCGGTGGTGAGCGCGGCATCGATGGCCTTGTTTTGCAAGGCCAGCACATGCTGCGGGAAACCCATGTGGACGCGCTCGACATCGGACGCGCCGAGCCCGGCCTTCTTCAGGATCTCGTTGAAGGTGGAGGTGGACGCGCTCCCCGGCGCACTGCCGGCGATCTTCATGCCCTTGAGGTCCTTGAGCTGCTTGTACCTGCCGCTGTCGACCAGGTCCTTGCGTACCAGCAGTGGCTGGAAGCCGTGTCCGGGCGGGGTCGATCCCTTGTCGGCAACGATCTTGATGACGAAGCCGCGCGCCAGGCCGTTGTACAGGCCGACGGAAGGCGATCCGCCGCCCACGTCCAGGTGGCCGGCGCTGAGCGGCACCACCATCTTGGCCGCCGAGTCGAACTGGGTGAAGCTCACGCTCAGTCCCTCATCACGGAAATAGCCTCTTGTGTCCGCAATGAAGAACCCGACGTCGCTGCTGGCGTTGACGATGCCGACACGAATCTCGATTGGTTCCGCGCCATTGGCGGAGCCAAGGAACAGTATTGCCATGCACGCGATCGCACGCCTGAAACTGATTGCACCCATTGCTGTCTCCTCAGTTTGATTGCCGGCACGCCCTCCTGGTGCGCCGCGCCGGAAGATCTGATGCCGGGGTTGTTGTTGTTTTCACCGCGCGATGGCGGCCAGCCAGCCTGCCACATGAGGAACTGGCGGGCTTGTGCTGTTTCTGATTAATTTGCGTTCATTGACGCAGGTCAATTAATGCCGGCACTCGGCGCTGGGAAGCTTCAGGCGCGACTCAGTTCGTGCAACTTGCCGACCGCATACCCTTGCGCAAAATCGATGCCGATCTCGCGTACGATATCGAGGGTCTGTTCGTCCTCGACATATTCAGCCACGGTCTGCAGGCCCATGACGTGGCCGACCTCGTTGATGGCCTTGACCATGGCGCGGTGGATGTCGTTGCTGGCGATGTCGCGGATGAAGACGCCGTCGATTTTCAGGTAATCGACCGGCAGCGAGCGCAGGTAGGCAAACGAGGACAGGCCGCTGCCGAAATCGTCGAGCGAGAAGCGGCAGCCCAGCTCGCGCAGCCTGCCAATGAACACCTGCGCCTTCCCCATGTTGCTGATGATCGCCGTCTCGGTGATCTCGAAGCAGATTCTGGCCGGATCGATCTGGTATTCGTCGAACTGCTCCTTGATATGGCCGAGCATGGCGTCGTCGTTCAGGGAGATGCCGGACAGGTTGATCGAATAGAACTCGGGGGGCGCCGGCGCCGGCTGGCCCGCGGCCTCGAGCCGCAGCATTTCCTCGTGCTCGCCGTGCATGTGGCGGCACACGTGCCGGATCACCCAGCGGTCGATCGGCGTCATGAGGTCGTAGCGTTCGGCCGCCGGAATGAAGGCGCCCGGCAGGATCAGGCCGTCCGCGCCGCTGGCAATGCGCAGCAGCACTTCCTCGTGCACCTTGGCGCCATCGCGCAAGCCGACGATCGGTTGCGCGAACAGGCGGAAGCGGTCGAGCGCGAAGGCTTCGTTCAGGCGCGTCACCCACAGCATTTCACCGTGGCGGCGTGCCAGCGCCACATCCGACTCGCTGTACACGTGCACCCGGTTGCGGCCCTGCTCCTTGGCCAGGTAGCAGGCCTGGTCGGCCGCGATCAGCAGCTCGGTCACGGACTTGCTGTCGCGGTCGATCTGCACCAGGCCGACCGACACGCCCAGCTCGAAGCTGCGGTTGTCCCACACAAAATGGAATTCCTTGATCGCCTGCCGGATTTCGTTCGCGATCTGCAGCGCGCGCGGCAGCGGGCAGGAGGACAACAGCACGCCGAGTTCGTCGCCGCCGAGGCGGGCCAGGGTGTCGCTCTCGCGCAGGTGGGTCAGCAGCATTTTCGCCAGCAGCTGCAACAACACGTCGCCGGCCCCGTGGCCGCAGGTGTCGTTGATGATCTTGAAGCGGTCGAGATCCATGTAAAGCAGCGCGTGGCAATGGCCTTCGGTCTTGGCAGAGGCAAGCGCGGTGCCGACCGACTGTTCGAATTCGCGCCGGTTGATCAGGCCGGTGAGCGTATCGTGCGCGGCGTGCCAGCTCAGCTGGTGCGTGAGCTTGCGCTCGTGGCTCACGTCGCGAAACACCGCCACCACGCCAAGCACCTCGCCCTCCCTGGACCGGATCGGCGCGGCCGAATCCTCCACCGCGATCCTGCGTCCTTCGCGCGTGACGATCTGGGTGTGGCCCGCCATCGTCACCGCCTGATGCTCGCGCAGGCACCGGTGCGCCACGTTTTCGATCTCGGCGCCGCTCGTTTCGTCGACCAGGCGCATCACCTGGCCGATATCGATGCCGCGCGCCTGCTCGCTGGTCCATCCGGTGAGATGTTCGGCGATGCGGTTCAGGAACTGGGTCTTGCCGGCCGCGTCGGTCGTGATCACACCATCGCCGATTGAGCTGAGCGTTACCTCGGCCAGTTCCTTTTGCCGGAACACCTGCAGTTCCTGGTACTTGCGTTCGGTGGTGTCCCAGATGATGCCCAAGGTACGCACCGGCACGCCGCTTTCGTCGCACACGGTCTGGGCACGCGCCGACAGCCAGCGCACGGTGCCGTCGCTGCGCACGACGCGATATACGAGTTCATAGTCGCCGCAGCGGTCGACCTGCTCCTGCATGTGCCCGACCAGGCCTTCGCGGTCGTCCGGATGCACGAAGCTGAGAAATTGTTTGAACGTCTGACGCAGCGCACGCCGCTCAAGCCCGAGAAGAGAGGCTCCCTCGGCCGACCAGTTGACCGTCCCGTCCGTGACGCGCCCGCCGACAATGCTGGAGTCCCAGATTGCCATCTGCGCAGTTTCGAGTGCAAGTTGCAAGCGCTGCTGAACATCTCCCATCAGTTCTCCGCCAAATCGCTGGATTTATCCACGCTTTGAGCCTGAACGCTGGAAGAGGTTCCCCGGCTTTGACCTGGAGCGCGGCAAGCCCCGTCCTTCAGGGCGGGGTCAAGAGCGCGGACGACCCGGACCCGGGCCTAGCGCTTGCGGCTGAACAGGCGCGCCATGCCCGTCACGGCAAGCAGCGCCAGGGCGCCAGCCAACACGCCGGCCAGCGCATCGATCGCGGCGGGCGCCAGCAATTTAAGCACCGGCCCTGCCACCGGAACGCCCGCGCCGGCATGAGCGACGGCCTCGACCAGGCCGTGGGTGGCCGGGACGCCGTGCATCAGGATCCCGCCGCCGACCATGAACATGGCGATGGTGCCGAGCACGGAGAGCGTCTTCATCAGTTTCGGCGCCGCCAGCAGCAGCAGCTGGCCCAAGGCGCGCGCGCCGCCGTTGGCGCGCCGGCTCAGATAGAGGCCGGCATCGTCGAGCTTGACGATGGCGGCAACCAGGCCGTACACGCCGAGCGTCATCACGACCGCGATCGTGGCCAGCACCGCCACCTGGGTGCCGAACGCCGCGCCGGCCACGGTGCCCAGCGAAATGACGATGATCTCGGCCGACAGGATGAAGTCGGTCCGCACGGCGCCCTTGATCTTGTCTTTTTCCAGCGCCACCAGGTCGACCTTGTCGTCGGCCAGCGCAGCGGCCAGTTGCTGGCGGTGCTGCGCGTCTTCGGCCGCGCTGTGCAAGAACTTGTGCGCCAGTTTTTCGAAACCCTCGTAACACAGGAAAGCCCCGCCCACCATCAGCAGCGGCGTAATGGCCCACGGGATGAACGCACTGATCGCCAGTGCCGCCGGCACCAGGATCGCCTTGTTCTTGAACGAGCCGAGCGCCACCGCCCACACCACCGGCAGTTCGCGGTCCGGATCGACTCCGGCCACCTGCTGTGCATTGAGCGCCAGGTCGTCGCCCAGCACGCCGGCCGTCTTCTTGGCCGCTACTTTGCTCATCAGGGCGACATCGTCGAGGATAGTCGCGATATCGTCTATTAATGCCAGCAGACTGCTCGCAGCCATGAGCGTTACTCCGTGGTTAAAAAGCACATCTTACCCGAGTGCGCCGGCGGCCCCGCACGCGCGAACTGCTGTGCCGCCGAAGCGGCGCCGGGCCCGCCGGCAAGCCGGAAAAACCGTGATCATGCAATCACAGCAGGGCTTACTTTTATGAATAGGCCACTGATTTTATTACACAGGGCAATAATTATGCTAATCTTCCCGCTCTTTTAACCCGGGAGGAAAGTTATGAAAAAAGGCGAACTGATTGCGGAATTTGCGAAGCGCACGGAAATGTCCGGCGTGGCAGCCAACGGTGCAGTGAACACCATCATCGAGATCATCACCGAGCGCCTGAAAAAAGGCGACACGGTCGGCATCACCGGTTTCGGCACCTTCTCCGTTGCCAAGCGTGCCGCACGCAAGGGCCGCAATCCATCGACTGGCGCCGCGATCAAGATCGCCGCGTCGAAGTCGCCCAAGTTCTCCGCTGGCGCGACCCTGAAGGCTGCAGTCAACCCGAAGAAGAAGTAAATCGCATATGCGAACCGGAACGGCGGCGCCGGTCATTGACCGGTGCCGGCCGCTTCCGGCGCCGCACCTACCGAACAAGCCCGACCGACCAGCATGAGTTTTGCCACCTGGATTACCTTCGTCATCGCCGGCGCCCTGATTGCAGTCTCGCCCGGCTCGGGTGCCGTGCTGGCGATGTCGCACGGACTGTCCTACGGACTCAGGAAAGCCAGCGCCACGGTGCTCGGGCTGCAGATCGGGTTGCTGCTCGTGTTCGTGATCGCCGGCGCCGGCGTCGGTTCCCTGCTGCTCGCCTCCGAACTCGCATTCTCGATCGTCAAGACGGTCGGCGCGCTCTACCTGATCTACCTGGGCTGGACCCAGTGGCGCGCCAAGGTTGAACCCGGCGCCGGCGCGCTCGCACAGCCCCTGGCGGCCCAGGCGGGCCCGGGCAAGCGCGTGCTGACCGGCTTCCTGACCAATGCGACCAATCCCAAAGGGATCATTTTCATGGTCGCCGTGCTACCCCAATTCATTTCGCAGCAATCGCCCCTGCTGCCGCAGTTGCTCATCCTCGGCGCCACCATGGTCACTATCGACACCGTCGTGATGCACGGTTATGCTTTCCTGGCCTCGTCGATGCAGCGGTTTTTCCGCGACGCCGGCGCGGTGAAAAAACAGAATCGTTTTTTCGGCGGCGTGCTCATGCTGGTGGGCGGCGCACTGTTTTTCGTCAAGCGCAGCACCGACTGAACTGCGCTGCCTGCGCCCGTGCGGCACGAATGTGAAACCGTTTGTAACTCGTGTTATCCGTTTAATCGCTGGCGCGTTCTAACCGAAGGACGCCGCAGGCGTTCGCGTTCCAGGAGCCCATCATGCGTACCCCATTTCTCCATACCGTAGCGCTGCTGGCCTTGTCGGTTTGTTCCGCGCTGGCGCTGGCCCAGGCGAGCGCGCGCGTTGGCCGCCTGTCGCTGTCCCAGGGCGAGGTTGCCGTCAGCGCCGAGGCCGGCCAGGAGGCCGCCCCGGCGCTGGTGAACTGGCCGCTCACCTCGCACAACCAGCTCATCACCGGGCGCGACGCACGCACCGAGTTCCGGGTTGGCTCGAGCGCAGTGCGGCTGGACGGCGATTCGAAGCTCGAGATTGTCGAACTTGACGACGACAGCCTGCGCATGTACCTCCACTACGGCAGCGCCAGCATCCGCATCCGCGACCCGGAGACGCTGCGCGGCTTCGAGCTGAGCACGCCGCAAGGACGGGTGCGCATGCAGCAGCCGGGCCGGGTGCGGGTGGAAGCCGAGCGCGTGCGCGACACCAGCGTGGTGAGCGTATTCGAAGGCGCGGCCCAGGTCGACGGCGGCGGCGCCGCGCTGACGGTGCGCGCGGGCAAACGCGCCGAAGTGCATCCGGACGACGTGCGCACCGCGTTCGCGGTGAGCGACAGCTTCGACGACTGGGCCCTGCTGCGCGACCAGCGCGACGAGCGCGCCACCTCGACGCGCTACGTCAGCACCGACATGACCGGCTACGAAGATCTCGACCAGTACGGCACCTGGCGCGACGACGCCGAATACGGGCCGCTGTGGCGGCCGCGCAGCGTGCCGTCCGGCTGGGCGCCCTACCGCGACGGCAGCTGGACCTGGGTCGAGCCGTGGGGCTGGACCTGGGTCGACCATGCGCCGTGGGGCTATGCGCCCTTCCACTACGGACGCTGGGTCCACGTCAACCAGCGCTGGTACTGGACCCCGGGCCGCAATGCCGGACGGCCGGTATGGGCGCCCGCGCTGGTGGGCTGGATTGGCGGCAACGGCTGGAGCCTGACATTCGGCTCGTACGGCACGCAGCGCCAGGCGCCGGCGCAAGGCTGGTATCCGCTCAGCCCGCACGACACCTTCGTGCCCGGATACCGCGTTTCACCTGAACACCTGAACCGCATCAACGCCTGGGACCGGCGCCACGCAGACCATCGCCCGCGCGACCGTGACCACCGGCACGAGGGCCTGACGGTGGTGCCGCAAGACCAGTTCGGCCAGCGCGCCACCATTGTCGTGCCACGCGCGCCCAAGGTGATCACGCCGTCGGTCGCGCTCGATAACGCGCCGGTGGCTGTCCCGCCGGCGCCGCCGCCCCCGCTGGTGGTGCGCACCGCCCCGCGCGAACTTGCCATCGATCCGCGCGACCGCTTCGAACGCGACGGGCAACGCCCCGGCCGCGGCCAGCGCCGCGAGCAAGGCGTGGTGGTCACCGCGCCGCCTGTCGCGCCGCTGCCGCCAGCGGCCGGGCAGCAGCCTGCGATCATCTCGACCCAGCCCGCGCCGGGTGCACCAATGCCGATGCTGCAGCGCGAGCAACGCGGACAGTTCGACGATGCGCGCCGCGTGCGCCCCACGCCGCAGCCGGCACCACCGGTCGCGATGCCCGCGCCGGTACTGGTTGCGCCGATGACAGCGCCGCGCCCTGTGGCCGAGCCAATGCAGGTCCAGCCGCACGCTGAACGCTTCAATCGTGGCCAGCGCGACGAGCGCCGCCGCGAGCCCGAGTTCGAGGCGCAGCGCATGCAGCATCAGGCCTCGCCAGGGATGCGCGCCGCGCCGCAACCGGCGCCGGTGTTCCAGGCGCCACCACAGGCACCCGTTGCGCGCCAGGCGGCGCCTGCGCCAGCCCCGGCGGCGCAGGCGCCGGCCAACCAGGACGCGGCGAAGGCGGAGCGCCAGCGCCGTATTGACGAGCGCAAGGAGGGCGCCGACCGGCGCTAGCGACAGCGTGGTGAAGGCCGCTTCAGCCCCCTATTCCTGTCGTCCAGTCCGCGAAAAATGCACTTCGTCACATTGCATTGGTGCAAAGCGGGGCGTATCGATACAGTGGCATCACCAGCGAGGCGTGGCGGCGGCAGCCGCCAGCCGAGCGGGTTTCTCCGGTGTTAGCGATTCATCCCTGCTATTTTCCCCGAGATGGAAATAGTTTTAAGCCAGCCGCAAGCTGGCTTTTTTTTGGGCGATGCTGTTCCAGTGACGCGCCATTCCAAAGCCCCCTGGACCGGGCGGTATTGGCCGGGAACTGCGCCAACTTCCCCACATTGCTACAATACGACTGTGCGGACCGTCCCAACGGGGCGCCACGCAGTGATTTACTCTTGAACTGGATTTCCTATGCCCCCGACAGCCGATTCCCTTATCGAATACCCAAGCGACTTCCCGATCAAGGTGATGGGCGCCACGCATGAGGACTTCGCCGCCACCATCGTCGACGTGGTGCTCGAGTTCGATCCGACCTTCCATATCGGACGCATGGAAGTGCGGCCTTCGGCCAAGGGCAACTACACCGGCCTGACCGTGACGGTGCGCGCCATCAGCCGCGCCCAGCTCGACGACCTGTATCGCGCCCTGTCCGGCCACCCGATGGTCAAGATCGTGATGTGAGCGGCCCCCGCCAAGCACCCATGTCCACCCCAGCCCCCGGCGCGGCGATCATCCGCGAGCTTGGCCGCGTCGAGTACGAGCCCACCTTTACCGCGATGCGCGCCTTCACCGACGCGCGCACGCCCGACACCCCCGACGAACTCTGGATCGTCGAGCACCCGCCCGTGTTTACGCTCGGCCTGGGCGCCGACCGCGGCCACCTGCTGGCCGGCCCCGGCATCCCGGCCCATGCCATCCCCATCATCCAGACCGACCGGGGCGGCGAAGTCACCTTCCACGGGCCCGGGCAGGTGGTCATTTACCTGCTGATGGACCTGCGCCGCAACAAGCCCGGCGGCAAACTGTACGCCCGCCAATTCGTCACGAAAATCGAGCAAGCCATCATCGATGTGCTGGCCGCGTATGATCTTGCCGGTGAGCGCATTGCAGGCGCGCCCGGCATCTACGTCGCACAAGGGCCCCGCAAGGGCGCGAAAATTGCCGCGCTCGGCCTCAAGGTGCGCGGCAATGGCTGTACCTACCACGGCGTGTCGCTCAATGTCGCGATGGACCTGTCCCCATTTTCCTGGATTAACCCCTGCGGCTATTCGGGCCTGGAGACGGTCGACATGCGCACCATGGGCGTCGACGCCGCGCTGGCCGATGTGCAGCAGGCGCTGGCGCATGCACTGGTGTGCCAGCTTGCGGTGGCAGAGCCGCTGCCCGAACCGAACGCCATTCCCTGAGCCCTGAGCCTGCTGCCCATCCCCATGCCGAGCCCCTGGTTCGCGCCCTTTGCGCCCTCAATTTGGCGCCTTGACCTAAGTCAGCTTAATCAAAAGCACCGGTACTTTCGCTCCCAACATCGTAGACATAGTGTTTAAAAAGAAAATACTATTAACCAACTTTTCAATAACCAGTCGCCACTGCACGGATGGTCACCAAGGCTACAGCGGCTGCTTGGCGCCGCGGCTCATGAGGCTGCCCCGTCTACCGCCTTGGTATTTTGGGAGCAATAATATGAAGCTACAGGCAAAATTCTATGTCGCGTTGCTGTCAGCCTTAGTGGCGAGTTGCGGCGGAGGCACGGTCGAGGACGTAAACCACACAATCGAGGCAAAACGCAGCGCAATGGCTGCCAGCGCCAAATTGCTGCCGCCATCGACCGGCCGCGCGGGCCGCAGTGCCAGGGAGGTCGGCACCAACCTGCTTGCCAATGCCGGCTTCGAAAACGGCGATAGCCCGTGGATTGCATCGAGCGACGTATTGGCCACCGGCCCGGACGCGCATGCGGGCACCCGCTATGCCTGGCTGGGCGGCTACAACAAGGCGGCCGACAGCCTGTATCAGGATGTCGCGATCCCCAGCACCGCACAGGCGGCAAGCCTGCAATTTTGGTACAAGATCAGTACCGAAGAGACCAATTCCGGCGCGCAATATGACTTCATGGACGTCACTGTGACCGATCCTGTCAGTGGCGCGACATTGAAGACATTGTTCACGTTTTCGAATGCACATTCCAGCGACAGTTGGGTCCAGAGTAAATCGTTCGACCTGCTGGCGTTCAAAGGGCGTACGGTAAGGATCAAATTTGCCGCAAGTACCGATTCATCGGCCAGGACATCTTTCCTGCTTGACGACCTGGACCTGACGGTCGGGGCCACGGGCGCGCTCACCGAGACGCTGACGCTGCCAGCTCCGCGCGCCAATTACATCATCGGCGGCAGCAGTACCACCGGTTACACCATCACCGACATGGTCGCCTCCGGCGGTACCCAGAGCCTGGTCGGCATCAGAAGGATTTTCTTCTCGGACACGGTCGTCTCATTCGACATCGACGGTGATGCCGGAAAAATATACCGCCTCTACCAGGCTACATTCGAGCGCCAGCCTGACATCGGTGGCTTGGGGTATTGGATCGATACTGCCGAAAGACTGGGAATGTCCCTGCTCGACGTCGCGCAGTACTTCATCAATAGCCAGGAATTCAGCACTCGCTACGGGGCCCTGAACGATACCAACTTCATAATTCAGTTGTATGCAAACGTGCTGCATCGAAGCCCCGACAGTGCCGGCTTGGCGTTCCACCTCGGTAATCTTAGCAGAGGCGCCGTCACGCGACGCGATCTCCTGCTCGATTTTTCCGAGTCGGCGGAAAACAAGGCACAGGTTTTACCTCTGATCGCCAACGGCATCATATACACCCCGCTGACACCGGCACCCGCGCCGACTACAACGGTGGATTGGCAATCGAGCGCAAGCGCCGAGCAACTGCTTGACTCTGGCCTGACCTTGTCGTCGCAGGAACGCAAGGTCCTCGGTTCGTTCCAGGTATCCGGGGCAACGGTGAATGCCGAAATTGTGTTTGCCAGCCAACGCGCGGCCAATCTGTACATCATGCCTTCCAGTGAGGCGCAGAAATTCGCCAGCGGGCAAGCCTTCCAGTACTACCCAAGCTTATCTTTTACGCCAGGAACCTATGGCTACAAGGTGCCGGTCGATCTGGGTGTCGGTGAATACGCTGTGGGCATCGAAAATACCAGCACCGGAAGCAACTACGTCCGTGTCGAAGTTCAACGCCAGCCCTCGGTCATCGGGTTTCGATACTCGACGGACGCATTCTCGCCCGTCACTCGTAATGTCGCCGCTGGTGCTCGCCTGGCCCAGCCAGTTACAGTCGGCACTACCTATAGAACCATTGTCGATGGCGCCAATTCGGGTGGTAAGTTTTATATTATTCCGGCCTCCGAGACCAGCAATTTCCTGGCGGGAGCGTCATTTAAATACCTTTCCCAAAGTCAGTGCGGGTCCGGCGTCGCCGCCCCCGGTTTCTGCGAGCTCGCGTTTACGCCGGGTGAATATGCCATCGCATACTTCAACGACACGGGTTCCAGCCAATCGATCGTGTTCTACGCTCATAACTATGTTCCGGAATAGATGCAGTTGAAACAGGAACGCGCTGCAGGCCACGCCTGCGGCGTCAACCCGGCGCATGCCTGTCTTGCCGCCACCAGCACCGCCACCACGCCGCTTCCATTGGAGACCCTCGGTACCTGGGCGCGAACGGCGTATAATCTTGCCCGTGAGCGCGTTACGGGCGCGCCCGCCATTCACATCGCCACCGAGCCACGCAAGGGCGCAAAATAGCCGCTCCGGCCTGGAAGTGCGCGGCCAGGGCTGCATCTGCTCGATACGTCGCTCGATGTGGTGATGGGTGCTCCCGTTTTCCTGTAGCCGCTCACCCGAACAACATAACCTAAGCCCGACTGGGCACGCAGCCAAATGACTTCCGAAACCGATAACGGCACCGCCCCCGCATACGACGCCACCGAAAAGCAAAAAGGCGCCAGCAAGACGGCGCGCATCCCGATCAAGATCGTGCCGCTGGCGCAGGTCGAACGGCTCAAGAAGCCGGACTGGATCCGCGTGAAGGCGGCATCGGCCTCGACCCGGTTCTACGAAATCAAGGACGTCCTGCGCGCCAACAAGCTGGTGACGGTGTGCGAAGAAGCGAGCTGCCCGAACATCGGCGAATGCTTCGGCAAGGGCACCGCGACCTTCATGATCATGGGTGACAAGTGCACGCGCCGCTGCCCGTTCTGCGACGTCGGCCACGGCCGGCCCGACCCGCTCGACGTGAACGAGCCGATCAACCTGGCCAGGACCATCGCCGAGCTGCGCCTGTCATACGTGGTGATCACCTCGGTCGACCGGGACGACCTGCGCGACGGCGGCGCCGGCCACTTCGTCGAGTGCATCCAGAAGACGCGCGAACTGTCGCCCAAGACCCGCATCGAGGTGCTGGTGCCCGACTTCCGCGGCCGCCTGGCCAAGGCGATCGCCATCTTCAAGGAAGGCCTGCCGGATGTGCTTAACCACAACCTCGAAACCGTGCCGCGCCTGTACAAGGAAGCGCGCCCGGGTGCCGATTACACCCACTCGCTCGAACTGCTGCGCGACTTCAAGGCGCAGTATCCGGACGCCGTGACCAAGTCCGGCATCATGGTGGGCCTGGGCGAGACCGACGAAGAGATTTTGCAGGTGATGCGCGACCTGCGCGCCCACAACGTCGAGATGCTGACCATCGGCCAGTACCTGGCGCCGTCGGGCGATCACTTGCCGGTGCGCCGCTACGTGCATCCGGACGTATTCAAGATGTTCGAGCAGGAAGCGTACAAGATGGGCTTCGCGCACGCCGCCGTGGGCGCGATGGTGCGCAGCTCGTATCACGCGGACGAGCAGGCTCACAATGCGGGCGTGGTAACAGAGTAGACCGAATGGGGTTCCCCGCAGGCGGAGACCACGTCGAAGCGGGAACCCCATTTCGCAGCACCCCGATACATTCCCTATCCCGCCCGATTTCCCTTTACTTCCATTTAACGCTTCGACTATTATCGAACTTTGGAATTAATCCGTTCAAGATGCCATGCAAACGAAAAACGCACTAGCCGCGCTTGCCGCACTGGCTCAGGAATCGCGGCTGGCGGTATTCCGGCTGCTGATCCAGGCCGGGCCCGAAGGCGTCGCCGCCAGCAAGATCGCGGAACAGTTGGGTCTTGCCCCCTCCTCCCTTTCCTTCCATCTGAAGGAACTGTCGCACGCCGGCCTCGTGACCTCGCGCCAGGAAGGCCGCTTCGTCATCTACGCCGCCGACACGACCTGCATGAACGCGCTCATCGCTTTTCTCACCGAAAACTGCTGCGGCGGCGAGCCTTGTTCTCCAGTCCTGGGCGTCAACTGCCTGCAACAAAAACAAGAGGACTGACCCGGTGCTTGTCGCTTTCATCATATTTATCGCCACCCTCATTCTTGTAATCTGGCAGCCGCGCGGCCTCGGGATTGGCTGGAGCGCGTCGATGGGCGCCGCAGCCGCCCTGCTGGCCGGCGTGATCCAGGTTTCCGACATCCCGGTGGTGTGGAACATCGTATGGAACGCCACCGGCGCCTTTATCGCCGTCATCATCATCAGCCTGCTGCTCGACAAGGCAGGCTTTTTCGAATGGGCCGCGCTGCACGTCGCGCGCTGGGGCGGCGGGAGCGGGCGCAAGCTGTTCGTGCTGCTGGTGCTGCTGGGGGCAGCCGTGGCCGCCCTGTTCGCCAATGACGGCGCGGCGCTGATCCTGACCCCGATCGTGATTGCCATGCTGCTCGCGCTGCGTTTTTCGCCCAAGGCCACGCTGGCATTCGTGATGGCCGCCGGCTTCATCGCCGACACCGCAAGCCTGCCGCTGGTGGTCTCGAACCTGGTCAACATTGTCTCGGCCGACTATTTCGACATCGGCTTCGCGCGCTACGCGGCGGTGATGGCCCCAGTCAACCTGGTCTCGGTGGGCGCAACGCTGCTGGCGCTGCTGTGGTATTTCGGCGCCGACATTCCAAAGGATTACGACCTGGCGCACGTCAAGGCACCGGAAGCGGCCATCAAGGACCGCGCCACCTTTATCGCCGGCTGGTGGGTCCTGGGCTTGCTGCTGGTCGGCTTCTTCGCACTGGAACCGCTGGGCGTGCCGATCAGCGCGGTGGCCGCGGCCGGCGCCGCCGTGCTGTTCATCGTCGCCGCCAAAGGGCATGTGATCCCCACCCGCGAGGTGATCAGGAATGCAC
>Ga0066461_1000256_pt1 | contig 21217 bp, 28 predicted proteins | sample LakWasMe91_HOW11_2_FD_59572 | JGI IMG/M metagenome (GOLD analysis project Ga0066461, IMG submission 59572) | Freshwater sediment methanotrophic microbial communities from Lake Washington under simulated oxygen tension - Sediment Metagenome 91_HOW11 | ecosystem: Environmental > Aquatic >...
ATGTCACGCTCAATCAGCAGAATTAGGTTACGGATGCCGTAATCGCTATTTTTCTCGTGACGTGTGATTAGCTGGATCAGTAGATCTTGGCTCAAGCCCACCAGCTGCACCTTGTTGTCCGCTGCAAACTTAAGCAGAAACTTGCCGATGATTTTCGCCAGGTCTTCACGTGAAAGTGGCTTAAATGGCGCAATTATCGACATACGAGCTAACTGCTCAGGTTTAAAATATGTCTGCAATTTATCTTTAACTGCTCGAGATTGATCATCCGGATCATTTATCTCTTGAACGATTTTCGCGATCTCTTTCTGTTCAGCATTTGAGGTCATTACAATTACACAGTTAGTAGCATCGACGATCTCACCTGTTGAGGCATCGGTCATCTTGCCTTCGTCTAGTAGTGTCATGATCGCGTCAAAGATTGACTTGTGGCACTTCTCGATCTCATCCAGCAAGATCACGCATGAGCGAAGTTTCTTGACATCCTGGGTCAGTTTTCCACCCTTGTCAGAGCCCACATAACCTGGTGGAGGACCAAATAACTGATTGATGTCCGACTCAGATTTCATCTGGTTCATGAAGTGCTCGGTCATACGCCCGTCAAAGCAGGTTTTTGCAATTGCCTTAGCCAACTCTGTTTTGCCTGCGCCACTCGAACCAACTAACAAAAACACTCCCAATGGTTTTTTGCGAACCTCTCTTCGTGCCATACGTGCGATATGGTTAACGCATTCTTCCACAATAGGATCCTGACCAATCACCTGCTGCTTGATCAACGGAATGTCGCGATCAGGATTGATATCTAGCATCACTGGTTTTGAGTTCCCAGCCAAAAAGTTGTTAAAAGCTGGCTTATCATCAATGAGATCAAAAATATTACTCATGTACTTTCCTTTGTTGATTGCATCAAAAATTGTCCAAATCGCGATTGCCAAACCACTTGCAATCAGTGATGCGAACATGTGTGAAAGCATGTTCTCGCCATTTGTGATCTGCACCATCTCTCTGAAAGCAAATGGAATCGTAATCAGTAGGCTTACACTTGTTGCCAACAAAATTCCGATGGCAACAAATGGAGTTGCGGTAAACGAGCGGAGTGCTTTAATGTTTTTCCACAAACCATAATTTGGGTGGTGGTAGCTAATATAGAAGGACAATGGCACGGTTATAAGTAGCAATGGCACCAATGCCATTGCCACACTCACAAGCAGGAACAATCCGCCAACTATGATCGCTAGCCAAATCAATCCCCGTATCATTTTATTTAGCGCCAGTCATTGATTGTTTAGGCTGCGCTGCTACTGGTTGAGCTGGTGCTTGTGCTGGTGCAACTTCTGGCTGTGGCTGTGTTGCGCTAATTAAAACCGGCACAAAATCGCGCATTGCTGAGTCAGATTGCCCTTTGATGCGGACACTGACACCGACTGCTGCTACTTGATTGTAATCTTGGCGAACAACGGCTTCGATTTTGTAATATCCTGGTACCAAAGATAGTGAGTTAGAAATCACTCCACCTGACCAGTTGTGATTGTCGTACTGTACTTGCACACTGTCGCTTACCGGACTGTCATTTAAGAACAGCCTAACTTCATGCTGAGTTTTCTCTGAGATCGTTGAAGCACTAAAACTGTAAGTACCAGCCTCTTCGATACGCACGTAAGCTACATATTTTGCTATCAAATGTGCCCCTTGTTTAGGGATACCGTTTGCATGCTCTGAAGTGCTTGCAAAGCCATATTTCGTTTGCTGATCATGAACAAAATCTGAAACACCGGTTGACGTTTCAATCTGCAGTGTTCTGTCCAGTAATCTTTGGTCAACCGTAACTGTTAAGGGCGCTGCTGGCACGATGGCCGTTGCACTTTTCACAGCAACAGAACCCGATCCTGTCGTCACCAGAGTCGGTTGCGTTGGTAACGAAGTTATGGGCGCTGCCGAAGGTTGCTGTTGATTTGGATCTGCAGCTGGTGCTGGCACTGGCGCCACTGCAGGAGCTGGAGCTTGAACTGGTGCCTGAGATTGGGTTACCTGTGGTGCCTGTGTTGTCTGCACAACAACAGGCTGCGCAGATTTCTTGCCACCGCTAAATAGTGCGCTGATTAGAATTAAGATCACAAGAAAAACAAAGATCCCCGCAAAAATCTGGATGGGCATTGATAAGGTTCTAAACTTCTCCCACAAAACCTTCATCTTGTTCTTAAAATCATTCATACATTTCTCCTTAGTTACATCATTTGCTATGTATTTATATTATACATTATAATATTGTTAGTCAACAAAAAACACATCATTTTGCAGATTTATTTCTATAAATTTGCGAATAAAGCTTAACGAATGCATCTTCCGTCATCCGCATGGTTGCTACCTCTGATGCAATTTTCAATAACCGATCCTGCGCATCACCATCCACGCTTAATGCTGCAACTAGCCAAGCCTGTACTGGTTTCACAGCTGAAACCTCTGTCAGCTCAATTGCTTGCGCTTGTTTGCACAAATCAAATGCTACTTCATCAAGATTTTTGCAAACGGAATCCAATTTTGCTTGCTTCTCTTTTGCTAGCATTCTTTCTGCGTAAGCTGTAACCGTTTTAATCTCTTTGGTGGAATACTTGGTCCAATCGAGCGTGTTAAAAGTGTTTGGAATCTCGTTGACCGGTTCCAGAGCAGGAGCAGCTTGCGCTGCTCCTGTGTACATTAAAAATAATGTCACCAGAAGTTTCTTCATTATTTTGAACTCACTTCTGGGTCCCAAGCCCACGCAATTGCGCCACGGAAACCAATATCGCCAGCGGATGTGAAACCACCACCAAAACTCACCACTGCGTTACCAGTTTCTGTTGCTCGGCTAACATTCAAAGCTAAAGCTGATTCGCCATTAAAATTACCGATGCCGAAACCCATCTGCACCTGGCCAGCCTGAACTGGTGTTGGTGCTGCCAGTGCCATACTGAGGGCTGTACCGCCGTAGGCCTTTTTGGCGATCTCCTTGATTTTTCCTTCCAGGCGATCGATTCTGCCATCGAGACGATTGATCTCACCGGAACCTATACCACCGCCACCTGTGAAGCTGGCAATAGCATCGGTTAACTGTTTAACGTTAACCGCATCATTTGGTGCAGTGCCATCTGCGACACCATGCAATTGTGCAGGGGCACCTGTAGCGACGGTTGCTAGGGTTGCACCAGAGTCATCAAGGGTAAAACTTGTGGACGTTGTGCCACCACTGATGACGGTTTTAGTTGTATCGACAACAATGCCGTGCGCGTTACCCAGTTCGTTCGTTACCGTGAGGCTGGCTTGGTTTGCCTGTACAGACATTTGACCAGCAGTCATACCGTTGTCTTGATAAACTAAATTGTTTGCATAGCTCTGCATCTGTCCAACAGTTGATGAGTCTGAAGGCATAAAACCATCTGCTAACCCAGTTATTCTTTGCCCACCCATTTGGAGATTACCAGTCATTGAGCGCGTGCCATCCAGCTTCAGTAGATTTGTGGTATCGATCAAAGAAACAGCAGCATCTGTATATGCGTTAGCACTGTTTAAAGTGGTTAGCGAAGAGTTATCTGTGTAAGCATTAGCTAAACCAGTTGCAGAACTTATGATGCCTGGCGTTGCTGCTGTTAATGCAGCATTAGCTGCGTTGGTTGCCAAAGTTGAAGCCTGGCCAACAGTCGCGACATCGGTTGCATTGATACCATCGGCAACGTTTGTGATTCTGCGCTGCAAAACATCACTGCCGACCGAAATTGTGTTGTCTTCGAAGTTTTGGCTGTTGGCGCCTAAGGAGACTGAGTTGATTCCCGTTGATATTGAATTGGCGCCCATTGCTAATGAATCTGTTCCAAGTGCTGAAGCACTGTATCCAATGGCTGTTGCGTTCTCTTGAATTGCATGAGCACTTTGGCCAACTGAGATTGTGTTTGCTTTAGTTGATGATGCCATGTTGCCAATTGAAATTGCGCCAACAGATGTGGCCCCTCCGCCCCCAACTGCAACAGATACGTCACCGGATGCCGTAGATGAAGACCCCAAGGACGTGCTTCCGCCACCGGTTGCTGTCGCACCCCTACCGACCGCAGTTGTGAAAACATTTGATGCTTCAGCGTTCACGCCAACTGCAACAGCATCACCTCCGGTGGCAAGAGATGCATCACCGATTGCAACACCACCGCCAGCTGCATCAGCAGCTGTTCCCGTACTTGAACTAATTGAGATAGCTGTCGAACCACTTGTGACACCATTATTTGTGGCTAGGCCATCAAAATTAACACCATCGGTTGCAGCGTTGGCTAATGTTGCAGCCAGCAGCAAGGCAACGGCAACATGAATTTTCTTTTGTTTCATTTTATTCCTTTCTTTCGGTTGAAATTAAATTCAAAACTTTGCTGACGATTGATTTTTGTTCGGCTAGGTTCTGATTTTTGGTGTGAAAAACAACAATGCTGATCAATTGAATTTCTGTTTCTTCTGGCGTGATCTTCTGATCGCGAAGCGAATTACGCAGATTGAGAATCTTTTTGAAGGCTTGGTCTGTCCTTTGGGTCAAACCAAGTCTTTCAATCGTTTGCTGTGTGATAAGCATCATGCAAAAACCTTTAGTTTTTTATACTTACTTGACATGTTTTATATAATATAAGTAATGCTTTTAAAAAAAATGAGTTGTTAAAAAACTTTATGCCTTTAATGTAATTACTGATCTGCCTCAGGCTTTTTTGGCAGGTGATGTGAATGGGTACAGTACAAGAGCTTCTTGGTTTACATTGTTTCCGGTCAGCAGTTTCATTAGCCATTTTCTCGATCTTGAAAGTGTCGACCAAAGGTTTAAATTGTTTCTAGCCGGCCTTAACTTGGCGGCTGAGGTGACATAGTCTTTTGCGATTAGTGATTGAGTGTTCGACTCGATCAAACTTAAAACTTTTTTTACAACTTCTTTTTCTTGCGTGAGTGTCAGGTGTTGAATCGAATACATGACAACGAATTGAATCAACGCCACCTCTAATTCAAGACGTGAAATAATTTTCGCGACGTATTTGTCCTTTAGGTTTTCAATCTGGCCCAACGCGTCTGAATTTAAACCAAAGGTTTTAAGAACTTCTGCGGTGATTTTCATTGCGATTTTCCTTTTAAAATTGAACTGGGCAAGCTGATGAAATCTGGCCTGCTTCCCGGCTGACCATTTGGCATATTTCAGCCGCTTCGTTTATTTTCGATTTAAATAGCGCAACAGATTCACCTGGTGAGTTAATTGCGAGACTCGATAGCGACATTGAGAATAATATTAAAATTAAACCTATTTTTAATTCCATTTTCCTTCCCCTTCTAATTTCACATTAAAGTTCACAAAATTCATATGCGGAGAAAATCCCAACATGAATATTACCAAGCGATTGGAAATATCTCACAGTCACACCGATACGACTATCGGAGACAATCTCATTGATTCTATCTGCATCAACTTCATTATCAGGCTCGATGTAGAACTCATCGGCAACATCTTCAAAATACTTTAAATCAACAACCTCACCATTAAGTGTGGCAATTAAGCCGTAGCCTGTTCCGTGATATTTTGCATAAAGAGATTCGGGGATTTTGTAGACATTCATATTAAAACCCACCTTCCCAACGACATTCACGTGCTGCGCGAGCTTTCGCGCCGCGTGCGTGCTTTTCATCTGCCACCTGCCCGCGCAACGATTCGTCTAGCCATTGTTTGCGATAGGTACTATTTGCGTAAAGATTTCTACCTTTAATCGTAATTTTTGAACCATTAAGCAATTCGATTGTAAATGTGTGCTGTTGTTTATCGCGACCGTAGCTATCGTTAATTATTTTGCCTTGAATTAATTCAAAACCAGCAAATTTTGCATTACGGAAACTTCCAGTGAAAGTAGCACGTTCAAAACTCACTTCATCACCTACAACGCAATCACCAGTAGTATTAATTGTGTAAATATCATCACCGACATATGTTGAAGTTTGGAAAGCCATCAAAACACCTCAAATCTTTCTTATTTATAGTGTATGTTATAATCTTATACTATACTCTATAAAAGATCAAGCAAAATGTTTAATTTGGGTATAACTTCAGATAAAACAGGATTTTTAACTTAATTTTTAAAAAATTGCTTATTGGTATCCATTAAATTTTTTTACTAAAAATAAACTTCTGATACCAAGAGAAAATATTCTTTACATTAAGTGCAGAAAGACTTCGAGCTCGCGAGATGGATTTATGTGCATGCCTTTGTTAACAGATAATTCCTTTGTCTCAACCAGAACGTCTCTCTGCCCTTTTGCTTTGCCGACCTATTTTCATTGCAACGAAGTTGCAGAACGAAGGCAAACCTAAAGATTAGTTGATTTTCAATTTAGAGAAAGAATTTGTGGTAGATTTTCATCAAATTACGCAAACTTGAAATTGACAACTTGAAGTAACAAAAAATAATTTCGATTTTGTTAACCTACGTAAATTTATTATAATGCTTGTTTATACAAAGAATATTAATCTTTGAAAACGTTTGCACAGAGCGGGTTTCGAGCGTTTTATATTTCAAATTATCTACTTTTTAACTCTGATTTCTACATTTTAACGCGTTATTTTCTACATTTTAACTCACATATCTACATTAAATGTTGACGCTGTAGAAATAATAGTTAAAATGTAGATTACATTCAAATCAGGAATAAAAGTATGGCAAAAAATGGCGGTGATTCTCGTCACTTTATTTTCGGACAAAGCCCGGAACCAGATGGATCAATTGTCACTATGCGGAATTCGCTCGCTAGGGCATCTCACGATTTAAATGTCTCAGAGAAACAGTTAATTTGTTTGGCAATTGCGAAAATCAATAGCTTAATTGCTGGCAGTGGTGACGAATTAGATGGTTTAACAGTAACGGTTGAAGACGTCATGAAATTTAACCAAGGTAATCGGAAAGCGGCTAGAGACCTTTTGACAAATGCAGTCAAGAAACTTTTTGACAGGGTCGTAACGTTCAATGAGAAGGATTTAGCTGATGACGGCGAAATCACACGGCGAACAAGATGGCTTTACGAAGAGGCAACACATAAAAACGGCTCGGTGACACTTTTTTTTAGTCCACGAATACTTAAGTGCTTAACCGAAATTCGGGATAATTTCACCAGTTACCGCGTCAAATCAGTTATGTCTTTGGAAACAAAAAGCTCAATTCGACTTTTCGAATTATTGATGCGTTACGGCAATGGTACCGAGTCAAACACTAACGGAAAAGCTGTGCTGCACATCACAAAAGAAGATCTTAATCTTGCGCTAGAACTCTCAGCGAGCGCAATCAAGGCTGGCCATCTTAAAGCTCGCCACATTGAACCTGCGATCGTTGAATTGAACAATAAACTTAATTTAAATTTAACTGCTGTCGAAAAGGACAATTCATGGTCATTCACTTTCAATGTTCGCTCAAGAATTGCAACTGAACAAGCTGAAGGAAGCGTTGAGACTAAAAAGCTATCCATAACGGCTATAGAAAGAATGCTTATACATAACGCGAAGAAACTTGAAGACGAAGGTATCGACGCTGTCGCTCTTCTGATGAAAGGACAAAAGAAAGATGGATGAAATGATGAGCATTTCTGATGCGCCTGAGTTTGCAGAAGTCGAGTTGGCGCACCTGGAAAATGGCCACAAGGTAATCATTGTTCAAAAGTTCTCTGGTGAAAAGGATTTTTGGAGGATCCTCATCGTTGACCCTTGTGGCCCCAATAACGAGGAGATCACAATTTTTGTTCCCGAGAATGGTATTGGATACACCGATGAACTGACCGCATACTCTATCGCTAACTTATTCGACGTTATGGACAACAATCCTGTCCTTCTGCGACCACCAGGCGTTGATCAAGATAACCCGGTTTGGTCTCCAGAAGATGTTTAATCAAATTTCAACATTCCGATAACCCAGCCCTTGCCCCCACAAGGGCTTTTGTTTGCACAAGACCCCCTCTGCAGCGCATTAAACGCGCTCAACCCTTACATACCCATTAGCAGTCAGATTTAAGCTCTATAGCTATCCTAAAGCCAGCTGTTTTAATGGTCACAAAATTCTGAGTCAAGATAACGTGAGACAAAGAGTGCAGTGCTCCAGTTTGCATGGATGCATGATCTAACAAATTTGAGGTCAGCTACGAACAAATTCCAATCTATCAAAAGTAATATAATTTGCTCCCTCGCGTGACCGTCACGATACCCTCGCGATGCCTTCGCGATACCCTCGCGAGGGGTGCCTGTTTTTGGATACCTCATAAACATTGGCTTTCAAGTGTATTTGTCTTTCTGTTATCACTGTAGGCACGTCAACTATTCCTGTAAACACGATAGTGTTTTTTCATAAAGCCCTGAATACTTTTTGGGTATCCGTATTACGTGGTTGATGGGCTAATAATCAACTACGCGCAATGAGCATGCTAGATTTAATTTTAAAAAGCTCAAAAAACGCAGCATCCATCTCACGGTCGCCTTTTTCCCACTGCTGCCAGGTGCGCACATTTTTATAAATCAGCTCTGCCGCTTGCGTTTGCGTCAGGCCAGCCTCAAACCGTGCCTGTTTAATTTCCTGTGGTGTTGGTCTGTTCAAAACTCCCCCTCCATCCAAAGCCTGATCGCCTGTTCGGTGATCTTACCTAAATCCCAGCGCGTTAAATCAATATTGGCTGTATTTTCTAGCGTGACAATATCGTTGGCAGGATTAGTAGGCGAAACACATACACGCGCGGTAACGCCTGATTTATGAACCGCTGTGCGGGATACCCTTTCGGGCATCCAAGCGCTACGCCAATTGCGGTTTCTGTGGTTTTTAGCCATATACGTTCCAACAAAAAAGCCCCGAAGGGCTTAGTTTGATTATTCAATAAAAGCTATAGCTTCACCTTCTAAACCGAAGGCGGCAGCGCGTGCAATAAATTCCGCATCTTGCTGACCACGTTTAAAAATTTCATATAAATAACCATCATGTGTAAATTCTGCAATCGCAGCTTCTAGCTCTTCGCCTTCATTCCATTCGCGTGACAATTTAAACTCTTCAAAATCACCGTCTGCATCTGGGTTAATACCAACCCAGTTAATATCAGTATGTTGTGTTAAATCTTCACCGCGACGATTTGCTTGTTGAGTTGCAATGCTGATGATCTCTTTCCCATCCATTAAAACTAAATTGATTTTGCCGTAGCCTGATGCTGAGTTACGTGAACCTGTTGAAGCGATGATGTTATAAGATTGTGACATTTTGATTCTCCCGTTTAGAGGCCCCTGATTCACCGAGGTGCGTGTTATGCGTTACCGCATGTATATAACTATACGCTCATTGAGCGTAATTGCAACAATTATTTTAAATTAATTTCAACCACGTATTACGAATACCCTGCTTTCAGGTATTCCTGCAGGACCGATAGCTATTCCTGTAAACACGATAGCCAAAATTTGTGATTTAGCCTGGCTAAAGAGTCAAATTACTGCAGAAAACAACAATAACTTGATAACAGAAACCCTGTTTTGCTTGCAAAGTTGTATTTTTAAGCTAAATTAATTGGATGAGTGTTCCTGTAAACACGATATCTATTCCTGTAAGACCGATAGTTGGTCGCTGCAGGATTCCAGCAAACACGATAGTTTGGGACGCTAAATATGAGATCAGATTTGAATAGCTTTGAGCGCAAACATCTTGCTGGTGGCGGCCGCTTGCTTGTTGTTGAGGCCAGTGACGATTTCGGCTGGCATATTAAAATACTGAACAGCTATCGTGAGTTAGTATGTGCTCACTCCATTCCATCTTGTGAGCGGGCGAATGAGATTGCCCAGGAGCATTCTTTGGTTTCTGATGGGGAGGTAATTGTTCGGCTGGCAAAAGGTGGACATTTGCACTAAGCCAGGGTTCTTATTTTGTAAGCGATTGATTACAAAGGATTCCCTAGTAGGGATTTATTGTTAACTGCTATTGCGCTATTTTGACAAAATTGTAACTTATTGATTACAATCGAATTTCTAGTTGAAATTATTATTCTCCGAACTACTTAACGCGAATGCATTTTAACTAAATTTAAAATATAGTTCGCACCAACCCATATCAAGTAGCTCATCATGGGTTGCCCCATTACCCTTCAGCTCCTCATCAAGCCTTTTGATTTCATGGGACAGCTGATCTCGTTCACCGGCATTAGACAGATCGAAACCTTTCAATTTGTTTTTGAATTCTTGAACGAGTATGTGTTTGGGAGCATGTTTAAGATCGTCTTCAATGTTGGCCAGCCTATCGGCGAGTCGATAGCTGAAATTAAGCCTGACACCCAGAATTTTCTTGATCGCGTTGAATTCTTTTTTACTTGTTGCCTGCCGAAGCAAACATTTCAGCTTTGCAATTTTATCTTCGTTTTTAGCGATAAATGATTGCAGCTGGTCGTACCTTTGTTTAAGTGATCTCATCGCCCTTCCCTTTGTTAACTTAAGCCGGCGCTTTGGAAGTGGCTCTTCGCAACTGCCGTTATCTCATTCAAAAGCGCATCAAATTCGTCTTGATTGTCGTCGTTGAGCTCACCGAGAAACTCAGTGAGTTCACCTTCTGTTTCAGATAATTCCCAAAATATTTTGTGAGAAGGATGACCCATATCTATAGATTCACGATTTACGTAAATCTCGTAGAAGCGGCCATTAAAATTCACTTCGGTAATCGCAGAACAGCAGAAGCATTCACTTAGAGATTTAATCCGGCCATCATTAATTTTTTTTGCAACTTCATCAACGCTGCGGTATTCATCAACATCTACCATGCTGACGAATCCTCCCACAAAGTGCATGACGCGTACTGATTTAACTTTTACTGAGCTCATATGTTTTCCTATTGTTAAGCTGCTTTTAGTAACTGTTCTACTTCTTTTACTTGATTCTTTAGGGTCGTAAGCATTGCTGATAAGCGCGCTTTGTCGCCATTTAACTTTGCAACCCTGTCATCTCGCATTTTTTGATACCAGGCTTCGATTTCCGACCAGTAGTAACCTCCATTAACTTCATCTGGAAGTGGGAAACCCCTATCGTTCCTCAGTCGAGCAATCTGAAATCTGTTGTAACCCGTGCGCTCGCAGACTTCTTTTAACGTTATTGTTTTTTCTAAAATTGGCGTCATTATCAACCCTGCCCTTTTACTGATATTTTATTGATATCTTACTGATATATTACTGATAAGTAAATAATACACTGTTTTAAATTAGGTGCAACCAAAATATCAGAAATGTCACGGAATATTTTTTAAATGTTATAATGACCCAATGTCAATGGAGCATATAAATTTAACGGAAAGCCAGCGTGAAGTTTTGCATGCGCTTTTAAAGCTTAACCTTCGCCCAGTCGTGGAAGTGGCAGCAGATATTGGTGTGAGCAGATCAACTTTAGTCTTTGCTCTTAATAGCAAGCGAACACTATCTGAAGATGCCGTCAACAAACTGTTATCTGTGTTCGGATTGATTAATTGGCACCCTGATCCTGATGTGGTCCATTACTTGAGGGTTAGTGTTGACCTAGAACCACTAAAATCGGTAGTCGATTTGATTTTTGAGTCGGCGAAAATGTTATACATTAAGCCGTTTGGTCGATATCAAAGAGATAAACCCTACACAGGATTTTTTGTTCTGCAGTATGACAACTCCGCCACTGGAAAAGGATTGGTTTTAATTCATCGCGATATTCATAGATCGGGTAAAGGTGTCGTTTCTGATGATCCTCGCAACGCTAAGCCGATCTTGCCAGAGATTTTTAACGATGTTACGTGGGCTGAGAATCCTGAAATCATTCTTGACCCTGTGATCACGCGAAAACTTGAGGCCATATTTTATCGTCAGTCAGACGCGCTACCTCTTGAAGAGGTGACAGCTCTATTGATGAATGCAATGACAACTGAAATTCATGATGTTGTTGTGTTGAAGTACAACTGGCAGGATGTGCGCAAAGCTGCTGAAGCTGCAAATCTGACACCTGAAGATTTGATCAATCTAATTTCGGCGCAGGTCCGGAAATAATCTTCTGTATTTTTGCGTCCCAGGCATCAAGAACTTTCTTTCGTAGATCGACGTAATCATGTCGATTGTAAACCTTCGCTAAACCGTACATTCCATGCGCCAGAACATTGTCGATTTGCTCTTGAGTAAACCCTAAACTTGCGAATCCTGTAGACGCAGTTCTCCTGAGATCATGGGGCGTCCAACTCGGAATACCAAAATCGTGATCGTTAACGGGTTGACTGAGCGCACTTTGCGTCATATGTGAGCCGATTCGCTTAATGCTCGCAGATGGAAATAGATGGGGATTCAATGTGGATGTGCTGCGCTCAAATTGAGCTTTAATGATTCCCAGAGCTAAGGGCGGCAAAGGTACGGTGATTGGATCAAGCAAATGCTTTTTGCTTTCACGCAGCTTACCGGGAATCATGTGCCAAAGCGCCTTATCAAGCTCAAAACTCGTTTTTAGTGCAGGCCGAACATCTTCTCCCCGGCGACCAAGCAAAAGCATTAACTTGAGAACAGCTGCGACCTGAGGAGTGCAAAACTGATCAACACCGTGCCACATGTAATAGATTTCGTTTTCTCTGAGTGCGCGCTTTGTTAACTTTTTTGGCCGTTTGCTTTTGTTAACTGCAACAACTTTTGGAAGCTTGTAAAATGGCATGGTTTCAATCAGCCCACGATTGTATGCGAATCCCCACATGCCAGACATATTAGCTCTGATGTGTTCAGATTCAATATTTTGTCCTCGGTTAACCATGGCCTGCAGAAGATCAACTGCATCTTTTTGAGTGATTGATGATGCTGCTCGATCACCCCAAGCTGGCAGTATGTGTTTGCTGATATCTTTGTTGTAATCATAAGCAGTGCGAGCTGATAGATTCGGCTTCACATGTTCCGACATGTAGCGATCAAATAACTGCTGTACTGTTAACCGCGTTGATTGTTCGAGCTTAATTACAGCTTTATGAAGTACAGGATCAAGACCGGCTGCCAGTTGTTTTCTGGCTTCCAGAACTGCCGCATTGGCATCAGCTATTGAGACATATGGGTACTGACCGATGGAAAGCCGTTTGTTTTTGTTATTATGCTTGAAGACGAATGAGAAAGACTTTGTACCAGTAGGCGACACCCTGAGTTCAAGACCGCTGCAGCTGACAGTATATCGTTTTGATTCAGAGGTTAATCCCTTGATCAGATTATCTGTAAACTTCTTTATAGTTTTTGATGCCATATAAATCCGGGGTGTACTCTGGGGTGAACTTTCATTGTAACCCGAACAGATTAAATGTCACATACCTTACTTCTATGTCACACCAATAATACCCTGCTAGATAGGAAATACAAAGAATTCAGAGAATAACAACATTATTCCGTTTCATTACCGTTACAAAAACAGGCTGATTGAAAATCCGCGTGTCGGCAGTTCGATTCTGCCCCCGGCCACCATCTAAATTAAGCTCACTACAAAGTGAGCTTTTTTTACGTCTGTATATTATGAATAATAGTGGTCTTTCCCCTATTATTAATGACGGATGGTTATGACTGTTACCAGAATGCGCTGGCTGAACGTGTGAATGGGATATTGAAACATGAGCTCTTATTGAGTAAACCTAAAGACTTGGTGGAGGCGAGAAAGATGGTCAAGGAATCCGTCAGGATTTACAATCAGCAAAGGCCGCACTTAAGTCTGAAATACAAAACGCCCGATGCAGTGCATCGAGCGTTTCTTAATCAACCTAAAACAGGTAAATAACTGTCAACTTATCTTAGGACGGGACAGTGATCGTGACAAATACTACTTTCACCCCAAAGACGATGTTCAAGAACAGATATAAAGAGGTCATTTCCAGTTTGATTAATAGGTTTTATGTTTTACTCACTTACACAAAAGCTCTTAACCACCACAACCTCTAACGCTAATAACTTCAATACTTACCTGACCGATCGCACAACTTGGTTTGGGTGAAATTTCCGCGGCATCACCCATAAAGCAATCTGTCGACGCACCAAGAAAGTTTTTAATAGTACCTGTTGAGGAGGCTACCCCGCTGCCCTGACAATATGCACGATAACTAACATCAATACAATCGACGACTTTTGGACTAATGCTGGGGCGTTTACCCACTATATAGTAGCTACCTTTACCATCCGGGCAGGTACGTGCTCTAAGTTGAGTTTGTTGTGTAAGTGCCTGCAAATAATCCACCTTTGCTTTTTTGTCCGCGTTATCTTGTGCTTCTTTAGCAGATTTTTTAGCTTTAGCTGCAGCAATTCGTTCCTGTTCTTGCTTACGTTTTTCCTCTTTGGCAACACGCTCAGCTTCAAGCTTCTCCTGTACCCGCTCTTTTGCAACTTTACGAGAATTGTCATCAGCTTCCTTTTGCGCAGCAGCAGCTTGTGATTCTAATTGTTGTTTACGAGTTGCCTCATCTTTCGCCGCAGCTCGAGCGGCCTTTGCACGATCTGCTTCGCGACAGCGTTCAGCTTCTTTTGCCTCTTGATCAGCTTTTGCTCGCTCTCTCTCCTGTGCTTGCTCAGCAAGTCTACGATTCGTTTCAGCGTAAGCTGCATTTGTCTGGCGGTCAATATCGGCTAGAGCGGCGGCATTCTCTGCTCCTTTTTGTTGTATGTAGCCACTAAGATACGCATCAGATTCACTCCTTGCCTGATTTATTTCGGCATTTAGTTTCCTGGCGTAGCTCGCTGCACTATTTGCATCAGTTCTAGCGTTTTGATCCAACTCTTTATAGAGATTACTTGCGGTAGAATTAGGGTCTTGATTCTTGCGAGTATAATCTTCTCGTTTATAGATTTCCTTAGCCATGTAATCGTTTTTTTCGAGCACCTCGAACGTCTCATACGCTTTGTCAAAGCTCCATACGTCGTCGATGTATTTATAGTTACCTAACCAAAGCAGCTTGTCGTCATCATAGCGACCTTTCTTTTTTCTGATCTCAAATTTATTTATATATGTTGTTTGATTATATGGGAAATATAAATAGAGATATTTTTCATTGTATCGTCCAGCAACAACTGTTGGGGCTGCCCCTGCTGAAGAGCAATCACCTGTAGTATCGATTGAACCTTCGAAAGAGTTATCTTCCCCAGTTCTCAGAGTGAGATTGTTAATCTTGATCCTGGTGGGTTTATGGTTACACGAGTAGGTTCTTCCATCCTGAAGTATATAGGTTTCTATTTCTTGATAGTATTTGCCTAAAGTTGTATCAGATGGTTTAGTTGTACCAACATGATTGATTACAACTTGCTTTGCCTCTTGAACACTAATGCCACGCCGAACAGGAGCTGCACACCCCTGTATAAGCAACGTGATAGCACAAATTACTACTATGGGACAGTTTTTAGCTATAGAAGAATGATCATAAATAGAATGGCGATGCATTGTCTTTTCCCAGTGAACGGATTTTAAACACTAAGTATAATTAGAGACTTACTTAGCATGAGTGTAATTATTATGTAAAAACTATAAAATCACCCAATTGGGGGGTAACATCATAGTTAGCATTTAGTACATTTAGAAATTACAACAAAAGTCCATATTGGCTAACTCAGTGAAAACAATACTTAGGTATGATAAATTATTTAAGAATGCCTCTTTTCACACAAAGGCGTCTTGTTCACGTGACAATTTTGTCAAATTCTGACGTGTCTTAGCGAGCGAAGGTGAGGCAACTTGCTGCATAACGGTGACTACTTTTAACCGTCTTGACTGACCGTTCGGAAATGGCCAATCGATAGACTGACCTTCACGCAGCCCAAGCAATGCAGCGCCTACCGGTGAGAGTACAGAAATTTTTCCGTATTTGATATCTGCGTCTTCCGGGAAAGAAAGCTCAACCTCTCTAGTTGCTCCATTACTTTCATCCAGATAGATGACACGAGAATGCATTCTGACAACGTTAGTAGGCACCTGGTCTGCCGGCATAACAATTGCTCTGCTTAACTCATCACCCAGCAGTTCATCATTTGCAAACATGGACAGTCGAGTGTAGTCCTGTTCCGATAGTATTAATTTTTCAAGTTCCATAATTATTGCGTTCCATAACATAAAAAAAAATGCCCAGCGTCTAACGTGGGCATGACTGAATAATAATGAGGATTCTGCATAAAAATAAGACCGCTCAAGCGCACATGACTGTTTCCATTAAAGATACAATGAGCGCATGTACGATTTGAATTTAATGTTGATATTTGCGCATGTAGTTAACGAGCAAGGCTTTTCTGCGGCTGCGAGAAAGCTTGGCATGTCGAGATCTTCAGTCAGTAAAGCTGTTGCCAAATTGGAACATGCCTTGGGAGCTAGCCTTCTCAATCGAAGTACCCGTCATCAGAGTTTGACTGAGGTCGGCGTGGCCTTTTATGATTATTGCACGCGTATCAGTTACGAAGCTGATGAAGCGCATAAGATGATAGAGAGCCTTAATACGCAGCCACGCGGTGTATTGAAAGTTGTAGCATCTGTCGCTTTTGGAACACTCCATATTGCTCCAGCTATTGGAGATTTTATGCGACGATATCCTAAACTCGATATTGATATGACCATTACTGACCGCGTTGTTGATCTGGCAGAAGAAGGCTACGATGTCATCATCAGCATTACACGGGATCCTCCAGAAGCAGTTGTTGCAAGAAAGCTTGCTCCAATTCGACGTAAACTCTGTGCTACGCCAGAGTATTTCAAAGAGTTTGGTGAACCAGCTAACCCAGAAGATCTTGTGAAGCACAATTGCCTGGACTATATTCATTCTGGCGATAAAGGCATGTGGCGCTTTTCTGGTCCGGACGGCGAGGTGTCTGTGCCGATTTCTGGCAGGCTGCGCATCAATGACGACGAAGCTTTATCACAGGTGGTTTTAAACGGTTTTGGCCTCGCACTTCTGCCAACTTTTATTATCGGTAGAGATATTCAAGCCAAGCTACTAAAGTCAGTCTTGTCTGAATATATTCCGGTTGAGCAGCATGCATATGCATTGTATTTGCCAAAACGCAATTTACCACTCAAGATCAGAGCGTTGATTGATTTTCTTACAGAGCGTTTTGGTACAGAGCCCTACTGGGATCAGGAATAATTTAAGGGAACGCAGCTCAAGGTTTAAGTGCAAAAACACAACTTAAAACTGCCTAAATTAAAATGCCTCCGGACACCAATCACATGACGGCTACCATTTTGGGTGGCCGTTTTTATTTTTAGCTGGCAGTTTAGGCTGGATTTGACCGCTTTCAACCCGTGGCCGTTTTAACTTCTACTTGAAAACTTTGTCTATAAAACGATTTATGAGAGGTGCAATGGTCAGTATGGATATGAATACCAGCGGCCATGCTAGTGATACAGATTTCAGCCAGCTGGCAAAAAAGTTTTCATTCGATACACCGTTAATGAAAAGTATCGCCGCAGATACCAGCATTGCCGTAGACCATGACATCATTACGGCAAATGCCAGTGACTTTACATATCTAGTTTTCACCAAGTACTCCTTTTTTATCCATAGGTAGAGAATCACGCAATTCCGACTTCAATACCTCCAAAGCGAATTTGCATGAGGACTGCAGTTCTTTTTCTGTAGATCCATCCTTCGCGCGTAACGCCAGGCCGTGAATAAATCCGAAATAGAACTCCGCCAACGCCTCCGGATCTGTTCCTTCATTGAGCTGGCCGTCTACTTTCGCTTGAGCAAATCTTCTCTTCAAAGCTTCCTTGTATTTGCCTCTGATGTTTCTGAGGTGTTGAACATGCTCCTGATGTTCCGGTGCACAGTTAATCGCGCCGCCCATAATCAGGCAGCCTGATACTTTAGCCCCGGAAAGCATCTTAACCGTCTCATTCAGGGAGTTTTCAAGAGCATCCAGAATTGAGGTCGATTCATGAAGCACCTTAAGCGGCCCTTGCTCCACTTGACCTTTGTAGAGCTCCACCGCCTCTCTGAACAAAGTATCCTTATTTCCAAAAGCTGCGTAGACACTTGGGGCCTTCATTCCAATCACAGCAATCAATTCTGCCATGGTTGTTCCTTCAAACCCCTTCTCCCAAAAAACCATCATGGCTTTCTTGAGAGCTTCCCCACGATCAAATGTCCGCGGACGCCCTGCTGGAGGCATATTGAAACTCACTATAAATATTAATTTAACCTAGATTACATAAATATGTTGACAAAAGCAAACGATATGAAAAATAATGTAATCCATGTTATATAATTAATTGATCAGCGTCTTTCTGCTTTTACTTCAAGTAATTCATGGAACATTCTTTTAACTTGAAATGAAGATACCGTTGCTGGAAATCCCAAGGATGAAGGCTCTAATTTTGGTATCTGAAAAAATGGCCGGAATTTTGCCTTTGAGCAAATGCTTCCTAAGTCGAAACTAAACAGGAGAACAAGATGAATGCCTATTCAAAAATCCGGGTAAATGATCGCGACATCACTTATTGGGAAACAGGGCGAGGTGAGCAGACAATGCTGCTGCTACATACGCTACGCACGCAAATCGAATATACCGAACGTATCGTTCCGCTGCTGGCTGACCAATACCGCATCATCGTCCCCGACCTGCCTGGTTTTGGCCGTTCATCGAAGGAGCTAAACCAGCCCTACAATGCAGCTTTATTTGTTGAAACAATCAGCGAATTGATCAAGAAACTCGATCTGAAAGATATTACTCTCGCAGGTGAGTCCATCGGCGCAACGATTGCCTTATGCCTTGCGGCTCAGATGCCAAATCGAATTTCCCAGGTTTTTGCATTTAATCCGCATGACAGCATGGGATCTCTGATTGGCGGGCCAGTGGGAAGCGTTGTTTCTTACGTTGGGAAATATACTGAAGAACCCTTCAAGCGTGACATTCCGCCACTGTTTAAATTCATCTTGAAAGCGGGCTTCGCCAACAAGAACAATCTATCCGATGATTTTGTCGAGAAGTTGATTACTGTGCCAACCCAAGATGACAGATTTCCACTGGTCATGAAATCCTTGATGCAAGAAGCCCCTTCTTGGTCACAAATAGCGGATAACGAGTATCCAAAAATTCCAAACTCCATTCCTACACAGGTGATCTACAGCGAAAAGGATTGGTCTCCTAAATATGCGCATAAACAGAACCAGCAAAGACTACCTAAACACGTACGCTTTCAGACTCTCAAGAACTCTGGCCATTTTTCTTTTCTAGATAATCCTTCAGCCTCTGCGAGAATTATTCAAGCTGCTCAGGCCATATAAACGTAAAGCTTACGAGAAAATACGCTCAACTGAGATGGTCAATGTTTGCGGCAACAAATTGCTAGAGTTTCCAGCTAAGCAAATTGACCATCTCTTCAAAGCGAAAATGCAAACGAAAATTCAGTGGTTCCGCAGCGGACTCATTTAAATCCAGCTCACTTTTAGTGGTTTTTTACGTCTTTATCACACAAAAACACACCTACCTCTTCTTATTTTTTAAACTTGATTCCGGTCAAGTAATTGCATGAAGTTATTTACTATCATTCAGTTGCAGTACTAATCAATTATTTGTTTAATCGGTCAAGTATTGTTTGTCTGTATTTATTTGAAACAACTGTGTAGGTATTGATATCTATGAATACCAAAATAAAAGCTCAAGATTATCGAAAGTTACCATTGGTATACTCTTGTTCGGGATGTTCAAGTGCAGCACAGGCTGCGAATTATATTGCCCTCAAGCTTGACCGTGAGGGCAATGCAGAGATGTCTTGCATTGCCGGCGTAGGCGGTAACGTGTCACATTTGGTGAACATTGCGCGGTCGGGGCGGCCTATTATCGCTATTGATGGCTGTCCGCTATCTTGTTCGCTGCATTGCCTTTCTGAGCGAGGCCTTAGCGCTGATTTGCATTTATTGCTACATGAGCATGGCGTTAAAAAACACTACCATGCCGAGTTTGATCGCACACATGCCGATCTGATCACAGCTGAGATTGCAGCAAAGGCACGCCAGTTAAATTAAATCATTCAATGACCCGCAGCTGTGAGTGATGGGCGTAACTGTTAAAAATTCATTCGAAATAATATGCTTACTTTACGAAAGATAAATATGTTAAATAATCATCTACATTTAATTCCTGAACAGATTTATCCATTTGATGCCCGTGGGGTAGCCAAACGTTTTCGCCATGCGGCAATTTTTGGTGCACTTGATTCGCTGACTAGCGGTGAGACCATGCGTTTCATCAACGACCATGACCCATTGCCACTGTTAAATCAGTTAGAACAAAGATACGGAGCTGCGGTTACCTTTCAATATAGGCAACGCGAACCCGGCCAGATTGTGATTGATTTTATTAAAACTTAGCGTGTCGACAGTTCGATGCCTTGCCCGGCCGCCATCTAAATTAAGCTCACTTTTTAGTGGGCTTTTTTACGCCTAATAATTGCGCAAAAACGTCGCTCAAATTTTATTTAAAGTATCCCAGTTGCTGGGTTAGGGTCACTGCCAACCACCTTTATTCTCCCAATAGCAAAAATCGGCATGACTTCTCATGCAAAAACAACGCTCAGAAAAGATATGCCGATTTTTACTAGAGATGAGTAACCATGCTCATTATAGTGATATTGCATTAAATATTAATCAGATAAAGGACAGTCAACATGGACAAGCAATCCACGGAGGTACGCTCACTAGATCAGTTGTCAAAATCGGCGCCAAAGGGACCTGAACATTGGAATATTGGTGGTGCTGGCAACGGTTTTCAGATGGTTACCGCAGCCAAGGCTGCGCTGGATGATCTTGGCGTGGAAGACATCTCGTTCACTGTGTACGATCAGCATTTCGGCATGAAATGGGCTGGCGGCCGGCCTCATGCCTTTGGCGGAGCTGGTCAGACTAAAGAGTCATTCGCTCGCCTGGTGGAAGAATATAATCGCCGCGGCATCCAGTTCAATCTGGTCTTCAGCAATCTGTTTATTGAGGAACAGCATCTCGGGGACAAGCGCTGCAATTGGATGCTAGAACATTGCTGTCGTCCCGGTAATGGTGTAATTATCGCGAGCCATGTGCTGGCGCAATATGTACGCGATAATTTTCCCGACTATCGCATTGTGCACTCGTTAACACATTTCAATAAGGACCCTGCTTACTACTACGAACACAGTGATCTGTATGACGTGTTCGTGCTGCCGCCGCATCTCAACTACCGCGCGCCACTGCTGAAGGAAATGCTGGAGAAGCTT
>Ga0066461_1000260_pt1 | contig 20942 bp, 18 predicted proteins | sample LakWasMe91_HOW11_2_FD_59572 | JGI IMG/M metagenome (GOLD analysis project Ga0066461, IMG submission 59572) | Freshwater sediment methanotrophic microbial communities from Lake Washington under simulated oxygen tension - Sediment Metagenome 91_HOW11 | ecosystem: Environmental > Aquatic >...
GCATCCATGAACCGCGCAGAACTCGTTGAAATCCTGGCTTCCAAGAATGACCTGTCCAAGACCGCAGCCAATGCGGTACTGGAGACACTGATCGACACCATCCAGACCGCCGTGAAGAAGGGCGATGCCGTGCAGCTGGTGGGCTTCGGCACCTTCAAGTCCGCCAAGCGTGCGGCACGCACGGGCAAGAACCCATCGACCGGTGCAGTGCTCAAGATCCAAGCGAGCACTGTGCCGAAGTTTGTGGCGGGGGCCAAGTTCAAGGCCGTGGTGGATCCCAAGGCAGCCAAGCGCAAGGCGGACAAGGCTGGGAAGTAAGTCAAACTTTCTCTGGCGTCACTGACAAACCGCCATGGGCACGGGCCTCTGGCGGTTCCTCTTTGGGGCGAAGAAGGCCGCGGCACCAGCGCAACACAGCCTAGTAGTGCGCGACAAGGCATCAAAGTTACCATTGGGCCTATGAATACGTTTTCCAATGCCTTTCGCGCTGAAGTTGTTCGTATGGCTCGCAAGGAGCTCAAACCTGAACTTCAGGGTATGCGCAAGGCGATCACAGGCCATCGCTCAGAGATCGCAGCTCTGAAGCGAGAGGTCAAGGCTCTCACTTCCCAGCTCAAGGCCACTCAACGCCAGGTCAAAGCAACGGATGCTCCCAAAGCCAAGGCCGTGACAGAAGACGTCACTCCCAAGAAGTCAGGGCCGATCCAGTTCGATGCTCAGGCGCTGATAGAAAAACGCGCAGCACTCGGCCTCACGCAGAAACAGATGGCCCAACTCCTGGGTGCTTCCTCACTGTCTGTCTACAAGTGGGAGACGGGCCACGTTCAACCACGGGCCGCGCAGTTGGAACGCATCGCTGAAGTGCTCAAGCTGGGCAAGCGCAAGGCGCTCGCACGACTCAATCAGCAGTAGACAGCAAAGGGTGGGCTGGGCTGCTCCGACCGTGCACTCAGCGGCGACGATACCGGAGACTACAGGCCTTGCTGGTCAACGCAGTACAGACCATCTCTGAAAAGGTGGTGCAGCGCCTGATAAAGCAAGAGAGCCTGTCGTTGCAAAGCACAAGCGGCGCCGGTACGCGTCCTACCTTGGCGAGATCAGCCCGGCGCCGGAGAACATCATCAACCGTGACTTCCAGGTCGCTGGCCTGGCTGGCTCTCGAGAATGAACCACGCGAACCTCACCCGGTCGATGTCCCGCAAGCAGGCCTGCTCTCCTGACAACGCTGATTGCGAGGGCTTCTTCGGGCGGCTAAAGAATGAGCTGTTCTATCCTCGGGACTGGAAGGGCACGACCATCGAGCAGTTCACTAAAGTGGTCGACTCGTGCATCCACTGGTGCAACCAGAAGCGGATCAACACCTCCTCTGGCTCTCTCTGCCCTATCGAGTGCCGGGTGAGCCTTGGACTCGCGACATATAACCAGTCCAAGTTTTTATCCGCCCCCCGTCGCACCGGGTCGAATTTCCCTGGGCAGCGGTCAAACCGGGATCGCCGTGATGTGCTTGACCTCTCGCAGCGCAAGACTTGACTGAATAGTCGCAACCCCCGGCTGTTTGCGCAGGACCTCTTCTACGAAACGGCCGTAGCTCTCGAGGTCAGTGGCCAGAACCGTCAGGGCAAAGTCCGCCTCCCCGGTGACTTTGAAACAGGACAGCACCTGCGGCAGCGCGTGTACCACGCGTTCGAACCGGTCGGCAGCATCTCCGGAATGGTCCCCGAACCTAACCTGCGCGAAGGCGAGGACACCAAAGCCCAGCTTGCGCCGGTTCAGGTTGGCTTGGTAACCGACGATGTACCCCTGCTCTTCCAACCGCTTGCGCCGGCGCCAGCAAGGCGTAACCGTCATGTTCAACATCTCTCCCAGCGCAGCGTTGGAGAGCGTCGCGTCGCCCTGCAACAGGCGCAGCAAGGCCCGGTCCGTGTCATCCAGTTCGCTCAAAGCAATTTCTTCGCCCATGGTCGCATTTTATGAGGCGAATTTTGCATTCACAACGAGGATTGGCGCCAATAAAGCGCATTAATACTCGCCCCAACACGAGAAGATAGTGCCCATCCAAGGGCCGAATTCAGTGCGTTGTCATGCACGGGCCCGTCAAAAAAGAGCCCTTATGCTGACAGTCTTCAGCCCCAACCATCGCCTGCACCATGGTTCTGAACTCAAGGATGGAGCACTCACTCCATCGTTCGAGTGTCCGCAGAGGGCAGAGCGTGTTCTCGAGGCGGTGATTGCGCGCCCCTTGGGCGATGTGATTCCTGAGCAACCATACGACCGTGCCTGCTACGTCGCGGCGCACAGCGAGCGCTATGTGCGATTTCTGGAAACGGCCTGGTCCGAATGGACTGCCACCGGACGCACCCACGATGCCTTGCCCCTCATCTGGCCGGTGCGGGACCTGGCAATCCAGAGCGCACCGGATTTCATCGACGGCAAGTTGGGCTTCTACGCCATGGATGCGGGCGCACCCATCACCGCTGGCACCTGGCAAGCGGTGCGTAGCAGCGCCGACTCGGCACTGACCGCGATGGACGCGGTGCTGCAGGGCCGTCGCAGCGCCTTTGCGCTGTGCCGCCCACCGGGCCACCATGCCGCGCGCGAGTACGCTGGCGGCTACTGCTACCTGAACAATGCGGCCATCGCGGCGGAGCGTGCCTTGAGCCAGGGTTGCCGGCGTGTCGCCATCCTGGATGTCGACTTCCACCATGGCAACGGCACGCAGAACATTTTCTATGACCGCTCAGACGTGCTGTTCCTGTCCCTGCACGGTGATCCGGCCATGTGCTACCCCTACTTCTCCGGGTACGTGGGCGAAACCGGTCACGGCAAGGGCCAAAGCTTCACCTGCAACTACCCGCTGCCGCGCGGCACGGCTTGGGCCGACTACCGCATCGCACTGGACGCGGCACTGTCCCGTATCGCTGCCCATCGCGCGGACTGCCTCATTGTTTCCCTGGGTGTGGACACCTTCGAAGGGGACCCGATCAGCCATTTCAAGCTCTCCAGCGCGGATTTCCTTTCACTGGGCGAACGCATTGCCAGCGCTGGGCTGCCCACGCTTTTCGTCATGGAAGGCGGCTACATGGTGGACGGGCTTGGCATCAATGCCGTAAACACCTTGCAGGGCTTTGAGCACGCCGCCTAGCCTGGATTGGCTTCCCCCAACACGTGCTCCCGCGGCTGTCTGTTTGGCCAGGAGCCCACCGCACAAAAAACTAGGAGAAAACCCATGACGCGCTTTATCGACGTACCCACCATGTCCCGACTGGTCAGCGAGATCGGTGTTTCGGAGTTCATCGGCCAGCTGGCCGACGAGATCCAGACCGATTTCGTGCGCTGGGTGGACTTTGAGAAATCCGCCCGTGTGGCCAACCATTCGAACGTCGGCGTCATTGAGCTCATGCCCGTTTCTGACTCTTCTCGGTATGCCTTCAAGTATGTCAACGGCCATCCGTCAAATACCGTGCGGGGCCTGTACACGGTTATGGCTTTCGGTGTGCTTTCGGAAGTCGAGACGGGCTACCCTTTGCTGCTGTCGGAACTCACCATCACCACCGCGCTGCGGACCAGCGCCACGTCGCTGATGGCGGCACGCGCCTTGGCGCGTCCCGATGCACGGCGCATGGCACTGATTGGCAATGGCGCCCAGAGCGAGTTTCAGGCACTGGCTTTTCACTGCCACCTCGGAATCGACGAAATCGTGGTCTATGACGCCGACCCACAGGCGACCGCCAAGCTCGAGCGCAACATGTCGGTCTTTCCGTCGCTCAGGCTGATTCGCGCAGGCTCGGTAGCCGAGGCGGTGCGCGGCGCCGACATCGTCACCACCGTGACCGCCGACAAGTCACGCGCCACCATCCTCACGCCAGAGATGATCGAGCCCGGCATGCACATAAATGCGGTGGGCGGGGACTGCCCGGGAAAAACGGAGTTGCACCCCGATGTCCTGCGCCATTCGCGCGTGTTCGTCGAGTACGAGCCGCAGACCCGCATCGAAGGCGATATCCAGCAATTACCCGCTGACTTTCTAGTTGAGGATCTGTGGCGGGTGCTAGCGGGGACACGTCCGGGCCGCACTGGCGCCCGCGAAGTCACCGTGTTCGACTCGGTGGGCTTTGCGTTGGAAGACTACTCAGCGCTAAGGTACGTCAATGAGCAGGCTGCATTGCTAGGACTGGGCACATCCATTGTCTTGGTGCCCGAGGCCGACGATCCCAAGGATCTGTTCCGGTTCACCCGCAGCAGCAGTGCGGCCATCCGGCGCGTGGCGTGACAAAACGGCACCGAATTCGGAACACTAAATTTGCTAGATTGAGACGGTCATTTTTTTGAGCACCCGTGCCAGAAAGATCAGGTGCTGAGTTCATGGCATGGTGCTACGGCAGGGGTGTTCAAGAACAGCAGCGCCAGTGGCCTCTTTGCGCTTGGTACGGCGCCACGCTGCATCAATCCATGGATTCACAGCGTTGACTGCATTTGCGGTCTATCTCCTTCCTAGAACAGCCCTCACTTTGCGTCAGCCACACAATGCAGGCGATGGCGTCCTTCAGTGTCCCTCCGAGTAGAGGTTTACAAGGACAACACCGGCAATGATCAAGCCCATCCCTAACATGGTGGGTATGTTCAGACTCTGTTTGTAGTACACCCACGCGAACAGCGAAACGAGGACGATACCTAGTCCCGACCAAGTAGCGTAGGCAATCCCTATCGGAATGGTCTTGAGCGTAAGGGATAGAAAGTAGAAGGCGCTTGCGTACCCGACTACCGTGATGACACTGGGCATCAACTTGGTGAAACCTTCGGTTGCTTTCAAAGAGGATGTGGCAATGACTTCGCTCACGATGGCCAGAAGTAAAAGCAGGTAGGTCGTGTAGCTCACTGTGAAAAATCTTTCAATCTTTTGTTGGTGTTGGTCTACGCAACTGCAGCACCATTTATGAACATCTTGTTCACCATGGGAGCCATCCCAACGGTGGCGATCTCACCCAACTCTGCTGATTCGATGGCTGCATAGAGCAGGAAGTCGTAAGACTTCGCCAGCCATCTCGCAGGCATGTCGATCCTGAAGACACCCGCCTTCTGCCCCTCGAGGAAAAACACTTCCAGGGCATCGCTGAAAAAAGTCGAGGCATATCCTTGAGGCTGGTTTTTTTCTTCACTGAGGCTCGCCCACAGTGCCGTGCTCCAAAACAGGTAGTACTCCCGGCCAGTCATGACTTTCTCCGTGAGCCTGTGCAGCGCCTCCGTGAAAGGGGGTTGCGCCAGCAACGCGTGGTCAAGCGACTGCTGCATGTGCCGTCGGGATCGCTCCATCAGCAAATCGATCATCCCCTCGCGGGTGGCGGAGACTCTGTAAAGCGTGGCCTTACTGATGCCCGCTTCGCGCGCAAGTTGCTGGAGATTCGCCCTTGGATGCCGGCACAGGGCTAACGCGAGAGCTCGGACAAGCTTTTCGTCGATCTCGTTTGTCATTGTTCCATCTCGTGTAGTGCAGCCTCAATGAGTCCACAGAGCTTCATAAAAGTCAACAGTGATTCTGATGACTCTTCCAATTGTATTCAATGACGGCAAAAAAATTTGAAATGAATCTATATTGACTCATGTAAGTCATTATGGCACTATTGAGATCTTAAATATCTCAAGTGGGTTGAGCATGATTTCCCCAAAAGCCGGCTGCCCGATTCAAGGCGCCAGGGTGGCAGTACTGGTGCTGAGCGCTTCTTTTCTTCTCGCAGCTTGCGGCGGTAGTGGTGGCGCCAATGCACCTACGCCACCACAAGCACCACCGGTCGAAGTACAAGTGCAGACGATTGATCCGCGTCCTAGGGCGGTCATTACAGATCTTCCAGGACGCATCTCGCCAGTTCGAGTGGCCGAGGTGCGCGCGCGTGTGGCGGGCGTAGTGCAAAAGCGGCACTTCGTCGAGGGGACCACCGTTAAGGAAGGCGCATTACTGTTTTCGATTGAGTCCGCACCGTTCGAGGCTGCACTGGACCGGGTTCGGGGGGCTCTGGCTCGCGCAGACGCCCAGGTGAAACAAGCGCAGTCCGTGACTCGCCGCTACGAGCAACTGGTCAAATCTAGTGCTGTCAGTCAGCAGGAGTACGACGATGCGCTGGCCGCATTGCAGACGGCCGAGGCCAATCAGCTTTCGGCACGCGCGGACGTGAGAACTGCTCAGCTCGATCTTGGATACGCGACCGTGCGGGCTCCGATTTCAGGCCGCATTGGCCGCAGCCTGGTGAGCGAAGGTGCGCTCGTTGGCCAAGGCAACACCACTCCGATGGCGCTTATCCAGCAAATGGATCCGGTCTATGCCGATTTCACCCAGTCGGCGCAGGCCGTGTTACGGCTGCGCGAGGCGATCGAAGACGGCAAACTGTCTGCCGACAGCAAGGGCCAGGCAAGCGTGACTATCAGCGTGGACGGCACGCGCCACAAGGTGCAGGGGCGCCTGATGTTCTCCGATGTGACTGTGGACCCTGGCACTGGCCAGGTCCTGCTGCGTGGTCTGTTTCCCAATCCGCAAGGTCTTCTGATGCCCGGCGTTTATGTGCGGGCCAGCACCGAGCAGGGAGTTGACGAAAAGGCTGTGTTTCTGCCGCAGCGGGCGATTCTTCGAGGCCCGGACGGAGCCGCAAAGGTCATGACCGTATCAGCCGAAGGCACTGCCCAGGAGCGCGCCGTGCAGACCGGAGCCATGCAGGGCTCCGAATGGCAAGTTACCGATGGGTTGAAGGCCGGTGACCAAGTTATTGTCAGCGGCGCGGAAAAGATCACTCCCGGCGTACCGGTAGTCGTCAAAGCGGCCGCCTCTACTGCAGCCAAGTAAGGCAAGTCATGCCAAACTTTTTCATTCATCGACCCAATTTCGCATGGGTCATCGCCATCTTCATCGCGCTGGCAGGCGCGCTTGCGCTGTCGTCTTTGCCCGTGGCGCAATATCCCAGCGTGGCGCCGCCGCAGGTACTGGTCACGGCCACCTATCCCGGGGCATCTGCTGAGACCATCAACAACAGCGTGACTAGCCTCATCGAGGAAGAGCTCAACGGTGCAAAAGGGCTTCTGTACTACGAGTCGCAAAGCAACGGTGCTGGTAGTGCAGAAACCTACGTCACTTTTGTGCCCGGTACCGACGTAGCCCTGGCGCAAGTGGACGTGCAAAACCGACTCAAACGCGTAGAGCCTCGCTTGCCAGCCTCCGTCAGGCAGCAGGGACTTCAAGTGGAGCAGGCTAGCGCCAACTTCCTTTTGATCTACGCGCTGACCTATAAGGATGGCGGCAAGGATCCAGTGGGACTGGCCGACTACGCCGCGCGCAATGTGAACAATGAAATCCGACGCATTCCGGGTGTGGGCCGCGTACAGATGTTCGCTGCAGAGAGGGCTATGCGTATCTGGGTCGATCCGGCCAAACTGCTCGGCTATGGCTTGTCGGTGACCGATGTGGGAATCGCAATCAGCGCCCAAAATGCCCAAGTCTCGGGAGGTAGCATAGGCGACCAGCCCGGCCCCAAGGATCAGGAAATCGCGGCTACCATCATGGTGCAGGGCCAACTGGCCTCGGTCGACGCCTTCTCACGCATCGTGCTGCGCGCCAATGCCGACGGATCGACCGTCAAGCTAGGCGACGTCGCCCGCGTCGAGTTGGGAAGTCAAAGCTACGGTTTCTCCTCGCGCTTGAACGGCAAGCCTGCTGCTGCCATGGCGGTGCAATTGTCACCAGGAGCCAATGCGCTGCAGACCGCCGAAGGCGTGAAAGCGCGGCTGCAGGAGCTGTCGGCGAACTTCCCGGCCGACATCGGTTACAGCGTACCTTACGACACATCGCGCTTCGTTGCCGTTGCGATCAAGAAGGTCGTTCAGACTCTGGTCGAGGCCATCTTGCTGGTGTTCCTGGTGATGTGGGTTTTCCTGCAGAACCTGCGCTACACATTGATCCCAGCCATCGTGGTTCCCGTTTCGTTGCTCGGCACCTTTGCGCTGATGCTACCGCTGGGTTTCTCAGTCAACATGATGACGATGTTCGGCATGGTTTTGGCCATCGGCATCTTGGTCGATGATGCGATCGTGGTGGTCGAAAACGTCGAGCGCATCATGGCCGAGGAAGGTCTGTCGCCCAAGGACGCGACGATCAAGGCAATGAAGCAGATCAGCGGCGCCATCGTCGGCATCACGCTGGTGCTTGCAGCCGTGTTCCTGCCGCTGGCGTTCATGAGCGGTTCCGTAGGCGTCATCTACCGCCAGTTCTCGGTGTCTCTCGCGATCTCCATCCTGTTCTCGGGTTTCCTGGCACTGACGCTCACGCCCGCCTTGTGCGTAACGCTGATCAAGCCGATTCCCAAGGGGCATCACGAAGACAAGAAGGGTTTCTTTGGCTGGTTCAACCGGCGCTTCGGGCGCCTGACCGATGGCTACGCTTCTGCCACGACGCGCATGGTCGCTCGCACCGGTCGTTTCATGCTGGTGTACCTGGTCATACTGGCAGTGCTTGTGTTCACCTACATGCGCCTGCCATCGGCCTTCTTGCCGACGGAAGACCAAGGCTACATGATCACTGACATGCAGTTGGCGCCTGGCGCAACCTTGCCGCGCACGCATGCCACTGCAGAGCAGATGGAGAACTACCTTACCTCACGCCCGGCGGTGTCCGACGTGCTGTCGGTGTTGGGCTTTAGTTTCTCTGGCGCTGGACAAAATGCGGGGCTGTCGTTCACCATGTTCAAGGACTGGTCCGAGCGCTCAAGCGATGAGTCGGCGATGAAAGAGGTCGAAGCGGCCAATGGCGCATACCAGGGCATCAAGGACGGCACGCTGTTTGCCGTGGCGCCGCCGTCTATCGAAGGTATGGGCACATCCTCGGGCTTCGCGCTGCGCCTGCAGGACCGCGCAGGCCTCGGCCGTGAGGCCCTGTATGCCGCAGGCGAACAGTTGATGGGTCAGGTCTATGAGTCCGGCAAGTTCTCCTACATCATGATTGAAGGCTTGAAGGACGCGCCCCAATTGGATCTAAAGATTGATCGCGAGAAGGCAGAAGCTTTGGGCGTGTCGTTCGACGTCATCAACACCTCGCTGTCCACTGCCTTTGGCTCTGCGCAGATCAACGAATTTCCGAACCATGGGCGTATGCAGCGGGTCATCGTGCAGGCCGATCCCACAAGTCGGGCTACGCCACAGTCTCTGGGCAAGTTGCATGTGCCGAACCGGTCCGGTCAGCTGGTCGCACTCGAATCTTTCAGTGAACTGGGCTGGAAGATCGGACCCATGCAGATCGTTCGCTACAACGGCTACCCCAGCATCAAGTTCACCGGTGACATGGCACCAGGACTGAGCAGCGGCGACGGCATGCAAGAGATTGAGCGCATCGTGGCCGGGCTGCCTAAGGGCATCGGCTATGAATGGACTGGGCTTTCGTTCCAGGAGAAGGCGGCGGGCTCACAAGCTCCAATGCTGCTGGCCCTGGCGCTGGTGGTTGTCTTCTTGGTATTGGTCGCTCTCTATGAGAGCTGGAAGATTCCGATGTCGGTCCTGTTGATTGTGCCCATTGGAGCGCTTGGTGCGGTTGCGGCCGCCACGCTGGTCGGCATGCCCAATGACGTGTACTTCAAAGTCGGACTGGTCACCATCATCGGTCTGGCCGCGAAAAACGCGATCCTGATCATCGAGTTCGCCAAGGACTTGCATGCTCAGGGCAAGTCACTCAAGGAGTCTGCGCTGGAGGCAGCACGCCTGCGCTTCAGGCCTATCGTGATGACGTCGCTTGCGTTCATTCTTGGCGTCGTGCCGCTGGCCATCGCCACAGGTGCTGGCGCCGAGAGCCAGCGTGCCATCGGCACCGGCGTAATCGGCGGAATGATCAGTGCCACGGTGCTCGGGGTGCTGTTCGTGCCGGTGTTCTTCGTATGGGTCTTGTCCGCCTTAAAGCGCCGCGCAAACGCGCGTTCAGACTCTGTTTCAGAGGTGCAGAAGAGTGCGTAAAACCCGATTTAGCCTTCTGCTGGCCTCTGCGTTTTCACTGAGCGCATGCTCGCTGGCACCGATATACGAGCGACCCGGAGCGCCTGTCCCAGCGACCTATCCGTTGGCGATGGAGGAAGGGGTAGAGTCCCCCGGCGAGGCCATGCCCCGCTGGCAGGACTTCATCCAGGAGCCACGGCTGCGCACGCTAGTGCAATCTGCGCTTGCGCAAAACCGTGACCTTCGGCAAGCGTTGCTCAATATTGAGGCGGCCCGCGCGCAATATGGAATTCAGCGCGCGGATCGACTGCCAACGGTCAATGCCGGTGGCGCGGCTGATCGGCAGCGGGTACCCGCCGGCCTGGGCACAAGCGGAGCTGGTGGCGTGCAGTCGACCTACCGCACCGAGATCGGCTTGAGCGCATTCGAGTTGGATCTGTTCGGTCGTGTGCGCAATCTGTCGGACTCCGCGCTTGAGGAATATCTTTCCACAGAGCAGGCCGCGCGCAGCGTTCGCATCAGCCTTATTGCCAGCGTGAGCGAAGCGTACGTCCGCTATTCGACAGCCCAGGCGCGCATCGCACTGACGCACCAGACGCTGCAGGCACGCGAAAAATCGCTGGAGCTGGTGGAGCTACGCCGCAGCGCGGGCTCCGCTAGCGAGGTTGATGTGCAGGAAGCCACTGGCTTGGTCGAACAGGCCCGTACCGAGTTGCTGCGCACTGAGCGCCAAAGCCACCAGGCAAGAAATGCCTTGCAGTTGCTGGTGGGCGACAGTGCTTTGGATGTGCCCCTGGCGCCGGCATCACCGCAGCACACGCTATTCCAGGATGTGGATGCAGGCCTGCCTTCCATGCTTCTCGTGCGCCGTCCCGACATCCTGGCGGCGGAACACCGCATCCGCGCGCGCAACGCTAATGTGGGAGCTGCGCGAGCTGCGTTCTTCCCGCGCATCACATTGACAGGTTCATTGGGGAGCACAAGTCCAGAGTTGTCGGATTTGTTTTCTTCCGGGACGCGCGTGTGGCAGTTCCTTCCGCAGGTGAGCTTGCCTATCTTCTCAGGGGGGCGCAATCAAGCCAACCTGGACCTGGCACACGTGCGCAGGGAGTCGGCGGTCATCGACTACGACAAGGCAATTCAAAGCGCTTTCACCGAAGTCGCCGACTCGCTGGCAGCCCGCTCCACGTTGCAACAGCAAGTCGTCTCTCAACAGCGCTTGGTTGCCAGTAGCGCGCAGACGCTGAGTCTGGCCCAACTTCGTTACCGCAGCGGAGTCGACAGCAACCTGCGATATCTGGATGCGCAGCGGCAAGACTTCTCGAACCGCCTGGCTCTGCTGGACATATGGTCTGACCTCCAAAACAGCCGCATCGCGCTCTACAAGGCGTTAGGTGGCGATGAAGGTGAAGCGCCTTGATTCCAACACTCGAGCCTGTCGCAGGGTGACTGCAAAAGGGACTCCCGATAACTTAGTTAGTCCTCGTGAGACTTCATTGATCACCGTAGTTATTGAACCGTGCCAAAGCTTCGGCACCTGTGACGATGTCACCCAATAGTCGAAGCAAACTTTTCAACGTCACGAGCAACCCAGCTCAGTGAGTCATTTATCCGAGCATCCAATCATCAACCGACCACATTGAGGTGATAAATATGTCCAACAATCTAATTCTTGTCATTGGTGCAACCGGCAAGACCGGTCGCCGTGTAGCAGCGAATCTTCAACAGGGCGGACTTCAATTTCGCGCTGTCTCTCGCAGCTCTGCAGTGCCGTTCGACTGGAACGACACAACCACGTGGAGCGGTGCATTGGAGAGTGTCAGGGCAGTTTACGTGGTGCACCCGGGTCTAGGTATGACTGATGCGGCTGACCAGGTACGCGACTTCGCACAAGCCGCTGCCGCGGCTGGCGTTACAAAGGCAGTGCTGGCTTCCACACCTGACGACGGCAGTGAATTCTCTCAAGCAATGCGCGCTGCTGAGAAACACATTGTTGATGCCGGATTGAACCTTACAAGCCTGCGCTTGCGCTGGTTTTTCCAGAATTTCAGCGAAGACTTCTTGCTCCAACCTGTGCTTTCAGGTGAGCTGCGGTTACCCGCTGGATCGGGTAAGGAGGCGTTTGTTGATGCCGACGACATTGCTGATGTTGCTGTTGCCGCACTCACCGATGACCGACACAACGGGCGTTTTTACGATCTGACAGGCCCTCGCGCTCTTAGCTTTGCCGAAATTGCAGAGGAGATCAAACGCGGGGCAGGACATGAAATACAGTATGTTCCGGTTAATTCGGAGACCTACGTCGCCGAACAAATCGCTCAAGGCGTTCCCGAGGAGTGGGCCTATTCTTTCAGCGCGCTCTACCAAGACATAGCGAATGGGAAGCTTGATACCATTTCTAGTGATGTGGAAGCTGTTCTCGAAAGACCTGCGCGCGATTTCTCTGACTTCGTATCCAACATGGCAAGAGGTGGAAATTGGGCTGGCGCCGGATCTAAATGACCGAGCAGTCGCGCACCTGTTGGCTGCAATCTGGTTGACGCATCGTCTAGGGAGTTGTAGCAGCATTGCCGGGAGCCCGCTTTCAGAGAGCCTGGAGACTGCTCTGCGATCTAAATCGCCTTGTGTTTGAACTGCTCCAGAAGTTGGACGTGTTGATTTCCATTCAAATGTTACCCGCCGGGTAGGGGGTTAGTTCTGAATGGAAACCAGCACCACAGGCCCCGGCCCCGCGTGCAGCACATTCCTTAATGTGTTTGACCGCCACCCGCCAGATCTCGCACTCCTGAGTCACCGCATAAGCCTCAGGGTCAACGGCAGCAAAATCTCCGCGAGGGGTGCGTTACTTGCGCTGACCGATGGCGTACCCATCTAGTGAGCAAGCGACTCATCGTCGCGCGCAGATGCCCGGATGTCGCGCACCTCAGGAGGCTCACATTTCGTCTCCAGAACATACCCTCTTCCATGCGCGGTTTGAAGCAATTTGGTTGCAAACGGTTCGTCCATCTTTTGCCGCAATCTGCGTACGGCGGCATTGATCAGATTTCCCGTAGGCTCGAAGGGCGCCCCCCACACCTGCTCAAACAGGCGCTTACGCGAAACCACCTCGCCAGAGTGGCGCATCAGGATCAGCAGCAGGGAAAATTCCTGTCGAGTGAGATCAAGACGGCGGCCGTCGCGCTCTACTCGTGTGCGTGACAGGTCCAACACCAAGTCACCGACCGAAAGCCGCAGAGGTGCATCGATCTCGCTGTCACGGCTTCGTATCTGCAACGCGATGCGCGCACTCAACTCTGAAAACGTAATCGGCTTGAGCAAGTAATCGGCAGCTCCATTCTTCAGGCACAAGAGCTTCTTCTCAAGTTCGCTGCAGGTGGTCACAACGATGATGGGGACCGCCTTCTTCTCACGCATTTCGCGCAACAGCCCGACACCGCCTCGGTGAGAGATCTCAAGCTCCAGGACAACAAGGTCGTAGTCGTTGTTCGCCAGTTGATTGCATGCCTCGACGCCATGGGCCGACGTGTCCACCTTGAAGCCCTTCTGGCCAAGGCCTCTGCGGATCCTCTCGGACCAGTTGCGGTCTGCGTCTGCAACCAGGATATTCACTTCGCGCTCCTATAAGTTCTTCGATTCATCGGAACTCCTCACACCAGCGCCTGATCCAGGATCGATTTCTGTCGTTGTGCCCATCGGGTACCGATGCGCAAGGCATCTCGCTGATGGGAGGTTGCCCGAGCAAAGACTAGGTCTTCATCGATACCGAGTCTCAGGAAGATTCTCCGCTGCTGCTGGGCTCTTGCGCGAAGTGAACCTTCCATCGAGACCAGCTCGCCATCTTCACGTGCGAACATAGATACAGCGGCTTCGACGCATTCCAGCGCACGGTTCGACACTGCGGGTACAGCCCTAGGCTCCGATAAACTGATTTTGGAGATGAAGGGGTTCTTGCCGACCATGAGACCCCACGGACGCGACGCATTGGGTGGATTGATTGATAGGGCCTCCAGCTTTGTCAAGCCGAACTCACGGGCCAGGCGCAAACGCATTGCCAACAGCGGAGCACAGTTCTCCACCTCTTGAAGCACTACTGAGACTTCTCCTTCATCTCCGCCAACCGGCAGCACCAACGATTGCAGGAGGATTTTCGCCAAAGCATCACCTTGGGATGCCGCATCAAACAGGAACGCGACCCCGCGCTCCATCGCAGCGATATGGCTTGCCTCGCGGAGCACCACCGCACCGAGCCGCCTCGTTGCTTCGGGCAACCCTTGCCCGGCTGCCTTTTCCAGACAGAAACGCGCGAGGGTTGGATTGCCAACCGAGCTTCGGTAGTCAGAGCAGATGCGAAATAGGTCGAGCCATGCTTGGGGAATGCCGCTGTCTGCCGAGCGAAGCAGCAAGGCGGCGGCCTTTCGGAGATTCGGCGCTGGTACCAACTGCCGTGGATGGAGGTGAGAGCAATTCAATGTCGCCAGCGCGCGCCCCAGCACGTAGCATGCATAGGCATCGCCCTCCGCTGCGCAATGCTCAAGGCTCGCTTCCACCATCTGAAGCGGAAGACCTTCGATGCATTCGCCGCGCTTCTCTGCCAACCGAATGACCTCGATCACCAGCCGGTGGACAGAAGCTGGGATTGCCCCCTGAAGTCCCGAAACGTTGCGAAGGATCGCGCGCGCTTGGCTGAAATTCCCGGCTGAAAGGGCTTGGTTGGCTTCACAGGCGGCAACCTCGTAAATCGAGAAACCGTATAACTGTCCAATAGCCTTCAACGCTCCAAGCGCGTCGCGAGCCGTAATTGCACCCCAGAAAGAATTTACCCGTTCTCCGGTAGCCTCATCATTTTTTTCAAGCCAATTGAATGCTTGTTCTGCTTCCCCTCGAATCAGAAGCCATGCAGCATATTTGAGTCGAGCATCTTCGTCGAATGCAGCAGCCGACTCGACCATTCCGATCTGCCGAAAGCTAATTATTTCTTCCAAGGACAGCGATTTTGCAACTATTTTGGAAACACGGCTCGCTTCACTCGGAATAAGACTGCAAAGATAATCAAGGCCGATAGGTATATCTCTAGAAAATCCGCCCAATCCTGAGAGATACGCCTCTCCGAGCTTTAGCTTGGCTTCCTTGTCGCCGTATTTCGCGAGTGATCTAAGACGAATGCTCTCTCTCCGCATGTTTCGCTCCTTTTCCCTTGCTAATCTCCGCCGAAGTGGCAGCTAATTGGCGCGGATCGTACTGAGCGAGGCGAAGCCTGGTCATGTCTTGCAGATTAAGTTTTTGTAATCTTCCCGAGATATCTGAATCATTTGTGCAGGAGCTCATATATTTTTTGAAGATTGGTTGTATCGAAGCTGCACAAATCTGCGATTGCAGGAGAAATACTTTGAGTCCACCCCCGTGATATTTTTCACCTCGAAATTAATTGCCGACGAAACCTACGATTCACGTCGATGCTTCAGTTGGCATCGATTCATAAATCAATAGATCAAGGAGTCGCAATGACTTTGAATCGGAAAATCGCCCTCGCCGTGCTGGTCACCTGCGCTGGCAGTGGTGCCTTTGCACAATCTTCTGTCACTCTCTTCGGCGTCGTTGACGTAAATACTCGCTACGTCAAGAACAGCGAGTTGCCCAGCAACATCACCATGAACAACAGCGGCCTGTCCTCCGGCCGTTTTGGATTCCGCGGTGTTGAAGACCTTGGCGGGGGCCTCAAGGCGGGCTTCTGGCTGGAATCGGATGTGAACGCAGATTCCGGATCCATCAGCTCCACCGGCAAGCTATTCCAACGTCGTTCGACCGTGAGCCTGTTGGGCTCCTTCGGTGAGGTTCGTCTGGGACGCGATTTCACACCAGCTTCCCAGCTGGTGGTGCGTTACGACCCTTTTGGCGTGATCGGCTTGGCCGGCTCCAACGTCACCAGCCGCCTGCCAAGTGCATTCGCGTCGTACTACCGCCACGATAACGCCATTCAGTACTTCACTCCCGTGTGGAGCGGCCTGCAGGTTGAGACAATGTACGCGCTGGATGAAAGCGCCGCCACCAATGCTGGACGCCACATGAGCGCCCGCGTAGTCTACGACAACGGTCCGCTAAGTCTCTCAGCGGCATTTGGAACAACTACCGTAAATGCTGCTGGCGCCAAGTTCAAGCAAACCGGCCTGGGCGCAGCCTACGATTTGGGTATGGCTCGTCTGATGGGCTTCTATCAGCGTGAAGAAGTTCCATTCGGCACATACGGTACTGCTGTCGCGGGTGCGGAATCGCGATTCCTGCTTGGGGTGACCGTGCCGGTGGGACGAGATCAAGTGCGCGCATCGTGGGTGCGCACCGACTCTCGGGGCGGCACGGCTGCGTACAACGGCAGCGATGCAGACAAGTTCTCCGTGGGCTACATCCACAACATGTCTACCCGCACAGCCCTGTACGGAACGATTTCCTACGTGAACAACAAGGGTGGCGCGAACTTCAGCTTGGCCGGTGGTGCAACAGGTCTGGCCACTGGTGGCAACTCCACAGGTGCGGAAGTCGGCATCCGACACAGCTTTTGATTCCAGGGTAGGTAGTCAGCGAGTTATGTTTCATTTCAGCCCCGTGGCGCCTAAGCCGCGGGGCTTTTTCGAACGACTCATCTAGCCCTCGCTAGCTGCGAGCGCGCTCGATGGTGCGACGCAGATCTTCAGGGATTGAAAGAGGCTTGATAGAACTGACGTTTGCGCCACCGGTGTTGCCATCAGGCACGAATCCAATGGCAGTCTGGTAGCCGCGCCCACGAACCGCAGCATTTGACCCGCGACTTCACGCAAGCTTCATTGCCTGAGTCCCCCTAGCCGCATACGTAAATGCACCCGAGCGTGCTGCACAGTTGAGGCTTGACCAAGCACATGCGCGCGCTCGAGATGGCTAAAGCTCACCTGGGACTGACCTGAGTTGTCGGCGATCATGGCTGCTCGCAATTCAGCATTTACGGCTTGCCGGATTCTTGCGGTAAACGTTGTCATGCTCAGGTCTTTTCAGACACACCGCGCAGCAGGCGCAGACCGTTGATCACCACCAGAAGGCTGGCCCCCATGTCGGCGAACACGGCCATCCACATAGAAGCGTTTCCGAATACAGCGAGAACCAAAAACACGGCCTTGATGCCTAGGGCAAAGGCGATGTTCTGTAGAAGAATGTTGCGTGTGCGCCTGGAGAGCCTGATGACCTCAGGGATGCGCCGCAAATCGTCGTTCATGATGACGATGTCCGCGGCCTCCATGGCTGTGTCGGTTCCAGCCGCGCCCATGGCAATACCGATATCGGCCCGCGCCAGTGCTGGAGCATCGTTGATCCCGTCGCCGGTCATCGCAGTAGGGCCATGCTCCGCCTGCATCTTCTCGATGGCAGAAAGCTTGTCTTCTGGCAGCAGATTTCCCTGCGCCTTGTCGATGCCAGCCTGCTTGGCAATAGCCTGCGCCGTCGACACGTTGTCGCCCGTGAGCATGACGGACGCGACACCGAGTGCATGCAATTGCCCGATGGCTTCGCGCGAGCTGTCCTTGATCGTGTCAGCCACTGCGAAGATGGCAAGTACCTCGTGTTCGTCTGCCAGAAGAGTGACCGTGCGTCCCTGCGCTTCGTGGCTGGCGAGAAGCTCTTCGATCGCGGGCGAGCACAGTCCTCGCTCTTCGATCAGGCGGTGATTCCCAAGCAGCAGCGCTTGCCCTTGAAGCTGGGCTTCTACGCCGCGACCGGCAAGCGCCTTGAACCCACTTACGCCGCCTTGCCCGGCACTGAGGCCCTGCGCGATGGCCTTGGACACGGGGTGGTCCGAATGCCCGGCGAGGTCCGCCGCCCATCCCAGCACCACCGACTCTGGCTGCTTGGTTGCAAGTACGGCCTTCTCCACGAGCTTCGGCTTGCCTTCCGTGATTGTCCCCGTCTTGTCCAGCGCGATGGCCTTGAGCTTGTGTGCATCTTCGAGATACACCCCGCCTTTAATAAGGATCCCGCGACGGGCTGCCGACGCAAGCCCGCTGACTACTGTGACCGGGGTAGCAATCACCAAGGCACAGGGGCATGCGATGACCAACAGGACCAGCGCCTTGTACATCGCCTGCATCCAGGTGAAGTCCAGGAAGACGGGAGTCAGGATTGCGACCAGCACAGCGATGATGAAAACCGCTGGCGTGTAGATGGCGGCGAACCGATCAACGAATTGTTGGGTTGGAGCCCGTGATCCCTGGGCTTGCTCGACCGACTGAATGATGCGTGCCAAGGTCGTATTGCTTGCCGCCGCTGTCACAGTTATTTCGATGGTGCCTGTCTCATTGACCGTGCCCGCGAAGACGGGGTCTCCCTGCGCCTTGTCCACAGGGATGCTCTCTCCCGTCACAGGTGCCTGGTTGACGGCGCTGCTCCCGCTGACCACAGTCCCGTCGAGCGGTATGCGTGCACCAGGCTTCACGCGAACAATCGCGTCGATCGGCACATCCGCCGCCGGCGTCATGGTCCAGCTTCCGTCGGGCTGGCGGACTTCAGCGGTATCTGGCGTGAGGTCGAGCAGACTCTTGATCGCATTTCTGGCTCGATCGACTGCCCGTCCTTCAATCAGCTCGGCGATAGCGTACAAGGCCATCACCATTGCAGCTTCTGGCCACTGACCAATAAGGAAAGCTCCCGTCACGGCAACGGTCATCAGCGCATTGATGTTCAGGCGCCCGTGCACAAGCGCTGCGAAGCCTTTGCGGTAGGTGGAAAATCCAGCAAGCCAGATTGCTACGGCCGCAACGACCATGCCGATGCCTTTGAACACCGTGGTGTCCGGTGCGAAGAAGGACAGTGTCTCTGCAGCAATAGCCAGCGCAAGCGCCAAGACCATCCGCCAAAGTCCGTCTGCTGTACTGCCGTGGTCATCACTTTGGGCGGGTGCCACAGGCTCGGGGTTAAAGCCAGCCTTGCGGATGGCAGCTACGGCTTCAGGGATCGCGCTTTCAGGTGCGTCTATCGTCAGCGTGCGAGCACCTAGCTGGAAGCCCAGACCCCGCACACCGGATATGGGTTCAAGTGCCCGCCGGATCTCGCTCTCCTCAGCGGCACAGTCCATCGTTGAGATTCTGAACACGGTCCCCTTGGATGTGGAACTTGCAGCTGGAGCGGAGGACGGTGCCGACACCTTCACCTCCGCGGAGCAACAGGCATCCGCGGCATGGTCTTTGTGGACGTTCTCGGTTGTTTTCATGGTGTTGGATCCTTGGTGTAATGCGATTGGAAACCTTAAAGTCACTTCAAGGTCAAGCACTAACGTGTGTTGACTGCTGAGCCAACCCGGGCAATTGGGAATTGGGATAGCGGCTGCTACTTCTTGGCCTTCGCGATCTCCTCGGAGACTAGGTCCGCCAGTTGCTTTGCACCGAAAGTAGGAAGCGCGCGACCATTGACAAAGAAGGTCGGCGTCTTGTTGACTTGGAGCGCAGTGAGGTCCTGCACATCCTGCTGGATGACAGCATCCATCGTTGGCGCTGTCATATCCACTTGCGCCCGTTGCATGTCCAGCCCAGCTTGCGCTGCTGCTCTATAGGCCAGTTCCAGGCGAGGGGAACCGTGGTCCGCCCAGCTCGGCTGCGTGTCGAGTAAGGACTCGAGCACTGGAATGAATCGATCTTGCTTGCGCGCCGCTTCGAGCAGCTTGATCACTTCATCCGCACCCCGGTGAAAGGGGGCGTACCTGATCACCAAACGAACATCGGCGGGATACTGCCGCATCAGGTTCTTGACGATGGGATAGAAGGCGCGGCAAGTTTCGCACGCCGGATCAAAGAACTCCACGATGGTGACAGGCGCTTCGCGTGGACCCAGAACAGGCGAGTGCACACGCACGAGGTGCTCGGACTGGCTGATGACGACCGCTTGCTGTTCCGCCTGTGCGTTTCGCTTGTAGACGTATGCACCGACAGCGAAGGCGCCGATGGAGACGATAAGCACGAGTGCGACGATTGCTTTTCTAGAGATCATGGACGGGTTCTGCGCAAGTAGACGAAAAGGAATGCTGCTATCGCAGCGAAGGAGGCGAACGAGAGCCAGGGCAGATCCAGGCCCCAGAAGACGTTGAGTTTCTGGTTGGCGCAAGACGCTTCTGCGGAGCATGGAGTCCACGTCTGAGGAACCAGCCCAGCTACCAGGAGGCTGTGATAGCCAGCGATCACCAAGCCAATGAGTGCCATCGGCAACGCGTAGACAGCTCCTCTGCGGTCTTCCGAGTACAGCGACATTGCAAGGACTAGAGCGATGGGGAACATGGCGATGCGCTGGTACCAGCACAGAACGCATGGCGTCATGCCCATGATTTCTCCGATGAACACGGCACTGCCGGTGGCCACGATCGAGACCAGCCAGGCGCACAGAAGTGGCAGCCAAGACCGGCTCATGGAAGCCAGCTCCGCACGCGACATTCGAGAACGCGCGCCCGTTTGGTCCTACGCGCCCAGACGATCAGTAGGCCGCACGAAATTTGGGCAAAGAACAAGAGAACTCCCTGAAACGAACAGACAGGCCAGCTGCAGCACGGCAGGCTGGCTCGCAAGTTGGCAACGGTGCGGGTGAGGAACCGATGCCCTGGTCAGGCCAGGGCGAACCACTGCGGGCGTTCAGGGCGGAGGGGCGCGGGTGGAGGCTTCAGTGCAAACGCAATGGCGCCAAAAGATTCATGGACCGCTGCGATAGTGGCCATGATGCTGGGCTGCAGATAAGCCGAGTTGTGCGAATGACAGACGTCACAGTCCAGGTCTGCCCCAGAGGCATCCGATTGCTGCGAAGGATCGAGAACAGTCTTGTGTGCGAGCCCTACGTCAAAAAGGCTCTCTTGCGGTTGCAAGATCCCCACGCCATGTAAGCCAGCAACATGCGCGGCGCCACGAGCGTCGTCGTGAACGTAAGGGGCCACTACCGCCCAGCACAGTTGCAAAGGCAACAGTGCGATGAGCAGAGCGAGCAGTTTGGAACGCATT
>Ga0066461_1000263_pt1 | contig 20842 bp, 16 predicted proteins | sample LakWasMe91_HOW11_2_FD_59572 | JGI IMG/M metagenome (GOLD analysis project Ga0066461, IMG submission 59572) | Freshwater sediment methanotrophic microbial communities from Lake Washington under simulated oxygen tension - Sediment Metagenome 91_HOW11 | ecosystem: Environmental > Aquatic >...
CTGTCTGTTTTGACAAAAATGTCAAACAAATTATTCGGGACAGCAATGCGCGAAGGCGGGGATGACGGTCCCCGCCTTCGCGGGGATGACGGTCCCCGCCTTCGCGGGGATGACGGTCCCCGCTTTCGCGGGGATGACGGGGCGGGGCGTGCGGGGACGACGGGGGGCAACGGTGCTGGTTAGCGCGCCACGCGGTCGAGCTTGGCCACCGACAGGTCGAGCACCTTCATTCCGGCGCGCCCGAAGTTGATCTGGGCGCGTGCATTGCTGCCGCCCCCTTCGAGGTTGACGATCACGCCTTCACCAAACTTGGCGTGCGCCACCGACTCGCCAATGCGCCAACCGGCCCCGCTGCTGGTCTTTTGCGTGATCTGCTGCGCGATCTTGTTGTCCGAGCCGCCAGTGAACTGCGCCTCGTCCCAGCTCGATTTCTTGTTGCCGAACCAGTGCGACTGCACGCGCGGCGAAATCCACTTGAGCGCTTCTTCGGGCAGCTCGTCGAAAAAACGCGACTTCATGTTGTAGCGGGTCTGCCCGTGCAGCATGCGGGTCTGGGTAAAGCTCATATACAGGCGCTTCTTGGCGCGCGTGATGGCCACGTACATCAGGCGCCGCTCTTCGTCCACGCCATCCATTTCGCGCGTGCTGCTCTCGTGCGGAAACAGGCCCTCTTCCAGCCCGGTGATGAACACCGCGTCGAACTCGAGCCCCTTGGCCGAGTGCACCGTCATCAGCTGCAGCGCGTCCTGCCCGGCTTGCGCCTGCGCGTCGCCCGCTTCGAGCGAGGCATGCGACAGGAAGGCCGACAGCGGCGACATCACGGCCGGCATCGGTGCGTCGGCGTCGAGGATTTCAATGCCGTCCGCGTTGACGATCGGCTCGCCCGCCTGGGCCTGGGCCTTCGGCCCCAGATGCGCCGGTGCGTTCTGGCCGAACCCTTCTTCCTGCACGAAATGAGTCGCCGCGCTGACCATCTGCTCGAGGTTCTCGATGCGGTCGGCGCCCTCCTTCTCGTTGCCGTAATGGGTCAGCAGGCCGCTGGCCTCGAGCACCACGCGGACCATTTCCGGCAGCGCGAGCTGCTGCGTTTCAAAGCGCGCGCCTTCGACCAGCTTGACGAAGGAGCCAAGCGAGGAACCGGCCTTGCCGGCCACGTAGGGCACGGCCGCGTACAGGGAAATGCCGTACTGCTCGGAGGCTGCCTGCAACTGCTCGATCGAGCGCATGCCGATGCCGCGCGTGGGAAAGTTGACCACCCGCAGGAAGGCTGAATCGTTGTGCGGGTTGTCCATCAGTTGCAGGTAGGCGATCGCGTGCTTGACCTCGGCGCGCTGGAAGTAGCGCTGCCCGCCATACACGTGGTACGGCAGCCCGGCCGCAAACAGCGCATGCTCGATCACGCGCGACTGCGCGTTGGAACGGTACAGGATCGCGATCTCGCTGCGCGCGGCGCCCTCGGCCATGAGGCTCTTGGCTTCTTCGATGATCCACTGCGCCTCTTCCAGGTCGGACGAGGCTTCGTAGATGCGCACCTGCTCGCCGTGCCCGGCGTCGGTGCGCAGGTTCTTGCCGAGCCGCTTGCTGTTGTTGGCGATCAGGTGGTTGGCGCTGTCGAGGATGTGCCCGTGCGAGCGGTAATTCTGCTCGAGCTTGATCAGGTTTTCGACCCGGAACTCGCGCTCGAAGGCGCTCATGTTGCCCACGTTGGCGCCGCGGAAGGCGTAGATGCTCTGGTCGTCGTCGCCCACCGCGAACAGCGCCCCGCCCTGGCGCTCGCCGTGGCCGGAGATCTGCTTGAGCCATTTGTACTGCAGGTCGTTGGTGTCCTGGAACTCGTCGACCAGGATATGCTTGAAGCGCGCCTGGTAATGCTCGCGCAGCGGCTGGTTACGGCTTAGCAACTCGTACGAGCGCAGCAGCAGTTCGGCGAAGTCGACCACCCCCTCGCGCTGGCACTGCTGGTCGTACAACTCGTACAACTCGGCCAGCTTGCGCTCGATCGGATCGCTAGCCTCGACCTGGCCGGCGCGCAGGCCCTGGTCCTTGGCGTTGTTGATGAAATACATCAAGGTCTTGGCCGGGTACTTTTCGTCGTCAATATTGTTGGCCTTAAGCAAACGCTTGATGACGGACAACTGGTCCTGCGAATCGAGGATCTGGAACGTCTGCGGCAGCGCCGCGTCGCGGTAGTGGGTGCGCAGCAGGCGGTTGCACAGGCCGTGGAAGGTGCCGATCCACATCCCGCGCGTACTGACCGGCAGCATGGCCGACAGGCGCGTGAGCATTTCCTTGGCGGCCTTGTTGGTAAACGTGACCGCCATGATCCCGGCCGGCGACACCTGCCCGGTCTGGATCAGCCAGGCGATGCGGGTGGTCAGCACGCGCGTCTTGCCCGAGCCGGCGCCGGCCAGGATCAGGGCGCTTTGGGTCGGCAGGGTGACGGCGGCGAGTTGTTCGGGATTGAGGTTGTGGAGGAGATTTTGCATCCCGTGATTATACGTGCGCCCAAGCGCTCCGGCAGGAGCTTCAGAGCGCCATCGGGCGGCACTGTTCCCACAACGACCTGACCTGGGCCGTCAGGCGCATCGGCGCCAGTGGCTTGGCGATCACGCCGAGCGCGCCCGCCTGCCGGTACCTGGCGATGTCGCTCTCCGATGGCAGGCCGGTCAGGAACACGGCCGGCGTGGCGGCCAGGCGCGGCAGGCGCCGCAGCATGGCCAGCGTGTCCAGACGGCCGTACTCGGAGGTGGGCTCGCCGAGAAGAATCAGGTCGGGACGGAAGTCGACCACCGCGAGCAGCGCGCCATAGCCGGAATTGCATTCGCGCACGCTGAACTGGCCAAGCACTTCGAGCACCAGCTTGGCCATGTCGCGCACCAGCACGTCGTCCTCCACGTACAGGATCGATTTCAAGTCATTGCATACCAGCTTTTGAGTCGCGGTCATCGCGGCCTCCTATTTTCAACTACGCGTATAAGCCCTGATGCATGCGCGGCGCGAACGAAGCGGATCAGGGAGGGCAACGGCGGAGCTGGGCCGGAAATGTATTTACTGTCGCCGCGAGAATAAGGCGGCGCTGGGGACGCGTAGCGGGAGCGGGTCAAGGTCCTGTTACGCAAGATGCGGAGCTTCCTGAAACACATCAGGACAGCAGCAATGTGACGCGATTGTACGGCAGTTAGATGCTATGAAGCAACCAAATTGTAAACTTTATTTCGGTTTGAGGCGGGCTGCGAAGCCGGCATGCAGGCAGTTCACCGTTTCTTCGGCGGCAAGCAACTGCTCGGCCACTTCATTGATCTTGCGCCGGCTCGAACGCGCATGGTCGCGCAGCACTTCGAAGGCGGTATTGCGGTCGGTCTGGAATTTCCCCATCAGCAGGCCAACAGCCAGGCTGGTCTCGCGCCCCGCCGCCAGTGCCGCATTGAGGTTCATTTCGGTGCGGCGCAACTGGCGGATCTCGTCGGCGCGCGCCAAGCCGGCTTCGAAAGCGGCGATCAGGCGCTGGCCGTCGACCGGCTTGACGATGTAGCCGACCGCACCGAACGCGGCCGCCTGCCTGGCCGACTCGCTGTCGCCGATGGCCGACAGGAACATGAACGGCACCGTGGTGTGCGCGCTCAGCTGGCGCGCCAGCTCCAGCCCCGACATCCCGGGCATGCTGATGTCGAGCAGCGCCAGGTCCGGCTCGCGCTGCGCGACCTGCTGCAGCGCTGCCTCGGCCGAGGATGCCGCCTCGGTCTCGTAGCCGGCGTGGCCCAGCACTTCGGCCAAAAATTGCAGCAGCAGCGGATCGTCGTCAACCAGCAGGATGCGGCGTTTCGGATGGGCGGGCGCATTCATTTTCGGTATGTCCTTGGGCCGATGTTGTTAAAAGATTATACGGCCAGGACACGTTTCGCGCATCTATTCGTTGCGCGAAGCAAACAAAGCATCGAACTCGCGTACCGCCGCGGCCGGGCGCGGCGCCATGTACACGGCGCTGATGGCCGCCACCAGGTCGGCCCCGCGCTCGACCAGCGGCGCGGCATTGGTCGGCGTCATGCCGCCGATGACCACCAGCGGCAAGGCGATCTCGCGCCGGGCCTGCAGCAGCAGCTCGGGCGAGGTGCGAAAACTGTATTGCTTCACCTTGGATGGATAAAAGCCGCCGAAAGCGACATAGCTGGCGCCGGCCGCCTGCGCGTCGCGCGCCAGCTGCAGCTCGCCGTAGCAGGAGGCGCCGACGATCTTGTCCGGGCCGAGCGCGGCGCGCGCCTCGGCGACTTGGGCGTCGGTACCGCCCAGGTGCACGCCGTCGGCGTCGAGCGTCAGGGCCAGGCTCAGGTGATCGTTGATGATCAGCGGCCGGCGATAGCGGCGGCACAGCGCCAGCAGGGCCGCGCCCTGCTCCATGCGCAGCGGGCGCTCGGCCGTCTTGTGGCGGTACTGCACCAGGGCGACGCCCGCGTCGAGGGCCTCGGTGGTGCAGGCGATCAGGTGGTCGGTGTCGTCCCAGTTGGGGGTGACCAGGTAAAAACCTCGCATAATGGCTCTTTCAGTTAGTGTGCACAAGGCGTTGCGGAATGCGCTGGCCAGCGCCGATCACGAACGATTGTGCCAGTGTTTCATGACAATATGATTGCGCCAGTTCGAGCGCGCGGGCGACCGGCTGGCCCAGCGCCAGTTGCGCCGCGATGGCAGCGGCCAGCGTGCAGCCGCTGCCGTGAAACTCGCCCGGCAGGCGCGGCCAGCTCCATTCACGGGTCAGGCCGGCGCTGTGCCAGCGGTTGACGACGCGCTCGCCTTCGCCGTGCCCGCCGGTGACGAGCACGTGCTCGCAGGGCGCCCCGGCCAGCGCCTCGGCCTCCGCCAGGTTCGGCACCAGCACGCTGGTCACCGGCAGCAGCGCGCGGATCGCCTGCAGCGCGTCGCCGCGCGTCAGGCGGTCGCCGTTGCCGCTGGCGAGCACCGGGTCCAGCACCACCGGCAAGCCGGGATGGCGGCTGCGCAATTGCATCAGCAGCGCCGCGATGGCCTCGGCGTTTTCAAGGCTGCCGGGAATGCCGATCTTGACCGCGCCGATCGCGAACGCGTCGATCAGCACCTGCGCCTGGCGCACGAGCACGGCGCTGTCGAGCGGCAGCACTTCGTACACCCGGTTGTTATCCTGCACCGTGAGCGCGGTGACGAGCGGCAGCGCGTGCGCGCCCTGCGCCGCGATGGCCTCGATGTCGGCGCCGATGCCGGCGCCGCCGCTCGGATCGAGGCCCGAGAACACCAGCACCGTGGGCCGCATCAGGCCAGCCGCCCTGCCATGGGCGAGGATGGCGAGGCGGCGAAGCGGCGCGCGATGCGGCCGGCCAGGAAGGCTTCGCGCCCGGCCTGCACCGCCAGGCGCATGGCCTTAGCCATGCGCACCGGATCGCGCGCGCCGGCAATGGCCGTGTTCATCAGCACGCCGTCGCAGCCCAGTTCGAGCGCGATCGCCGCGTCCGAGGCGGTGCCGACCCCGGCATCGACCAGCACCGGCACCTTGGCCTGCTCGATGATGAGCGACAGGTTCCAGGGATTGAGGATGCCCATCCCCGAGCCGATCAGGGACGCCAGCGGCATCACCGCCACGCAGCCGATTTCCTCGAGCAGGCGGGCCTGGATCGGGTCGTCGCTGCAGTAGACCATCACGTCGAAGCCGTCGCGCACCAGCGCCTCGGCCGCGACCAGGGTTTCCGGCATGTGCGGGAACAAGGTCTTTTCGTCACCCAGCACCTCGAGCTTGACGAGCTTGTGCCCGCCCAGCAGTTCACGCGCCATCTGCAGCGTGTACACCGCGTCCTTGGCGTTGTAGCAGCCGGCCGTGTTGGGCAGGATGGTGTACTCGGACGGCGGCAGCACGTCGAGCAGGCTTGGCTCGTTGGGATTTTGCCCGATGTTCACGCGCCGGATCGCGACGGTGATGATCTCGGCGCCGGCGGCATCGGTGGCCTCGCGCGTCTGCGCCAGGTCCCGGTACTTGCCGCTGCCGACCAGCAGGCGCGAACGGTAGGTTTTTCCAGCGATGACCAGGCCGTCGTCGGCCCCGGTCCGGTTTTCCACTTCGTTTTGCATCTCGTTTTTCCTTAAGTTAGCCGCCGCCGATGGCGCGCACGATGTCGACCTTGTCGCGCGCCTGCAGCAGCCGTTGCGGCCACTGCTGGCGCGGCACCACCTGGCGGTTGACCGCCAGCGCCAGCGCCTGCCCCTGCAGCTTGAGTTCGCCGACCAGGTCGGCCAGGCTGCACGCGCTCGGCACCTGCTGCGCTTGTCCGTTGACTTCGATCTCGATCATGCTCACAGCTTCCGGTAAAGTTCCGCGCCGTTCTTGACGAATTCGATCGCTTTCACTTCCATGCCCTGCTTGAGCGCGCTGGCCTCGGACACGCCCAGTCCGGCCGCATAGTCGCGCACTTCCTGGGTGATCTTCATGGAGCAGAAATGCGGCCCGCACATCGAGCAGAAATGGGCCACCTTGGCCGAATCCTTGGGCAAGGTCTCGTCGTGGAATTCGCGCGCCTTGTCGGGATCGAGGCCGATGTTGAACTGGTCTTCCCAGCGGAACTCGAAGCGCGCCTTGGACAGCGCATTGTCGCGGATCTGCGCGCCCGGATGGCCCTTGGCCAGGTCGGCCGCGTGCGCCGCGATCTTGTAGGTGATGATGCCGTCCTTGACGTCGTCCTTGTTGGGCAGGCCCAGGTGCTCCTTGGGCGTCACGTAGCACAGCATGGCGGTGCCGTACCACCCGATCTGGGCGGCGCCGATGCCGGAGGTGATATGGTCGTAGCCCGGCGCGATGTCGGTGGTCAAAGGCCCGAGCGTGTAGAACGGGGCTTCGTGGCACTGCTCCAGCTGCAGGTCCATGTTCTCCTTGATCAGGTGCATCGGCACGTGGCCCGGCCCTTCGATCATCACCTGCACGTCGTGCTTCCATGCGACCTGGGTCAGTTCGCCCAGCGTTTTCAGTTCGCCCAGCTGGGCTTCGTCGTTGGCGTCGTAGATCGAGCCCGGACGCAGGCCGTCGCCCAGCGAGAACGAGACGTCGTACGCCTTCATGATCTCGCAGATGTCCTCGAAGTGCGTGTACAGGAACGATTCCTTATGGTGCGCAAGGCACCACTTGGCCATGATCGAACCGCCGCGCGAGACGATGCCGGTCATGCGGTTGGCCGTCATTGGCACGTAGCGCAGCAGCACCCCGGCGTGGATCGTGAAATAGTCGACGCCTTGTTCGGCCTGTTCGATCAGGGTGTCGCGGTAGATTTCCCAGGTCAGGTCCTCGGCCTTGCCGTTGACCTTTTCGAGCGCCTGGTAGATCGGCACGGTGCCGATCGGCACCGGCGAATTGCGGATGATCCATTCGCGCGTTTCATGGATGTGCTTGCCGGTCGAGAGGTCCATCACGTTGTCGCCGCCCCAGCGGATGGCCCACGTCATTTTTTCGACTTCCTCGCCGATCGACGACGTCACCGCCGAGTTGCCGATGTTCGCGTTGATCTTCACCATGAAATTACGGCCGATGATCATCGGCTCGACTTCCGGGTGGTTGATGTTGGCCGGAATGATCGCGCGGCCGCGCGCAATTTCCGAACGCACGAATTCGGGCGTGATCTCGGCCGGGATGGCCGCGCCGAACGACTGGCCCGGATGCTGGCGCCCCATCAGGTCGGCCAGCCTGGTGCCCATCGGCCCGGATGCCTTCAGGTTTTCCAGGTATTCCTTGCGGCGCAGGTTTTCGCGGATCGCGATGAATTCCATTTCCGGCGTGATGATGCCCTGGCGCGCATAGTGCATTTGCGACACGTTCTTGCCGGGCATCGCGCGGCGCGGCTTGCGGTGCAGGTTGAAGCGCAGTTCGGCCAGCTTGGGATCGTTCAGGCGCTCCACCCCGTAGGCCGAGCTCGGTCCCGGCAGCTCTTCGGTGTCGTTGCGCTCGGCAATCCATGCCCCGCGCACCGAGGCCAGGCCGGAACGGATATCGATCTTGACGTCCGGATCGGTGTAGGGGCCCGAGGTGTCGTATACATAGATAGGCGGATTTTTCTCGGCGCCGAAGGACGCTGCCGTATCGGACTGGGAAATTTCACGCATCGGCACGCGGATATCGGGGCGCGAGCCTGTTACGTAGATCTTGCGGGAATTCGGAAGTGGTTCGATCGCGGCCTGGTCCACCGTGGCGGTGGCCGAGTCAAACTTCAAGTTGGCGTTCATGTGGCTCCTTTGTGTGCAGGAGCCAGCAAAGGAATATGGAAACGAAGCGGACGGTGTTGCGGCGGGTGCCGCGGTCCTCAGGTTTCACAGGCTTCCCTTCGCTGGCATTATCCAGATCAGGTTCAGAGGGTGTATCTCACCCGCGCATTGCGTTCGCAACTTGCAGGACCCCTAGCGTTTGCCGCCTTTCGGCAGCGCATCGATTATACCCCTTACGTCCGTTTCGACAATAGACTTCGCACAAAATCATCGCCGGCAAACATGTCATAAACGCAATATGGCGGACATGAAGCGGAAGTACGATAGAACGTACCAGCAAGGCTGCTCTTGCAAATGTCGTCCAACCTTTTGCAGGCATGCGCGCCCTCTGCAGCAGTGCGCCCATGCTGCCCATCTACCGGAGAATGACCATGATCGAGATCAAACGAGAAGCAAGCGCGCTGCGCGCCGCCTTGAAGCTGTTCCTGGCCACGGTTGCCGCCGGCATATGGGGCAGCGCAGCGGCGGCCGGGACGACGCGCGTCATCGTGGCGTACAAGCCGGGCACGGCCGCGCTGGTGAAGGCCGCCGTGGGCGCCGCGCACGCGATGGTCAAGCATGAGATCTTCGGCATGGACGCGATGGCAGTCGAGGTGCCGCTCCCGGCGCTGGCGGGCCTGGAACGCAATCGCGCGGTCGAGTACGTGGAGCAGGACGTCAAGCGCTACCTGCTGTCGGGTGCGACGCCGTCGCAAACGCCTTACCTGTCGGGCCAGCTCGTCCCGTATGGAATCGCGATGGTGCAGGCGGACCTGCTGCCGGACGCGCTCGCGAGCAATCGCAAGCTGTGCCTTATCGACTCCGGCATCGACCGTGCGCACGAAGACCACAGCGGCAACAGCCTGTCCGGCGAATACGACCGCGGCACCGGCTGGTGGTACACCGACGAAAGCCACCACGGCACGCACGTGGCCGGCACCATCGCCGCGGTCAACAACAGCGGCGTGGGGGTGGTCGGGGTGGCGCCCAACCGCCAGCTCAAGCTGCACATCGTGAAGGTGTTCGGCGCCGACGGCTGGGCCTATTCGTCTTCCCTCGCGACTGCCGCCAACAAGTGCGGCGCGGCCGGCGCCAACGTGATCAGCATGTCGCTCGGGGGCGGACGCAAGAGCAAGACGGAACAGCGTGCCTTCGACGCGCTGCAGTCGAAGGGCGTGTTGAGCATCGCCGCGGCGGGCAACGACGGCAACACCAGCATCTCCTACCCGGCCGGTTACGCGAGCGTGATGTCGGTCGGCGCACTCGACGAAAACAAGGCCTGGGCCAGCTTCTCGCAATACAACAGCAAGGTCGAGATCTCGGCGCCGGGCGTCAACGTGCTCTCGAGCGTGCCGATGAACTCCGCGTCCACGCCTTCACTCACCGTCGGCGCCAGCACCTACGCACCGGGCACGATGGACGGCTCGCCCGTCACCTCGGCCAGCGCGGCGCTGGCTGACTTCGGCCTCGGCGACGCGGTCAACACCGCCGTTTCCGGCAAGGTCTGCCTGATCGCGCGCGGCGCCATCGATTTCGCCACCAAGGTAGCGAACTGCCAGAACAGCGGCGGCGTCGGCGCGGTGGTGTACAACAATGTGGCGGGCGGCTTCTCCGGCACGCTCGGCAGCACCATCACGACAATCCCCTCGGTGACCGCGTCCGACACCGAAGGGGCGGCAATGCAAGGCCAGCTTGGCCAAACCGCGACGCTCGCGCTCACTCCGGCCAGCTATGCTTACTTCGACGGCACTTCGATGGCAACGCCGCATGTGTCCGCCGTCGCCGCCCTGGTGTGGAGCTATTTCCCGGCCTGCACCGGCGCGCAGATCCGCAGCTCGCTCGGCAAGAGCGCGCAGGACCTGGGAAGCCCCGGCCGCGACGACAAGTTCGGCTTCGGCCTGGTGCAGGCGAAAGCGGCGCACGACCGGATTGCAGCACTCGGCTGCGGCAATTAAAGAAGCTGTGGGGATGAAAGAAAGGATGCCTCGGCATCCTTTCTTTGTGCCGGGCGGCCGGCGTCAAGCTTGCGACGAAAGCAAGGTTGACAAATAACAAATGAACACCCAATTCGGCTGAACGCGTGGCGCAAAATAGTAGCACCACTGGCGCAAATTCGACAAAACTTGGCGCAACATCGCGACAAAACAACACTTGTCGAGCTCGCTCCAGAGTTCGATTGATTGCAAGATTGAATTACAAATACACTTACCCGTTGCCGCAAAAACGGCAATTGTCTGGTTAAAAACTTATAACAACTACTGCACCCTGGCCACAAGCCTACGGCGACAGTTTAAACAACATTCGGAGAACACAATGATTCAAAGAAAATTCGGCGCATCGAAAATGGCAGTTGCTATCAAGCTCTGTCTGGCAGGCGTTGCTGTTGGCGTGTTGGGGACTGCATCCGCAGCCGACACCACGCGTGTTATCGTGGCATTCAAACCGGGCCAGGCAGCTGCCATCAAGTCGGTCGTCGGCGCGGCGCATGGTGCAGTAAAACATGAAATTTTCGGCATGGATGCGATGGCAGTCGAAGTTCCGACCACCGCGCTCAAGGGCCTGGAACGCAATCCGAACGTCCTGTACGTCGAAGACGACGTCATTCGCGTGCCGTTCTCCGGCACCACGGCGTCGACCGGCACCCCTTATGCTCTGGGGCAACTTGTTCCATACGGCATCAAAATGGTCCAGGCTGATTTGCTGCCGGACACCAATACCTCCAACCGCAAGGTCTGCATCATCGATTCCGGGATCGACCGCAATCACGAAGACCTGAGCGGCAACAACCTGGCCGGTGAATACGATTCGGGCACCGGCTGGTGGTACACCGACGAAAACCACCACGGCACCCACGTGGCCGGCACCATCGCCGCGATCAACAACAGCAATGTGGGCGTGGTCGGCGTCAACCCGAACAAGCACCTGAACCTGCACATCGTCAAGGTGTTCAGCGCTACGGGCTGGGCCTATTCGTCGACGCTGGCATCGGCGGCCAACAAGTGCGGCACGGCCGGCGCCAACGTCATCAGCATGTCGCTCGGCGGCGGGCGCAAGAGCGTAACCGAACAGCGCGCCTTCGATTCGCTGCAAACGAAGGGCGTACTGAGCGTCGCCGCTGCCGGCAACGACGGCAACAGCGTGGTTTCCTACCCTGCCGGCTATGCCAGCGTGATGTCGGTCGCCGCCGTCGACGAGAACAAGGCCTGGGCCACCTTCTCGCAGTACAACAGCGATGTGGAAATCTCCGGCCCAGGTGTGAACGTGCTGTCGACCGTGCCGATGAACTCGGGCACCGAGCCGGCACTGACGGTCGGTTCGACCACCTACGCGCCTGGCTCGATGGACGGCTCGCCGGTCATGTCGGCCACCGCCGCACTGGCCGACTTCGGCATCGGCGACACCGTCAACACCGCGGTTTCCGGCAAAGTCTGCCTGATCGCGCGCGGCACCATCGATTTCGCGACCAAGGTATCGAACTGCCAGAACAGCGGCGGCGTGGGCGCGGTTGTGTACAACAACGTGGCGGGCGGCTTCGCCGGCACGCTGGGCACCACCGTCACCACGATTCCATCGGTAACGGCGTCCGACACCGAGGGCACATCGATGCGCGCGCAACTGGGCCAGAGCGCCACGGTGGCAGTGCGTCCGGCCAGCTACGCGTACTTCGACGGCACCTCGATGGCAACCCCGCACGTATCCGCGGTCGCCGCCCTGGTGTGGAGCTACTTCCCGACCTGTACCGGCAGCCAGATCCGCAACTCGCTCAACAAGAGCGCGCTGGACCTGGGCGCGGCTGGACGTGACACCAAGTTCGGTTTCGGCCTGGTGCAAGCCAAGACCGCCTACGACCGTATCCTGTCTCTCGGTTGCGGCAACTAAGCTGGCGCAGCATGGAAAAGGACGCTTCGGCGTCCTTTTTTTTTGCGAGCTGCTCCCGGCCCGCGGCGCAAACCGATCTTGTCGAAAATACCGGCAGTCACAGGCGCAGTTCGACACTCGTCATCTATAATGTTTGTTTTCGCAAAAATACAGCCCAACATCATGGAATTAGCCAAGTCTTTCGAGCCAGCCGATATTGAACAGTTCTGGCGCACGGAGTGGGAAAAGCGCGGGTATTTCGCCGCCACCACGCACGCCGACAAACCGTCGTTCAGCATCCAGTTGCCGCCGCCGAACGTGACCGGCACCCTGCACATGGGCCATGCGTTCAACCAGACCATCATGGACGGCCTGACCCGCTACTACCGCATGCGCGGCTTCAATACGGCCTGGGTTCCGGGCACCGACCATGCCGGCATCGCGACCCAGATCGTGGTCGAACGCCAGCTCGACGCGCAGAAAATCTCGCGTCACGACCTGGGCCGCGAAAAATTCGTGGAAAAAGTCTGGGAATGGAAGGAAAAATCGGGCAATACCATTACCGGCCAGATGCGCCGCATGGGCACCTCCCCCGACTGGTCGCGCGAATACTTCACGATGGACGAGGCGCGCTCGAAGGTGGTCTCCGAGGTCTTCGTGCGCCTGTACGAACAGGGCCTGATCTACCGCGGCAAGCGCCTGGTTAACTGGGACCCGGTGCTGGGCACCGCGGTGTCGGACCTGGAAGTGGTGTCGGAAGAAGAAGACGGCTCGATGTGGTACATCCGTTATCCGCTGGCCGATGGCAGCGGCCACATGACGGTGGCGACCACGCGTCCGGAGACCATGCTCGGCGACGTCGCAGTCGCGGTCGACCCGACCGACGAACGCTACCTGGCGCTGGTCGGCAAGATGCTCAAACTGCCGCTGACCGATCGCGAGATCCCGGTCATCGCCGACTCGTACGTGGACAAGGCGTTCGGCACCGGCTGCGTGAAAATCACCCCGGCGCACGACTTCAACGACTATGCGGTCGGCCAGCGCCACCATCTCGAAAAAATCTGCATCCTCACGCTGGACGCGAAAATCAGCGATGAGGCGCCGCCCGCCTACCGCGGCATGGACCGCTTCGCCGCGCGCAAGCAGATCGTGGCCGATCTCGACGCCCAGGGCCTGCTGCAGGAAGTCAAGCCGCACAAGCTGATGGTGCCGCGCGGCGACCGCACCGGCGTGGTGATCGAACCGATGCTGACCGACCAGTGGTTCGTCGCGATGAGCAAGCCGGCGCCGGAAGGCACTTTCTTCCCCGGCAAATCGATCGCCGAAGTGGCGCTCGAAAAGGTCGCGGACGGCGAAATCAAGTTCGTGCCCGAAAACTGGAGCACCACCTACAACCAGTGGCTGGGCAACATCCAGGACTGGTGCATCTCGCGCCAGCTGTGGTGGGGCCACCGCATCCCGGCCTGGTACGACGAGGCCGGCAACATCTTCGTGGCCAGAACCGAGGCCGAAGCACAGGCGCAAGCGAAGGCGGCTGGCGCCGTCGGCCAGGTCAGGCGCGACGACGACGTGCTCGACACCTGGTTCTCCTCGGCCCTGGTGCCTTTTTCGACCATGGGCTGGCCGGAAGACACGGTCGACATGCGTACCTTCCTGCCGTCGTCGGTGCTGGTGACCGGCTTCGACATCATCTTCTTCTGGGTCGCCCGGATGGTGATGATGACCGCCCACTTCACCGGCAAGGTGCCGTTCCGGACCGTGTACGTGCACGGCCTGGTGCGCGACTCGAGCGGCCAGAAGATGTCCAAGTCGAAGGGCAATACGCTCGACCCGATCGACCTGATCGAGGGCATCGACGTCGAGTCTCTGGTTGCCAAGCGCACCACCGGCCTGATGAATCCGCGCGACGCCGAGAAAATCGCGAAGGCGACCCGCAAGGAGTTCCCGAGCGGGATCGCAGCCTACGGCGCCGACGCGGTGCGCTTCACCATGGCCAGCTACGCCTCGCTGGGACGCAACATCAATTTCGACCTTGGGCGTGCCGAAGGCTACCGCAACTTCTGCAACAAGATGTGGAATGCCACGCGCTTCGTGCTGATGAACACCGAAGGCAAGGACTGCGGCGCGGACGCCGGCGGCATGTCGCAGGCCGACCGCTGGATCATCTCGCTGATGCAGCGCGCCGAAGCCGAGGTGGCCAAGGGTTTCGAGGACTACCGCTTCGACAACATCGCCGCCACCATCTACAAGTTCGTGTGGGACGAGTACTGCGACTGGTACCTGGAAGTGGCCAAGGTGCAGGTCCAGCACGGCAGCGAAGCACAGCAGCGCGCGACGCGCCACACCCTGCTGCGCGTGCTCGAAACGATCCTGCGCATGGCCCATCCGGTGATCCCGTTCGTGACCGAAGCACTGTGGCAGGTGGTTGCGCCGCTGGCCGGAACGGCGCCTGCCGCAGGCGGCGGTTCGATCATGGTCCAGCCTTATCCCGAAGCCGATACGTCGCTCATCGACGAAGACGCCGAACAATGGATGGCTCAGCTCAAGGCGCTCACCGACGCCACCCGCAACCTGCGCGGCGAAATGCAGATTTCGCCGTCGGTACGGGTGCCGCTGATCGTGGAAGCGTCGGGCGCTGCCGACCAGGCGCGCCTGCAAAGCTTTGCCGCCTACATCCAGGCGCTCGGCAAGCTGTCGGAAGTAAACATCGTCGATGCGCTGCCCGAGTCGCCGGCGGCGGTGTCGATCGTCGGCACCACCAAGCTGATGCTCAAGGTGGAGATCGACGTGGCGGCCGAGCGCGAACGCCTGGCCAAGGAGATCGCAAGGATCGAAGCGGAGATCGCGAAGGTGAACGGCAAGCTCGGTAACGAAAGCTTCGTGGCGCGCGCGCCGGCCGCGGTCGTGGCGCAGGAAAATGAGCGCCTGGTGAATTTTTCGGCCACGATTGCCAAGCTGCGCGAGCAGTTCGCCAAATTGCCTGTTGCCTGAATCGGATCGAAAGACCCGGATGCGCGTGGAGATCTTTGCGCGCATCCAACGATACCCCGCTCAGGGCCGCTTGACGTGGCGGCTCAGGTGCCGGTCGAGCTGGCTGGCGAAGTTCTGGCGGTCGGCCTGGCCGAACGGCGCCGGGCCGCCGGTATCTACCCCGCTGCCGCGCAGTTCGTCCATGAACGTGCGCATCGTAAGCTGCTGCGCGATGTTGTCGTCGGTGTAGAACTCGCCGCGCGGATTGAGCGCAAAGCCCCCTTTTTCCAGTACCTGCGCCGCGAGCGGGATGTCGCCGGTGACCACCAGGTCGCCCTTTGACAGCAGGCGCACGATTTCAGCGTCGGCCTCATCGGCGCCGGCCGGCACCTGCAAGGCGCGGATGAAGCGCGAACCGGGCACGCGCATGAGCTGGTTGGCGACCAGCGTCGTCGTCACCTGCAGGCGCTCGGCGGCGCGGAACAGGATTTCCTTGACCACTACCGGACAGGCGTCCGCATCAACCCAGATCTGCATCATCATCGCGTATGGTTTTTTAAGGAAGGAGTATAACGCGCCAGTCCCACCGGCAGGCGCTTAAAACTCCTCCCAATCGCCATCGGCGCCTGCCATCGCCGGTGCTGCGGTTTTCCTTGGCGCGGTTGCGGCCACGGATGGTCGCGCCGCAGGGGTCAAGCGCGGCGCGCTGCTGGCGAGGCTGGTCGGCGCGCGGCGCTCCGCAATGCGCGCTGAGGGCGCGCCGTCGATGCGAAATACGCTGATCACTTGCGTCAGCGTCCCGGCCTGGTCCTGCATGCTTTGCGCCGCCGCTGCCGCTTCCTCTACCAGTGCCGCGTTCTGCTGCGTGACCTGGTCCATCTGGACAATCGCCTGATTCACGTGTTCGATGCCGGTACTTTGTTCCAGGCTGGCCGCCATGATTTCAGCCATGATGTCGGTCACGCGCTTGACGCTGTCCACGATCTCTTCCATCGTGGACCCTGCCTGTGCAACAAGCTTGCTTCCGGTATCGACGTTGTTCACCGAATCGGCGATCAGCGCCTTGATTTCCCTGGCCGCCGCCGCCGAACGCTGTGCCAGGTTGCGCACTTCGGACGCCACCACCGCAAAGCCGCGTCCCTCTTCACCAGCGCGCGCCGCTTCCACCGCTGCATTCAAGGCCAGGATATTGGTCTGGAACGCGATCCCGTCGATCACGCCGATGATGTCGACAATCTTCCTGGCGGAGTCGTCGATCGCTCCCATGGTGGTGACCACTTGCGACACCACCTCCCCGCCTTTGACGGCCACCCCGGAGGCGGACAGCGCCAGCTGGTTGGCCTGGCGTGCATTGTCGGCGTTTTGCTTGACGGTGGTGGTCAGTTCTTCCATCGACGCTGCGGTTTCTTCCAGCGAACTGGCCTGTTCTTCGGTGCGCGCTGACAGGTCCTGGTTGCCGGCCGCGATTTCGGACGAGGCGGTGGCGATGGTGTCGGTGCCGCTGCGCACCTGGCTCACCAGCCTGGCCAGGTTGGCTTGCATGGTCTTGATCGCGTACAGCAAGCTGCATTGATCCTTGCTGCTGATGTCGATCTGGGAGGTGAGGTCGCCCGCGGCAATGCGGTTGGCGATTTTCACCGCATAGTCCGGCTCGCCGCCCAGCTGTTGCTTGATACTGCGCGTGATAACGACGGCCACGGCGGCGCCAAGCGCAATCGCGAGCACCCCCAGCAATTGCAACAACAGTTTCGATTCCGTCGCCAGTTTTGTCGCGTCGGAAGCCATCGTCTCAAGCGTGGTCTTTTGATAGTTGGTGAGTTCGCTGATGGCAGCGACATAGTCGTTCAGCGCCGGTTCAAGCCTGGACTGGATCAGTTTGCCGGCGTTGTCCGGATTGGCCGCCTTTTCCTTGAACACTTCTTCGCGCGCCGCGATGTAGCTCTTGCGTTTGTCGCCGATCGCGGAAAACAGCAGTGCTGCCCGGTCGGATTTCGGCAGCTTGTCCAGGGCTTTCTGAATCTCGGAAATGCGCGCGCTGGTCGCCTTGATCGCGGCCTGGATTTGCGCGACGCGCGCCGGGTTCGCGTCATTGGACTCCGCCACGGCAATCGTGCGTGCGCCATTGATGTGGGTGCTGGTGGCCCATTCCGCAAACAGGCGCTCGGCCAACATGGTGTCCTCGACCATCGTATGCACGCTGGCGCTGATGGCGTTGAGCCGCCACGAACCGATGCCCGCACTCAGCGCGACCAGTACCAGCACCAAGGCAAAACCAATTCCCAGCCGTGTACCCACTTTAATATCTGTCAGTTTCATGCGTCTCCAACCTTTTTTATAATAATTTGAACTCCATGCCGGCAGCGCTTGCGTCTGTGCGTGCCCTGCCTGGATTTCTATCGCTCCCATTGCCGCTCCCGGCACAAAGGCCGATGGCGGGTTTTCCGAGGGTGTGGGCGATCCGGACCGGATTGCCGTTGCTATACGATAGTTGTCAAATAGTATCGCAATTGCGATTCAACAACACAAATATCAATTGTTTGCCGCATAGCGGAACGAGACGCTGTTCCACATGGCGGATTTGGAAATTGCGCAGGAAGTGGGCGCGCTCCGGGAGAATACGCGCCATGGCAGATTGCCGTGAATCAGGCGTTTAGCCTGGCAAGTTATCCCACAGCTCGCCGTTCGGCCCGACGCGCGGTGCTGCCACGCCGAAGTGGGCATACGCGAGCGGAGTGGCGATGCGTCCGCGCGGGGTGCGCTGCAGATAGCCTTGCTGGATCAGGTAGGGTTCGAGCACGTCCTCGATGGTGTCGGCTTCCTCGCCGATGGCTGCTGCCAGGTTGCCGATGCCGACCGGACCGCCGCCGAACTTGAACAGTACCGCTTCCAGCAGCTTGCGGTCCATCACGTCGAAGCCGACCGAGTCGACGTCGAGCATGACCAGCGCGGCGTCGGCGATCGTCTTGGTGATCTCGCCATTGCCCTTGACTTCAGCGTAGTCGCGCACGCGCCGCAGCAGCCGGTTGGCGATGCGCGGCGTGCCGCGTGCGCGCAGCGCGATCTCGCGCGCGCCGTCGTCGTCGATCGGTGCGCCGAGCAGCGCGGCGCTGCGCGTGACGATGCGGGTCAGTTCAAGCGTGTTATAGAACTCGAGCCGTGCGACGATGCCGAAGCGGTCGCGCAGCGGATTGGTCAGCATGCCGGCGCGCGTGGTCGCGCCCACCAGGGTGAACGGCTGCAGGTCGAGCTTGACCGAGCGCGCCGCCGGGCCTTCGCCGATCATGATGTCGATCTGGTAGTCTTCCAGCGCCGGATACAGGATCTCTTCGACCACCGGCGAGAGGCGGTGGATCTCGTCGATGAACAGCACGTCGTTCGCTTCGAGGTTGGTCAGGATCGCGGCCAGGTCGCCGGGCCGCTCGAGCACCGGCCCGGAGGTCTGGCGCAGGTTCACGCCCATCTCGCGCGCGATGATGTGCGCCAGCGTGGTCTTGCCCAGGCCAGGAGGCCCGAACAGCAAGGTGTGGTCGAGCGCTTCGCGGCGCTTGCGCGCGGCCGAAATGAAGATCTCGAGCTGGCCGCGGATCTTCTCCTGGCCGACATATTCGTCGAGCTGCTTGGGCCGCAGCGCGCGCTCGATCGCCTCTTCATTGGGCGAAGCGGGCGTGGCGGCGATGATGCGCTGCTCACTGAAATCGTCGGTCTGGATGCTCATCGTTTAATCTCGCAAGGAAAACATTGAAGCTCGGGTAACGCAAGCTGCTTCACCCCTTGGACAGCGCCTTGAGCGCAAACTTGATACCGTCCGACACGCTGCTGCCGGCCGGCATGTTCTTGAGCGCGGCCAGCGCTTCCTTGTCAGAATACCCCAAGGCGAGCAGCGCGTTGAGGATATCGGACTGCGCGTCGTGCTGCACCGTCCCGCCCGGCGCACCGAGGTCGGCGCCCAGCTTGCCCTTGAGTTCGAGCAGCAGCCGTTCGGCGGTCTTCTTGCCGATGCCCGGCACCTTGACCAGCCGTCCCGCCTCCTGCAGGGTGACGGCCTGGGCCAGGTCGGCGATGGTCATGCCCGACAGGATCGACAGTGCGGTACGGGCGCCGACCCCGCTGATCTTGATCAGTTGGCGGAACACGCTGCGCTCGGACGAATTGCCGAAGCCGAACAGCAGGTGCGCATCTTCGCGGATCGCCTGGTGCGTGAACAGGGTGACCTTCTCGCCCAATTGCGGCAGGTTGTAGTAGGTACTCATCGGCACGTCGACTTCGTAGCCGACGCCGTTGCAGTCGACCAGCAGTTGCGGCGGATTTTTTTCGAGCAGGATTCCCGAGATGCGACCTATCATTCTAGTGACCTTGTGGAGTTAGACCAGACGGCCGCGCTTCATGCGCAGGCCTTTTAATCCGGGCGCCAGCGCGCCGATCAGCGCCAGCGCATCATGGCTGTTCGCATGGCAGATTGCAACCCCGAGCGCATCGGCGGCGTCGCTGCCGGGCAGTCCGGGCAGCACCAGCAGGCGCGCCACCATGTCCTGCACCTGTTGCTTGGCCGCCTTGCCGTGTCCGACCACGGCCTGCTTGACCTGCAGCGCGGTGTATTCGGCCACCGCCAGGTCGGCCCCCACCAGCGCCGTGATGGCAGCGCCGCGCGCCTGCCCGAGCAGCAGGGTCGACTGGGGATTGACGTTGACGAACACCTTTTCCACCGCCGCGCAGTCGGGCTGATAGGTGTGCACGATTTCGGCGATCCCTTTCAGGATCACCTTCAGGCGGCTCGGCAGGTCGCCGTCGGACACCGTCCTGATGGTGCCCGAGGCGATGTAGCGCAGCTTGTTGCCCTGTTTTTCGATCAGACCGAAGCCTGTGATGCGCAGGCCCGGGTCAATGCCAAGAATAATCATGATCGAATGTTATACCGCCGGGCAAGCTTTGCTGCGATCAGTGACGGAAATGACGGGCGCCGGTGTACAGCATCACCACGCCGCGCTCGTCGGCCGCGTCGATCACCTCCTGGTCGCGCATCGAGCCGCCCGGCTGGATCACGCAGGCCGCACCCGCGTCCACCACCACGTCAAGCCCGTCGCGGAACGGGAAGAACGCGTCCGACGCGACGGCCGAACCGGCCAGGGTCAGGCCCGCGTTCTGCGCCTTGATCGAGGCGATGCGGGCCGAATCGATGCGGCTCATCTGGCCTGCGCCCACGCCCAGCGTCATGCCGCCGGCGCAGAACACGATCGCGTTGGACTTGACATACTTGGCCACGCGCCATGCGAACATCAGGTCCTGCAACTGCTGCTGGGTGGGCTGCTTCTTGGTGACCACGCGCAGCTCGCCGAGGCCGACATTCTTCGCGTCGGGCGACTGTACCAGCAGGCCGCCGCCGACGCGCTTGACGTCGAACGGGTTGTGGCCGGCGCCGAGCGCGATCTGGAGCAGGCGCACGTTCTGCTTGGCCGCCATGATGGTGCGCGCTTCGCTGGAAAACGAAGGCGCGATCAGCACTTCGACGAACAGCTTGGAGATGGCCTCGGCCGTCTTGGCGTCGAGTTCGGTGTTCAGGGCGATGATGCCGCCGAAGGCCGAGGTCGGGTCGGTTTGCAGCGCGCGGCTGTAGGCATCGAAGGCGTCGGCGCCGATCGCCACGCCGCAGGGATTGGCGTGCTTGACGATCACGCAGCCGGCCGGCTGCCCCAGGCCGCCGAGCGACTTGACGCATTCCCAGGCCGCGTCGGCGTCCGCGATGTTGTTGTACGACAGTTCCTTGCCCTGCAGTTGC
>Ga0066461_1000281_pt1 | contig 20376 bp, 20 predicted proteins | sample LakWasMe91_HOW11_2_FD_59572 | JGI IMG/M metagenome (GOLD analysis project Ga0066461, IMG submission 59572) | Freshwater sediment methanotrophic microbial communities from Lake Washington under simulated oxygen tension - Sediment Metagenome 91_HOW11 | ecosystem: Environmental > Aquatic >...
CCGGCCTTCAGGCCGGGGTATTCTCTGCGCTCCGGCCTGAAGGCCGGGGTTTCAACCGGAAGTGGCGGCCCGCTGCGAGGGCGCCATGCTGGTGGCGGCAGGATTGCCGCTGACCTTGAAGGGCGCGCCGTGCTGAGCGGCTTGAGCCTGCCGATGGTGGCGCTCGATCTGTTGCTCGGTGAAGCGCGCCGCTGGCATCCGCTGGTCGGATTCGGGCGCATCGCCCATGCAATCGCGGGTTGCCTGAACGACGGTCGATTTCACTGGGCGCTTGGCGCCGGCCTTGGCCTGCGCAGCTTGGGCGAGCATGCCATGCCGACCGGGCAAGCGCTGCTGCAAGGGCGGGAACCACTGCCTTGTGGATCGGCTTGCTCGGCGCGGCCGCCTTCATTTATTTTTTGAAAGGGTACGGCATGCTTTCCCACGGCGGCAATTTGCAGGAGGCGGTAATCCGGTTTTGCCGGCCGCGCGCGCAATGGACGGCGCTGGCGGACATGCTCGGCCCGGGCGGTCAGCGGCCCGGCGCAAGAGATCGGCAGCGCGGCCTTGCTGGCCCGGCCTTGGCAGGACGCGCTGCGCGCCCATCTGCTGCGCAGCGGCGCGCGTTTGCATGCCTTGCTCGCCGACCACGGCATCAGCGCCGGCGGCAGCGCCCTGCATCAATGGTGGCCCGAGCCGCAGGCCGAGGTGTTTTGGCAGCACATGGCGACACACGGCATCTGGGTGCGCTTGTTTGCGCAGGGTGAGGCAGGAACACGGCTGGGATTGCCGCCGGATGAAGCTGGCTGGCAGCGCCTGGCCCAGGCGCTTGAAGAATGGATGAAAAGGAAAAATAAATGATGAAGCCAGTCTTGGCGCTGGCCGCCTGCCTGGCCGCCCTGCAAGCCGGAGCGGCCATCACGGTGCGCGACGATAACGGCGACACCGTCGTGTTGCAGCAACCGGCGCAGCGCGTCGTCTCATTGGCGCCGCACGTCACCGAACTGTTGTTTGCCGGCGGCGGCGGCGCGCGCATCGTGGGCAACGTCAAATTCAGCGACTACCCGCCGGCTGCGCGCACCATCGCGCAGGTGGGTGACAATCGCCAGGTCGATTTCGAACGCGTGCTGGCATTGAAGCCCGATTTGCTGGTGGTGTGGCGGCACAATAGCTCGATGCGCCAGATGGCGCAATTGCGACAGCTCGGCATTCCCCTTTACTACAGCGAGCCGCAAAAGCTCGACGACATTCCCGACACCGTGCTGCGCCTGGGACAGCTCCTGGGCACCGAAAAGCAGGCCCGGCAAAGCGCCGCCGAACTGCGCCAGCAATTGACCAAGCTCGCCGCGCAAGCGCGCAACCGGTCGCTGGTGCGCGTGTTTTATCAGGTCTGGGACAAACCGCTCTACACTTTGAACGGGCAGCACATCATTAACGATGCGATCCGGTTGTGCGGCGGTGAAAATGTTTTTGCGCGCTTGCCGGCGCCCGCACCGACCGTCAACGTCGAGGCGGTGCTGCTGGAAGACCCCGAAGTGGTGATTACCGGCGCGATGCGCACCCAGAGTGGCACCGGCCTCGAACTTTGGAAGAAATATCCCACGCTGTTGGCAGTGAGGCGCGGCAACCTGTTTGCCATTGACGGCGACCTCTTGAACCGTTCCGGTCCGCGCATCATCGCCGGCGCTGTGGCCCTGTGTGAAAAATTGGAACAAGCGCGCAGCCGCCAGAAGGATCGACCATGATGCTGAACTTTCCATTCAAGACATTGATGGTGCAAGGCACGACGTCCGATGCCGGCAAGAGCACCGTGGTGGCCGCGCTGTGCCGTCTGCTGGCGCGGCAAGGCGTGAAGGTCGCGCCGTTCAAGCCGCAAAACATGGCATTAAACAGCGCCGTGACCGCAGACGGCGGCGAAATCGGCCGCGCGCAAGCGCTGCAGGCGCAGGCGGCGGGACTGAAGCCGCACACCGACATGAACCCGGTGCTGTTGAAGCCGTCCACCGATACCGCAGCCCAAGTGATCATCCACGGCAAGGTGCGCGCCGACATGAATGCGCGCGATTATCACCAGTACAAGACGATTGCGATGGCGGCGGTGCTCGAATCGCACCAACGGCTGTGCGCGCAATATGACGCCATCATCGTGGAAGGCGCCGGCAGCCCGGCCGAGATCAATTTGCGCGAGCGCGACATTGCCAACATGGGTTTTGCCGAAGCGGTCGACTGCCCCGTCATCCTGGTGGCCGACATTGACCGCGGCGGCGTGTTCGCGCACATTGTCGGCACCCTGGCGTGCCTGTCGGAGAGCGAACGCAATCGTATCATCGGTTTCGTCATCAACCGTTTTCGCGGCGACATCGGCTTATTGGAGCCTGGCCTGGCGTGGCTGGTGCAGCAGACCGGCAAGCCGGTGCTGGCGGTGCTGCCGTATTTGCACGGCCTGTTCCTCGACGCCGAAGATGCGTTCCAGACGGCGCAGACCACGGGCGGCAGCTTTCGCGTGGTGGTGCCGGCCTTGCCGCGCACCAGCAACCACACCGACTTCGATGCGCTGCGCGCGCATCCCGACGTCGACCTGCGTTTCATTGGGCCGGGCCAAGCGATTCCGCCGGCCGACTTGATCATCCTTCCCGGCAGCAAAAGCACGCGCGCCGATCTGGCGTGGCTGATCGAGCAGGGCTGGCAGGAAACGTTGATAAAGCACTTGCGTTACGGCGGTAAAGTGATCGGCGTGTGCGGCGGTTACCAGATGCTGGGCCGTAGCGTGGCCGACCCGCACGGCGTCGAAGGCGCGCCTGGCGTGTCGCGCGCGCTCGGGCTACTCGATATCGAGACCGAACTGACGCAAGAAAAATGCCTGGCGCAAGTGAGCGGCCGATGCTCCTTTGCCGATGCGGCGGTGACGGGCTACGAAATCCACTTGGGCGCCTCGCATGGCGCGGCCACCGGCAAGCCGGCCTTTCACATCGACGGCCGCCCCGAAGGCGCGCGCTCGGCGGACGACCAGGTATTGGGCACCTATCTGCACGGCTTGTTCGACGCGCCCGACGCCTGCGCCGCACTGCTGCGCTGGGCCGGGCTGCGAACACGCAACAGGGTCGACCTGGGCCAATTGCGCGAGCAAAGCTTGGACCGTATCGCCGACGCCAGCGCCGGCCTGCTGCTGGCGCTGAGCGCCGATAAAGAGATGGCTCGAGCCAGAACCGGCACATCCGTGGATTCTTGCAGCGTACGCGGGAAAACCGGCGACTTCATGCAAGCTGATGGCGGGATTGAGCAAAGCTGATTTCATGCCTTACCTAGAATGCGCGGTATGGAGGGTAAGCATGAACCAAGTCAATCGTATCGGCCGCGGCGGCCGTATCGAGCGCGACAAGCCGATCAACTTTGTTTTAAACGGCAGGCAATATCGCGGATATCGAGGCGATACGCTCGCCTCGGCACTGCTGGCCAACGGGGGCTCCGTGGTCGGACGCAGCTGGAAGTATCATCGGCCGCGCGGCATCGTCAGTTGCGGCGTGGAAGAGCCGAATGCAATCTTGCAATTGGAACACGGCGCGCATACCATTCCGAATGCCCGCGCGACGGAAGTGGAATTGTATGAAGGACTCGACGCCCGTAGCGTCAATTGCTGGCCCAGCGTCGATGTCGATTTGATGTCGGTAACCGGGATGTTCTCGCGATTGCGGCGCCATTGATATCGACCTTGCCGCAAGGCGTGCCGCTCTATTCCAGCCCATTGCGCCGTTGCGCCGATCTGGCGCGGGGGATAGCCGATGCGCTCGACTGCGCGCCGGTTGTTTTCGATGCGCGCCTGGCGGAAATGGATTTCGGGGCGTGGGAGCTGCATCCCTGGAGCGACATTGCGCGCGTCGATATCGATGCGTGGGCAAGCGACATTGCGTCGTACCGGCCGGGCGGCGGCGAAAGCGTGATGCAGATGGCGCAACGGGTGTGCGCGTTTTACGATGACCTGGCGCGGCAGCGGCATGCATGCGCGATCGTGGTTTGCCATGCCGGCACGATTCGCCTGTCATTGGCCTACCAGCGCGGGTTGTCTGTTGCGGAAATGGCGACGCAGGCGGCACGGACGCCGCACGGAGTCGCTTATGGCGAGGTGCCTGGATTCGAGTTGCGCGATCCGGAATAAATGCGTCCTGCATTCTTTTCCCCGCTGCTGCCACCGACATGGCGGTCCGCAACGTCAGCATCGTGATGTCGTTGTAGGAATCGGCATGTCCAAACAGCTGTTTGGCGCGGTAGCATGCGGGTTCAGTTCAGAAAGGAAGCTTGTTTTACCACCCGAGGCGCACGCCCACCTCCCAGCCCAGCGCCGTGCGCCGAGGCTGTTCGGTGGCCGACATGACCTCGAACCGGGCAGGGACGCGCGATGGTCCGGCCCGCGTGATCGCCTCGCTACTTGGTGCGGAAAACGATGCGCGCCTTGCTCAGGTCGTACGGCGTCATTTCGACATTGACCTTGTCGCCCGGGAGAATGCGGATGTAGTTCTTGCGCATTTTCCCGGAAATATGACCGAGCACAATGTGACCATTCTCGAGCTTGACCCGGAAAGTTGCACTCGGAAGATTTTCCAGTACTTCGCCCTGCATTGCGATGACGTCGTCTTTTGCCATTTATATCCCTTAATTGATGCGTTAAATTATTGTGATCGTCGCACTTTGCTGACGCGAAACGATCCGTTCATGCGCTGAAACTCGTTTTCTTAAACTGACTTGAACCCCGTTCGGCGTGCCGGTCAGGGGCGAAAGGAAGCTTTACGCCAGAATGAAGACCCCATTCCGCTGCGACGGACACTTCAGGGTAGACGCATTTTAGATTCCCTCATTGTACAGGGTGGGACGCAGGCATTCGCACTATCTCCACCAGGTAGTCCGTTTGATGTGCGTCAAAGGATTCGGGGCTCGCGCTGGCCTACAGTGGGAAGGCGTGATGTTCGGCCGTGTCCGGGCTGGACCTGCAGATGGAAAATTTAACACTTGGAATCGAAGGAATGCCTTTAACGACTGGAGTACACCATGCAATCAACATCTCACTTACTGTCCTCGCTGGCGGCGATCCTCGTAATGGCCACCTTGGGCGCCTGCGCAACCGGGCAGTCGCAGCGGCAAACAGAAAGCACCGCCGTGGGGGCCTCGACGGCAGGCGCCAGCATGTCGGGGTCGGACATGAGGGCAACGTGCGCCGACATGCAGCAAAAAATGATGTCGGCAAAGACCCCGGCCGAGCGCAGGGCAATGATGCAGGAATACATGAAGTCGATGTCTCCCGAGATGCAGCAACGGATGCATGAGCACATGATGGCGATGCCGCCCGAACAGCGGCAACAGATGCATGAACATATGGAAATGATGTGCCGCTAGCCGAACATCAGGAATGACGCAGCAGATGGAGGCTGCCGTCTTGCAGCTTACTTTCCCGGGCTGGCATACAGCGCCTTGAACAGTGCAGGGGAAAGAAAATAACGAAGTAGGTGGGATGGCCTTCATGTAGCGCCATCCCGACTTCAGCGTCGCGTTTGAATCCGCCGATTCCGGGAACATGTCCGGCGCGCGGATCGACAATGATCATGGCAGCCTTGCTGTCGTCGACACAATCTTGCGTGCGCTCGCCGTGGCACGGTGACGCGCAGCAGTGCTAGTTGGCAGGACTCGCAAAGTTCAGGGCATGGAGGAAAAACCTCTGGTTCGACGTTGGCTTCCTGCATGGCGGTTGGACCGGAACGCGCTGTTTGGTGCGCTGTGCTTGAACGGCGCGCTTGGCAATACGGGCGTCACCTGCTAAAGTCTGACTAGACTAGTCTGAATTAATGGAGAGTGTAATGCATACCTGGCAGATGCAAGAGGCGAAAGCGCGCTTATCCGAGCTTGTGAAACTCGCTGAAATTGAAGGCCCGCAGGACATCACATTGCACGGACGCTCTGTGGCGGTGGTATTGTCACGGTCAGCTTTCGAAAGCCTGGCAGCTAGCAAGCGCTCGCTCGTGGAATTCATGCGTCAATCGCCGCTGTATGGGCTGGAAGATATTGAATTCGAGCGCGACCGGAGCATCACACGCGAGGTGCCGCTTTGAGCTATTTGCTCGACACTAACGTATTGTCTGAGTTGCGCCGGAAAACGCCCAATGATGGCGTCGTCGATTGGATGGCTCGACGGCCGACTTCCACCTTGTATCTGAGCGTGTTGACGCTCGGTGAACTGCGCAAAGGTGTTGAAGCTGTGACCGAAGCGGGTCGCCGCGCGGCGCTGCTTGACTGGCTGGAGGCAGACTTGCCGGCCTTCTTCACCGGCCGCATTCTTCCCATTGATGTCCGCGTGGCTGACCGATGGGGCCGGATGGTGGCCGCAGCGGGCCGGCCGGTTCCCGCGATCGACAGCTTGCTTGGGGCGACCGCAGCGCATTACGGACTGAGCCTGGTGACGCGCAATGTGCGCGACTTTGCGGATTTAGGGCTGGATGTCATCAATCCCTGGACCAGCTGAAGCACGGGCACTTGCGTCATGACGCCAACTACCCTGTACATCGATCGTCGTCCTCACCGAACTTGCAAGGAAACAGCTTTCATGCGCTTGGTGGTGCAGTTTTTCCAGGATCGCGTCGGTCGGCACCTTTGCACCTGAAAACACAACTGCAGGCTGCAGAACCACGCGCGTAATGGCGTCCTTGTTGTCGGCGTTTTTTCCCATGTGCCCTGATGCGCAGTCGGCATAGCGGTCGACAACATAGCCGTCGCGCGCGGCCAGGCTGAGGAACCAGAGCATGTGGCAGCTTGACAGCGCCGCCACGTAAGCTTCCTCGGGATCGACGCAGGACGGATCGGAGAAGGGCAGGCGCACCACCTGCGGCGAGCTCGACGCGGGCACCACCGCACCGCCATCGAACTCCCAGCTGTGCTTGCGGCTGTAGCGGTTGTCGGTGAACCCGCCATCATTTCGTTCCCACTCGATGCGGGCGGTATGGATTGACATGAGATGCGCTTTCTCGAGATTGGCAGGTAGGAATCGCATTGTATCCATTATCCAATTCGACAATCCAGGGATCGCGCAATGCGCTGGCAACACAGCCTGAACGTCAATTGTTTTCCTCCGGCACGATACAATACCGTCCTAGTTGAGGTTGCCTATTCCGGAAAACCGGCGAGGCTGGCCACAGCGTGTGGGGTCTGCTGCTTATCAAGCAACAGAAACAAGATGGCAACACATATTGCCGCCAAACGTGGAGTCCAGGGAGTCACATGCATACATTACGCGCAGCCATCCTCGCTGCAATCATGGCATCACTGACATCGGCCGCCAGCGCAGCCGACGATGCCGACAAGGACAAGAAGAAGTGGGACGTCAACCATCCGCCCGGCGTGGCTTCCAGCGTCACCATCGACACGCGCAGCGGCACCTGGATGAGCGTCGATGTCAGCCCTGACGGCAAGCAGATCGTATTCGACCTGCTCGGCGACCTGTACCTGCTGCCGGTGTCCGGCGGCGAAGCCAAACCGTTGACCCACTCGATCGCATGGGAAATGCAGGCGCGCTTTTCGCCGGACGGCAAGCAGCTGGCCTACATGTCGGATGCGGCCGGCGGCGACAATATCTGGGTCATGAACGTCGACGGCAGCGGCGCGCGCGAAGTAAGCAAGGAAAAATTCCGCCTGATGAACAATCCGGTCTGGCATCCGAACGGCAAGTTCATCGCCGCGCGCAAGCACTATTCGGGCACGCGCTCGCTCGGCTCGGGCGAGATCTGGATGTTCCACGCGCAGGGCGGCGGCGGGGTCCAGCTCAATGAAAAGCCGAACTGGCAAAAAGACCTGGGCGAACCGGCCTTTTCGCCGGACGGGCGCTACGTCTACTATTCGCAGGATACGACCCCGGGCCGCGTCTTCGAATACAACAAGGATTCCAACGCCCAGATCTATCAGATCTTCCGGCGCGACCTGCAGGAAGAAAAAACGCGACCCTTCGTCAGCGGTCCCGGCGGCGCGGTGCGTCCCACCCCTTCGCCCGACGGCAAATACCTGGCCTTTGTGCGGCGCGTGCGCAACCAGTCGACCTTGTTCCTGAAAGACCTGACAAACGGCAAGGAAACGCCGGTCTGGGGCGAACTTGAGCGCGACATGCAGGAATCCTGGGCGATCCACGGCGTCTATCCGTCCTTTAGCTGGATGCCGGGCAGTAAGGAGATCGTGGTCTGGGCCAAGGGCAAGATCTGGCGCGTCGATCCGTTCGCCAGGTCGGCCAAGGAAATTCCATTCCACGTGAAGGATACGCGCGAGGTGCGCCAGGCATTGCGTTTCGAGCACGCCGTGGCGCCTGAGTCGTTCGATGTGCACCAGTTGCGCTGGGTGAATGTCGCTCCGCAAGGCAACAAGGTGGTCTATTCGGCGCTCGGTCACCTGTACCTGCGCGACCTGCCCAATGGCGAGCCGAAGCGGCTTACCAGGCAGTCCGATCATTTCGAATACTTCCCGAAATTCTCGCGCGATGGCCAGCGCATCGTGTTCGCGACCTGGGACGACGACAAGCTCGGTTCGGTCCGCACCATCGAGCTCAAGAGCGGCAAGGAAACCACGCTGACCACGGCGCCCGGTAAGTACATCGAGCCGGCCTTCTCGCCCGACGGCAAGGAGGTGGTCTACGTCAAGAGCCGCGGACGCTTCCTGATCAGCCCGTGGTACGGCCTGGACCCTGGCGTGTACAAGGTCGCCAGCGACGGCAAGGGCAAACCGGCCCTGGTCACCGACGAAGGCCGCGCGCCGCAGTTCGCCAACGACGGGAACCATCTGTATGTGACGCGCACCGCAAGCAAGGACGAAGTCGATTCGATGACCTCGCTGGTGCGCATCCGCCTCGACAAGCTTGAAGAGCATGCCGTCGCCAAGGGCGAGTTCGTGACCAACTTCGCGGTGTCGCCGGATGGGGCGTGGCTTGCCTATGGCGAGCGCTTCCACACCTGGGTGCTGCCGCTGCCGCTGGCCGGCAAGGCCGTCACGATTGGCGAAAAGACCGAGGCGCTGCCGGTGCGCCAGCTCGACGCCGACGCCGGCGACTACCTGCACTGGGCCGGCGACAGCAGCGCCCTGCATTTCTCGCTGGGCGACCAGTTGTTCACGCGCGACATGAACACCGTGTTCGCCCCCGCCGATGCCGACGCCAAGAAAGAGAAGCTGCGTCTTGAAGCGCTGACCAAGCTGCCGGGCGTGGCGATCGGCTTTCGCGCCAAGGCGCCGAGCGCGCATGGCACGCTGGTGATCGACGGCGCGCGCATCGTCACCATGAAGGGCGATGAAGTCATCGACAATGGCCGCATCGTGGTCAAGGACAACCGCATCGCGGCGGTCGGCAAGGCGTCCGAAGTAGCGATACCGGCCGGCGCCAGGCGCATCGATGCTGCAGGCAAGACCATCATCCCCGGCCTGGTCGACGCGCACTGGCATGGCGTGATGGGCGAGGACGGCATCGTGCCGCAACAGAGCTGGGTCGATTACGCCGGACTCGCGTTCGGCGTGACCACGATCCACGATCCGTCGAACGACACCGCCACCATCTTCACGCACAGCGAAATGCAGCGCACCGGCCAACTGGTCGGGCCGCGCATTTTCTCGACCGGCACCATCCTGTATGGAGCGAAGGCCAATATCGCCGCCACGGTGAATGGCCTGGACGACGCGCTGACCCACCTGCGCCGCCTGAAGGCGGGCGGCGCGATCAGCGTCAAGAGCTATAACCAGCCGCGCCGCGACCAGCGCCAGCAGATCCTTGAAGCTGCGCGCCAGACCGGCATGATGGTGGTGCCCGAAGGCGGCTCGCTGTTCCAGCACAATATGAACATGGTGGTGGACGGCCATACCGGCATCGAGCATGCGTTGCCGGTGGAGAATGCCTACGACGACGTCAAGCAGCTGTGGTCGCAGACCAAGGTCGGCTATACGCCGACGCTGGTGGTCGCCTACGGCGGCCTCGATGGCGAGCACTACTGGTATGCGCGCACCGATGTGTGGCGCCACCCGATCCTGTCGCGCTACGTGCCCAAGTCGGTGCTCGAGCCGCGCAGCATCCGCCGCGAAACGGCGCCGGAAGAAGACTTCAACGTGTTCAAGGTCGCGCGCGCCGCGACCGAGCTGCAGCGCGCCGGGGTGCCGGTCAATATCGGCGCGCACGGCCAGCGCGAAGGCCTTGGCGCGCACTGGGAAATGTGGTCGCTGGTGGGCGGCGGCATGAAGCCGCTCGAAGCGATCCGTGCGGCCACGATCAACGGCGCCAGGTACCTGGGGCTGGACAAGGATGTCGGTTCGCTCGAAGTGGGCAAGCTGGCCGACCTGGCGATCATCGATGGCGACGTGCTGTCGGATATCCGCAAGTCGGACCGCATCACGCATGTGATGATCGGCGGGCGCGTGTACGAAACGGCGACCATGAACGAAGTCGGCGCCACGCCGAAGGCGCGCAAGCCGTTCTATTTCGAAGGCGCGGACGGCGCCAGCGTGCCGGTGCAGACCTACAGCCATAGCCACGGCGACGGCCATGGAGCCGATCAGGACTAAGCTGGCAGTAAAAGAAAAAAGGCCCGGACCACCTTGTGGTCCGGGCTTTTTTGCTTCTTACGATGGTCAGTAGACGATCTTTAGCGCCACGTCGATCGTCATATCCGCCGGCGCGACACTGTGTACGCCGAACTCGTTTCCGAGCGCGGTCTTGAGCGTCATTGCGCGGTCCAGTTGCCAGTCCAGCCCAAGCTTGACCAGGACGGGCAGTTCTTCCTTCGGCACGAAGCTGCGCTCGATCGTCACATTGCACTCGGCGCGGCCCAGGCACCGGCGCGCGAGCTTTAGCTCCGCCCCCCATGCAGCCGGTTTGGCCGGAATAAAACGTGGTCCGGTTTTCAGTTCGACGGCCACGCCCGCGGCCATCATTTTCGTCTCAAGCGCAAGCGAAAATTCATTTTCGATCATGTCGAGGCCGCGACCGACTGGCGCCGGCAGTATGGTGCGTGTCAGTTCTGGCCACAGCTTGAGCGAAAATCCCGCCGCTTCGTCGTTCAATAACAGCCATTTGACACCCGCGCCGCCGCTTGTGTCGCCCCTGGCTTGAGGCGAATTGTCTGGCTGCAGCACGCTCAAGGACAGCGTTGATGTCAGCTCGATCCTGTCGCTCCACCGATAGTTCATTTCGGTAGCGGGAAGCTTGAAAATCCACTCGCCAGGACGGTGTCTTCCGCTCACGCCGACTGTGAGTTCCCATCGTGGTTCAGGCGCCGTTTCACCTGGTTTGGCCGCATGCGCAACAGCCGGCATGGTCACCGCAAGCGACGCGAACAGGGCGCCGCAACGGCTCGCCAGGCGCATCAGCGTTCCGCCCGCTCGGTGCGGGACAGGAATTCGATGGCGGCGCTGGCGATCGGTCCGACCTGGTGGCCGACCCCGTCAAGTTGGGCGAGGCTCACTTGCATGCCGTGGCCATGCAGCTGGGAATAGAGGGACCGTACCCGCTCGAGCCGGTTGGCGCCTGCGCTGTCGGCGCCTTCCACCCAGCGCGGGTCGGTGCTGCCCTGGATGATCCCCTTCGGATTGATGTCATTTCCTCCCACGACCAGGTGCAGCCGCACCTGGCGCATTTGCGCCCAGGGCACTGGCCGGCCGAACACCGCGTCGTAGTCCTTCACCCCGGCCCACCAGGCATGGCGCTCGTCGGGCAGGCTGACCGAGCCCGGCGCCCCGACCACCACCGTATGCAGGCGTTCGGGATGAACATAGAAAAACCGATGCGCCAGGTGGGCGCCGCCGGAAAACCCGAACAGCGAGAAGCGTGCAGCGTCGACCCCGTAGCCGTCGGCCACTTGGGCGACCATGGCCAGCACGATCTGGTCATAGCGGATGCCGGAGTTGCCCAGATACTTGTAGTTGTCGAGGTCGTCGTCCTCGATGCCAACCGGGAACAGGGGCGCGAGCACGATGGTGTTGCTGGCTTGCGCGAAGTCGCAAAACAGGTCGCGCAGCGCCTGGCTGTGGCGGTCGGTGCCGTGCACGGCGACCAGAAGCCGGGCCGCCGGGCCTTGCCGGTAGCCCGGCGGGACGTACAGGCAAAACGAGAAGCGCGGGTCCACGCGGCAGGCGAAGCTGGCTGTTTTCCCGAGATGGTAAGTCGACAGGGCGGAGGTCATCAGGCGTTACCTTTGTTTTTGATGAAATAGTAGCCAATAATAGCTTCTATTTGTGTTTTGCGTAAACAAATATTTGAAAATGCTGAGCCGTGGCCTTGATTTTTTGTCCATATCCACACGCTTTGTGCAGAGGACGAGAGGGTGTTCACTATGGGGATGGTTTTGCAACAGTGAAAATTTGTCTTGACTCAAGTAGCAACGATTGGCTACTATTATTTCCAGCAGGCCGTATGCCCCCGGATCCATCAGTTGTCCCGTTATCAAATAAAGGAGCAGTAGATGAGCATTGTCAGATTAGTCAAGTTGGCGGCCGCACTGGCTGCCGCGTCGATCCTCCAGCCGGCGCTGGCGGCGGTCCCGGACGCCGTGCTCAAGTCGAAGCAGGAGAAAGGCCTGGTCATCTACGGCAATGTCGCGGCGGACAACTGGGCCCCGGCAGTAGCGGCATTCCAGAAGAAATATCCGTGGATCTCCGTGAAAACGCTGGATCTGGGGCCTGGCGACAGTTTCGAGCGCTATTACGCCGAATCGTCGGTAGGGCGCGCCAGTGCCGATCTGATCGCGGCGGCCGCGCCTGGCGTCTGGCTGCGCTTCCTCAAGAAAGGCGAGGCCGAGCCGTACGTGGCGGCCGACGAGAAATCGCTGCCTGACTGGAGCCATCCTTTCCCCGGCCTGTATACATTGTCGACCGATCCGATGGTCATGGTGTACAACAAGCTGCTGTTGTCGCCCGAGCGCCGGCCCAAGTCGATGGCGGCGCTGCTCGCCCTGGCGAAAAAGTACCCGAAAGACTTTGCCGGCCGCATGACGACGTACGACGCCGCGCGCCACCCCTTCGCTACCGCGATCCACTGGAGCTATGTCAACCAGATGGGGGCGGCGGGCTGGGCGACCTTGAAGGCGCTCGGTCCCCTGACCCGGCCCGAAGGCGGGGGCGCATCGATGGCCGAAAAGGTGGCGACCGGCGAATATACGAGCATTTATTTCGGCTCGCCGCTGACCTTCTTCAAGCACGTCAAGGAAAAGAAGGCCAGCGACATCATTGGCTGGAACCTGATCGAGGACGGCACCCCCGTCATGATGCGCGGGATCGCGATCACCCGCAAATCGCAGAACAAGTACTCGGCCCAGCTGTTCCTCGATTTCGTGGTCTCGCATGAAGGACAGGTGGCGGTGGCGCAGGGCGGCCTGACCCCGTACCGGCCCGATATCCGCAAGGAAGAGGTGCCGTTCCTGACCTACAACCTGATCCGGGACCAGATCGGCGAAAACAATATCGTGCTGGTCAAGTATGACGAGAAGATGGTGGCCGAGAACAAGTCGTTCATCGAGGCCTGGCGCGCCGCCTACAAGCAGACGGGAAAGTGAAGCGTGATGGATATGCACAGTCCCGCAGCGGTCGGCACGCCAGCGCGGCGCATCGACTGGTCCTCGCCGATCCACGTCGCGGTACTGGCGTTTACCGCGTTGCTGGTCGCCGCGCCGATCCTGATCATCGCCTACCAGTCGGTGCTGGGCGAGCCGCTGTATGAGGCGGCCCGCACCTTTACGCTGGCCAGCTACGGCAAGCTGCTGGGACAGCGCGAGTTTCATGACGCGGTCCTCAATTCGCTCGGGCTGGCCATCATCGCCACCGTGGTGGCGCTGGCGATCGGGGTATCGGCCGCGATTGCCATCGTCCGCCTCGACCTGCCGATGCGCGACTGGATCGACAGTGCGATGCTGGGGCCGATCTACATTTCGCAACTGGTGCTCGCGCTTGGCTGGTACGTGCTGTACGGTCCTTCCGGCTATATCAGCCTGCTTTGTCGCCAGTGGTTCGGCTCGGTGCCGTGGGACCTGACGACGATTCCCGGCATGGGCGTGTTGGGCGGCATCGCGATGGCGCCGGCGGTCATGTTGTACTGCACCAGTTCGCTTTCGCTCAGCAATGCCTCGCTTGAGGATGCGGCGCGCAGCACCGGAGCGCGCCCCTTGCGCGTGTTGTTTTCGATCACGCTGCCGCTGCTGCGCCCGGCCATGGTGTATGCCACCTTGCTGACCTTCGTGGGCGGGCTCGAGATGCTGTCCATTCCGCTGGTGTTCGGCTGGCCGGCCGGGCTCGAATTTTTCACCACCTACCTGCTGCGCGAAGGCATGGGACAGACCCAGCCCGACTACGGCCTGCTGGGCGCGGCCGCGCTGTTGCTGCTCGCTACCGTTGCGCTGCTGGTGCTGGTGCAGCAGAAGCTGCTCTCGCAGCGGCAGCGCTTCGTCACGGTCAGGGGAAAGTCGCAGCGCCCCAAACCGCTCGAGATCGGTACCTGGCGCTGGGCCGTGTTCGCCCTGCTGCTCGCCTACCTGGTGCTGACGGTGCTGTTGCCGATGTTCGCACTTGTCATGCGCTCGCTCGTGGTGTACCTGACGCCGCTGGTGTCGCCCTGGGATTACCTGACACTCGATCATTACCGCACCTTGCTGTCGCATGAGGTGTATGCCCGCTCGATCTGGAACAGCCTGATCGTCGCCTCGCTCGGCGCCGCGATTGCCACTGCCCTGATTGCGCTCATCGCGGCAGTGATCCAGCGTTCGGAATTTCGCTTTGCGCGCCACCTCGAGATGCTGACCCTGTTTCCGCGCGCAGTGCCGGGCATGGTGGTCGGAATCGGGTTCCTGTGGGTGGTGCTGTGGATGCCCGGGCTAAGCGTGCTGCATGGCACCCTCGGGATCCTGATCATCGCATTCACGATGCGCAACCTGCCGTCGGCCTATGTCACGCTGGCCCCTTCGCTGCTGCAGATCGGGCGCGAAATCGACCAGAGCGCCCGCGTGTGCGGCGCCACCTGGTGGCGTACCTGCCAGAGCATCGTGCTGCCGATCGCCCGGCCGGCCCTGGTCGCATGCTACCTGCTCACCTTCATCTCGTTCTTCAAGGAATACGCGTCGGCCGTGTTCCTGTACTCGCCCGGCACCGAAATCATCGGCACGACCTTGCTCAACATGTGGGCCAAGGGCGATGTCGGACCGGTGGCGGCGCTGTCCGTGATTCAACTCATCCTGACGCTGCTGCTGGTGGTGCTGATCGTGCGCTTCGGCAAGGCGCGCTCTGTGAAAGGCAATTGAAATGGCTGACCTGATTGTAAGTGGCTTGACACGCGAATACGGCAAGGTGCGGGCGGTGGACGATGTGTCGTTCACGGTCAAGGATGGGGAATTTCTCACCTTGCTAGGGCCCAGCGGTTGCGGCAAGAGCACCACCTTGTTCTCGATCGCCGGACTGGACCGGCCTTCGCGCGGGCGCATCGAGGTCGGCGCGAACGTGTTTTTCGACGCTGCGCGCAAGGTGAACCTGGCGCCCGAGCAGCGCAACTGCGGCCTGGTGTTCCAGTCGTATGCGCTGTGGCCGCACATGTCGGTGCGCGCCAACGTCGAGTTTCCGCTGAAACTGAGAAACCTCAAGGGCCGCGCGGCGCGCGACAAGGCCGACTGGGCGCTCTCGCTGGTGGAAATGCAGGACTACGCCGAACGCTTTCCGCACGAGCTGTCGGGCGGGCAGCAGCAGCGCGTGGCGCTGGCGCGCACCCTGGTCTACGAACCGCAGTTGCTGCTGCTCGACGAACCGCTCTCGAACCTGGACGCCAAGCTGCGCCTGCGCGCGCGCGGCTGGCTGCGCGAACTGCAGCTGCGCCTGAAGATAACGACGCTGTATGTCACGCATGACCAGGATGAGGCGCTGGCGCTGAGCGACCGCATCGCGGTGATGAGCGAGGGGCGCATCGTGCAGCTCGGTACGCCGCGCGAAATCTACCTCGCGCCCAACTCGTCCTTCATCGCCGACTTCGTTGGGCACAGCAATATCCTGTCGGGCCGTGCGCTTGGCAATGCCACCGACGGCACCAGCGTGCTGCTGCCCGATTCCCAGCGCATCGAGCTGGCCGCCGAGCCGGCGGGAGTGCGCTCGGAGAGCATACAGGTGGCGATCCGCCCCGAACACGTGCGGCTGCTCAAGCGCGACATGGAGGGCTCGGCCAGGAACCTGCTGCGCGCCCGCATTATCCAGCGCGATTTCCTGGGGACCCATTTCGAGTACCTCGTCGAACTCGGAGGATCCGTCCTGCGTGTGACAAAGACCGACGAACTGGCGATCGGCGATGTGCTCGCCGAGCTTCCCATGCACCAGTGCATGCCGTTCTGGGAGCGCGCCGCGACGCTGTAGCACTTTTCGGTTTCATTCGTTTTCAATCATATTATGAGGAGCTCTGGCAATGGCAACTGCAAAACCGTCGCGTCGTAACGTATGGGTACCCGTCAATTCACTGCTTTGCTGCGCCGCAGTCAGTACCTCGGCCATGGCGCAGCAGGCGGACAGCAAGGCCGACGAGCCACCCCAGAAAATCGAATCCGTCATCGTGGCCGGCACACGCCTGCCGGCGTCGATCCGGAGCATGCCGCAATCGGTCCAGCTGATTGAAAGCGAGGAGATCGCCAGGCAGATGGCGCTCACGCCCAGCATGGCCGATATCCTGGGCAACCTGGTGCCCGGCATCTCGCGCGGCAGCAATACCAGCGTCAACACCTACACCTCCGTGCGCGGCCGCAAACCGGTTTTCCTGGTCGACGGCGCACCGCTCACCTCGACCCTGAACGATACCGGCCGCGAAGTCGGCCTGATCGACCCGGACGTCATCGAGCGTATCGAAGTCATCCCGGGTTCCTCCGCACTGTACGGCAACAGCGCAGGCGCCGGTTTCATCAACTACGTCACCAAGGCCGGCGCGCCCGGGCCGGCGCGCTTTCGCACCGATGTCGGCACCGAGGTCTCGACAACGTCCTTCAACGCCCAGGGCAGCAGCCCGTCGATTCGCCAGAGCATCACCGGAACGATGGGCGGGATCGACTACCGCGTGGTCGGCATGGTCAAGCGCATCAACGATTTCTTCGATGCCGACGGCAACGTCATCCCGCCCCAGCTTGGTTCGGGAATCCAGGATTCCAAGGTCCAGAGCCTGATGGCGAAGCTCGGCTATACCTTTGGCAAGCAACGCGTCGAAGGCTCGTTCAACACCTACTCCCAAGTCGCCGATATCGAGTGGGCGGTCAAGAACGGCGATATCGCGAAGGCAATTGCCGCCTCGGCCATCAAGGCGGTGCCGCAGCCGGGCCAGGTTCCCGAGCAAAACAAGAGCGTCGTCGGCAACCTCGTCTATTCGAACGCGGCCATTTTCGGCAGCAAGAGCTCGTTCCGTGCGCAGGCGTACTTCATCGACACCAAGAGCTGGTTTCAATATGCCCTGAACCGTTTCCCCTTGTTCCCGGAAGCGCCGAGCGGACAATCGGGCAACATCACCAAGAAATCGGGCGCGCGTTTCGATATCACGACGCCCTTGCGCGCTGTGCTGCCGATGGATGGCTCGCTGCTCTGGGGCCTCGACCTGATGCGCGACGACACCAAGATTCCGCTGGTCGACGGCCGTCAGTTCGGTATTCCGCAAGTCCTTACCAGCGTGGCCGGTTTCGTACAACTGCAAATGAGCCCGCTGCCGAACCTGAAGCTGAGCGCCGGCCTGCGCCGCGAATCGAGCGAAGTGGAGGTGAGCGATTATCTTTCACTGTTTACCAAAGCTAAGATTACCGGCGGCACGCTCGATTTTGCCACCACGCCGAAGAACGCCGGCGCGGTGTATTCGATCAACAAGATAGTGGACCTGTACGGCGGATTTTCGCAAGGTTTCGACATCCAGCAGACCAGCCAGAATTTCCGCGCATGGCGCGTCGATATCGACCTGACCAAGACCAAGCCGCCAGCCAACGTGATCGACAGTTACGAGGCCGGCCTGCGCTTTCACGGCAAGGACATCAGGGCCTCGCTCGGCCTGTACCAGCTCAAGTCGAGCAACGGGATCAGCTACGTCTTCAACGCGCTCGCGCCGCTCGAGCCGCGCGCCGTGGTCGCGCCGGACCGCGTGACGGGGGTGGAACTGACGGCCGACTATACCGGTATCGAAAATTGGGCGCTGGGCATGACGTATGCGAAGAGCCGCGGCTACGCGGACTCGGACAACAACGGCAGCTACGAGTCGCCGCTGCAAAACCGGCGCATTCCTCCCGCCAGTTTCACGGCCCATGCGGAGTATGAATTTTCGCCAGGAGCGTTTGTCCGGGTGCAGACGCTCTATTCGGGCAGCCGCAATGCATTTCCCAACACCGTGCCCGGCCGCTTCCACGAAGGCAAAGTCAACCCGTTCCATACGGTCGATATTTCCGCCCGCATGAACCTGACGCAAAACGCCGATCTCAGCGTCGGCGTGCGCAATGTGTTCAACCGCGATTACTTCACCAACTACTCGGAAGGCTTCAACAGCAACGACAACTACCTCAAGGCGCCGGGACGCACCTTGTCGGTACGCCTTGGCGTGAACTACTAAGCGACGAAAGGGGAGGGGAATGCGCAAGTACCGCCTGCACGACATGCCCGCGCAAGTCGACCCGGCGCTGGCACGGCGCCTGAAGTCGGTGCAGACGGCGACCATCGGGCATTTTTACCAGTGGGGTTTCATGGACGGCGCCGTGCACCGTTTGAGCCCCGGCGAAATTGTCGTCGGAACCGCCGTTACGGTAAGCATTCCCGCCCAGGACTCGACCTTGCTGCACCACGTCCTTGGCCTGGTAAGGCCAGGCGATTTTTTGGTGGTCGAGCGCCAAGGGGATCAGCGCCACGCGTGCTGGGGCGGCGGAGTAAGCCGCGCGGCCCGCAACGCCGGCTTGGCGGGGGCGGTCGTCGACGGTCCCTGCACGGACCCCGATGAAATCCGCGGCCTGGGCTTTGCCCTGTGGTGCCGCGGGGTGTCCGGCATTACCACCAGGCTGGGTGACATTGGCGGGCGCTTCAACCAGCCTGTCAGTTGCGGCGGGATCGCGGTCTGTCCGGGGGACCTCGTGCTCGCCGACGAAAACGGGGTGCTGGTGCTGCCGGCCGACGAAGCGGCCGAGGTCGCCGAAATGGCAATCGCGCTCACGCAGGAGATCGCGCGTGGTGAAAAACGGCTCGACGCCGGTGAACATCTCGGGCTCGTGTACGGCGCGTCCGCGCTGGTGGCGCGCGCTGGGTAGCATCCGCGCCAGCGGCGCTAAGTGGGGAAGAGCGAAACCGGGGTCAGGGTTTTTTTCGTCGGGGTCATGACGAACAAACTCTGAGCCCGGTTTCGCTTTTTACCCGGCGCCGTTGGCCGCCTTGCGCAGAAAGGTCGTCAGTACCTCGAAATATTCCTCCGGACGCTCGTAGAACGGCATGTGCGAGCAGTTGCGCAAGATCACCAGTGTGGAATCGGGCAGCGCATCATGCATCTTCCTCGAACATGTGGGCGGCAGTTCGTCGAATTCCCCTGCAAGCACGAGGCATGGAATGGTGATCGCGGGCAGGGCTGGTATCCGGTTCCAGTCCTTCATATTGCCTGTGTAGGTGAACTCGTTCGGGCCTTGCATGGCGACATAGGGCGCCATGTTCCAGCCGGCGATGCTGGCCTTGAGCGGCTCCGGCCATTCGTCCAGCCGGCACACGTGACGGTAGTTCAGCAGCGTGATCGCGGCCTGGTACTCCGGGTGCTCGATGCTGCCCTCGGCTTCGCGCCGCAGCATCATGTTCACGGTCTGGTCGCCCAATGCCTGGCGCAACCTGTGCAATTCGCCGACCAGGTGTGGAATATCGACCGCGCCATCGGCCGCGACGTAGCTCAGGACACGATCCGGATGGGTCAGGCAGTACTCGGTGCCCAGCCAGGTTCCCCAGGAATGGCCGAACAGGTGAAACCGGCCTATCCCGAGTGTTGAGCGGACCTGTTCGAGCTCGGCGACGTAGCGTTCCAGCGTCCACAGTGCGGCGTCGTCCGGCCGGTCGGAGGCGCCGCAGCCAAGCTGGTCGTAAAACACGACGCACCAGCCGAGGTCCGCAAGGCAGGAATGGCTCTCGCGCAGGTAGTCGCACGGCAGGCCGGGGCCGCCGTTCAGGCATACCAGCACCTCGGATGCTTCATCGGGAGGCGGACCGTAGCGATACGTTACGAGCTCGTAGCCTTCATCCAACGTTATTCTTCGCACCGCATCCGGCACACGCACTCGCATTGTTCGACTCCTTGTCAGTAGGTGTTCAAATTGAAGCTCTTGTCTTGCCCCAGGCTCGGTATCGCCTGGCGCGCCTGTCCGACCAGGGCCAGGTCGAGGGTGGCGTAGATGATTTCCGGCTCGG
>Ga0066461_1000301_pt1 | contig 19459 bp, 16 predicted proteins | sample LakWasMe91_HOW11_2_FD_59572 | JGI IMG/M metagenome (GOLD analysis project Ga0066461, IMG submission 59572) | Freshwater sediment methanotrophic microbial communities from Lake Washington under simulated oxygen tension - Sediment Metagenome 91_HOW11 | ecosystem: Environmental > Aquatic >...
GGACCGCATCATGCACTCCGGCAAGTTCAACTGGACCTATGTGCTGGGCACCGGCCTGATGGACCCGTTGTACCTGGGCAAAACGGTGATCGTGCATGAAGGCAAGAACGATGCACAGAAATGGCTGGATTTGATCCAAAAGCATGAGGCCACCATTTTTATCGGCGTGCCTACCATCTACCGCCAGATTCTGCAGAAAACCAGCACTACCGGTGCCGAGCTGCCGAGCATGCGCCATTTCATGAGTGCAGGTGAACACCTGTCAGACGAAGTGCTTACGCAATGGCATGAGCGTTTTGGCCTCAATATTTATGAGGCAGTCGGCATGAGCGAGTTTTCCTATTACCTGTCACAAAGCATTTTCCGGCCAATTCGTCCGGGCTCTGCCGGTTTCCCGCAGCCGGGGCATAATATCCGCCTGCTGAATCCCGAGACTATGGAGCTGGTGGCCACAGGGGAAGAGGGCATGATCTGCGTGCCCGACTCCGACCCCGGCCTGTTCCTGTGTTACTGGAATCTGGAAGAAGAAACCCGTAAATACAAGCATGATGGCTATTTCTTTACCGGTGATTACGCCAAGTACGATGCCGATGGCTATATCTGGTTCCTGGGTCGTAAGGATGACATCATCAAGAGCTTTGGCTATCGTGTGTCACCTTACGAGATCGAGCGCGTGTACAAAGGTCATCCGGATGTTGCCGATTGTGCATCCGTTGGTGAAGAGATCGAAAAAGACAAGCTGCTGGTGGTGGCTTACGTGATTCTGAAACCGGATGCAAAAGCGACTGCGGATGATCTGCTACAGTTCGGCAAACAGCATCTGGCAGCCTACAAGGCGCCTAAAACCGTTTATATCGCGCATGATTTTCCACGTACCAAGAATGGTAAAATACTGCGTAAAGACATTAACTCAAACATTGCGACAGCAAGATCTACTCGATGACTATTATTAAACAGGAAGATTTTATTGCAAGCGTGGCTGATGCCCTGCAATACATCTCGTACTACCACCCGGCAGACTTTATCCATGCGCTGGCCGAAGCCCACCGGCAGGAGCAATCACCTGCCGCCAAGGATGCCATCGCACAGATACTGACCAATTCACGGATGTGTGCCGAGGGCAAGCGCCCGCTGTGCCAGGATACCGGCATCGTGGTGGCGTTTGTGAAAGTGGGTATGGATGTGCGCTTTGAATCTGACTTGACACTGGAGCAAATGGTGAATGAAGGCGTGAAACGCGCCTATCTGCTGCCCGAGAACAAGCTGCGTGCATCCATCGTAAGTGATCCGGCAGGCAAGCGCCCCAACACCCGGGACAACACCCCGGCTGTGGTGCATGTTTCATTGGTGCCAGGTGATAAGGTTGATGTGAGCATCGGTGCCAAGGGTGGCGGCAGCGAGAATAAAGCCAAGCTTGCCATGCTGAACCCGAATGAAAGCATTGTGGACTGGATACTGGAAGTGGTGCCAACCATGGGCGCCGGCTGGTGTCCGCCTGGCATGCTTGGTATCGGAATCGGCGGTACGGCGGAAAAAGCCATGCTGCTCGCCAAGGAGTCGCTGATGGCGCCAATCGACATGCATGAGCTGAAAGCCCGTGGCGCGCAGAACCGTCTTGAAGAACTGCGCCTCGAGATTTACGAAAAAGTGAACAACCTTGGCATTGGCGCACAGGGTCTGGGCGGCTTATCTACCGTGCTTGATGTAAAAATCCTGGATTACCCGACCCATGCCGCGAGCTTGCCGGTAGCCATTATTCCTAACTGTGCGGCAACGCGCCATGTGCATTTCGAGCTGGATGGCAGCGGCCCTGCCGTGCTTGAAGCGCCAAACCTGAGCGACTGGCCGGATGTTAGCTGGTCACCCAGTGCAGAATCTCAGCGTGTGAACCTGGATACTATCAATCGTGAACAGATTCAGGCCTGGAAACCGGGGCAAACGTTGCTGCTGAGCGGCAAATTGCTTACCGGTCGTGATGCTGCGCATAAACGCATGGCAACCATGCTGCAAAAAGGCGAAAAACTGCCTATCGATTTCAATAACCGCTTCATCTATTACGTAGGCCCGGTAGATGCAGTAGGCAATGAAGCGGTAGGTCCCGCAGGGCCAACTACCGCCACGCGCATGGATGATTACACCGAGATGATGCTGGGCGAGCTTGGCCTGCTTGGCATGGTGGGCAAGGCTGAACGTGGCGATGAGACCATCGCCGGCATTGCAAAACATCACTCGGTTTACCTGACTGCTGTGGGTGGTGCCGCCTATCTGGTAAGCAAGGCGATTAAAAAGGCCGAGGTGCTGGCGTTCGCTGATCTGGGTATGGAAGCGATTTACGAATTTACGGTGCAGGATATGCCGGTGACGGTGGCGGTAGACAGCCGCGGCCAATCGATACATAGCACAGGGCCTGCCGAGTGGAAGCAGAAAATCGCACAGGGCAAGGCTATAGAAATTCATGCAGCAGGCTAGGTGGCATGCACTTTCATTGCACTTTTTACGATAATATTCATCGTATAAGTGAGGTGTAGAGACATGAATATAGTGAGACAGATCGGATTTTTATCAAAAGCCTGCGCTGTGCTGGCCATGGTTGCAATATTCAACCCCGCCAGCGCAGAAGAGCTGCTCGGTTACCTTACCGACCAGAGCGGCCGTTATGTAGGCCCTTCGGTAGAAGATAACATTGCATTGATGGATACCGATAAAAACGGCTTTGCCGATGTGTTTGAGGTGCGCGCTTTCCTTGAATCCAAACACGGCCAGGGCTATGAAAAAGAATTGCTGGATAAGTGGGAATCATCAGCGCGCGGCAAAAGCTGCAGCACGCCGTTTGCCAAGGAGCTATTTGGCGATGAGGCAACCCCGGTAAGAACCAATTAGGCTGGAGCGTAATTTTATTAGGCTCGGCTTGGTATAATGTTAAAAAGTCATTACTTAATTTAAGAGATACACACCATCATGTTAAAGAGTTACGCCACTCACGTACAAGAACGTGCAGCCCAAAATTTACCGCCATTGCCGCTTACTGCTGAGCAGGTTGCCCAGCTGGTAGAACTGGTCAAGAACCCGCTAGCCGGTGAAGAAAAAACACTGCTTGATCTGCTTGAAAACAGAATCCCGGCAGGTGTGGATCAGTCAGCCTATGTGAAAGCTGCATTTTTGTCTGACATTGCAAACGGCAAGGCAGCCTCACCTTTAGTGAGTGCTGAAAAAGCGGTGCAATTGCTGGGCACCATGCTTGGTGGCTACAACGTGCAGGCGCTGGTTGCTTTACTCGATAAACCTATGGCTGCTGAAGCGGTCAAGGCGTTGTCACATACGACGCTGATGTTTGATGCCTTCCATGACGTTGACGAAAAAATGAAAGCCGGCAACGCACATGCCAAAAAATTGGTCGAGTCATGGGCAAATGCCGAGTGGTTCACCAACGTGCCTAAACTCGCAGATGAAATCAAGGTGGTGGTATTCAAGGTAGATGGCGAGACCAATACCGATGACCTGAGCCCGGCGCAGGAAGCCTGGAGCCGCCCGGATATTCCGCAGCATGCTAAAGCCATGCTGGTGAACAAAATGCCGGATGGCCTCAAAACGATTGAAACCCTGAAACAAAAAGGCCTGCCACTGGCTTATGTTGGCGATGTGGTCGGTACCGGTTCATCACGCAAGTCAGCGATCAACTCTGTACAGTGGTACATGGGCAATGATATTCCTAACATCCCGAACAAACGTACCGGCGGTGTGATTCTGGGCAGCAAGATTGCGCCGATTTTCTTTAATACCGCAGAAGACTCAGGCGCTTTGCCGATTCAATGCGACGTTTCAAAAATGCAGATGGGCGACGTGGTCACCATCAAGCCATACGCAGGACAGGTGCTCAATGACAAAGGTGAGGTCATCTCCACTTTTGAACTGGCGCCAACCACCATGCCTGATGAAGTGCGCGCCGGCGGCCGCATTCCATTGATCATCGGCCGTGGCTTGACCACCAATGCGCGCAAGGCATTGGGCCTGCCGGCTTCAGATTTATTTATTCAGGCGGTTGCGCCAAAAGATACCGGCAAGGGCTTTACTCTTGCTCAGAAAATGGTGGGTCGTGCCTGCGGCGTTACCGGTGTGCGCCCTGGTGCCTATTGCGAGCCTAAAGCGACTACCGTCGGCTCACAGGATACGACCGGCGGCATGACGCGTGACGAGCTGAAAGAACTGGCTTGCTTGGGTTTCAGTGCAGACTTGGTCATGCAAAGCTTCTGCCACACTGCAGCTTACCCAAAACCGGTAGATATCAAACTGCAGCACAGCTTGCCTGAGTTTATGAGCAGCCGTGGCGGCGTGAGCCTGAAACCGGGTGACGGTGTGATTCACTCATGGCTCAACCGCATGGTGCTGCCAGACACAGTTGGTACCGGCGGTGACTCACATACCCGCTTCCCTATCGGTATCTCATTCCCTGCCGGTTCTGGCCTGGTCGCGTTTGCCGCTGCCATGGGCGTAATGCCGCTCGACATGCCGGAATCAGTGCTGGTGCGTTTCAAAGGCAAAATGCAGCCTGGCATCACCTTGCGTGACCTGGTAAACGCCATTCCATACGCAGCGATTCAGGAAGGCACTTTAACCGTAGGCAAGCAGGGCAAGAAAAACGTATTCAACGGCCGCATCCTTGAAATCGAAGGTCTGCCGGACTTGAAAGTGGAGCAGGCATTCGAATTTGCCGATGCTTCTGCCGAGCGCTCAGCCAATGGCTGTACCGTTAAGCTGAATAAAGAACCTGTGATTGAGTTCCTTAATTCAAATATCGTATTGCTACAGAACATGATCGACAGCGGTTATCAGGATGCACGTACATTGCAGCGCCGCATTGAGAGCATGCAAGCATGGCTGGCCAAGCCTGAACTGCTTGAAGCGGATGCCGATGCAGAGTATGCACACGTGATCGAGATCGACCTCAATGAGATCAAAGAGCCATTGGTGGCTTGCCCGAATGACCCGGATGATATCAAGCCATTGTCTGCTGTAGTGGGTGACAAGGTTGATGAAGTGTTCATTGGCAGCTGCATGACTAACATTGGCCATTACCGCGCCGCGGCAAAAGTGCTCGAAGGTTCAGGTGCCATTCCAACCAGATTATGGATCGCTCCGCCAACCCGTATGGATGAGGCGCAGCTGCGCGACGAAGGCGTGTATTCCGTATTCGGTGTGGCCGGTGCGCGCACCGAAGTGCCGGGCTGTTCATTGTGCATGGGTAACCAGGCGCGTGTTGCAGATAAGGCAACCGTGTTCTCAACCAGCACCCGTAACTTTGATAACCGTATGGGTCGCGATGCCCGCGTTTATCTGGGCTCTGCAGAGCTGGCAGCGGTATGTGCCAAACTGGGCCGCATGCCTACCCAAACCGAGTACATGGAAACCGTGGGTGACAAGCTGGCGAATACTGCCGAGATCTACAAATACCTTAACTTTAACCAGATGACGGAATACAGCAAGGCGCTGGAAACCGTAAGCAGCGGCAAGAAGGTTATCCCGATTGTAGAACATGCTTAAACTTTAACTGTTCACAAAGAGCCAGTCCTGTTGTTATGATACGGGCTGGCTTTTTTATTGTACAAGATGACTACACAATGACCCTGCACCTGCCAGAAGTCCCGGAGATTTTCGACCCCAAAGAGATTGCCAAGCCGCCCAAGCGCGGTGCGTGGAAGGTGATGTTACCGCTCAGCATCCTGCTGCTGGTTTTCATCTTTCTTGCTTGGCATTTTAATTGGCATGCCAAAGCGGTCACCGCAGGCGTTCTGTTAGTGGGCGTGGCTTCGCATGTGCTGGTGTGGATCATCGGCGTGATCGGCCTGGTGCCGTTCATCGGCCCGCTGATCGTGAAAGTGCTGAGCTTGTCTTTTATCTGGCTGCTCAATGCAATTGGCTATCTTGTCTCTTATGTTGCCATCAAGCGCGGCTACTCCAAAGATGTGCTGACCTATCGCTCCGTCACTATCGCTTTGATTACGGGGATTGTCATAGGCTACGTAGTCGGTCATTTTGTTTAATGGACACTTTTATAAATGCATTCTTTGGGCGCATTGCTACGTTGCGCGGTACTCGAAATCCTCATGTACGTTGAGCACATTCCGGTTTCTGCGTTCCGTGCGCCTTTGGCGCCAAGGTCGTCACGAAAGAACGGGCACTTGGCGGACACGCCCTTTACGGGTGCACTGCATCCCAAATCCTGTATTTATAAAAGCGCCCTGATATCTATAGGTTTTAAATAAATGATTTCGCAAACACCCTGGCTGCAAACCATCACGCATCATGCGCGCAGGCTTGCCGATTATTTTCCGGTCATATTCTTTTTTGGCGGTTTTATTTGGGATGCATTGACCATCGGGCGCAATGTCATGCCATCCGACCTGGCGATTTTTACAGCGTACCTGTTGGCTGCCGCGGTCATTCTGTTCATTATCGGCAGGCCGGTGGATGAATCACCTGATGCTGCAGAAAAGCCGCAGGCAAAGGTGCTGCTTTTGCTGAAAAAGCTGCATACGCCCAGGCTGCCTTACTTTTTGCTGCAATTCCTGTTTGGCAGCTTGTTCAGCGCCTTGTTTATCCTGTATTTCAAAAGTTCCAGCCATTGGCTGGCATGGCTGACATCGCTGCTGTTAGGCGTGCTGCTGGTGGCTAATGAATTTCTCGAGAGCGAGTACAAGCGCTTTACCTTAAGCTGGGCCATGTTTGGCCTGTGTGCAATGCTGTTGTTCAATTTTGCGCTGCCGTTTCTGCTGGGCAGCATTCATGCTATCTGGTTTTACCTGAGCACTTTATTGGGTGCTGCATTCGCATTCTGGCTGTATAAAAAAACGCCGCGCCATTACGGCAGCATCAAGCCGGTAGGCATCATTGCCGCAGTGCTGATGTTTGCTTATGCTGCGGACATGATTCCGCCGGTGCCGCTGGTCAAGCGTGATGTGGCAGTCGCCTACGAGTTGAACAAGGTCGATGGTCAATATCTGCTGAAACAGCAGGCTTCGCCATGGTGGGTATTGTGGCGCAAAACTAGTGATGATTTACAACTGGTTCCAGGCCAGCGCGTGTATTGTTTTTCTTCTGTCTTCGCGCCTCCGGGTTTGCAAACCCGGCTGGTTCACCGCTGGCAGCATTACGATAAAAAATCTGGCTGGCAGACGCAGTCAAAAGCGGGTTTCAGCCTGTCGGGCGGCCGTTATGATGGGTTCAGGGGCTATACCTATAAGAGTAATCTGGCAGAAGGTGACTGGCGGGTGAGTGTAGAAACCGAGAATGAGAAAACGATAGCTGTATATCCATTCTCGGTGAAGCATGTAGAAACTGCACCGGATTCAATAATGCAGTCTTTTTAGAATGCAGCGGATATTTAGAGTGCAGTCTTAATTAATTAGTGTTGCTCATTGTTGTGCGACATTAATTTGTCGATATAGGCGATTGCAACTGCTGAGAATACGAAAGTCATATGAATGATCGTTTGCCAGATCAGTACCTTGTCGCTTAAATTTTCAGCGTTGATAAAGGTTTTCAGCAAGTGGATGGATGAAATGCCGATAATCGCTGTGGCCAGCTTTACTTTAAGCAGATTCGCATTCACGTGTGATAGCCAGTCTGGTTCATCCGGGTGACCTTCAAGGTTGAGGCGTGAAACAAAAGTCTCATAGCCGCCTACAATTACCATGATCAGTAGGTTAGAGATCATCACCACGTCAATCAGCCCTAGCACGATCAGCATGATGTCAGCTTCTACCAAGTGGTTGGCTTTGGCAACCAGATGCATCAGCTCCAGCCCGAAAAAGAACACATACACAGCCTGCGCGATAATGAGGCCTAAATATAGAGGCAGTTGCAGCCAGCGGCTGCCAAACAGGATATTGGTCATGATACCGCTTTGTTTGTGTGTGGTAGTTGAGTGTTTGCTGGGTTGTTGCATGAATTTAAAGCCTTTTAAATGTGGTTAAAACGGAACGTATTTTAGCAGTTTGAATAGTTTGTTTTAATGAACTTATTCATTTTATTATCTTGATGTTAACTTGCTTATTTTTTAAGAAATATGACTGTCTAGCGAGTAATGTGCACTGTCATCCAGCGCCAGCAGTTCTGTTATTACCGGCATGGTCTCAGCCAGCGTTTTGGGCAGTGTCCATGGCGGGTTGATGATGAACAGACCGCTGCCATGCATGCCGAAGCCCTCTGTAGAAGGCTCATGGATGGATAGGCTTACATGCAGCCAATCCGGCACATTCAGCGCTTTAAGACCCTCTATCATATCCTCAGGTTCCTCACGTTGCAGTATCGGGTACCAGACAATATAAGTACCGGTAGGGAAGCGCTTTAAACTATCCTTGATCGTATCGACTACATGCTGGTAATCCTGCTTGTCCTCGTAAGGCGGGTCAATCAGCACCACAGCGCGGCGCGGTGGCGGTGGCAGGCAGGCTTTGATACCGGCAAAGCCGTTCTGCATTTCGATTTTGACCTGTTTGCCAAAACTATGGAAATTTTCTTCAAGAATCCTGTAGTCGTTCGGGTGCAATTCAAACAGGCGCATCCTGTCATCAGCACGCAGATACAGCTCGGCAAAAGACGGTGACCCCGGGTAAAACTCAATCGCCCCGGTATTGAAAGACTGGATCTGCGCCACATAATCCGCCAGCGGCCGGGGCAGGTTTTTTGCTGCCAGCAGCTTGCTGATGCCTTCTTCAAATTCGGCGTTCTGCGTGGCGTAGCCCTCGCGCAGGCTGTACATGCCTGCACCGGCATGGGTGTCGATATACCAGAATGGCTTGTCTTTCTGCACCGTATAGGCAAGCACCAGGCCAAGAACGTAGTGTTTTAAGACATCGGCGTGGTTGCCGGCGTGAAAGGCGTGGCGGTAACTTAACATGAAGAAGCTGCAAATAATCAAAGTCGCTATTATAGCTTTTAATGCTTTTACCGTAGCCTTAACTTACCTAAAGCGGCTATTTTCAGTTAGCATTTCAACTATCGATTGTTATCCAAACATTATTCAACAAGATTCCGGATTTATGTCACAACATGCACACCACCATGATCATCATGACCACGATGATGATCATGATCATTACTTTATTCCATTTGCCCTGATTTTTGTCTTTGCCGTAATTGAAGCTGTCGGTAGTTGGTACACCGGCTCGCTGGCACTGCTGAGCGATGCCGGGCACATGTTTTCAGACGTGGCGGCACTGGGCCTTGCCTGGCTGGCTGGCGTGATGGCTAAGCGGCCCAATGTGGCGCGGCATAAATCCGGTGTGAGCTATGTCGAGCTGGCCGTATCCATCATCAATGCGCTTACCATGCTGCTGGTGATTGTGTTTGTGGTGGTCGAGGCATTTGACCGCTTTAAAGACCCGCATCAGGTCAAGGGTCTGGGGCTGACAGTCATTGCAACGCTGGGTTTGCTGGTTAACGTTATTGTGGCCAAACAACTGCATCATCAAGTTGAACATCATGGTGAAACCCTGAACAGCCGCGCCGCCTTTCTGCATGTGGTGGGCGATCTGCTGGGGTCGGTGGCCGCAGTCGCTGCCGGTGTGGTGATCTATTTCACCGGCTGGATGCCGATAGACCCGATTCTGTCGCTCTTTATTTCCTTATTGCTGCTAGCGTTTACGCTGAATCTGGTGCGCGATATTGTGCACACCCTGCGTAGCGATGGCAACGCCAAAAAAGCCGGTGCATTCACACATGAGCACTGACTCAACATTCGACATCAACTGCAGACAGTGCGAACGACTGGCGCATTTTCTGGATGAGGTAAAAGCCAGGAACCCCAGTTACTTCTGCAAACCGGTGCCAGCTTTTGGTGATGCTAATGCCCAGCTTGTGATTGTTGGCCTTGCCCCGGGTATGCACGGAGCCAATAAGACTGGGCGTCCGTTTACCGGCGATTATGCCGGTGTGCTGCTGTATGAAACACTATACAAATACGGCTTTGCAACCAAGCCGGTATCTGTCTCAGCCGATGATGACTTGCAGCTTATTAACTGCCGCATCAGCAACGCCGTGAAATGCCTGCCGCCGGATAACAAACCGCTGCCCGCAGAAATCAACACCTGCAATCAATACATTGCCGCAGAACTCAAAGCCCTGAAGGCTGGTAGTTTGTTATTGGCGCTGGGTAATGTGGCGCATGCCGCCGTGCTCAAAGCCTTTGGCCTGAAGTTAAAAGACTACAAATTCGGCCACGCCGCACGCCATACACTGCCGAATAGCTTGGTGCTGCACGATAGCTACCACTGCAGCCGCTACAATACGCAGACGAAAAGGCTCACCGAAGCAATGTTTCATGAGGTGTTTGCGGAGATTGCAGGGGAGTTGGGTAGGGTGGTTTAGCGTTAGTTCGCTATCAAGGCTTAAGCATGCTTTGATTTTGCAATTCTGATTCTAGCGACCACATGAAATTATTGAGTCTGTCAGGACCAGTAATATGATCACTAACATTAGCAAATTGAGCTGCAACAAATTTTGCCAAGGATGGTAATTTCTTTTCAGTCTTGCTATTCAAGACAAGATTTGTTCTTTGTATTTTTATGCTATTAGGAAAATCTAAAGCCGCATCTTCGATGGTTTTTTTATATTCGCTACTATTCTTGTTTATGTTGTAAATATAACTTTCTGCATATTTTTGTATTTTTAGAGTTTTCCAGCCATATTCATCAATTTTTTTAAGTTTTTCTGCGTTGTTAGTAGCGCTGTAAAGATAGGCAAGTAAATCTAATATTCTTTTGCTATCTGGGTACTTAATTTTTTGTTCTATAAGTTGATTCTCATAATGTTCTAAAATTTCAACTGGTGTAGCAATCTCTCGTTTTTTTAATTCTCTAATTATTACGTAAATACTTGTTGGTTCCTCAGGGAGAAGGTAATTGGGTTCCCAGTATCCGGTTTTTTTTAGAAATTCACGGAATTCTTGATTGCTTAAATTTAAACTATTAACATATGCAGTCCATGCTGAGTTGATTCTATGGTTGTCTATTGCTAAGTTCTTTATAAGATTTATATCGTGATCGAGATATTTTTGGTGCTTTTTAATATTCCACCAATCAATCTCCCAGTTATTATCTAACTCGATTAGCTCACATACTTCTGCTGAAGATCCATTAGTTATATTAGTTATTAATTTTTCTCTTTCAATATCTGGATCGTACTTTGAAAAAATCTCATACATTGATTTTTCAATATCGATATGATGGTTTTTGAAATCTGCTTTTGTCCAAGCTTCTAAAGCCCCTGAGTAATCACCAGTTACTAGACGGCAGTGTGCTATATAACCCCATAAATTTGGAGCTATTTTATTTTTAAATAAATTGCCGACTTTTTCATATAAAGGAAGTGCTGTCGTGCAGTCCCCAGTTCGATGTTTATGCATTCCTAATTCCATCAAAATGTAAGGGTTGTCTGGCATTAGTTGATTAGCTTTTTTTATGTATTGGTAGCTGGATTCTGGATCAGCTCTATACAACATATTTGAGATGATGAAATAGTCATGAACAGTCTTTTTATTATTAGGTACAAGGGCCTTTAATCTTGAATTTACTTCGCTCTTTTTACCTTCATCAATTAACTTTATTGATTCAGGTGAATTAATCAAAGCTTTATATTGATTAGCTATTTTCTGATTTTCAGACAAGAATGTAGTTATTTCATCAGCTGAGATTTGGTTTGAAATAATTAACAAAAATAAAATAGCCGCAAACGAGACGAACTTTCTAAAACAGACCATGTTATCTATTAGCCTTGCTGGAAACCAATGGGGAAGCAATGAGATCAGACTCTTTTTGTTGTGTGGCTTCCATTAATTTATCTGAGGGTAGGTGAGCTGATTTGCACAGCCACCAGCAACCTCGTAGCCCATTGAAAATCATCGCAGCCACAGCAATATAGAAAAATATCCATCCTAGGTTTGTAGTCCCATTATCAACTTTAATTAATGATTCTGCGATGAACCAAATCAATACAAGATCAGCTACTAACCACCCTTTGCCTTTGTAGATGCGCCAAGCAAAAAAAGTAGCAGTGGGATAACGATGAATGCCCCTATTATAAAGTCTAGGGCGCCTTGTGTATTTATAGAGTTTGTGTTTATAGGACTTTTCTTTGCATAGTATGCGATGAGCACACCTAGCAAATTCATTGCTGCGAACACCAAGACTCCACCTACTCCCCGTCTTGCGAGCTTCTTTGCATCGTTTTGTTTTTCAATTATTGGGAACCACTTGTTGGATATTTTAACTTTCCTTTAAGTTAGGTGAAATTTGAGTCTGATCTTATCCCGACATATGGCGTATAACCTTTCATAAGCAGTGCGCTTTAGTGTGGTAGATTAATCATAATTGACTTTGCTATGGTGATAATACAAATACGCCAGCCCAACAGGTGCGATAAATATTGCGGCACACCAGCAAATTGCCATGGTCATTAACTTGATAAAGAGCATCAGGGCAGCGTTAACAATAAACACGTTGTCACCCATAATGAAATTCACAATACTTTCGTAAACAAACCTTGAATATGGGTATAACAGGCTGTTGATCATTAACAGCAAAATCATGCTGATAGGGATGGGGTGGGTGCCGTAACGTTGGATGAAGATGATCATTACCGGGAAAAGCAAACCAAAAAAGAACTGGCGCAGGTAATATTGGCGTGACAGCCCGCCTAATGTCTTTAAAATAATGGGGTGCATCTCTATTATCCTCCGCTGTGGTTGTTGATTTTGATATGCGCTTTCAATTTATCATTATTTGGGAATTTTTACCATTTAAATTCCTGATTACCAATGACGCATGGGTTTTTGTAATATAGACATTGCTTATTTAATTGATTAGCTAACAGGAGAATTGAAAATGCCATACGTAAATATCAAGCTTGCCGGTGAAGTCACTCGCGAACAGAAGGCGCAAATCGCCAAAGAAATTACCGAAACTTTGGAGCGCGTTGCGCATAAGCCAAAGTCTTACACTTACATTACGTTTGAAGAAGTGGCTTATGAAGATTGGGCGATAGCCGGGCAGCTGCTGGATGAGTAATCTGTGTGTGCTGCGGGGATAGTCTTAACTATTTAAAAACTTAATTAGGTGAGGCAAGCTTAAGGCCAATAATGCCTGCAATAATCAGCGCAACGCTGATCAGTCGCGCCGGGTTTGCAGGTTCGTCTAGTAGCATAATGCCGAGTATGACAGTGCCCACGGCTCCGATTCCTACCCAAACCGCGTAAGCAGTGCCTACCGGTAATGATTTTATGGCAATTCCCAGCAGCCATAGGCTGATAATCATCGATAATACGGTCCATAATGTAGGCCACGGTTTTGTAAAGCCATCGGTATATTTCAAGCCTATGGCCCAGCCTGTTTCAAACAATCCTGCTATAGCAAGAATCATCCAATCCATTTACGTCCCTTTCATTGAGTTTGCTGTTATGCAACACCATTTAACCATGGCAAATGTAGCACATGAATGTTGTGGCAGGGGTGCTGATTTGCAAGCAAGCATGTTTGCAATGCATTATTCAGCGCGTACGCTGTTAAAATAACGGCATGTTTGATCCCAAGCCTATTTTGAAAAATCTGCCTCAAATGAATAATCCAAAACATCCGAAAGCTAAACATTTTTATAGCACTGGCATTTTTTCGCAGCTAAATTCATTTTCTGATTTAGAGGTAAGAATTGCTAATTTGCAGACAACAAAAGATAAAGGTGATGCGTTTGAGGTTTTTGTCGAAGGATATTTTGCAACTCAGCGTATTTATGATCTCAAAACAATTTGGCCATCAAACACAGCACCATCAAATTTGATGCTTCAATTAAGTTTAACGGAAAATGATTTAGGTGTAGATGGAATCTATATTACGCATTTAGATACCTTCAGCGCTTATCAGGTAAAGTTCCGTAGTAACAGGGCTGCCCTTACGTGGAGAGAGCTATCCACTTTTATTGGCTTAGCCGATAGTCATAGTATCCGTAGTAGAGTACTTATCACTAATTGTGATGATATTCCTGAAGTTCTTAATGGACGGCAAGGCTTTTTCTGTATTAGAGGATCTGATTTAGATCGTCTAAATAGCGATGATTTTAAACTATTAGAAGCCTGGCTTTCAGCTTCTGAATACAAAATAAAGAAAAAAGATCCTCAAGAGCATCAACAAGAAGCACTTAATTGCATTGTTCCCGCCCTACAAGCAAATAGTCGGGTGTCTGCGATCATGGCTTGCGGAACTGGCAAAACGCTTGTTGCTCTTTGGGTAGCCGAGCAGCTGTATGCTAAACGAATGGTTGTTCTTTTACCCTCTTTAGCATTGTTGCGCCAAACCCTACATGAATGGCTAAAAGAAACGAACTTAACAGATTTAGCTTATCTTTGTGTGTGTTCTGATGCGACGGTAGATGAGGGTTCTGATGCATATATAACAAGACAAAGTGAATTAGATTTTGAAGTAAATACTAAATCAGAAAATGTGCGTGAATTTCTTGACGCACCTTTCTCTGGCGTTAAAGTGATTTTTGCTACCTATCAATCTGCGCGCGTCATTGGCTCAGCCTTAAAACCAAATGAATCTTTTGACTTGGGCATATTTGATGAGGCACATAAAACTGCAGGTAGAGAGGGGCGAAATTATGGCTTTGCCTTGGATGACAAAAATATTTCAATAAAAAAACGTTTATTTGTGACTGCAACACCGCGTCATTACAACCCGCATAAACGTGACGCAGATGGTGAGGCGCAAGTTGTATTTTCTATGGAAAATCCAGAAATTTACGGTGAGCAAGTTTACCGTCTAACCTTTGGGGAAGCAGCACGCAGGGGAATTATTTGCGGATACCGTGTGGTAATTTCTGTCATTACATCAGCAATGGTAAATGATGAGTTGTTAAGCAAGGGTGAAGTGTTGATAAATGGCGACTTAATCCGTGCGAGACAAGTCGCTAACCAAATCGCATTACGCGATGCAGTAAAAAAGTACGGGGTGAAGAAGATATTTACATTCCACAAAACTGTTAAATCTGCGGCGTCTTTTGTTGCAAAAAACAATGAAGGCATAGGTAATCACTTACCTGATTTTGAAACATACCACGTGAGTGGTGAAATGCCCACCTCAAAACGTGAACATATCATGCGTGATTTTCGCCATGCCAATAATGCAGTGATGACAAATGCGCGTTGCTTGACTGAGGGAGTAGATGTTCCTGCGGTTGATATGGTTGCGTTTTTGTCGCCACGCAGAAGTCGTGTAGACATAGTGCAGGCTACAGGCAGGGCGATGCGAAAGTTTGGCAATAAAAAACTAGGTTATGTTTTAGTACCTCTTTATTTAGAGCAAGCCGCTGGTGAAAGTGTAGAGGATGCTGTTAAGCGCACTGAATTTGATGAAATTTGGGATATTCTTCAATCGTTGCAAGAGCAAGATGAAGTGTTAGCAGAAATTATCAGCAGTTATGGTGAGCAAAAAGGAAGGGGGAAGGGGTTTAATGACAAGGGGTTTGCTGATCGCATTGAGTTTCTAGGTCCATTATTGCAGTTGGATGAGTTAAAAGCTGCGGTAACCACAAGATGTTTAGATGAGCTTTATTCATCTTGGGATAGCTGGTATGGCAAACTAAAAAACTTTAATGAGCAGTTCGGACATTGCAACGTCTCTGTTGACTATGAAGATAAGCAATTAGGCGTATGGGTTTCTTCTCAACGTAACAGGAAAAAGAAAAATTTATTAAGTGCCGACCAAATAGAAAAATTAGATACTCTAGGTTTTGTGTGGGACTTTCAAAGCCAAAAAACAGATGAAACTTGGATGAAGTGGTATGCACAATTGGAAAAATATGTGCAGGAAAATGGCAATCCACACGTACCAAAAACATATGAAAATACAACCCTAGCCAATTGGGTGTGGATACAAAGACAGAGAAAAGACAGTGAGCGCGGAAAAGAGCGGCTACTTAAGAAAGAACAAGTTGCCTTGCTGGACAAGCTTGGTTTTTACTGGAATCCTCGCGAAGAGAGATGGCAAGAAAAGTTTAGAGAGCTGCAAACGTTCAAAGGCAAGCACGGACATTGCAAAGTTGAGCTAGACGCCGATAACAACAAAAAGTTGCACCAATGGGTGAATGTACAACGCTCACAAAAGGTTCAAGGCAAACTAGCGGAGGAGCGTATTCGGTTATTGGAAGATTTAGGCGTTAACTGGGAAGGTTCACTGTTGGATGAGAAGTGGCAAAAACGTTATCTAGAATTAAAAAATTATTACCTTGAGCATGGTGATTCTGATGTGCCTTATGGTTCACAGCAATATCCAAAACTTGCCAAATGGGTGTCATCTACACGTGCAAGATTTAAGGCGGGGAGTCTAACGCAAGAGCAAATCAACTTGCTTGATGAGCTTCAATTTTCATGGAAGCTAAAAGATCGTGGTGAATGGGAAGATAATTTAGATGTCATTCTTGCGTTTAAAGAAAAATATGGCCATTGCAACATCCCCTTGAACTTTCCCGAAAATCCCAAACTAGCAAGATTTGTAAATCAAACAAGAGTTCAGCGCAATAAAGGTATGCTTTCAGAAGAGCGTATAACTAAGTTAGATGCTGTGGGTTTTATTTGGGCATCAGAGACTAGAGCCACAGGTTGCGATGGATTGAATGGTGCATGGAAGACTCGTTATCAAGAGCTCGTAGAATATAAGCAGCAATTTGGAGATTGTGTTGTTAAACGAAGCAAGGAAGATTATGAGCAGCTTGCAAATTGGGCAAGCCAACAACGGCAGTTTAAAAAATTAGGGAATCTTCATCCAGAGCGTATTCGCTTGCTTGAGGAATTAGGTTTTGCTTGGGTCAGCCCTCGTGTTGCAGGTAAAGGCGTGGGGCATGTTTGATCCCAAGCCTATTTTAAAAAATCTACCTAATCTGCCGGGCGTGTATCGCATGATCAACGCCGCCGATGAGGTGATTTATGTCGGCAAAGCCAAAGACCTGAAGAAGCGGGTTTCGTCGTATTTCAATAAAAACCTGCCCAGCCCACGCACGCGCATGATGGTGAGCAATATCGTGCGCATAGAAACCACGGTGACGCGCAGTGAAGCGGAAGCGCTGCTGCTGGAAAACAACCTGATCAAGGGGCTGATGCCGCGATACAACGTATTGTTTCGCGATGATAAATCCTACCCGTATATCACACTGACCGGAGATGAATTCCCACGTTTGGCATTTCACCGCGGGGCACAGCGTAAAGGCAGCCAGTATTTCGGGCCATTCCCTAATTCGGTGGCGGTACGCGAGAGCATTCAGTTATTACAGAAAGTATTCAAGCTACGTACCTGTGAAAATACAGTTTTTGCTAATCGTAGCCGCCCGTGTTTGCAGCACCAGATTGAGCGCTGCACGGCGCCTTGTGTGGGGCTGATAACAGAAGATGATTACCGCAATGATGTGCATCAGGCTGCCATGTTTTTACAGGGCAAGACCACCGAAGTGATGGATGCACTGGCCGACCAGATGAACACCGCAGCCACCAAGCAGGAGTACGAGCAGGCGGCGCTGTTCCGTGACCGCATTCAGGCGTTGCGGCAGGTGCAGGCCAAGCAGTTTGTGAGCGACTTTAACGTGTCGGATGCAGACGTCATTGCCTGTGCTGAATTGCAGGGCCAGCATTGCATTAATCTGGTGATGATTCGCGGCGGCAGGCATTTGGGCGATAGAAGTTATATGCCCAAGAATACTGATGGCGAAACGCTGGAAAACAGCGTGGAGGCATTTATCGCGCAGCACTATATGGCACAGAATACGCCGCCTTTAATAGTGACTGGCATGAAGATTGAAACCGAAGTGCTGGAAGAGGTGTTGAGCGAGCAGGCTGGACGCAAGGTGAAAATTAACACTAACCCTATCGGTGATAAGCGCGTGTGGCTGAAGATGGCAGAAACCAATGCCGAGCTGGCGCTGAGCCAGCGGGCGGCTACCTCAGCTAATCAGGCTGCCAAGCTGGTAGCCTTGCGAGAGGCTCTGCACCTGCCTGACAACACAGAGCGCATGGAGTGCTTTGACATCAGCCATACTATGGGTGAGGCTACCGTGGCAAGCTGTGTTGTGTTTGACCGCGGTGATATGCAGCATAGTGAATACCGCCGTTATAACATCACCGGCATTACACCGGGCGATGATTACGCCGCCATGCGTGATGTATTGACGCGCCGCTATAAAAAAGTGGCGGCGGGCGAGGGTAAGCGCCCAGATCTCATATTTATTGACGGCGGCAAGGGGCAGCTGGGCGTGGCGATGGAGGTGATGGCAGAGGTTGGCCTCGATGACATATTACTGGTAGGCATTGCCAAGGGTGAGGAGCGCAAGCCCGGGCTGGAAACGATGATTTTTTCCGACACTGGCGAAATGATTAATCTTGAGAAAGATAATAAAGGCCTGCACCTGCTACAGCAGATACGTGATGAGTCACATCGCTTTGCCATTACCGGGCATAGAGCCAAACGTGGCAAGGCCAGGATGCATTCCAGTCTGGAGGATATCGAGGGGGTTGGCGCCAAACGGCGTAAAGCGCTGTTAACGCGCTTTGGTGGGCTGGATGGCGTAAAAAGTGCTAGTATTGACGAAATTGCCAATGTCGATGGCATCAGCCGGGCGCTGGCAGAAAAGATTTACGAAGAATTGCACTGATGCCAATACTAATAAAAAGGGGTCGTATTAAATGATTTGTAATATTCCAACCATGCTGACATGGTTACGTATTTTATTGATCCCCATATTTGTGGGTGCTTTTTACTGGCCGGAAAACCTGCATACATTAGGCGCGATGCCTTCCCATCAGGTGAATGTATTTGCGACAACGGTTTTTATAGTTGCGGCGCTCACCGATTGGCTGGATGGTTATCTGGCACGTTATTTAAAACAGACTTCCGCATTCGGTGCGTTTCTTGACCCGGTGGCAGATAAACTCATGGTTGCTGCAGCATTAATTGTGCTGGTGGAGTTTGGTCGGGTAGGTGCGATTGTATCCCTGATTATTATTGGTCGCGAGATTGCAATCAGCGCACTGCGTGAGTGGATGGCGGGCGAGGGACAGCGCAGCAGCGTTGGAGTTGCCATGATAGGTAAAGTAAAAACAGCGGTGCAAATGCTGGCGATTGTGCTTTTGTTATATTGGAATGATGTGGATCTTGGCGCGTTTGGGATAGTTAAAACCCAAGATCTCGGACACGTACTGATTGTTGTCGCTGCATTTTTAACATTGCTATCAATGGCTTATTATTTACGTGCCGCAATGCCTAAATTAAAGAGCAAATAAATATAGAAAATTACGGTATTTTTACTTGACGATATCTTCAAAATCTCTATAATGGCGCCTGTCTTAACGATGACACAACGTAATGACAACGCGGGAATAGCTCAGCTGGTAGAGCGCAACCTTGCCAAGGTTGAGGTCGCGAGTTCG
>Ga0066461_1000315_pt1 | contig 18894 bp, 19 predicted proteins | sample LakWasMe91_HOW11_2_FD_59572 | JGI IMG/M metagenome (GOLD analysis project Ga0066461, IMG submission 59572) | Freshwater sediment methanotrophic microbial communities from Lake Washington under simulated oxygen tension - Sediment Metagenome 91_HOW11 | ecosystem: Environmental > Aquatic >...
GCATCCTTGCCGGACAACCTGGACCGCGCCTCGCACACCTTTGTCGAGGTCTTCCCGGAGATCAAGAGCACGCCGGCCGAGATCAAGGAGATGCTGATTCCCTATGTGCCTAACATCATCGCCTCGCGCAACGATCCCGCCTTCGTGAAGAAGGCGCAAAACCTGTACGACCGCCTGCTCGAGGCGAAGCAGATCAGGGACCCGGTCAAGGCCGCCGAATTCTGGATCAGCCTGTAGCCGGAGTCCATCATGACGCATCTTCCAATGGCGGTGCCGGCGCCAGCCGCGGCCGCGCAGCCTTCACATCTGCGGCGCAAACTCAAGGGATGGGGCGTGTCCGCGCTCCCCTTCGCGATCCTGGCCATCTTGTGGCAGCTCATCGCACTGACCCAGCCGGCGTATGTGTTTCCCCCGCTGGGAACCGTGTTTCGCACCATCTATGAACTGGGGCAGGACGGCGTCTTGCTGACGGCGACCCTGTCGACCTTGCAGTCGGTCGCGCTGGGCGCCGTGCTCTCGCTGGTGCTCGGCACGCTGCTCGGCTTTGCGCTGGCGCGCTACGAGCTCGTGACGGCGCCGCTGCTCAACTTCGCCCAGACCGTGCCCTATGTGGTGTGGGCCCTGATGTCGCTGATCTGGTTCGGCCTGACCAAGTCGGCGGTCGTGTTCACGATCCTGGTGGCCTCGTTCCCGATCGTCTCGTACAACGTCGCGGCCGGCCTGAAGAACGTCGATGCGAACCTGCTCGGCATGGCGCAGTCGGTGCGCGCGAGCCGCATCATGATCCTGCGCCATATCGTCTTTCCCAGCCTGACCCCCTACCTGCTCAGCGCCAGCCGCACCATGCTCGGCATGTGCTGGAAGATCAGTGTGCTGGCCGAGCTGTTTTCGGGCGGGAGCAGCGGCGGCGGGGTTGGCTACAGCCTGTTCGCCGGATGGGAATTTAGCCGGCCCAACGAAGTGTTCGCATGGACCGTGTGGCTGGTGTTTTTGATGATGCTGTCGGACCGGGCCTTCATCGTGCCGGCCGAAATGCTGGCAACCCGCTGGAAGAAACCCTGAGGCACCGCCATGAGCCATATCGAAGTGAACAATCTCACCAAGACCTTCGACACCCGCAGCGGTCCGCTGAAGGTGGTCGACGACATCAGCTTCAAGATCGCGGAGGGCGAATTCGTGTGCCTGCTCGGGCCTTCGGGATCGGGAAAATCCGTCACGCTCAACTGCATCGCCGGACTGCTCGAGGCGAGCAGCGGACAGGTCAAGGTCGACGGGGTGCCGGTGCGCGAGAAAAAGCCGAATTATGGCTATATCTTCCAGCAGGCCCGCATGCTGCCCTGGCGCACGGTGGAGGAAAACCTGCTGTTTGCGCTGCGCGCCGAAGCAGGACGCCCGGTGCCGGACGAACAGCGCCGCATCGCCGAGGTGCTGGACCTGGTCAACCTGACCGGCTACGAAAAATTCTATATGCACCAGATTTCGGGCGGGATGCAGAACCGGGTCGGCATTGCGCGCGCCTACATCCGCAATCCCGACCTGCTGCTGATGGATGAACCGTTCGCCGCACTCGATGAAATGACTGCCCGCAAGCTGCGTGCGGAGCTGGTCTCGGCCTGGCTGCGCGAACGGCGCACGGTGGTGTTCGTCACCCACGACATTGTCGAGGCCTGCTACCTGGCCGACCGCATTTTCATCTACACTCCGAAGCCGACCCGCATCGCCTCGATCATCGAGATCGACCTGCCGCGCCCGCGCATCTACGGCAGCGGCGAGCTGCACGATATCGAGGCGCAGGTGCTGGCGGTGTTCGAGAAATCGTTAAGCGAGTTCGCGGCGCACGCACCGGAGCCCATGTGAGTCCGGCGGCGTAGTTCAGGGACGCGCGTGGTCGCCCAGTTTTTTCTCGAGCTGCTCGATCTCGGTCCTGAGTATCGCCCCGATTTCCCTTTGGCGCTCTTCGGTCATGCGGCTCGTGATCGCACCGACGCTGATCGCGAGGAAGGGCTCTTCGGAGCGGCTCTGGATCGCCATGCCCACCGAGGTCGCGCCCGGCGTCACTTGCGCGTCGTTGATTGCATAGCCGCGTTCCTTGCAGCGTTTGAGCATGCGCATCAAGGTGGGAACCGTCAGGTTGTTATAGGCCGACAGGCGCAGCGCATTGGCGGACAGGATTTTCTGGGTGGCGTCGTCGGGCAGCGACATCAACAGCGCCAGTCCGCCGGCGCCCACCCCCAATGGCCTGCGCGTTCCCACGTCCAGTGTCAGCGTCCTGATCGGGAACGAGCCTTCGGTACGGTCGATGCACACCGTGTCGAAGCCGCTGCGTACCGTGAGAAACACCGTATCGCCCGTGATTTCCGACAGCCGCACCAGCGATGGATGACACAGGTCGCGCACATTGAAACTCGAGGAAGCGGCCAGGCCCAGTTCGAAAATCAGATGGCCGAGGAAATAGCGGCGCGTCTCGGGATCGCGCTTCACCATCCCTTCGGTGATCAGGCATTTCAGGATCCGATGCGCGGTCGGGCGTTCCAGCTCGGCGAGCCGGGAAATGTCGACCAGTCGCAAACCGGTGCTGTTGCGCGACGCGATCATGCGCATGACTTGCGCAGCACGCTCGATACTTTGCGTGCCGCCGCCAGTCTTCTCGTTGACTGTATTCATTCGGGGCCCCTCGGTGTTCACATATTGGAATAAAATCTGTGATGCGATTGTTGTCAATCTACATTTTGCTTGCTAAAGTCCATTAAATCAAGAGGAGTTGACGGAAAACAGCCCATCTTTAGCGTTCACATGATGGAATAATGACGCAGCCACTGCGCTGAGGGAGATGTTCATGGAAGACCAGGTGATTTTAGTCGACGAGCATGACCGCGAGACTGGCATGGCGGGGAAAACCGCCGCCCATCGATACGGCTGGAGGCACCGGGCGCTGTCCATTTTCCTGTTCGATCGCGCGGGGCGGGTCATGATGCAGCAGCGCGCCGCGAGCAAGTACCACTCCGGCGGACTTTGGAGCAACACCTGCTGCAGCCATTCGCGGCCAGGGGAAGGCACCGCGAGCGCCGCGCGCCGCCGCCTGCAAGAGGAAATGGGGATCGATTGCGAGCTGTCCGAAATGTTCAGCTTCGTGTACCGTGCCAACCTGCCCAATGGCCTCATCGAACACGAATACGATCACGTCTTTTTCGGGCGTTATGACGGCGAACCGGTTATCAATCGCGATGAGGCGGATGACTGGAAATGGATGACAATGAGTTCACTCGAGGCCGATATTAAGAAACGCCCGGCCGTCTATAGCTACTGGCTCGCCGCATGCCTGGACAAGGTCCGGGTCCACAGCGCTTCTTATGGCCGCGAGTCCGTCTGCAGCGAGTAACATGGACGTACTCCAGCCAGACAAACCAGAACACGATGTCCGACACCGACTTGCGCACCACGATCATGGCCTACCTGGCCAGCCATAATGTTGTCACGCTTGCGACCCAAGGTCCCGAGGGGCCATGGGCGTCCGCTGTTTTCTTCGTCAGCGACGATGTGAACCTCTACTTCCTGTCGGCGCCCACCACGCGCCACTGCCGCAACCTCGAGGCCGACCCGCGTGCCGCGGCCACCGTGCAGGAGGATTACAGCGCGTGGAAGAACATCAAGGGCGTGCAGATGGAAGGGCGCGTGACGCGGCTGGGCGGGATCGACAGCGCGCACGCGGCCAGCCTGTATGCGCGCAAGTTCGCCTTTGCCGACCCGGCGCGGGCAGGCGCCGCGATCGCCGCGGCGCTGGCCAAGATCTCCTGGTACAAGCTGGAGCCGGCCGCTGTCTACTTCATCGACAACTCGCTCGGGCTGGGCCACAGGGCGCAGCTGGACCTCAGCGCGAAGTAGGGTCGAGCAGATGCCCCATGCGTTTTGCCTTGGTGTCGAGGTACACCGCATTGTGCGGGTTGCGGCCGGTCTCCAGGCTCACGCGCTCGACCACGTCGATACCGAGCTCGGACATGGCCTTGAGCTTGGCCGGGTTGTTGCTCATCAGCCGTAAGCGGCGCACGCCGATGTGGTCTAACATGGTCCGGCACATCGCGTAATCGCGTGCGTCGGCGGCGAACCCCAGCCACAGGTTGGCGTCCACCGTATCGGCTCCCTGGTCCTGCAAGCCGTAGGCCCTGACCTTGTTGTGCAGGCCAATGCCACGGCCTTCCTGGCGCAGGTAGAGCAGCACGCCCCTGCCTTCGGCGCCGATGCGCGCCAAGGCAGCGTTCAACTGGCTGCCGCAGTCGCAGCGCTGGCTGAACAATGCGTCGCCGGTCAGGCACTCCGAATGAATGCGCGCCAATACCGGTTCGCCATCCGCCACGTCCCCCATCACCAGCAGCAAATGCTCCTTGCCGGCGGCATCCTCGAACGCATGCAGGCGAAAGCTGCCCCAGGTCGTGGGCAACTCGCATGACGCCACGAACCGGACGTCCGTGTTCGCTGCGGGTGGCCGCAATAGCGAAGCAGCCGATTTCTGGTCTTTCAATACGGGCTCGCGCAACATGCTGTTCTCCATTCTAGTTGGCTGCCGGGTTTTCCAGGACGACGCGCATCGACAGGTCGGCCGCCTTGACGTCCTTGGTGATGCTGCCGATCGAGATGCGGTCGACCCCGGTTTCCGCGACTTCGCGCAGGTTGGCCAAGGTGATTCCTCCGGAAGCCTCGAGCTCCGCGCGCCCGGCGCTGACCGCCACCGCCATGCGCATTTGCGCCACGCTGAAATTGTCGAGCAGGATCAGCTTCGCGCCGGCGGCCAGCGCCGCTTCGAGCTCGGGACCGTCCTCCACCTCGATCTGCACCCAGATGCCGGCCGGAGCGACCGCTTCGGCCGCGCGCAGGGCCGGCCCGATTCCGCCAGCCACCGCGATATGGTTTTCCTTGATCAGGATCCCGGCGAACAAGCCCATGCGATGGTTCGATCCGCCGCCCACCCTGACCGCATACTTCTGCGCGGTGCGCATGCAGGGCAAGGTCTTGCGCGTGTCGTAGATGCGCGCAGACGTGCCGGCAATGGTGTGCACGTACTGGCGGGTCGCGCTGGCCGTCCCCGACATGGCTTGCAGGAAGTTGAGCGCGGTGCGCTCAGCCGTGACCAGGGCACGCGCGTTGCCGCGGATTTCACACAGCGCCTGCCCGGGAGCGACCAGTGTCCCCTCCGGCACCAGCCAGCGCACCTCGGCATGTGCGTCCAGTTCGTGGAAGCACTGCTCGAACCACGGCCCGCCGCACAACACCGTCGCTTCGCGGCTGATCACGGTGGCCCGCGCAATGCAATCGGCCGGGACCAGCATGGCGGTGAAATCGCCGTTCCCGATATCTTCCTGCAAGGCCATGCGAACGACCGATCCGATATCGGCTGGCAAAGCCCCCCAGTCTCCATCCTGCTTCATGCGATTGGTGTCGAGCGTCATTTCTTCCTTACCTTTTTGGTTTGTTCCTTCAAGATCAGCAATAACACCGTAGCCATATTATGGACTTAATAGATATCATGGTTTTCCAAATGGACTGTTCTTACGGCTAAATTAAATAATATAATCAATTTACTAGTGGTAAATTTATCGCACAATCCTGGCATCAACAAGATACGGAGTTTTATTTTTCTTCCACACTGTGGAATAGTCGTCAACCGAACGGACTGCACACCATGTTTACTGGAATCGTCGCCGCTATTGGCACCATCACTTCCCTTTCCCACGCGGGCGAGCAGGCCGCGGCCGGCGTCCGCCTGAACATCCATGCGGGCGGCCTGCCGCTGTCCGATGTGGCCATCGGCGATTCGATCGCCCTCAACGGCGCCTGCATGACGGTGGCCGCCAGGACCGCGGACAGTTTCACGGTGGACGTCTCGCGCGAGAGCCTGAACCGCACCGCCGGCCTCGATGCCCTGGGCGAAGTCAACCTGGAAAAGGCGCTGACGCTGGCCGACCGGCTGGGCGGGCACCTGGTGTCGGGGCATGTCGACGGGGTGGGGAGCGTGCGCCGCTTCGCACCGGTGGCCGAATCGTGGGAACTGGTGCTCGAGGCGCCGCGCGACCTTGCAAAATACCTCGCCTACAAGGGCTCGATCGTGGTCAACGGCGTATCGCTCACCATCAACCGCGTTACCGACACGGCCAGCGGTTGCGAAGTGTCGATCAACCTGATACCGCACACGATCGAAGTGACCACCCTCAAGCATCTGAAAGAGGGCAGCCGGGTCAACCTCGAGATCGATTTGATCGCGCGTTATGTCGAGCGGATGCTGTCCTTGTCCGGCGCCGCCTCTTAACCCCACCAGGATACAGCTCATGTTAATGTCAAACACCCAAGAAATCGTCGCTGAATTGCGCGCCGGACGCATGGTGATCCTGGTCGATGAAGAAGACCGCGAGAACGAAGGCGACCTGGTGCTGGCCGCCGATTTCGTCACGCCCGAAGCGGTAAACTTCATGGCCAGGTTCGGGCGCGGCCTGATCTGCCTGACGCTGACCGAAGAGCGCTGCGATCTGTTGGACCTGCCGATGATGACAGCGCGTAACGGCACCTCGTACGGCACCAACTTCACGGTCTCGATCGAAGCGGCCGAAGGCGTGACCACCGGAATTTCCGCAGCCGACCGCGCCAAGACCATCCAGGTGGCGGTGGCCAAGAATGCCAAGGCGTCCGACCTGGTCCAGCCGGGACATGTGTTCCCGCTCAAGGCGCAAAAAGGCGGCGTGCTGATGCGCGCCGGCCACACCGAGGCCGGCTGCGACCTGGCCGAACTGGCGGGGCTCACGCCAGCGGCCGTGATTTGCGAAATCATGAAGGACGACGGCACCATGGCGCGCCTGCCGGACCTGATCGACTTCGCCCAGGAGCACAAGCTCAAGATCGGCACCATCGCCGACCTGATCCACTACCGCAGCCAGCACGAAAGCATCGTCGAGCGGGTTGGCGAGCGCACCATGCTCACCACCCACGGCAACTTCAAGGCGATTGCCTACCGCGACAAGCCGAGCGGCAGCGCCCACCTGGCGCTGGTGCACGGCGACATCAGCCCGGAGCGCGAAGCGCTGGTGCGCGTGCATCAGCCGGTGTCGCTGCTCGACCTGCTCGAAACCCAGGCCAGCACGCATTCATGGAATTTCGCCGCCGCGATGGACGCGATCAAGGCGGCCGAATGCGGGGTGATCGTGCTGCTTAACTGCGAGGAATCGGCCGAGCAGATGTTCGGACAGTTCGCGGCCCTGTCTTCGCAAGAGGCGCAGGCGCCGGCCCGCATGGACTTGCGCACCTATGGCATCGGCGCGCAAATCCTGAAGGACCTCGATGTCGGCAAGATGACGCTGCTGGCGCGCCCGAGGAAAATGCCGTCGATGGCCGGCTTCGATCTGGAAGTGGTCGGTTACCGGGCCGCGCCGCCCGCGCGCTGATCACACCATCTTGCGCGAAGGCGGAACCCGCCGGTTCGACTTCAGTTCATCCTGTTCGAGGTTCGCGATGATGCTCAACAGCATCTGGCGCGCCTGGGCCACATCCTTGGCTGGCATGCCACGGATGGCGGCCTTGTTCAGGTCCTCGGCCAGCGGAATGAGCACGTCCTTCAAGGCCCGGCCTTCGGGGGTGAGGAAAATGCAGATGTTTCTCTGGTTGCCCGGAAGCTTGCGCCGTTCGATATAGCCGAGCTTTTCCATCGCCTGCAGGGCATTGTAGGCGGTCGGCTCGCTCAGGCCGGCCAGTTCGCTCAAGTCGCGCTGCGTGATGCCGTCGCGCTCCCACAAGATACGCAGGAACGGCCAGTGTCCGATCGATACCGAGTGGTCCATCAGGCGGATCTGGAGGCCGCGCGCCATCAGGCGGCCGGCATCCTTGATCAGGTGGGCAAGCCGGTCATTGGGTACCGTCTCGCGCCAGTTGCGCGCTCCCGGCAGCAGCTTCTCGTCGCCTTTGGCCATGTGGGGAAATGTCGGGCAGATGCTTAAGGCGCAAATTCCAGATTGCGGCGCACGACGATCGGCACGCCACCCATTTTTTTCTTGACCAGCCACTGTGCGAGCGCCGAATCGAGGTAGTCGGCATGGCCTGGAAACCAGCGCGCCAGTTCGGCCGCGAGCGGACGTGCGATGGAAGGCTCGCTGCCTGCCGCAATCATGTCGCGTACTTCATAAACCGACTTCATCACCGCATCATGCTCGCCAGCATGACAGTCCGTGCTCGGGAAATCGGTCTCTTTCATCCACGCCAGCTCTTGCGAAAAATGGGACTCGCCGTGGACGATGAACTGGTCCAGGTGGCTGAGGATGTCGGGTTCGGGACACACCAGCAGGGCCTGTACGATTTCGACGAATTCCTGATGCGTTTCGTCCATTGGCGTATAGCCGAGCTTGAATCTGTCGTTCCATTTGAAAACCGGCGATGATTGTGACACGTTGTCTCCCTCGTGAATCTGTCTCTTAAGGTTGTTACTGTCGGCGCGTCAGGTGCGGCATTATCAAATGGGGTCACCCATTTTAAGCACCCGCGCAGTGGCATGACCGCTTGCCAGCCTATTTTAACAGCAGCATCGCTTGGGCCGGGCCTCGGTCAGAAGCGCTGCGCACTGTGGCGCAAGCGCAAGAGACTGAACAGGCTGCCGGCTGCGGCGAAGCACGATGCCAGCCCCAGGGCGAACAGCGGGCCGCTGGTGCTGTGCGCCTCGGACTGGCTGAAAATGATGGCCAGCAGTACCGCGCCGATATTTTGCCCCGTCAGGCGCGCCGTGCCCAGCATGCCGCTGGCGGCGCCGGAGCGGTGCGCAGGCGCACTGCCGAGAATGGTATGGTTGTTCGGGGACTGGAAGATGCCGAAGCCGGCGCCGCACAGCGCCATGCGCCAGGCGACGTCGAAGGTTGCCGGATGGGCCGGAAGGGCGACCAGCAAGCCCAGGCCAATGGCCACGGTGGCCAGGCCCACGCCACCGAGCAGGCCGCTCGGGTAGCGCCCGATCAGGCGCCCGGTAAGCGGGGCGGCGACCACGATCGCGAGCGGCCAGGCTGTCAGTATCATGCCCGATTCGGCGGTGCTGTGACCCCAGCCGTCCAGCAGCAGGAACGGCAGCGCGATATAGGCCAGCGTCTGCGCGGAAAACGATGCCACGGAGGTGCAAATGGAAAGGGCGAACACGGGAATGCGCAGCAGGTCGACCGGGAACAGCGGCGCCGGCAGCAGCAGTTGACGGCGCAGGTAGAAAAACCCGACCACGGCGCCTGCGCCCACCAGCCCCAGCGCAAGGGCCAGCATGCCAGCCGCCGGCGTGCCGCCCGGACGCGTGTGCAGGGCGTTTACGCCCAGGAATACAAACCCGAACATCAAGGTATTCATGAAGATGTCGGGCATCGACAAGCGCGCTCCCGCGGCGGGCGCGACTGCGTTGCGCGGCAGTGCGTTCCAGCCGAGCATCAGGATCAGGATCCCGAGCGGAATATTCACGACGAACAGCCAGGGCCAGGGAGCCACCGACAGGACGACCGCTGCCAGGGAGGGGCCGGCCACCGACCCCACGGCGACCACCGCGCCATTGACCGCGATGGCGCGTCCGAACAAGTGGTCGGGAAAGACCAGGCGAACCAGCGCCCCGTTGACCGCCATGATGCCGGCCGCGCCGAGGCCCTGGAATGCCCGCGCAATCGTGAGCATCGGCAACGAAGTCGCCATGAAGCAGATAAACGACGCCAACGCGAAGATCGCGACGCCGCCGAGGTAGACCCGCTTGTAACCGATGAGCTCGCCCAAAGCGGCGCCCGGCAGCAGCAAGATCAGGATGGCCAGTTGATAGGCATTGACGACCCACACCGATTCGGCTGCGCTGGCGTGCAGGTCGCGTGCGATGCCGGGAAGTGCCAGGTTAAGGATGGTGCCGTCCAGGGTTGCTAACAAGATACCAAGGATGATGACGGCGACGGAACGATGAAAGGCCGAGACTGCTATTCTCACATCGTCTTCCTCGATGGAGGAACGAGCCCCGGCGGCAGGGGAGTGTTGACCGCGTTGGGCATTGCCATATTTGTTAAATGTTGGAAATATTAATCTGTGTGCAGAATACACTAAACGGCAGCCAGGCGTGATCGGCCCCCCCTGTTAACCTTCTCCGCACTCCGCCTGTATTTATCGTCGCGTCCGAGTGCGCTTAACACGATTAGAGATCTAAATATTCCAATCTATAAGTTACGGTGTCAAGAGGAATTTGATTGCGGATCAGGCTGTCTGTTACGGAGCGGGTGCGCCGGCACCATGCTTTCCGCGTGTTTGACAGCGGCAATTTTGCCGAGGATACTTTGCCTCTTTCCGTTGGGGCCGCCTTGTCTCGTCAGTCCGTCCCTGTCAATACAACTCACCGAGGTTAGCCGTGAAGAACACTCCACTCGTACTTTTGATCTTTGCCGCAGCCGCCGCGCAAGCGGCCGATGCTCCCAAATTCGACGCCCAGCGGCTGTCCCAGGACGTCAAGGTGCTGGCCTCCGATGAATTCGAAGGGCGCGGGCCGCACACCGCCGGCGAAACCAAGACGGTCGACTACCTGATCGCGCAATTCAAGGCAGCCGGGCTGGAGCCGGGCGGCGACCTGGTCGGCGGCAAACGCCGCTGGACCCAGGACGTGCCGCTGGGCCGCTTCGAGATCAAAGGCCCGGTACACTTGAGCCTGAACGACGGCAAGAACCGCCAGAGCTTCACGCAAGGCACTGAAATGGCGGTGCGCGCCTCGATGACTGGAAAGAAAAAAATCGAATTCAAGGACGCACCGCTGGTGTTCGTCGGTTACGGCGTCACCGCGCCGGAACGCAAGTGGGACGACTTCAAGGGCGTGGACCTGAAGGGCAAGCTGGCCGTGGTGCTGATCAACGACCCCGATTTCGAGACCGGCGCCGGCGAGTTCGGCGGCAAGGCCATGACCTATTACGGCCGCTGGACCTACAAGTTCGAAGAAATGGCGCGCCGCGGCGCCCTCGGCACCATCATCGTGCACGAAACCGCGCCCGCCTCGTACGGCTGGCCCACGGTGAAGAACTCCAACACCAACGTGATGTACGACATCGTGCGCAAACAACCGGGCAAGGCGCACGCACCGATGGAAGCGTGGATCCAGCGCGACGTGGCAGCGGACCTGTTCAAGCGTGCCGGCCTCGATTTCGACGCCGCCAAAAAGCAGGCGCAATCGCGCGACTTCCGCCCGCTCGAGCTCAAAGGGATCACGTTATCGGCACGCTACGCGGTCGATGCCCAGGTCATCACATCGAAAAATGTGGCGGCGCGCAAGGCCGGCCGCGAACACGCGGACCAGCACGTGCTTTACAGCGCACATTGGGATCACCTCGGCGTAGGCCAGCCCGATGCCAAGGGCGACACCATTTACAACGGCGCAGTCGACAACGCGACCGGCATTGCCGCGCTGCTGGAACTGGCGCGCGCCTACGGCAAGCAGCCGGCGCCCCAACGCAGCGTGCTGTTCTTGGCGGTGACCGCGGAAGAAAAAGGGCTGCTCGGCTCATCGTACTATTCGGCCAATCCGCTGTACCCGCTGGCCAAGACCGCAGGCATGATCAATATGGATGCCCTGAGCCCGAACGGCCCGGCGCGCAATTTCACCATCTCCGGCAGCGCCAAGCTTGACTTGCTCGACCAGCTCATCGGCACAGCCAAGAAATGGAACCTGGCCTATGCACAGGATCCGAAACCGGAAGCCGGCTACTTCTTCCGCTCCGACCACTTCCCGATGGCCAAGGTCGGCGTGCCCGCCATTTCCTTCGGTTCCGGCGACGATTGGGAGCAGGGCGGGGTGGCGGCAGGCGAGGCATCGGCAAAAGCCTACACCACCAATAACTACCATCAGCCTTCGGACCAGTGGAGCGCGCAATGGAGCTTCGCCGGCATGGCGCGCGACCTTGAAATCCTGTACGCGGTGGGCCGCGACCTGGCCGATTCGACGGCATGGCCGAACTGGGCGCAGGACTCCGAGTTCCGCGCCATCCGCGACAAGAGCGCCGACCAGCGCAAATGAGCTGTCCACGCCGGGGCCGACGGCTATCCGCCAGCGGCTCCCGGCCCGCCAAACTGATGACACTATTATTGGAAATGCGAATGAAATTACGTCTGCTGCTGTTAGGGACCGCGATGGTCGCCACCGGTGCGCTGGCCGCGCCGCGCGGTCTTACCGTCGAGGATCTGGTCAACATGGAACGCGTCGGCGCGCCCCTGCTCTCGCCCGACGCAAGCCGGGTGCTCTACACCGTGCGCTCGACCAATATGGACAAGAACCGCGGCCACACCGAAGTGTGGATGCTCGACCTGCGCGCCGCCAAGCCAGTGCCGCAACGCCTCACCCAAAGCGACGCCAGCAACAGCGATCCGGCATGGTCGCCATCCGGCGACGCGATCTACTTCCTGTCGGGCCGCTCCGGTTCCTCGCAGGTGTGGCGCCTGCCGCTCAGTGGCGGCGAATCGTCGCAGGTGACCGACCTGCCGCTGGACGTGGACAATTTCCGCCTCTCGCCCACCGGCGACCGGCTGGCGATGAGCCTTGCGGTGTATCGCGATTGTGCGGACCTGGCCTGCACCAAGTCGCGCCTGGATGAACGCAAGAAGAACAAGGCGAGCGGGCGCGTCTACGACCGCCTGTTCGTGCGCCACTGGGATACCTGGGCCGATGGGCGCAATGCCGTGCTGTACAGCGCACCGCTCGATACCAGCGGCCGCCTGAGCGCCGCGCCGGTCAGCGTGTCCGGATCGATCGACGGCGACGTGCCATCGAAGCCGTTCGGCGACCACGAAGAATACCGCTTCAGTGCGGACGGCAAGTCGCTCGTGTTTGGCGTGCGCGTGGCCGGCAAGACCGAATCGTGGTCGACCAATTTCGACGTGTACGAAGCGCCGGCCGCTGGCGGCAAGGCCCCGCGCAACCTGACCGCGGAGAATCCGGCGTGGGACGCGAAACCGGCATTCTCGCCGGACGGTCATACCCTGGCTTACCTGGCCATGACCCGGCCCGGCTTCGAGGCCGACCGCTTCCACCTGGTGCTGATGGATGTCGCCAGCGGCAAGAAGCGCACGCTGGCCGACAACTGGGACCGCTCGGTCGACGAGTTCCGCTGGCGTCCGGACGGCAAGGCCCTGCTGGCGCTTGCCCAGGACTTGGGGCAGCATCGCCTGTACTCGATCGATGCGGGCAGCGGCAAGGTCAGCGCGCTGACCGGCGAAGGTTCGGTCAGCGCATTCGACGTGCAGGGCGACACGCTGGTGTACAGCCAGGCCAACCTGGCGTCAAGCGCGCAACTGTTCAAGTTGAAGCTCGGCGCGCCAGCCAAGCCGGCCCAGCTCACCTGGCTGAACGCCGAGCGCCTGGCCGACGTGCGCTTCGGCCAGTACGAGCAGTTCTCCTTCAGCGGTGCGAACGGCGACACCGTGCACGGCTACGTGATGAAGCCATGGAATGCGGTGCCGGGCAAGAGCTACCCGATTGCCTTCCTGGTGCACGGCGGGCCGCAGGGAAGTTTCGGCAATGCGTGGAGCTATCGCTGGAACCCGCAGGTGTATGCAGGCGCGGGCTACGCCACCGTGTTCATCGACTTTCACGGCTCGACCGGCTACGGCCAGGCGTTCACCGACTCCATCAGCGGCGACTGGGGCGGCAAGCCGCTCGAGGACCTGAAAAAGGGCATGGATGCCGCGGTCAAGAAATTTGCGTGGCTGGACCGGTCGCGCAGCTGCGCGCTCGGCGCCTCGTATGGCGGCTACATGATGAACTGGATCCAAGGTAACTGGGCCGACGGCTTCCGCTGCATCGTCAACCATGACGGCGTGTTCGACAACCGCGGCATGGCCTACGCGACCGAAGAGCTCTGGTTCACCGAATGGGAAAACGGCGGCACCTATTTCGACGCCCCGGCAAAGCACGAGCAATTCAATCCGGTGCATCACGTCGCGAAATGGAAGACGCCGATGCTGGTGGTGCAGGGCGAGAAGGATTACCGCATCCCCACCAGCCAGGGCCTGGCCGCGTTCAGCGCGTTGCAGCGGCGCGGCATCGAAAGCAAGCTGCTGGTGTTCCCGGATGAAAACCACTGGGTATTGAAGCCTGCCAATTCGGTGCTGTGGCATCACACCGTGCTCGATTGGCTGGACCAACACACCAAGCAGTAATCGCAGCGCGCGTAAAAACAACGCCAACCCTCATCACCGGTTGGCGTTGTCGTTTAGGTCAGTTCGAACGCTTGGGCAGACGCACCGTGAACGTGGTCCCCTCGGCCTCGGTCGAGGTCACATCGATCGTGCCGCCGTGCGCCAAGGTTATTTCCCTGGCGACGTACAAGCCAAGTCCCAGGCTTGTTCGCGGGCGCGAATCGACTGCGGGGTCATCCGGCTCGAGCTGTACCAGCGGGCGAAAGATTGTCGTCAAAAACTCCTCCGGAATCACGGGCCCGTGGTTGGTGACGCGCACCACCACACAGTCCGCCTCCGGGAAAGCCTCCATCTTGACCGTCTCGTCCTTTGCGCCGTACTGTGCGGCGTTGACGAGCAGGTTCACAAACAACTGGTGCAGGCGCACACTGTCGAATTCGCCAGTCAGGTCGCCCCTGGTATTGACATCGAAACGCATGGACGGATGGGTTGCGCTGGCGTCCTCCACGGTTGCCTCGCAGACGTTCTTCACGTCCGCATGATGACGGACGATAGGCATGCCGCTTCCCAGCTGGGTCCGTGTGTAACCGAGCAGGTCGTCGACCATGCTGCTCATCAGACGGGCGCTACGGCGCACCCGGGCGCCGATTTTTCCGGCCTGGTCGGGCGCAACCGCGGTACGGGTCAACATGTCGCCCGCCATCGACATCGTGGCGAGCGGCGCGCGCAGGTCGTGGCCGAGGATGGCGAGGAACAGCTCGCGCGTTTGATCGGCGCGCGCTGAATAGGTGACGACCGATTCGGCAAGCGCCTGGTCGATGGCTTCGTTAAACCGCACCATCTCATAGGCGGTTGCCTCCGACATCTCCTTCAGCGTAGGCAGCCACAAGCGCAACACCGTCGCGCGCAGCGCGCGCAGCGCCCGGAACTCGGCGCTAAGCTGCAGTAATGAAAAATTGCTGGCCTGCCTGAGCGCGCCGTGGATGGCCGCTGCGCTCGGCTCGCACTCATCGTCCGGGGCCAAGCCCTGGGATTTTTGGTACTGCTCTTCCGAGCTCTGGCGCGTTTTGATGTCGAGCGCGACCGCCACCAGGATTTCGCGCGCATGGTCGCGCAGGGCGAGAGGGGTCATCTCGCCGCTGGCGGGAGAAAGCGTCTTGGCGAACGATTCCCACTCAGCAAGGATCTCGGCCATGTGCTCGTGGATAAAAATATTCAGCCTCATGGCAAACTCCTGAGTGTGCGGAACATCCCTGTCGGGTATGGCGAAATCCGCGGGAACGACAATGATGAAGAAATGGACCGGTGAAGCTTGTCACGGAAGGTGGGCAAGCGATAATGGGGTGAGGATGCCACCCGTCACTTTAACGTGTTTTCCGCAAACGGGCTTGTCGGTGACGTTTCCCGGTTGCGAAAAAAGCGGGCAAAATTGACAAGTCGGCCCATCAGAAGTAAAACCTGAACCTCGTCCCCGCGCCGTCACGCCATGCGGTCACACCACAACGCGAGCCGCTGGGCGTGACTGATGCTTGGATATGGGCGTGTGAAGATCGTGACAAGGACGGCATTCGACACGGCCAAAAGGAAAGCGCGCGCTGGCGTGAAAATTAGATCAGTCAATGGAAGTACCTCGCGAGGCTTGACATCTAAGCAGCCAGACGTGCAGCAACGAGTTGTGCTCCGCCTCTTAAGCCGGCCTTGTCAGGAAAAAGTACGGATAAGTTGATGTAGACGATCGCAGGCGGCGGAAAGCTGACCTTCGGTGTTGGTGGCGACACCGAGAAGAAGCCCCGGGCGCTGAGCGCCGTCTGGACAGAACCATGCCGAAATTGGAGACGGTGCCAATCCGACGGCCAATGCTTCTCGGGCAATAACGCGATCGCACGCCCCTTCAGGCAGCCAAAGCAGTACCCCGAGGCCAGCCGGATGCGCGGGGTACCCCATGGATTGCAGCATGGCATGCAGTGCATTGCACCGACCGCCATACACGCGCTTCATGCGGCGCAGATGCCGCATGTAGTGTCCGTCGCGCATGAACTCGGCGGTTGCCAACTGCACGGCGGGGCCGGGAGCCGGAGCGAGACACATGACAGCTTCGGCAAACTGCGAAACCAACGCAGGCGGCGCTACAACGAAGCCGAGTCGAAGCGTAGGACTGATCGTCTTGCTGAACGAACCGATGTGGATGACGCGTCCGGTGCTGTCCAGTGATACCAGGGCAGGTGCCGCACGTCGCTTCAGTTGGAGTTCACCGAGATAGTCATCCTCAATAATCCACGCCCCGGTTCCCGTCGCCCATTCTATCAGTTGAACCCGCCGAGCAAGCGACAGAAGCACTCCTGTTGGAGCCTGTTGGCCTGGTGTCACCAGTGCCAAGGCGGCATCAGCCGCGTGCTGCATCCCATAAGCAACGTCAACCCCGTCTTCGTCAACGGGGATTGGGACCGGGGCGAGTTGAGCAATTTCAAGTGCTCTACGGCTGGGAGGAAACCCCGGATTCTCCACCCAGGCACGTCGCCCTTCGGCCTTGAGGACCCTGAGTGTGACGCCGAGTGCGCCGGAGAAGCCCGCCGTAATGAAGATCTGGGATGGACGGCATTCGATGCCCCGCGAAAGTGCCAGATGCGCTGCAATCTCGCGCCTCAGTTCAGGCTCGCCACGAGGGTCCGGATAGATTAAGGGCGCGCCGACTTCGGCACGGGCGGCATGAGCACGCAATCGAGCAAAGAGCGTCACCGGAAAGGAATCCGAAGCGGGCACGCCATTCTGGAAGACGGATGTTCCAGTAAGAAAGTCTTGGTACAGCGGCGGTGGCAAATCTGCCGCTTTGGACGGGTCCGGCAATGCAATCTTCGCCGGATGATCTGCCACCCTCGTGCCGCCAGGGCAAGAGGCGACGACCAGTTGCTTATCCGCCAATCGCTCGTAAGCTGTCTTGACGGTGCCCCTTGCGACCCCCAGTTGTGCGGCGAGGTCCAGCCACGAGGGCAGTCTTGCACCTGGCGCGAGCACACCACTGTCGATTGCTGCAGTGATGCCAACGCGGATCTGTTCGGCCAAAGACGTCTCGGCCGTTCGATCCAGCTTGAGGTTTAAGATCTTCACCATGCTGCATGGTACATCAAAAATATATATTTCTGGTTCTTTTTAATAAACCGTAGTGGTTTCATACTGCGGGCGTACCTAAGGAGATGCCTATGAAGCCCAAGTGTATTTTGCTGCCCCTGCTGACTGCCATCGGGATGTCGTTTGCGGGCACAGCCGGTGCTCACGGTCCCGCCGATATGGTTAAACCCAATTTCTCACAAGTCCTGCCCAATATACCGGGCAAGTCGCTCGTGGCCGTGGAAGTGTCTTACCCACCCGGGGGCGTGTCGTTGCCGCACCGCCATGCTCAATCGGCGTTCATCTATGCCTATGTCGTTTCAGGCCAGATCGTGAGCCAGGTGGCAGGGCAGCCGGAGCGTATTTATGGTCCGGGAGAGAGCTTCCATGAGATACCGGGAGCACATCACCTCATTAGTCGCAACGCGAGCGAATCCGAACCGGCCAAGCTGCTCGCCGTATTTGTCGTCGATGCCGACGACAAAGTCCTGACCACCCCTGATCAATAGGCGTTTTGAAATGAACGAAAGATTGGATTACACGAAAATCTCGCCGGGCGGCGTGAAAGCCTTCGGCAGTGTCTACGGCTACATCATGCAGTCCGGGCTCGATGAAGTTTTGCTCGATCTGGTCTACCTGCGCGTTAGCCAGATCAATGGATGTGCCTATTGCCTGGACATGCACACCGGCGACCTCATCAAGAAGGGGGTCAAGGTCGAGAAGTTGTCGCTTGTGCAAGTATGGCAGGAGGTCGGCAATCTGTTCAGTGATCGGGAGCGGGCAGCCCTTGCCTGGGCGGAAACGGTTACCCGGGTCGCGCAGACCGGCGTTCCGGATGTCGAATTCGAAGCGGCCAGCCACATCTTCGATGAGAAGGAACTGGCCGATCTGACCATGGCCATCAGCCTGATGAATGCATACAACCGTCTTGCGATCAGCTTCCGTCGCACACCGGAAGCAGTTCTTGCAGCTAAGTACTGACATTTACCCACCCATCGACTGCAAGTCCCGTCGCTCCAATTATAGGAAGAACGCATGGAACAGCGATTTGACATCACCCAACTTATTCCCGAAGGCTATAAAGCCATGTACGCCGTGCATACCTACGTGCAGGGCACCGGCCTCGATCTCGGCCTGCTCGAACTGGTGCGTTTGCGTGTGTCGCAGGCCAATGGTTGCGGCTTCTGCGTAGCCATGCATATTCCCCTGGCGCGAAAGTACGGTCTCACCGAACATCAAATCAATCTCGTCGCCACGTGGAAGGAATCGCCGGTCTTCAGTGCTCGTGAGCGAGCGGCGTTGGCTTGGGCCGATGCGGTTACGGCGCTTGCCGGGCAGGAAGTGCCGGATACGGTCTATGAACAAGTTAAGGCCGAGTTTAATCCTGAGGAAATCGCCAAACTCACGCTGTGCATTGGTGAGATCAATACATGGAATCGCCTCATGATTGCTTCACGTACGCCGCCAGCGCTGTAACGGTCGCGGTAGGGACGGCCGTTACCCGCAGCCCCCCGCACAGATCCGTACTTGCGGAACTACCGCATACGGCTCCTGCCAGGGGTATTGACGTGACGAAACTAGGGGACAGTGGTTGGCGTCAACTATCTTGGCCGGTCGGCGTCAATTATCTTGGCCGGTGAAGCGAAG
>Ga0066461_1000317_pt1 | contig 18772 bp, 20 predicted proteins | sample LakWasMe91_HOW11_2_FD_59572 | JGI IMG/M metagenome (GOLD analysis project Ga0066461, IMG submission 59572) | Freshwater sediment methanotrophic microbial communities from Lake Washington under simulated oxygen tension - Sediment Metagenome 91_HOW11 | ecosystem: Environmental > Aquatic >...
TGACGGGCGACGGCGCGGAAATGACGGGCGACGGCGCGGAAATGACGGGCGACGGCGCGGGAATGACGGGCGACGGCGCGGGAATGACGGGCGACGGCGCGGAAATGACGGGCGACGGCGCGGAATGACGGGCGACGGCGCGGAATGACGGGTGCGGCATGCAATGACGGATGCGGCATGCAATGACGGGCCGTTGCGAAGGAATCGTTCCCGCATCAACGGACGGACAGGCAATGGAGGGGCTATGATTTTCCGGCAATTTTTTGAACCGCTGTCGAGCACCTACACCTATCTGCTGGCCTGCGAAAAGACTGCGCAGGCACTGCTGATCGACCCGGTGCTGTCATCCATGGAGCGCGACCTGCAAGAGATCGCCAGGCTCGGCCTGACGCTCGCGTACACCGTCGATACCCATATCCACGCAGACCACATTACCTCCGCGCTCGAACTCAAGCACAGGACACGCAGCAAGATCGCCGCGCCGGCCTATGACAAGCTTGCCTGCGTGGACGTCGGACTCGAAGAAGGGCGGCCCTTGCGCCTGGGGGATATCGAGTTGCATCCCTTGCACACGCCGGGACATACCGAAGGGCACTTCGCCTATGTATGTGCAAACCGCGTCTTCACCGGCGACGTTCTGCTCATCGACGGCTGCGGGCGCACCGATTTCCAGAACGGCGACGCCGAGGCCTTGTACCGCAGCGTGCATGAAAAACTGTTTGCCTTGCCCGACGAGTTCCTGGTGTATCCGGCGCATGACTACAACAACCGCCACGTATCCTCGATCGCCCAGGAAAAGGAGCGCAACCCGCGCCTCGGCGCGCAGCGCACGCTGGCCGAGTTCAAGGAGATCATGGCTAATCTGAACCTGCCGTATCCGAAATTCATCGACTATGCACTGCCGGGAAACCGACAGTGCGGCGTTTGCCCGCCAGAAGTGCCGGGGAACCTGGAGCGCTATTGCCGGCAAATGTCGCAGAGCGCGCAGGGCTAGCATTTTTTACATGCGCGCGCGGCATGGCACGCTGTCATGCCGCCGACGGACCCGGCAAGGGCCGCCTGGTCGTCGCGATCATGCTCGCCGGCATCGGCGCGCTGCGCTGTGCGCGGCGTGTCTGGTGTCGCCACGGCATATTTCCGCTGCAGTCACCAATAGCCAAGCACGACGGCAAGCATCAGCACGGCCGGGCCGCGCCAGGGGCGCGCAATGACGTCCGGCGGCGCTCCGTGCTTGCGACCGGTGATCATGGCGGCGATCAGGTTCTCGTGCGGCATCTAGTCGCTGCCGAAGTGACAGACGTAATGCAAGGGCTCGAGCGCTTCCATCTCGAAATTCGATGCGCCCGGCACCTGGAAGCGCTGTCCTTCTCCGTAGGATTTCCATTCCCCGTCAGGGCCGATGCGCGCGCGGCACTGGCCGGCGACGATTTCGATGATCTCGGGCGCGTCGGTGCCGAAGCTGAGGGTCGACGGCATTTGCACACCGACCGTCTTGCGGGTGCCGTCCGGGAAAATCAGGTTGTGCGAGATGCATTTTCCGTCGGCATAGATGTTCGCCTTCTTCACGACGGAAACATGGTCGAATTGCGTGCTCATCGGCTTTCCTTCATTGGGTAAACGGCGTCGCTCCTGTTATTTGATGGGCGCCGCGTTCAAGTGTCGCGCGTGCCGGCAATGCAAATGAGCTAGCTCAATCAAATGCAAGATCGCGGGCCTGGCGTGCCGCCGCGTCCGAACAAAGTGCCCTGGTCGGCATCCAAACAGGAAGCCACCACACACAGCGATGCGGGCCACCTCAGTCAACAGGAGCCAACGATGTTCGATTCATTAAAGCAGGCAGGAAAGAAAGTCACGACGAAAGTGACGAATGAAGTCAGCCGTGCTTGGGACAGCATGTCCGAGGGCTGGCGCGAGTTGCTCAGCCGTAGCGGCAACGCGCTGACCCATTTTGCGCGCGGCAAGGACGAAAAAGGCGACCAGGAGATCATGCCCGACGCATTTCCGCGCTGGAGTTTGCTGGCCGGCGAGGTTGAGGAAATGGAAAATGAAATCGTGGTGCGCATGGAAATTCCCGGCATCGAAAAGGAAAACTGCCGCATCACCATCGAAGACAACATCCTGCACCTGTCGGGCGAGAAGCATGTCGAGCGCGAAGGCGGCGACAGCACCTACCACCTGATGGAGCGTGCGTATGGCGCGTTCGAACGCTCCGTTCCCTTGCCGCGCAACATAGACACCGAGAATGCGAAGGCCAGCTACAAGAACGGCGTGTTAACCGTGCGCATGCCCAGGACGCCGGGTCCGAAAGCGAAGTCGGTCACGGTATCGTGATGCCGGCGCGCTGTCTTACTGGGCGACCCAGCCGCCGTCGACTGCGAGCGCCTGACCGGTAACGAAGGAGGCGCCGCCCGAGCACAGCCAGATTACCGCCGAGGCGATTTCTTCGGGCGTTCCCATGCGTCCGATCGGCTCGCCCGCGATAAGGGCCAGGTCGGGATTGCTTTGCTGCAGCCGGTCCACCATCGCGGTTTGAATCACGCCCGGACAGACGGCGTTGACACGGATGTGGCTTTGCGCGTACTCGAGCGCGGCGGTGCGGGTCAGGCCGATGATGCCGTGCTTGCTCGCCACATAGGCTGGCAACTGCGGGAATCCGACCAGGCCGGCCACCGACGAGCAGTTGACAATGGCCCCGCCGCCGCGTGCCAGCATGGCCGGCACTTCATTTTTCATGCACAGCCAGACGCCTTTGAGGTTGACGGCCAGGGTACGGTCCCAGTTTTCTTCACTGCAGCCGGCCGTCGATGCCATCTCGCCCTCGATACCCGCGTTATTGAAGGCGCAGTCGAGTCCGCCGAAGTGCTCCACCGCGCTGGAAACGAGCCGTGCCACGTCCATGGCATTGGCAACGTCGGCCGGCACGAACAGTGCCTGCTTGCCGAGCACAGCGACCAGGCGCACGGTTTCCTCGCCATGTTCGGCGTTGATGTCGGACACGACCACGCGTGCGCCCTTCGCCGCGAAGGCGAGCGCCGCAGCCCGGCCTATGCCCGATCCGGCGCCCGTTACCAGCGCTACTTGCTCGCTCCATTTTCTCATTGCCGCCTCCAACGCAGGCGCAATCCCCTGCGCAAGCCGGGCCCGGCTTCAGCCGCGCACATGCGCTTCGCGCTTGCGTTCGTTCTCGATCACGCGCACAAAACCGTGCAGGTCTTCGGCCACGATGTCGATCAGGTCGTCGAGCGTGGCGATGCCGACCAGTGTGCCCAGTTCATCGGTAACGGGCATGCGCCGCACGCCATCGCGCTGCATCAGTTGCAGTACGTCGGTCATCGAATCCTCCGGCCGGCATGTGACCGGGCTGGGGCTCATGATGTCGGCCACGCGCGTGGTCTGGGCGTTGAACTCGCGTGCCACCACGGCAACGGTGATGTCGCGGTCGGTCAGCATGCCGAGCACGCGCCGCCCGCGGTCGGTCTCTTCGACCACCACCACGCAGCCGACATGCTGTTCGAGCATCAGCCGCGCGGCTTCGCTCACGCTCATCGTGGGGTAGGCAAATACGGTGATGCGGGTGCAGATCTCGCCGATGTTCATTTTCTCGCCCATGGCAGCTCCGTTCTGGTCCAGGACCGTTTGACCAGCGCCTGCCGCCTCGGGTTCGCGCCGGCCGGGGGTATAATTTAACTGCCCAGCCGATGTCCGGCGAACCGGACAGGCTGCACACCGCGAATCGACCATGACAAAAATTACCGTGTTGCCTCACCCGGAATACGCGCCCGAGGGCGCCAGCTTCGACGTTGAACCAGGTACGACGATCTGCGACGCGCTGCTCGAGCATGGGATCGAGATCGAACATGCCTGCGGCAAGGTGGGCGCCTGCACCACCTGCCACGTGATCGTCGCTTCAGGATTTTCCTCGCTCAACGAGATCGAAGACCAGGAGGAAGACATGCTCGACAGGGCCTGGGGCCTGCAGCCGCATTCGCGCCTGTCGTGCCAGGCGCGGGTGGCCGACACCGACCTCGAGGTCGAGGTGCCGCTTTATTCGATCAACCTGGCCAAGGAGTGAAGGGCGCGCGCGCCCTTACGTGCCGCTACCCTGCAGGGTCTGGCGAATCAGTTTGACGAACTCCGGGTCGGCGCTGCCGAGCTTGCGCGTGCGTCCCACGATGCGCCCGTCGGCGTCGAGCAGCACCAGCACGGTGGTGTGGTTGTATTCGCCATCGGACAGCAAGCGGTACTGGATATCGAGCGAGGCCGCGATCTTGCGCACGCTGGCCGCATCGGTGCGCGCCAGCGTCCAGTGCGCCGGATCGAGCTCGCGCTGTACCGACACCGTCTTGAGCGCCTTGACATCGTCGCGCGCCGGATCGAACGTGATGAGCAGCATCGACAAGCGCGCCCGTTCCTGCGCGCTCAGTTCCTGCCCGGTCAGGCGCATGGAGTCGATCAGCATCGGACAGACGAACTTGCAGCTGTTGTAGAACATGCTCACCAGTACCGGCTGGCCACGCCGTTCGGCCAGCTTGAACGGGCGTGCGTCCTGGTCATGCAGGCGGGCCTTGATTTGGTAGATCGAGTCGCCGGGCAAGGCCGTTTGCGGCAGCGGCGCGGCGGCGCAGGCGGCCACGCCTGCGACGGAGAGCGACAGCGCCAGCAGGGCGCGTCCCAGGCAAATGCGGGTCAGCGTTTTCATTTTTACTCCTCAGTGAGGCTTTTCGCACAGCGAAAGCCGAGGTCGTTGGTGGTGTCGGCGCCCTTGAGCGAGGAGAGCAGGGCCACCCGCATCAGGATCGCGTAGTTGTCCCGGTCTTGCAGGCTGATGGCGCCGGCGCCGCAAAACTGCAGTTGCTCCGGATCGCCCTGGTTACGGCTGTCGGCGCTGACCAGCAGGGCATTGAAGTCGTCCACCCATTCCCAGATCAGTCCGTGCATGTTGCGCACGCCGAAAATGTTGGGCGCGCCGCCCACGGCGGGGCGCGACATGTTCGACGATTGTCCGTACCACGACATGATCCGGGCGCGCCATGCAGGGTCGGACCTTGCATCGCGGCGCGTCGCGTCGGCCGCTGCCACATATTCCCATTCGTACCAGGTGGGAAGGCGCGCGCCCTCGCTTTCGCAATACGCCTGCGCCGCGAACCAGCTCACGCTGGTCACCGGCTGCGCGCCGATGGCCGGCGTGAGCGCGGCGGCGTCGAGCCGGTTCAGGTAGCTGGCATCGGCGAACACGGCTGCAGCCCGGCCGCGCTGCCATTCCGGGTGGGCCGCGCCGAAGGCGACGAACTGCGCATTCGTGACCGGCGTGGCGCGCATCGCAAAGCGCGCCACCTTGACCGGTGCGTTGGGCGCACCGCCACCGGACAGCACGCTGGTAAATTCGCCCGCCGGCACCGTTACATACCCGGCCGGCGTGGCGCCGCGCGCGGGCAGCAGCGCAGCGGCCAGCAGCAGGCCGGCTGCTGCGCTCCTTGCGATGGTGGCAGATGCGGCTGGCATGGCTTAATGCTCGCTTACCTGCTTTGCCACCGGCTTGGCGCGGATCGCCTTGACCTCGTCGCTGGTGACCTTGCCGCCCTTGTTGTCCCAGCTGTTGAGGACGTAGGTGAGGATGTTGGCCACTTCGTCGTCGTTAAGCTGGTTCATCGGAGGCATCACCGAGTCGTACTCCTTGCCGTTGACGCTCACCTTGCCGGCCAGGCCGTGGATGACGACACCGACCGCGCGGCTCGGATCGGCGTTCAGGTAGTCCGACTTGGCCAGCGGCGGGAACACGCCGGGAAGCCCGGCGCCGTTGGCCTGGTGGCATACCGAGCAGGTGCCGTTAAACAGCGCCTTGCCCGCGCCGATCTGCTCCTGCACGGTCAGTTGCCCCTTGGCCGCGGCTGCCGCTGCTGTGCTGACCGCTTTCATGTTGGGAGCGGCGCGGTCGCCCAGGTACACCGAATCGACTTCCTTGCCCGAGTAGATGGCCTTGTTCTCCGGACCGTCCACTTTCATGATCGCCAGCGCGCCCTTGTTGAAAGCGCGGAAGATCGAATGGTCCACCATCACGTAACTGCCCGGCACGTGGGTATGGTATTCGACCACCGCAGCGCCGCCCGCCGGAATCATGGTCGTTTGCACGTTCTTCTGGAAGTTGCTGCCGCCTTCGAAGCGCACCTTGTCGAAGATGGCGCCGATCACGTGGAAGCTCGACACCAGGTTGGGGCCGCCGTTGCCCACGAACAGGCGTACGCTCTCGTTGGTCTTGGCCTTGAGCGCCTTGTCGCCGGTGAGCGCACCTTCGGCGCCGTTGAACAGCACATAGGTTGGCCGCTCGTCGATGGCTTTTTCCATGTCGAACCCCTGCAAACCTTTTTCGCGGTACTTGCCGGTGGTGTAGAAGTCGCCCTGCATCACATAGTATTCACGGTCGACCGGCGCCAGCCCTTCGGGCGGCTCGACCAGGATCAGGCCGTACATGCCGTTCGCCACATGCATGCCCACCGGCGCGGTCGCGCAGTGGTACACGTAAATGCCTTCGTTGAGCGCCTTGAAGCTGAACTGCGATTCGTGCCCGGGAGCGGTGAAGCTCGAGGCGGCGCCGCCGCCCGGCCCGGTCACGCCATGCAGGTCTATATTGTGCGGCATCTTGCTGCTGGGATGGTTTTTCAGGTGGAACTCGACGGTATCGCCCTGGCGCACCCGGATGAAACTGCCCGGCACCGTGCCGCCGAAGGTCCAGAAGGTGTAGCTGACCCCTTCCGAGATCGGCATTTCCTTCTCGATCACCTCGAGGTTGACGACTACCTTGGCCGGATAATTGCGCTTGATCGGGGGCGGCACGAATGGCGGGCTGGTCAGCACGGCCTGGATCGGCATGCCGCGTGGGGGGCCGAAGTCGCCGGTAGGGTGGGCCGCTGGCTTGACCGCAGCGAGCGCCGGGGCGCATGCGCCGGCAAGGCCAAACAGCGCGGCGCCTACGGTAATTACGCTGGCAAACGAGCTGGATATGAGTCTCATGAAAATCCCCTTACGAGTTATGAAAGGTGTCGAAGCTGCACTTCGTAGGTTACAGTCTATGTTGCTAGAGGTCAACGCACCATTGTCCGCATGGGTGGTTGCAGCGTGCGGGATGGCTAGCGGGGTCGACAGGAAGGACTAGCCCGGCGCATGCCGGGCTAGTACCAAAGGGGGGAAGGGAAGCGGTATTAACTGCGGCGCAGGGTGAACTGGGCGAACATGCCGGCAACCCGGTGCAGCAGTGCATCGCCCGGATAGCCGGCAGTGGCGATCGCATTGAGGGCGTTGTCGGCGCAGCCCTGTGCCCGGAAGATCTGCAGCGCGTAGTTGCGCACGCCCATGCCCGCCAGGGTGGCTGCCAGTTCCTCCACCTGGGCCGCAGCGAGCAGCGCCGGGTGGATGGTGGTGCGGCATTCGTAGTCGACCCCGCTGGCAAGGATCAGCTCGGCGCACTCGCGCGCCGAGCCGCCGCTGCCGGCCACCCCCGTGATCGCCTCATACTGCTCGAACGGCGCCTTGACGTCGAAGCCGACCCAGTCGAGCAGCGGCAGCAGTTCGGCCAGGCGGCGCGGATAGACGCCGGCGCTGTGCAGGCCCACCGAAAAGCCGAGCGCGCGCACCTCGGCAATGGCGGCGCCCAGCGCCGGATCGGTGCACGGCTCGCCGCCGCTGAACACCACCGCGTCGATCAGGCCGACGCGGCGCCGGAGCAGGGCCATGACGCCGCCCCAGTCCAGCGCCGGCGCGATGGTGCGCTCCTGCAGATGCGGGTTGTGGCAGTAACCGCAGCGCCACGGGCAGCCCTGCACGAACAGCACCGCGGCGAGCTTGCCGGGATAATCGGTGGCGCTGAAGGCGGTGATCCCGCCGACCTTGAGCTCGCGCGAGGCGCTGCTAACCGGCGAGGGCGGCGCTGCGCTCGTCGAAGTAAGTGCGCTCATGGAACTCTCCCTTCTTGCCGGTGTTAAAGGACGAGAGCGGACGATGGTAGCCCATCACGCGGGTCCAGATCTCGCAGGGCTGGCGCTCGGCATCGGTCAGGGTGATTGCCTGGGGGCTGAGGTGGGTCTGTTCGGCGGCTTGGTTCATGCTGGCTCCATCGGGGTAGGTGACACGGCTGCGCGCCGCTTGCGTGCGATGATCTCTTCATCGCATTTAGGACAAAACTCGTGCTTGCCGCCCAGGTAACCGTGGTTCGGACAGATCGAAAACGTCGGCGTGACCGTGATGTAGGGCAGCGAGAAACGGCTCAGCGCACGCTTGACCAGGGTGCGGCAGGCCGCCGCGCTCGAGAGCGGATCGCTCATGTACAGGTGCAGTACGGTGCCGCCGGTGTATTTGCGCTGCAGCGGGTCCTGCCGTTCGAGCGCCTCGAACGGATCGTCGGTGAAGCCGACCGGCAGTTGCGACGAGTTGGTGTAGTAGGGCATGGCGGCGCTGCCGGCCTGCAGGATGTCGCTGTAACGCTTGCCGTCTTCCTTGGCGAAGCGGTAGGTGGTGCCCTCGGCCGGGGTTGCCTCCAGGTTGTACATATGGCCGGTCTCCTCCTGGAACTCGAGCATGCGGGCGCGCACATGGTCGAGCAGGCGCAGCGCGAAGGCGTTGCCCCAGTCGGTCGTCAGATCGTGCTCGTCGCCGGTGAAATTGCGGATCATCTCATTGATGCCGTTCACGCCCAGGGTCGAGAAATGGTTGCGCAAGGTGCCCAGGTAGCGCTTGGTGTACGGGAACAAGCCCTGGTCCATGTGGCGCTGGATCACCTTGCGCTTGATTTCAAGGCTGGTCTTGCCCAGGTCGAGCAACTGGTCGAGGCGCGCCAGCAGCGCCGGCTCGTCGTTCGCGTACAGATAGCCAAGGCGCGCGCAATTGATCGTGACCACGCCCAGCGAACCGGTCTGTTCGGCCGAACCGAACAGGCCGTTGCCGCGCTTGAGCAGTTCGCGCAGGTCCAGCTGCAGGCGGCAGCACATCGAACGGATCATGTTCGGCTTGAGCTCGGAATTGATGAAGTTCTGGAAGTAGGGCAGGCCATAGCGCGCCGTCATCTCGAACAGCAGGTCCGCGTTGGGGCTGTCCCACACGAAGTCTTCGGTAATGTTATAGGTCGGAATCGGGAAGGTGAACACCCGCCCCTTGGCGTCGCCGGCCATCATGACCTCGATGTAGGCGCGGTTGATCATGTCCATTTCCGCCTGCAGCTGGCCGTAGGTGAACGGCATTTCCTTGCCGCCGATCAGCGGCACCTCGTCCTTGAGGTCGTCCGGGCAGACCCAGTCGAAGGTGAGGTTGGTAAACGGGGTCTGGGTGCCCCAGCGCGAAGGCACGTTCAGGTTGTAGATCAGCTCCTGGATATATTGCTTCACGCTCGCATAGGACAGGCCATCCTTGCGGATATACGGCGCCATATAGGTATCGAAGGAACTGAAAGCCTGCGCGCCGGCCCACTCGTTTTGCAAGGTGCCGAGGAAGTTGACGATCTGGCCGACCGCGCTCGACATATGCTTGGGCGGACCCGATTCGACCTTGCCCGGCACCCCGTTCAAGCCCTCGTGCAGCAAAGTGCGCAGCGACCAGCCGGCGCAATAGCCGGCCAGCATGTCGAGGTCGTGGATGTGCAGGTCGGCATCGCGGTGGGCCTGGCCCACCGCCGGTGGATAGACATGGTTGAGCCAATAGTTGGCGATCACCTTGCCCGACACGTTCAGGATCAGGCCACCCAGCGAATAGCCCTGGTTGGCATTGGCATTGACGCGCCAGTCGAGGCGGTCGAGATATTCGTTCATGGACGACTCGACGTCGACCATGCTGTTGCGGTCGCGCCGCAAGGCGTGATGCTGTTCGCGGTACACGATGTAGGCGCGCAGGGTTTTGCGGTGGCCGGCCTGGTACAAGACCGACTCGACCGCGTCCTGGATCTGTTCGATGTGGACCGCGTCGCGGCCCTTGCGGCTCAGTTCGCGAACCAGCACTTCGGCCGACAGGCGGGCCGCTTCAGGTGCGCCATATTCGGCGCTCGCCTGGCCGGCGCGCAGCAGCGCCGATTCGATTTTTGCGGCGTCGAAGGGCTTGATGCTGCCGTCGCGCTTGATGATGCGAGTGATGGATGAAACTACTGTTGCTGTCATTGCATCTCCATATAAAACACAACATACGGTGTGTTGATGGAGGTTAGTCACTAAATGTAGTGGGGTCAATGCAGCCCGGCGAACTTTCTGAAATCCTTGACGCGGATTAAGAGAGCGTGTTTTTGGCGCGCAGGCGAGGATGCAGGAAGGCCGGCTTCAGGCCGAAAAGACGAGTGGCTGCTTGGTGATTGCGACGGCGACGATGTAGAGGAACAGCAAGAGCGCGCCGCCAAAGGCGACGGTGCGGATGGTGCGGGTGCGCCCGCGCTTGAGCGCGATTGCGCCGAGCACGATGTAGCCGAGCAGGGCCAGCACCTTGGCGGTCAGCCAGCCCTGGACGAAGGGATACTGGCCGCTCCAGATGGCAAGCGCGATGGCGCTGCCCAGCAAGAGGGTATCGACAATATGGGGAACGATGCGCGCCCAGCGCTGCTGCAGGCGTGGCGAAGCGCGCAGCATCCAGCTGCCGCGCAGCAGGAACAGGCAAGCGCTGAGCGCAGCGCAGGTCATGTGAAAGTGCTTGAGCGCGTAATAGTCCATCGTCAAATTAAGAAAACGCGTGCTCGCCAAACGAGAAAAAAGCGAAACCGGGGTCAAAGCTATTTCCGCGCTACGCCCCGCGAAAAAAATTTTGAGCCCGTGAATGTCGCCCAAAAACCGAGCTTAATTCGCCACCAGGAAATCGATCACAATCTCCCCCGGCTCGCGCGACACATACTTAATCGAAATATGCGGTCCGAAGTACTGCTCAATCTGCGAAAGCAAAGGCAAGGGATCGTGGTCGTTACAAAAGCGCATCGTCTCGCCGCCCTCAAGCGCATTGAGCGCACCGAAAATGGCCGCATGGCGGAAACGTTTGGCTACGCCGCGCGCATCGAAAGCATACACGCCGGCAGCGCCGACTGGACTTGAGCAATTGTGTGCCATGGTAATTCTCCTGATCAAAAAGTGCAATTGGTGACTGGTGCGCAAGGCCCGGCCGGAAGGAAATTGCAGGGTAGCTCACCCTGCCGCTCATAAACCCTGGACTTGCCTGCCCCTGCGAGAAGCTGGCCAGTTCCCGGACAAGACAGGGTCCGTTAAAGATGCATTCTATCTACATGGATTTAAACATGCAAAGATTTTATATCTTTATTTGCGCCGAATGGCTACACAGATCAAGAAACATGTATACTAGATATACTATTGACCAGCGAGACAAGATCCAGCAATGAGACTGACCTCCTACACCGACTATGCACTACGCACCCTGATCGTGCTCGGAATGAACCGTAGCCGGCTGGTGACGATTCAGGAAATCGCCGAACTGCATTCGATTTCCAAGAACCACCTGATGAAAGTGGCGCACCAGCTCGGCCTGTCGGGCATGGTCGACACTGTGCGCGGGCGCAACGGCGGCCTGCGCCTCAAGCTCGAGCCGGACCAGATCAACCTGGGCATCGTGGTGCGCAACACCGAGACCGATTTCTATATGGCCGAATGCTTCGATCCGGTGAACCTGACGTGCGCCTACTCCTCCTCGTGCGCGCTGAAAGGCATCCTGCACAAGGCCACCGCCGCTTACCTGGAAGTGCTTGACGGCGTCACCCTGGCCGACCTGCTGGCCTCGTCCAGGCCCGCGCCCGGACCCAAGGCCGGCGCCAAGGCCGTCCCAAAGCTCAGCCCGGTCCACATGCATCCGCGCGTCATCCAAGCCAAGCACTAGTTACCGTCCATCCCCCGCTTGGGCTAGCGCCAGGGTGCCGGCCTAGCTATTCTGGCTAGTTCCGCTAGCCTGATTGATTCCCCCAAATACCCCTCCGGCCAATAGTGCTGAAACGCGCGGCCACGTAACCTGACGCTATCGGTTCATCTGCGTTTGGAGACGTATTGTGGCAATCAGAAAGCAGCAGTTGTCGGTCCTTGCAAGCAGCACGTTCGCATTCACGATGTGCTTTGCGGTGTGGATGATGTTTGCCGTGCTCGGCATCCCGATCAAGAACCAGCTTGGCCTCAACGAGACCCAGTTCGGCCTGCTGGCCGCCATGCCGGTGCTGACCGGATCGCTGGTGCGCGTGCCGCTCGGCATCTGGACCGACCGCTTCGGCGGACGCATCGTGTTCTTCCTGCTCATGCTGGTCAGCGTCCTGCCGATCTACCTGATTTCCCACGCCACCCAATACTGGCACTTCCTCGTGCTCGGCCTGTTCGTCGGCCTGGCCGGCGGCTCGTTCTCGGTAGGCACACCCTACGTCGCACGCTGGTTCGAACAGAAACGCCGCGGGCTCGCGATGGGCATCTTTGGCGCCGGCAATTCCGGCGCCGCCGTCACCAAGTTCGTCGCCCCCGGCATCATCGCCGCCTTCGGCTGGCAGATGCTGCCCAAGGTGTACGCCAGCGCCATGCTCGCCACCGCGCTGCTGTTCTGGTGGTTTTCCTACACCGACCGCGCGCACCAGGCGCCGGCCGGCATGTCGTTTGGCGCCCAGATGAAAGTGCTCAAGGACCCGCGCGTATGGCGCTACTGCCAGTACTACTCGGTCGTGTTCGGCGGCTACGTCGGGCTGGCCCTCTGGATGACGAAATATTACGTCACCGAATACGGATTTGACATCGGACTGGCGGCACTGCTGGCGGCCTGCTTCTCGCTGCCGGGCGGCATGCTGCGCGCACTCGGAGGCTGGATCTCCGACAAGTACGGCGCCTACAAGGTGACCTGGTCGGTCATGTGGGTGTGCTGGATCTGTTTCTTCCTGCTGTCCTATCCACCGACCAGCATGATTGTCAAGACTGTCAGCGGGCCATTGCACATCGATCTGGCGCTGCGTCCATGGATGTTTACCGTCTTGCTGTTCGTGGTCGGCGTCGCCATGGCGATCGGCAAGGCTTCCGTTTTCAAGTTCATCGCAGACGATTTCTCCCACAACATCGGCGCCGTGTCCGGTGTGGTGGGCCTGGCCGGCGGCCTCGGTGGCTTCGTGCTGCCGATCATGTTCGGCGCACTGGTCGATCTGACCGGCGTGCGCTCAAGCGCCTTCATGCTGCTCTACGGCACGGTTTGCGTCTCACTTGTGTGGATGCATTTCTCGTTCAAGCCCGAGCGCGGCCTGGTGGCCCAAGCTGCATAAAACAAACAATCAATCTCAGACAAGCGGAGAGTGTGATGAGTAAATATATGATCAATACCTGGGAGCCGGAGACAGCTGCCTTCTGGCGCCAAACCGGAAAGGCGACCGCCAGCCGCAACCTGTGGATTTCGATTCCCGCGCTGCTGCTCGCGTTCGCGGTGTGGATGGTATGGAGCGTGGTGGTGGTCAACCTGCCCAACATCGGCTTCAAGTACAGCACCAACCAGCTGTTCTGGCTGACCGCCTTGCCGGGCCTGTCGGGCGCCACGCTGCGCATCTTCTACTCCTTCATGGTGCCCGTGTTCGGCGGGCGCAAGTGGACCGCCATCTCGACCGCATCGCTGCTCATTCCCGCCCTCGGGATCGGCTTTGCGGTACAAGACATCAACACCGGCTACCCGACCATGCTCGCGCTGGCGCTGCTGTGCGGCTTCGGCGGCGGCAACTTCGCCTCGTCGATGGCCAACATCAGTTTCTTCTACCCGAAGGCGCAAAAGGGCGTGGCGCTGGGCATGAACGCGGGGCTGGGCAACCTGGGCGTCTCAGCGGTGCAGTTCGTGGTGCCGATTGTCATTACGGTCGGCATGTTCGGCGCGCTCGGCGGGGAAGGGCAGGCCTGGACCAAGGCTGGCGAAAGCAAGCAGCTGTGGCTGCAAAATGCCGGCTTCATCTGGGTTCCGTTCATTGTGCTCAGCACCGTATTCGCGTGGTTCGGCATGAACGACCTGGCCTCGGCCAAGGCCTCGTTCGCCGAGCAGGCCGTGATCTTCAAGCGCAAGCACAACTGGCTCATGTGCTGGCTCTACACCGGCACCTTCGGCTCGTTCATCGGCTACTCGGCGGCCTTTCCGTTGCTTATCAAGACCCAGTTCCCCGAGGTTAATCCGCTCGCCTACGCGTTTCTCGGTCCGCTCGTCGGCGCGCTGGCTCGGGTGGCTGGCGGCTTCGTGGCCGACCGCTTCGGCGGCGCGCGCGTGACTCTGTGGACCTTCGGCGTGATGATTGGCGCGGTGCTCGGCGTGCTCCAGTTCGTGCCCGGCGCAGGCGCCAGCGGCAACTTCAACGGCTTTTTCTGGATGTTCATGCTGCTGTTTGGCGCCTCCGGTGTGGGCAATGCCTCGACCTTCCGCATGATTCCCGTGATCTTCCTGACTGCGCGCCAGCGGGCTGCGGCAGGGAAGGGCAAGCCGGCGCAGGAGCAGGCGATTATCGAGGCGAACAAGGAGGGGGCGGCGGTGCTCGGGTTTACTTCCGCGGTCGCTGCATACGGCGCCTTCTTCATCCCGAAAAGCTACGGTACTTCGATTGCGATGACCGGCAGCGCGAATGCGGCGCTGTGGGGGTTCATTGCGTTTTACGCCAGTTGCATCGCCATTACCTGGTGGTGCTATGCGCGCAAGGATGCCGACATGCCGTGCTAGATCGGCGATTCTTTCCCTTGACGAAACCGGCCTTTGTGCCGGTTTTTTTTAGGCGCCCACTTATCGACGCGTTACTGGAACGACTTCACTTGCAGGTAAGGATCACATTGACGAAATCGCCGTCGGCGCGCGAAAAGCAGGCATGCCCACGTATCCACCCCTCGGTCAGCAGCCGCTGTAATTCTTTCGTCCACTGCTTGTTATGGTGTAGGTTCCACCGCGTGGTCCGGTGTAGCAACCCGGTCTCCGGGGCTCACCGGTCTTTAATGGTTGTGCTTGTGGCTGTGCCGCCGATGTTGCATCGGGTTCTTTGGAGACGAACTGAGTGTGGACTGGTTTGCGGCCAGGCTGTGTTCGATGACAATGATAGTCGCCGCTCCGTCGGTCGTGATGGCACCCCTCGGCATTTAACCCACCGCCATGGGCAGCCGCCTCGGAGCCACCAAAAACAGTAAGGATCAAAATCGCCAATGAGGCGCAGGATTTGAGCCGATTAGAATGTTTTAAGCGCGCTACGCAGGCTCTTGACATACCGTTCCCCTTTTTCTTGATTACGAACTTATCCTACGTGCTAATTTCGAAAACAGACTATCGAATTGTCACCGAAGACGGGGCCGGAGTTTTTTTTGCGGGGTGATGCGAAAATCATTCCGGCCCCGGTCGCGCTGCTTGCGCCGATTTCTCAAGGTGTCGACGTCGCACGGCATGCCGGTTTCGCCGCACCGTTGAGTGGGTCAGGGATGAAGACGCGAGGTGTAGCCCTGGTCAATCAAGCTCGGGGCGAAGCGGCTTGAAATCGCGCCCGAGTCTCAGCTGGCATCCGTGCATATGTTCAGTCGTGAAAATGGGCGTGCACAAACCCCCGAAACAACTCCAACGGGGGAGACTCGCTGCGTCCTGCCATGGTGACCAAAGCATATCGCCCCAGACGCGCAACGGGAGGCTCGACCTCGATGATCCGCAGCCTGCCGGCGGCAATCCTTGCTTTGGCGGTCGCATAGGTGCCGAAAAAAATAGCATCGCTAGCTTCCACGACGTCGAGCATGCCTTTGATATCTTCACTGTTTATTGTCATCATGCGACTCGGATGCGCCTCGGCGCCAAGTTCGGTGGCCAGCTTGCGCGAGATCTCATCGCTCAGCGGAGTCGACATCACGGGATACTGACGCAACATTGCCGGATCAATTTGGGCTTGGGCCAGTAACGGATGGCCTGCGCGGCAAATAAAGCCGCCCGGTAGCGGAGTGAGCGGCTCGATCTGCAAATCTTCGAAGGCAGTCAGTGCCCGAAGATCAATCGCAATGATGTCAACGGTTTCGTTGCGCAATGCTTGTGTGAGCAGACTGACAGACCCGCGTGAAACATTTACCTGGACTTTAGGATTCAAGGTCGCCATCCGGATCAGAAACGGCGTCGTCAGAATGGCGGCCGGCGTCGGGCCGAAGCCTACGCTGATTGCGCCAAGCGCGCCCTCTTTCAGCAGCATCACACCGCGTTGCAATTCACTCGTCTCGAAAATAATTCGCCTTGCGCTCTGCAAGACTTGCTCCCCGTAGGCGGTCAGCGTGTTGCGTTTCCCATCGCGGTCGATCAGTTTCACGCCCAACTCTTGTTCAAGAGCCTGAATGCTGCGGCTCAGGGCAGGTTGAGTCAGGCACAGCGCATCGGCACCCTTGCGGAAGGATTGATGTTCGGCCAGGGCAATCAGGTGACGCAGGTGGTTCAGATTCATCAATTACATTCAATTATCGAACATTGGAAACAAATGCATTGGACTCATGGCATGCCGGATTGTACATTAAGTGGCCGGCAGGGAAAGCATGACTATCGGCTGCTTCTAATAATTAACGGAGACGATCAATGAAATTACAGAAGAAAGCGATTGCGCTCGCATGCGTCTTGGTGCTCGCCACCACCTTCGCCAACGCAATCGAACCGGCTGCATTGGCAACCATCGAAGTGCGCCTTGGCGCCATCGAAAGCAAGATGATCGGTTGGCGGCGTGACATTCATCGGCATCCGGAACTTTCGAATCAGGAACATCGCACGGCCGGCCTGGTGGCCGAGCACTTGCGCAAGCTTGGCCTGGAGGTAAGGAGCGGTGTCGGCGGTACCGGGGTGGTCGGCGTGCTCAAGGGTGATAAGCCTGGCAAGGTTGTCGCCTTGCGCGCCGACATGGATGCCTTGCCGGTCAAGGAAATGGTCGATCTGGCATTCGCGTCAAAGGCGAAAGGTAAGCATATGGGAAAGGAAGTCGATGTGATGCACGCCTGCGGCCATGATGGACACACTGCAATCTTGATGGCCACCGCCGAAGTGCTTGCCAGCATGAAGGACCAGATCCACGGCACCGTCAAGTTTATTTTCCAGCCAGCTGAAGAAGGCCGCTCCGAGGTGCCGCGCAGCGAAGGCGAACACATCGGGGCGCGAGCCATGGTGGACGCGGGTGTGCTGGAAAATCCCAAGGTGGACGCGGTGTTCGGCTTGCATCTGATTCCGGGGCTTTCAGTGGGCACGATAGGCTACCGCCCAGGACCGATTCTCGCTTCGGGTGACACTTTCACGATCAAAGTGACGGGCAAGCAAACGCACGGCGGCTTCCCGTGGAATGGTATCGACCCGATCGTAAGTGCCGCGCAGATCGTGATGGGACTGCAAACCGTTGTTAGCCGTCAGCTGAACTTGTCAAGAGAAGCGGCTGTTATTTCCGTCGGTTCGATCCATGGGGGAAATCGCGAGAACATCATTCCAGATAGCGTCGAACTGCTCGGGACGGTTCGCACCTTTGACAACCAGATGCGCGACGACACGCTCAAGCGGATGCGCATCACGGCGGAATCGATTGCGCAAGCGAGCGGCGCGAAGGCCGAAGTCAATTTCCTTAAGCCATCCTATCTGGCAACGGTCAATGATGCGAGCTTAAGCGAAAAGATGCTCCCCACGATGAAGCAAATTGCGGGGGAGCGAGCGGTACTGGTTCCGAAGGCCAGTGCTTCAGAAGACTTTTCCGAGTTCCAGCAAAAGGTGCCGGGCTTGTTCTTTTTCCTCGGTTCGACGGATCCGAAGAAGGACGCGGCAACAGCTGCGCCCAACCACTCGCCAACGTTTGAAATCGACGAGGCCTCACTGGCTGTCGGCACCCGTGCCATGGCCGCGCTGGCGCTCGATTTTCTGGCGCTGCCGTAACTTCGGTCGGTTCTGCGCGCGCTGGCGCCTTCGGCAATCTCGGCAGGCGCTCACCTTAGCTCACAGCGCGCCGAGGTGAGCGCGGAAACGACAAGCAGTTCATCAGTGGCGAAATTGAAAGCAAGGAGGCAATTCGAACAATTCAGCCGAATAAGAAATGCACTAGACAATTCTTTTCCAATAGAGTGGAGACATAAAAATGAGAACAACAATTATCGGCGCCGTCTGCGCATTGTTCAGCACTTTCTGCGCAAGCTCGGCCCTGGCACAGAGCCAGGTCAGCATCTACGGGCTCATCGATACCGGGGTGGTGTGGACCAACAACGCCAACAACAACGGCAACTCGGTGCTCAAAATACCTGGCCTGAGCGGCACCTTCCCGTCCCGGCTCGGATTTCGCGGCGCCGAAGATCTCGGTGGCGGCACCCAGGCGATCTTCGCGCTCGAGACCGGCTTTGCTCCCGATACTGGTGTCATGGGCTCGGGCAATCGCCTGTTCGGTCGCCAATCTTACGTGGGCTTGAAAAATACGACCTACGGCACGTTGACCCTGGGCCGTCAGGTCAACATGACCATCCTGTCGGGCATCAAGTCCGATGTTCTGGGGCCTAATCTATTCAGTATCTCCGGCCTCGACTTGTACCTCCCGAACGCGCGTAGCGACAACGCGATCGGCTATCTCGGCAACTTCAGCGAGTTCAGCGTCGGCGCCACCTACAGCCTGGGGCGCGACACCTCGGCCAGCGGCGGCCCGGCGGCCACCGGTTGCGCCGGCGAAGTTGCCGGCAATGCCAAGGCGTGCCGCCAGTGGACCGCCCTGCTGGGCTACGACAACAAGGCGTTCGGCGTGACGACGACGTATGACATCATGTACGGCAACGCCGGTGCGGCTGGCGGCTTGACTACCGGCGACAGTTCGGACCGC